>Ga0184624_10000266_pt1 | contig 12733 bp, 8 predicted proteins | sample PLM3_5_b1_FD_133157 | JGI IMG/M metagenome (GOLD analysis project Ga0184624, IMG submission 133157) | Groundwater sediment microbial communities from an aquifer in East River, Colorado, USA - PLM3_5_b1 | ecosystem: Environmental > Terrestrial > Soil > Riparian zone | place: USA: East River...
AAACCATAAACTATTTAATGAGCTCACCTTTCAATCTCATAAGTTCTGTTTCCGCAAGCTTGGTATTGTAACGAGCCGCGATCAACCTGTCATAAGCATCTGAAAGACTAAATTGCGCATCTCTCAATTGAATGATAGTAGATGCGCCAAGCCGGAATAATTCAAGCTGTATGTTTACATTTTCTTTGGCCAGCAGAATATTGGTTTCTTCCAGTTCAAGCATTTTTTTCTGAAGCTCATACTCCCTAAAGAAATTGCTGACATTCAGATTTAAAGTGGATCTCTGGCTTTCGTAAACAAGTTGCTGATAACTCAGATCCAGCTTCGACTGCTTTATGAGCCGGTTGGTGTTACGATAATTTAAGATCGGGATCGTTGCAGAGAATCCATAATTGTATCCCTGGTTGCGATTGTACAATGGCAGGGCAGCATTTAAGGCAACGTCATTATTGGTGCGGTTGTAGTTATAAGCTGAATTAAATGATATAAGAGGGAACTGGTCTGCTTTTCTTGATTTTATTGTAAGTTCTGCAAGGTCAATATTTTTTTTCTGGAGCTGCAGGGTTGTATTTGTCTGCTCAAAATTGTTCTGGATCTGTGCAAGGGTTAAATTGTTGTTGAATGGAATGGAATCACTGACCTCATAATTGGTGCCAATAGCAGCATTCATTGTTTGATTTAGCCTTTCTTTTAATTCTTCTATCAATGTAAGCTGGCGAAACCGGGAAGCTATCTGTGCATTCAGGTCCACCTTGCTCTGCAATACATCTGGTTTGTTACCCACTCCAATTTCAAGCCGGCGCTGAGTGAGGTCGACGCGGGTTTGGCTAATGCTCATTTGCTCTTCAATTGCTTTCAACTGTTGTTTCTGACGCACAATTATATAATAAGAGTTAATGACTTGTGCGACGGTGTTAACTACCTGGTCTTTTATACCCAATTCACCCAGGCGAATAAGTTCCTGCGCCTGGTTACGGGTTACAAACATCTTACCGCCGTCAAATAATAGCCAGCTTAAGTTAACAGAGCCTGACAGGTTATTGGTTTTTACATCACCTTCTCTTTTTGTACCATTGGAAAATTCCTGGTTCTGGTGGTTATTGTTCCAAATGTTGCCGACAGAAGCATTCAACCTGGGTGCAAACAACCAATTGCGGTAAGAATAGTCCAGCGCTGCTATGGCTGAATCATTTCTTGAGATCTGAATATCGTAATTGTTTTTAAACGCAATGCTTATAGCATCTTCGAGTGTCAGCAATTTTTGGGCTTGCAGTGAATATACTGCTAAAGAAAAAGCTGAATATAGAACCGAACGTACAAGAGTGCGACGCAACATAGTTTAATAGAATTGATTAGTTTGGTTACCAAAATTAATCATGAGCTTCCTTCAGATCTGCCACTGCCAGCTCGGTGTCAAGATTACTTGCTTTCTTTTTTGAAGAAAGATATGAATACAATGCCGGCACTACATATAAAGTGAGCACAAGAGCAAAGAGCATACCACCAACAATAACGATCCCAAGTGGCACACGGCTTTTACCTGCAGAGCCAAATGCCAACGCAATTGGCAATGCCCCTAATGTAGTGGCAAGTGTTGTCATAAGGATCGGACGTAAACGGGCAACGGATGCATCAACAGCAGCAGGAATTTTCGTTTCACCTCTTCTTCTTTTTTGATTGGCGAATTCAACGATCAAAATTCCGTTCTTGGTCACAAGACCAATTAACATGATGATACCGATCTGCGAAAAAATATTGATCGTTTGTCCAAATAGCCACAAACTTAAGACTGCACCGGCCAATGCCAATGGTACAGTGATCATGATAATAAATGGATCGACGAAACTTTCAAACTGTGCAGCGAGTACTAAAAAGATAAGTACTAATGCAAGTATGAATGCAAATGAAGTATTAGAAGAACTTTCTGCAAAGTCTCGTGAAGCCCCCGAAAGTGATGTTTCAAATGATTCATCCAGTATTTTGTCGGCTATCTTTTCCATCTCGGCAATTCCATCACCGATCGTTTTACCCGGAGCAAGTGCTGCCTGTACAGTTGCACTTTTAAAACGGTTGAAATGGTAGATCTGTGGCGGGTTAGCCAATTCTTCCATTTTAACTACGTTATCAAGTTGGATCAGATCCCCCCGTGAATTTCTTACGAAAAATCCTTTGAGGTCTAATGGATCGTCACGATCTCTTCTATCCACCTGTGCGATTACCTGGTATTGTTTTCCATTCATGATAAAATATCCAAAGCGACGACCACTAAGCGCTAGTTGAAGTGTTGTAGAAATATCCTGAACAGAAACACCTAATTCATTTGCTTTTAACCTGTCAATAGTTATTTGAAGTTCTGGCTGATTAAATTTTAAATTAATATCCGTGTTCATAAATGTTGGGTTCTTCCGAACTTCTTCCATGAACAGTGGGATCTTTTCTTTTAGCTTATCAAAATTGAGATTTTGAAGTACGAATTGTACCGGGTTTTGGCCGCGGCCACCAAGTCCAACAGATATAGTTTGTTCCTGCGTAGCAAACACCCTTAGATTATTATAACGCCTGAACATACGGTTCATTTGTTGTGCAATTTCATCCTGTGATCTTATTCTTTCAGATGCATTTACCAAACCCATACTAACAAATGCGGCATTGCTTCCACCGCCGCCACCAAAACCAGGGGCAAAAGTGAGTACCACATTTTTTTCAGGAATTGAATCAAGCAGTTGCTGTGTTATTTCATAAGAAACCCTGTCGGTAAAATCAAAGTCAGCACCTTCGGGGCCTGTAATGCTTGTACGAACCCGGTTACGATCTTCCATTGGCGCCAATTCAGATGGTATTTGCTTGCCGATAAGTATAATGATAGCAATACAACCGCCAAGCACTAACACTAATCCCACGAGGCGAATACGCATAAACCCTTCCAGGGATGATTTGTACAAATTTTCAAGACCGGCAAAAAAGGGTTCTGTCTTTCTGTAAAACCAGGAATGTTTGTGTGGATTCTTTTTCGCCATGTAAATGTTCAGCACGGGTGTAAGCGATAAGGAAACAAATGCTGAAATAAGAACGGCGCCAGCCAATACAATACCAAACTCACGAAATAGTCTTCCCACAAATCCTTCTAAGAAAATGATAGGAAGGAAAACGATGGCAAGTGTTATTGATGTTGCAATTACCGCGAAATAAATTTCTTTTGAACCTTCAAGGGCAGCTTTATGTTTATTCATGCCCTCCTCCATTTTCTTAAAAATGTTTTCCGTTACAACGATACCATCATCCACTACAAGGCCGGTAGCGAGTACGATAGCCAGCAACGTAAGTACATTGATAGAAAAACCCATCACGTACATTATGAAAAATGCCCCAATAAGTGAAACAGGAATATCGATCAATGGACGAAGTGCCAATGTCCATTCACGGAAAAATAGAAAAATGATCAGAACAACCAGTATAATGGCAATGATAAGAGTTTCCTTTACTTCCTTGATCGCATTGCGGACAAAAGTTGTACGGTCATAGCCCACCTCGAAAATGATATCGGGTGGCATATCTTTTTTTATCTCTTTAATTCTTTTGTATACTTCATCAGCAATTTCTATCTGGTTACTTCCAGGTTGTGCTACTACTCCAAGATTCACCGAAGGCACATTGTTTTTTCTTGAAACTGATTCTTCAGTGTCCGGACCTAATTCTGCATAGCCAACATCTTTATAACGAACCACGCCATTATTATCTTCACGAAGAATAAGATCATTGAAATCTGTTTCCGTAGTTAGCTTGCCAAATGTTTTTACAATAAGCTGTGTAGTGTTACCGCGGATCTTTCCACCGGGCAGTTCTATATTCTCCCTGTCTAATGCTATCCGAATATCATTGATAGTAAGTTTATAGGCGGATAGCTTTGAAGGATCGATCCAAAGACGCATGGAGTATCTTTTTCCAAATACACTCACACCACTTACCCCGGAAATCGTTTGCAATCTTTCCTGCACTACATTTTCAGCGTAGTCAGTTAGTTCAAGTAATCCTTTGCTTTGGCTTTGTATCTGTAAAAAAAGAATGGGATCAGAATCGGAGTCGGCCTTGCTAACTGTTGGGGGTGCATCAATATCCTGTGGCAGGTTACCAAGTGCCTGCGAAACTTTATCCCTGACATCATTGGCCGCTCTTTCAAGATCTACATTTATTTCAAACTCAACTGTAATGTTGCTGCTGCCGGTTGAACTGTTTGAAGTGATATTTTTCACTCCCGGTACACCATTAACGGCTTTTTCAAGAGGCTCGGTTATTTGTTGTTCAATGATATCAGCATTGGCGCCGACATAAGATGTTCTTACATTCACCACCGCCGGATCGATCGCAGGATATTCACGAATACCCAAATATTTATACCCGATGCCACCAAAAATGATAATAACAATAGAACAAACCATTGCAAGGACCGGTCGTCTTAAACTTAGTTCTGATAAATTCATAAAACCCCAACTTCGCTGTAGGCGGAGCGTATTTTAGTTTCTTAAAAAATTATTTCAACGAGATATTGATGATAATAAGCAAAAGCTTTTCCTTAAGTCCCATTAGGGGATTTAGGGGTTTGATACTTTCTTCAACTTCACATCTGCTCCCGGCCTTAAAAACAGAAGCCCCGTAGTTATAACGGTATCACCAACACTCAAGCCTGTCAATACCTGCACACTGGAGCTATCTCTTATTCCAGTAGTAATATCTACCGGAATAGATTTTCCTCCTTTATACAAGTACACCAACTTTTTTCTTCCCAGCGGTTGTACAACAATTGTCGGGATCAGGATCGCATTCTCATTTTGTCCCAATACAATTCTTACTTTAGCAAACACACCAGGGATCAAAGAAGCATCGCTATTCTTTACAATACCTCTAATTGCAAGGCTTCTTGTGTTCTCATCCATTTTTACCTCTGCTGCAATAATATTCGCTGTATAAGTTTTAGTAGAGCCATCGACTGTGAAATTGATGCTTTGCCCGGTTCTTAGTTGTGAGCCATATTTTTCCGGAACATTAAATTGAATTTTTAGTTGGCTCACCTGGCTGATCGTTGTAACGATCGTAGCTGAAGTAACATAAGCACCATCGCTGATATTTCTTAGTCCCAGCTTTCCGCTAAATGGAGCCCTTATCTCTGTTTTGCGAACAGCTTCTCTTATGATATCGATATCGGCTTTCAAATTACTTACCTGTAAAAGACTAAGATCATATTCTTGTTGGCTGATTCCCTGGATCTTTATAAGTTCTGCTTGCCTTTTTTCAGTTTGCTCAGCTATTTTTAATTGCACGTCCAGTTTTCTTAACTGTGCCTGCAGATCACCATCATATAATTTGGCAAGAAGTGCGCCCTTGCTAACGAATGTTCCTTCCCTTACATTCAGTTGTACGACACGACCTGAAATCTCAGGATGAATTTCTGTGGTTTCACCTGCCAAAATTGTTCCGGGAATTTCAATATCAGCACTAAGTGCCCGCGTGGCAACTATCAATGCATCTGCTGTTATTACCTGTTGTTGCGTCTGAGCCCCGGCTGGCGGAGCAGCATCTTTCTTTTTGTCCCCGCACGAAATAATTACCGAGCTCAAGATCAAAAAAAATAGTACAGAAAGTAGTTTAAAATTATTCACGATTGTGCAGTTGTATTTAGGGGTCGTAAAAATAAGTACTTATTTGCGTTTAAGCATAAATTTGACGACGCATGACCTCAAATCCTTTGGCAGTCAAAAAATTAATTGTCTGACTGTTATGAATGGTTTGTTCAGGGGATAGAAGGATTTGATCCGGATCTTGGAAATAATGTATGCTTCACTTTGTTTGATTTGTGCAGAAGGTCTTGTTTCTCTTTGCTTAAGATGGTAACATGCCCCATCTTTCTTCCCGGTTTGGTTTGCTTTTTTCCATAAATATGAACAAAGGCATTATCGATCTTCATCACTTCTTCGAGTCCATCATATTTCACTTCGCCATTGCAATTTTCTGCGCCGATGATATTGACCATGATCGAGGGAAGAATTGCATCGGTATTTCCTAAAGGATAGTCCAGCATTAGCCGCCATAGCATATCAAACTGGCTGCTGTAATGAGCTTCGATCGTGTGGTGTCCGCTGTTATGAACCCTCGGAGCGGTTTCATTTACGAATACGTCACCTTTTTTATCTACAAACATCTCTACAGCAAAAATGCCCGGTGATCTAAAATTGCGAACTACGGTTGAGGCAATTGCTTCAACCTTATAAAGAGTTTGTATGCCTAGTTCGGCCGGGCAGAGTTGATAATCGAGCAAATTCAGATCGGGATCAAAAAGCATTTCAACGGGAGGGTAGAGGGCAGTTTCTCCTTTTTCATTCACGGCAACCATTTGAGCGATCTCTTTATCGATCGGGATCAGCTTTTCCAAAACACTAGGAGCATTAAACGCTTTTCCCAGGTCTTCTTTATTCTTTAATATCTGAACACCACGGCCATCATAACCACCTTCACCGAGCTTATGAACAGCCGGAAGAAAACCAATATGACCTTCGATATCAGAAAGACTATTGGTTAAAACAAAATCTGCTGTGGGAATGCTATGCTGATGATAATATTGCTTTTGTAAAATTTTATTCTTGATTATTCGAAGTACAGAGGGCTTTGGATAAACTTTCACTCCTTCCCCTTCTAATTTTTCAAGAGCATCAACATTTACATTTTCAATCTCGATAGTAATTGCATCGAGGGTTTTGCCGAAATTATAAACAGCATCAAAATCTTTTATATCGCCTTTTGTGAAGTGATGGCAGAGATGGGCAGAGGGGCATTCATCGTCGTTTTCCATTAGATAAGTTTGGACCGGATAATTTGCTGCTGCCTGTAAAAGCATTCTTCCCAATTGTCCACCACCGAGGATACCGATTTTTTTCATGGCGCAAAGATAAGAGATGCTCTTTTGAGCTTAAAACGAGTAGCAAACTATCAAAGAACTGATCGTTTCAAAAATGTACAACGTATAATATTTCCTCCAAAAAAAAATTGTATTATATAAATATATAAGTAGCTTTAGCATACGGTAGCCGAAAACAAAAGCCAGGAATGGTGTTCATCTTTGGCCCATGCGTAGGTAAACCAGCAGACTGACAAGATCCCCAGGTCAGTTGTATAAATAAAAACTCCGAGACCATTTTTCTTTATGAGAGAGATATTCCCTAAAGGTTAGAATCTCCCACTGGTAAGAATTCATTGCCCCCATCATTAATTTGGTCAATTGAAATTTGAGCTTGGTATAAAAGTCAATCTTTACCCTGAAGTGTGATTTATCTTAACATCCGGAAACAAAAAAATAAAGATGAGCAGAGGAAGGCGTTTATAGGAGCGTATTAGCTTTGTAAGAATAACCATTTACTGTTTTAGATCGAAAACCATTACCATTAAACCATGTCACAGTCTAACTGTACTTCCTTATATCAAATCGGCACCAGGATCTGGGTTTCGATATTGCCTGAAAAAATTGGTGGCCTCTCAACACTCAATGTAATTCCCCATTTTAAATCATATAAGTTTTATAGACCAGGTTTCCAGTGGATATCTAACTACTCCTGTATTAAAAGTGATGATATGATGGTAGGGGAAAGGCTATCCAAGCCCAGTGAAATGACATTTGTCGAAAGATCAGTTATTGTTCAGGAACCGGATTTCAATGACTTAATGAATATTCAAATATATTACTTGATACCTAGAGCCAATACCTGTTAAAATTTTCTCTTTGCAGTTAGTATTTCTCATGTAAGCAGACAGTTTTGGTTAACGCCTCTTGTTTCTACAGGAGGCTTTTTTTATTGCTATTAGCTTTGATGTTTTTTTTCGATTTTAGGAATGATACAAAGAATAGAGGAATCATTTGAGCTCTATTAAAACAGAAACTATAAATTCGTGCTTAGATAACTAAAGCCAAAACTCCAAAGTGCAATTTTTTTCTTCTCCTGATGAAAGAGAGTTACTCTCGCTGTTAAAGCAGGGCAATGAACAGGCATTTGAGAAAATATATAACTTATATAGCTCCCGGCTTTTTGGAAACATATTCAGGATGGTGAAGTCGGAATCAACTACAGAGGAAATATTGCAGGACACATTTCTAAAGATCTGGCATAACCGCACCAGCATTGACCTCGATAAATCTTTTCGGTCTTATCTTTTCCGGATCGCTGAAAATAAGGTGTATGATTTTTTCCGAAAAGCTACAAGAGATAAAAAAATACGAGTGCAGTTGTTTGCAGCTGCAACGGAAGAATACGAGCATATTGAAACAATGATACATAGAAAAGAGAATGCTTTACTTCTTCAAAAAGCTATAGATTCTCTTTCACCACAGCGTCAACAGATATTTCGATCAATTAAACTTGACAATAAAAGCTACGAAGAGGTAAGTAGGCAACTAGGCATATCCGTATCCACTATAAGTGATCATATTGTAAAAGCAAATAAGACAATTCGTGAATTTATTTTCACTCATAATGATATGACGATCATCCTTTTTTGCCTTTTATTCAGTATTTGCAAATAAAAAATATAAAAGGAGCAGAGGAAGGTTTCCATTCGAACGTATTTAATAATAAGCACCAACCCTTGAAAACGTAAAAGAATGCACGAACTATTTAAAAAATACCTGGAAAATAAATGCTCGCCAGAGGAGTTAAAATCATTATTGAAAGAATTTGATATCGAAGAAAACGAAGAGCTGCTTAGAAGTTTAATTATCCGGGAGCTCGAAAATGAACAGGAAATAGGATCTTTTAGTGAAGAAGATCTGCGAAATTCTTTGACAGGAAGTTTTAATGCTATCAAGTCGAAACTTGAATCAGAAAAAATAAATATAGTGACGCCTGTTGTGCCACTTATAAAAAGGAACTGGTTCCGTTTGGCAGCTGCGGCTGTATTTGTTCTTGCTGTAATAGGAGTTTATCTCTTAGTCAATCAACAGCCGGTAGAGCTGCCGGTAGCAAAAAGCGATCAGCATATTACAAATGACATACTTCCTGGTGGTAACAAAGCAGTGTTGACTCTTTCAAATCGCTCTGATATCAATTTGGAAAGTGTTTCAAACGGAACCATTGTTACGGAAGGCGATACAAAAATTTCGAAATTAAACGACGGGCAACTTGTCTATAATACATTAGAAGAAAAACCAACACAAGTTCTTTATAATACGGTTACAACGCCAAGAGGGGGGCAGTATCAATTATTACTGGCAGATGGATCTAAAGTTTGGTTGAACTCTGCCTCTTCTATTCGCTTTCCTGTTTCTTTCAATGGAAATGAAAGAAGAGTAGAAGTATCAGGAGAAGCATATTTTGAAGTGGCGAAAAACCCTTCGATGCCATTTAAAGTTGATGTTAATGGAAAAAATGAAATAGAAGTTTTAGGAACCCACTTCAATATTAATTCTTATACAGATGAAGGTTCAATAAAAACTACATTGCTTGAAGGCAGTGTGAAAGTAACCTCACTTAAAACCAGGGAATCAAAATTGATAACTCCCGGTCAGCAGGCTCAATTAAATACAGATGGGCAGATCACAATAAACAAAGCAGATCCTGATAAAGTGATGGCATGGAAAAATGGATATTTTAATGTTGATGGAGCAGATACCAAAACGGTTATGCAGTTACTTAGCCGATGGTATGATGTGGATGTAGTTTATGAAGGTGCAATACCTCAAAGGGAGTGGGGAGGAGATATAGAAAAGAACTTGAAGTTGTCGCAGATGTTAAAGATCCTGGAGAAAAACAATCTGCATTTTAGACTTGAAGGAAGAAAACTGATGGTATTGCCATGATGCTGGTAGGAAACAAAATGTAAAATATTAGTAGCATTATAAAAGAACAGAAAAAAGCCAGAAATGCTAGGAACATCTCTGGCTGGAGCTTAAGTGCTGAATAATTAGTTCGATAACCATTAGCCTTACCCAAGCATTGCTAATTTATGCAATTATTTGTGCGGACACAAAATTGTCCGCACAATAAACTTGGGTCTTATGAAAAGGTCGCTCATTTAAATGACTGCTGTTTTTATACTTCAGTATCCGGGATTTTGAACCAGTAATGGATTTTTGCCTATTTCATCGGCGGGAACAGGATATAATTCTGAGCCCGGTTTCCATGAATTGGTAGGTGATTGTGGTTTCAGTACTGCCTCTGCACGATTGGTACGTTTGAGATCGAGCCAGCGATGTCCCCATTCTGCAAAAAACTCAACCTGGCGTTCTTTCTCCATAGCAAGATAAAAAGCATTTTGATCTGCAGGACTCGCGGCTGGTAAACCAGCACGGCTGCGAACTGTATTAAGATCTGTTAGTGCCAGCGCCAACTTACTTCCACCCTGGTGTGCCCTTGCTTCTGCACGGACCAGGTATTGTTCGGTGAGGCGGAATACAATATAATATTCTGTCACTGTAGCCGAGGTTCCCACCTTATATTTTGCAGGGTACGCCCAGGCAGGATTGGGAACCGGGTTGCTAAATCCTATCCATTGTGTTTTACGATTATCGTTTGGCTCGAAAGCAGACAACAGGTTCTGCGTAATTTCATAACTGGGTCTTGTAGCAGCTGCTGTAAGAAAGAAAAAAGCCTCGTTTGTATTGATGTTAGCACGAACTGGTTGCAGTTGCCAGATCGTTTCAATGCTTTCTTTTTTGAAAACAAGGTCAGGAGCTGGCAGGGTTGTTCCATAAACACCGGATGTGATAATAGCATCCGATTCAGCTTCTGCTTCCACCCATCTTCCTAAGTACAGGTATACACGGGCCAATAAGGCTCCGGCTGTTGCACGATTGGGACGAAGTCTTTCAGGTGTTGGATAGTTTGCGGGAAGGAGTTGTTTGGCATCTTTCAGATCATTCATAATCTGTTCCCAAACCAACGTTGATGGGGTCCTTGTCAATTTCATATTTTCCTGGTAGTTCGTAGTCATTACAAGGGGTACATCACCAAACAGGTTTACAAGATAGAAGTAACAAAAACCACGTATAAATTTGGCTTCTCCCTCAACAAGTTTTTTCCCATCTGGTGTCATGCCTGTTGAAGGAGCAATGCCTTCAAGAATAGCATTTGCACGGTAAATATATTTGTACCCATCCTTCCAGAAAGCTGCTACATTCGGATTCGGTGGAGTAAGATCATGTGCTGAAAATTCCTGGAAAGCCGGAGTAATAGTATTATTCAGCGTCCACTGCAATTCATTACCCGAAAAACCGGCCAATGACGTCATAGAAAAAGAGACGAACGATCCCTCACCTCCGAATTGGTAATTCATCATATCAATATAAACAGAGACTATTGCCGAAGTTGCTGATCTGTCATCTGCAAATACTTTTTCTGTGGTAAGAATGCCTGGCGGATCTTCAACAGTTACAAACTTCTTGCAGGATGGTAAGATGGTTGTCAGCATGATCACCATAAGAAAGTACCGGGTGTTTGCTTTTATATTTTGAAGTATGCCTGTATAGTATTTCACAATTATTCTTTGTCTTTAAATTAAAAAATTACCTGTATACCTGCGCTTAGCATCCTGAGCGGCAAAGTGTGGTACGATAATGTTTCCGGATCCCCGTATTCATACGGAGTGAACGTGAGCAGGTTTTGTCCCTGGAAATACAGTTTTAAACTTTCTGCCTTAAATTTCCTGATCAGTTTTTTGTCGAATTGATAAGAGAGTGATACATTTTTCAAACGGATGAATGACGCGTTCACTACCCTTGCACTGGAGAAATTGGAATAAAAGCTGAATTGAGTAACAGCTGCCCCGGTAGCAGAGAATTTCTGTATATCAGTAATATCTCCTTTATTCTGCCACCTGTCTAAAACCAAAACAGTCTGATTTGAACGGCCACCCGGTGCCACGAAGTTAATATGGCTCAAACCGTCTTGTTGTACAAAATGGAAGAAGATATCAAGAGACCATCCTTTGTAAGTAAAAGTATTTTGCAATCCACCAAAAAGACGCTGTCCCAGGTCACGTACCTGGGTTCTGTCTGCGGCCAGGTTGATCCCGTTAAGCTTGTAAACACCGGTTGCAGTATCCACCCCCTGGTACTCGAGGTATTTGCGTACCGTAACAGGGTATCCTATAACAAGCGAATTGGCATAGCTTGATGTTTCAAGATCAGGATACTCCACCAATTCGCTGCGTGGTATCGAAATGTTGAATGAACTTTTCCAGGTAAAATCCTTTGTCCTGATGTTGGTAGTATTGATCATGAATTCCCAACCCCTGTTTTCAACTAATGCATTCCTGTTGGCTGTAATACTTAAAAAGCCTGTCTGTGATGGAAGCGTGTAACCGATCAGTTGGTTATCGATCCGGCTTCTATAATAATCAGCGCTTACTAACAACCTGTCCTGGAGAAATCCAAGTTCGATCGCAGCTTCCCATTTTCGGCTACGTTCCCAGGCAAAATCAGGATTTTGAAGGTTGATAGGAAAAAAACCACTAATGCCCTGGTAAGGAAGGGCGGCACTTGAAGTACCCCAACGTGCAATGTACTGGTAGTTGCCAATACGGTCGTTGCCTGCAACGCCCATACTTGTTCTGATCTTACCGTAGTTAAGGAAGGAGAAATTTTTCATGAACTTCTCTTCAGAAAATATCCAACCGGCTCCCACTGCACCGAAATTGCCAAATTGTTTTCCCGGCCCAAAACGACTTGATCCATCGCGACGACCGGAAATATTTACCA
>Ga0184624_10000267_pt1 | contig 12712 bp, 11 predicted proteins | sample PLM3_5_b1_FD_133157 | JGI IMG/M metagenome (GOLD analysis project Ga0184624, IMG submission 133157) | Groundwater sediment microbial communities from an aquifer in East River, Colorado, USA - PLM3_5_b1 | ecosystem: Environmental > Terrestrial > Soil > Riparian zone | place: USA: East River...
CAGGGAACTGACGCGAGCGGCCTACGCAGCCGGCGACTGAAGCGGCTGCCCCAGGGGGGATGGGACGGCGGTCCACTGGGGTACGTTGTCGAGGTGCGCATCGGGCCGCCACAGAGCGGCTCCCAACCAGAGTGCGCATAGCAGCGCGAACACCGGGCTGCCTGACAGCAGCATGATCGCCCCGCTGCGAATCATCACGGCCGCAGGAAAGCGATATTCCTCGCCTGGCGCGCCAAGCGCAAAATATTGCGCTGCGGACACTCCACGCCATCGCAGACGATTCAGCAACGGCTCGACGATAACCACGACGGCCAGCGCGATGCCAAGCGCGCGCAGCGATGGGGGGACATCGATCGGCTTCCAGAACATCGACGCCGGGTAGGCGGTCTGCAGAAATCCCAGCATCAGCCACGGACAGCTGCCGAGAAGAAGAATCGCCGTTTGGCGAAGGTCTAGAGAGCTCAACTGCAGCGCCGGCCGTTCGCCCCGGCGGAATTGCGCAGTCCGGGTGATGGCCGTGCTCATCCAGGCGACCGTGAAAATCACGACGGCCGCCTGATGGCCGATGGCCGCATTCGACGCGGCTGAAACCCCGACGGCGAGGAACGCGAAGACAAATACGTCGGTCGGGACAACCGATCCGCCACGACGCCGCTGGAGACCTGTCCCGTCCATGCCCTCGATTTGAGCAAGCATCGGACCGGTCTGTGGACGTGCGGGCTCAATAAGTTAGGGGGAATGCTCGTGAGGTTGGCGCCCGCCCGGCAATCTTAAGTCTGGCGGGCGGCAGAACTTTCGCCGGCTACGCTTCTCTTCGCGAGGCGCGGCGCGTCCCTTGGGAAGAAAGCGGCTGGACGACTCTGGGACGGCTCACCGGCTGGGTTGCCCCCTCGCGGAACTCCCGATAGTCGACTCCGCAATCATGGGCCGCCAGAAAGTTGAGAAACCGTTTGTAGTCCGATTTCGGAATTCTGAAAAGCGGGAGGAGCGACCGGTAGTTGCCTCGCGTCGTCTGCAGGCCTCGGCGCAGCAGCTCGCGCATGTCATGACGGGTGATGTCGCGATCGAGGAAGTGCGGATAGATATGATCCCAGAACGTATAACCACCTGAGACGATCGCCTGATAGAGCTCGTCTGCGAGTTGCCGCCGGCGTTCGTGGGCCGGCGTCAGCGATGGCGCCGTACGGACTATCGCCGGCAACTGGCTCACCGTGATAGAGCCGGTTCCCGGCGCCAGGCAGGTGATCTGCTCGATCACGTTCCGCAGCTCGCGGACGTTTCCCGGCCATCGATACTGCTCGAGCACTCTCCACGCTTCTGGCTCCAGGGTGATCTGACGCCCCGATTTCGACAGGAAGTGCGCTCCGAGGGCTCGAATGTCCGCTGGCCGCTCGCGCAGTGGCGGGACGTGCAAGTGGATCACCCGAAGTCTGTACAGAAGGTCCTCGCGAAACCGGCCGGCGGCAACGAGCTCGGCGAGATTGCGGTTGGTCGCCGCGATGACGCGTACGTCGACGGTGCGCTCGGTGCGTTCGGATCCGACGGCCTGTATCTCGCCGTTCTCGAGGAATCGCAGCAAGACCGCCTGCATGCGCAGGCTCATCTCAGCTAACTCGTCGAGAAACAGGGTCCCTTTGTGGGCGAGCTGGAGCTTTCCGGGTTTGTCGCGGTAGGCGCCGGTAAACGACCCCTTGAGATGGCCGAAGAGCTCCGACTCCAGGAGCGTCTCCGGCAGGCCGGCGCAATTGATCGCGACGTACTCCGCAGAGTTGCGGTTTGAGGTGTTGTGGATGTGCGCCGCGACGATGTCTTTCCCGACTCCGCTTTCTCCGGTCAGCAGGACCTTCACGTCCATCCGCGCAGTTCGCTCTGCCTGCTCGAGCAGATCGACGGTCACCGGATCTGCGGCGATCGGACGGGAGAGGCGTCGGTCGAGTGGGGTCAGGCAAGCTGTATTCATGTGCAACGGTGTTCGATGCTCGAACTTAGCAAAAGCGCCGCCGCACACAGTTTTGTTAAGTGACTGATAATAAGAGACTTATTTGTGTGCTATTTTCGTCCATTTCTTCATAATGGTTCAACTTGGCACACAATTGCACAGTTATCGCCGCCGTAAAGCCGCATTTTATATGACTTTAGAAGACATTATGTAATTTTGGAACATGAGAACCGTTTCGGAGCACTATTCGTCGCCAGGTGCCTGGTAGCCACCACGGCTTTTCACGCGCAGGTGCTCCGGCGCCTGGATCTCAACGGCACGCCACTTCCCGTCGCGGGTCGAGTTTGTCGAGATGTAGGTCGCGACGTACCTCTGCCGCAGGTGTTCGATGACGCGCCGGTAGTCAGCGGGCAGCTCGTCAACGGCACTGGGGAAGAACGATTCGCCTCCCGACTCGCGGCTCACCTGCTCGAGGACGTCGCGCTCGACGTTCGATCCCATCCCAATGGTGTACACGGTGGCGTCCACGGCGCGTAACTCGGCGAGGACGTCGGCGACGGAGTGACGGCTGCCGGGGCCCGTGCCCGGATTGTTCTCGTCCCGTCCATCGGTCATGACGACAATCGCGCGCCGGCCGTCGACTGTCTTGAGCCGGCTGAGCGAATCGAAGAGCGCGTCGTACAACGCCGTCCCGCCGCGCACGGCGTATTCGTCGACCGCCTGAAGCGTGGACTCGCGCTTGTTGGTGAGGTCGTGAACGAGCGTCGCCTCGTCGGCGAAGAGCACGAGCGAAAGACGATCCTGCGGCCGCAACGCGCTGATGAATTGCTTGGCGCTCGCCTTGACCGCATCCACGGCGCCTTTCATGCTGCCGCTCGCATCGAGTGCGAGCACGATCGAAATCGGCGACACCGCCTCCTGGAACGATTCGAGCGTTTGCGGAGCGCCGTCTTCGACAATCGTCAAATCCGCTGCGGAAATCTCGACCGGTCGCCGATCCACGGTGGCGACCGTGAATTCGAGCGTCGCGCGTACCGGCGGCGGCTTCGGCGCGAAATACCCAGGCCGCGCGCGGACCACCTGTTCGGTATCTGTGGTCTTCACCGAGATGCGACGCCATGCGCCATCGATCCGGCGGTTGGTCGGCGTGTACGCGAGCAGATACCTTGCCCGGATATCCGAGGCGATCATCTGGTGGACCGATGGCAGTTGTTCGTCGCGGGTAGGAAAAAACGCCCGGCCGCCGGTTTGTTCGGCGACGGTGCGGAGCAGGCGCTCCCCCTTGATCGAGATACCGGCGGCGCCTCCGACTCCTACGACGAACAGCGTCGCCTGGGCCGATTTCACGGCACGCAGCGCATCCTCGAAGGTGCGCGCGCTGTGTTCGTCGTACCCATCGGTAATCAGCACAACCGCCTGGCGCCCGGTCGCCTGTTCGAGCAATTTTGGCAGGCCGGTCAGGACGTCCATGATCGCGGTGCCGCCGCCAGCATGAATATGTGAGATGGCGTCTCTGACCGTCGCGCGATCGTCGGTGGGTCCGGTCACGCTGCCGAACGTGCGTGAGAATGGCGCGACGATGACGCGGTCGCGGGCGCGAAGGTGCACCAGCAGCTTCTCGGCCGCGCGCTGCACGAAATCGAGCCGCCGCCCCATGCTCTGGCTCGAATCGATCAGCAGTGTGTAGGTGGAATCGACGACGTCCGAGCGAACGAGGTCCAGCGCCTGAGGCACGTCGTCCTCGAACAACTGGAACTGCTCGCGCTCGAGGCCGCTGATCGATTTTCCCTCGGCGCTGAAGACCGACGCCTCGACAAGCACACTCGACACCTCGGACTCTTCGAGCAGCACGAGTGGCTCGAGTTTGACCACGTCTCGCGCGCACGTCCCTTTCAGGTCACAGGCTTCTACGGAAATCTCGCGAGCTTCATATGGATTCTCGTCGGTCCATTCGACGGCGAAGGGCGGGCCCTGCGTGGCCTCGCCCTGCAGCCGCTGATCGACGAAGAACTTCACCGGCTGAAGCGACGTGTCGGCAGCATGCTGGATCTGCGCGACGATGCGAATCGGGCCATTAATGCCGGTACGGCCTAGAGGTGACGTGATGCGGACGGCCATCGCCGGCATCGGTTCTTCCTGCGCACGGACACCGATGCCGTTCGTGAAGATGGCCGTGCCCAGGAGAACAGCGACAAACAGAAGAGATCTCCTCATTGTCGTCGAACCGGCACGGCAATCGATTGCCGATATCGCACGGACCGTCCCTGTCGCGTCGCCGGTTGAAAGCGCCATGCCTTCGCCACGCTCATGCTCATCGTCAGCATGATGGCGCTTCGAATCGAGCTCGGAATGCTGCGCGGCTTGACCGACTCAACCCTGCCGGTCGGGTCGATGATGACGTCGAAAATCAACACTTCGTCGTCGTGCTGAACTGTCGCGACGGTCGAAGACTGCGGGTACGCGGCGACCGGTGCGGCGACGTCGGTGTCGAGTACTGAATAGATCTGCGATCCCGGCGCCGTCTCCATGATTGTCACGGAGACCTCCGGATAACCTGCGGTTGCGGGCGGCTGAACAGGCGCCGGACGCGGCGCGACAGCCGATACAGGCGCTTCGCCGGTGGATACGACGCGTTGAGCTGGAGGAGTGGGCGCGTGTGTCGCTGGACGTTCCGCATTCAGCCGCGCATTTGGTACCGGCCGCGTCGTGATTGTTGCAGGGATGGCTGCTGTTCTTTGCGCCGGCGCCACCGCCGGAACCTGTACCGCGACATCTGCCGGGGGAGCTTCAACGACAGGCGAGGTGCTCGTCGGGGGAGCGGCGGGTTGATCTGCGACGGGTTGATCTGCGACGGCTTGATCTGATGATGCGCGCACGTCAGCCTGGCGCTCGGCCTTCTGCTCGCCGGAGCTCCGCAACCACACAGCCGTCAGAACAAGAGTCAGCGTGATGAACAGCCCGATGCCGGCGGCGGCGAGCAACCAGCGCGGCGTGGCCGTTGCCGCCGTCCGCGGCTCCTCCACGAGCGGTTCTTCAGGGGTTGGCTCGATCGGCGTTGCCGTTTGCTCGCGAAATTGCGCCGCGGGTCGACTCCCGGGACTCGCCTCCCAACGTTCGTAGACCGCGCGAATGATATTGGACGGATCCGGCCGCTCGAAATAGGAGAGGGCCTCCGAGAAACTGGCGATCGACGCGTAGTGCGGCGGGTTGGACATCGCCTGCGACACCGCGAGCCTGAGCTGAACCGGCAGATTGTCCGGCAGCAGATCGCGCAGGAGCGCGCCGAGCTGAGAGACGGCAGAAGGCCCGTCCTGCACGCCATCCCGGGGCACGTGGACCGCGCCAGCCAGATCGATTCTGATGTTTCCAGCCGACAGCTCCGTTTCAATCTGGCGAGACTTGAGCTCGATCAGGCGACGGGCTGCCTCCTGAACGATGGCCACACCCTCATGCCATTCAATCGGAACACCAGCGGCCTTGAGTGCGGACAACGACACGGGCTCTGGCGTGAATCCGCTGAGCACCGCGCCCTTATCGTGGCTGATGAGGATCGGTCGCGTAGCCATGCGTTAGAGCGAGCGTATCCACGTCACGGCCGCGGTGGCGGCGTCGCGGATCGCGATATCGGCGAGGTTCATGAACCTGTCCACGCCGCCCGAGACCACGATGATGAGGCCGAACGACACCGCAATCGGGACGAAGAGCATCAGGATGTCGTTGTTGGAGCTGTCTGTTCTCATATCTGAGCACTCAGCCGAGGTGTCGTTCTACACATACGCCGGCGCTGCTTCCGTGTCGTCGACGAAGTAGCTGATGCACGCCGCTTCGAGCATCTCGTAGGTGAGCGATCGCGGCTGTTCGAGATAGTCGGCCAATGACAGCACATGCTCGGTGAGGTCCCGGGGATGGCAGCCGCGAAGCGGGATATTCCGCGGCCTGTAATAGTCGCGAAGCATTCGCTCGATGAGCGACCGGTCGAAGGAGAGATCGCGGCCCCGGCAGTAGTTTTCGAAGATTCGCATGAACTCTTCGAGGGTCGGGCTCTCCGCAAAGATCTTGTATTGAATGCGTCGAAGAAATGCCTCATCCGCGAGCTCCGCGGGCTTGAGATTGGTGGCAAACACGATCAACGTCATGAACGGGATTTCGAACTTCTGGCCGGTCTGCAACGTCAGGTAGTCGACGCGGCTTTCGAGAGGAACGATCCACCGGTTGAGGAAATCACGGGGCGAGCACGCCTGCCGGCCGAAGTCGTCGATGACGAGCACGCCGCCATTGGCGACGGCCTGAACCGGTGCCCGATAGAATCCGAGCCCGGCACTGTAACTGAGCTCGAGCTTCTCGAGCGTCAGCTCGCCTCCGACCATGACCATCGGCCGCCGGCAGCGGACCCATCGCGAGTCGTCACGCTGGCCATCGGTCAGTCCGGTCTCCTGATCGAGCGGCGTCACCGGATCGTGATTCACAGGATCGAAGACGCGGATGATGCTGCCTTCCACCTCAATCGCGTGTGGAATCGCCAGCTCGCCGTCGAGCAGCCCGTGGATGGCGCTGGAGATGACCGTCTTGCCGTTGCCGGGAGGCCCGTAGACGAACATCGAATGGCCCGCGTTGATTGCCGGGCCCAGCTGGTCGAGCACCCGATCGCTCAGGACGAGATGGGAAAATGCGGCGCGCACCCGTTCGCGCGTGATCTTGTCGTGCCCGCTCTGCCGCACGCCTTCCATGTACCGGCGGTACTGCTCGAGCGGCACAGGCGCCTTGCCGACGTAGTGATTCTGGTCGAGGAACATCGCCGCGCGCTCTCGGCCCGCATCGGTGATCCGATACCGGTACGCGGGGCTGCCCAACATCGAGCCTCCGACAACTTCGCAGTGCCGCTCTACCTTCAACATGTCGAGCGCCGGTTCGACCACCTGAAAACGCAAACCCAGGCGCTGTGCGAGCGCGCTGCCGGTCAGCTCACCCGCAAGGTGCAGGATTTTGAGCGAGAGCTGGAGGATCAAGTCGAGGGTGAGGCCCGACTCCTCGAGCGTGCCAGGGGCGCGGGGGTGATCGGTCGACGACGCCGTTTCAACGGCCAGCATGTGATGTCCTTTCCAAGTCGGCAAAGTGTTCGGCTTGACGCGCCCTGCGGTGTGCCGCCGCAAACGACGGATCCCTGCGGGTCGCCGCGTAGAACTCGGCGGCAGCCTCTCCGTAGCGCTTCTGCGCCAGGAGAACGATTCCCAGGTTGTAGTGCCCTGCGGCGCCGTCAGCGTCGCCGAGGAAATACGATCGCGCTGTATCCGCGCGGCCGGCCGCGGCATGGGACAACGCAAGATTGTTTCGAGCTGGTGCAAACCCGGTCGCGCGGGACAGCGCGTCGGAGCAATCGCGAGCGGCGTCTTCCTGACGTCCGGCGAGAAACGACAGATAACACAGGTTGTTCATCGCGTATGGCGCCGAACGATCGAGATCGGCGGATCGCGCGTACGCGACGGCGGCCTCGTCACGCTTGCCGAGCATCTGGAGGATCGTGCCGAGGGTGTTGACGGCCTGCGCAGAATCCGGCGCTATGCGCGCGGCACGCATGGCGTCGTCGAGCGCTTCGTCGGTGAAGTGCCAGTCACGCAACACGCGGGCGCGCCCGTCGAGTGCGCCGGCGTACGCGCCGTCGAGCGTGACGGCCTCGGAATAGTATTCGAACGCCTTGTCGCGTATCTGCAGCTGGTAGTACCGGTTGCCGACGGCGACGAGCCGTCCGGCGGATCGGTCCAGCATCAGCCCCGCGAGGGCGTTCGACAGCACAGGGTCGTGGGCCTCAACGGCCATCGATCCGAAACCACCGGCGCCTGATGCCCTCATCGGTTCGTTCGAGGGTGCATACGCCGGTGGTGGCCGCCGGCCGGTTCCGCAGGCCGCAAGGCAGATTGCGGCCTGCAGAACTGCCGTCACAATTGAGAGTCGCCGATAGGGCACGATTACTCGATGTCTTCGTGGTTGAGGCGCGAGCGGCGCTTAATCACGTAGAGGATCACGAACACCGCCAACAGCACGAGGGATACAAGCGTCGTCGTATTCACTTTTCTCTCCTTGGTTATGCGCCTCAATAGAAGGCGCGGTAAATCCTGATTGCAACGGGTCCCATGCAGACGACGTAGACGGCCGGAAACAGACACAGCACGAGTGGGAATACGAGTTTCACGCCGACTTTGCCGGCACGCTCTTCGGCCTCCTGTCTTCGCCGGGTTCGCGACGTGCTCGAGTGCGTTCGCAGCGACTGCGACACGCTGGTGCCGAAGCGGTCCGTCTGCACCAGCATGGCGACGAGGGCGCGAACGTCTTCTACGCCCGTTCGATTGGCGAAATTCTTGAACGCTTCGAGCCGCGGTTTTCCAGCGCGTATTTCGGTGGTGATAATCCGCAGCTCTTCGGTCACGGCGGGATGTGAGATTTCGAGCTCGTCGCTGGCCTTGACGATGGCCTGGTCGAGGCTCGAACCGGCTTCCATGCAGACGATGAATAGATCGAGCGCGTCTGGAAGACCGTTGTGAATCATCTTCTGCCGCTGGTGCGTTTTTCGCTGCAGCCACAATCCCGGAGTCAGATAGCCGAAGATGGCCGCGAGTATCGACAGGATCCAGCCGTCGCCAAAACCGAGCATGGTAATCGGCACAAGGGCAAATATCACTGGGCATATCAGCTCGGATGCTGCGTAGAAAATCGCCGTTCTGATGTCGTAGTAACCAGCGCGGATGAGGCGCCGGCGAAGCCGCGACATGTCCTTCGGCGAACGCGGCATCGCCTTGGAGAGCTTCTGGAGGAACGGATCCGGCACTTCGGTCAGTTGCGTCGGCTCGAGCACAAGGCTGGTCGCATGCGGTGCGGCGACCGTCCTCAACCGCCGCTGCTCTGGCGTCGAGCGCTCGAGGATGCGTGTCGCCGCCAGCCCTGAAATCAGAGCCACGCAGGCGAAGACGCCGATAATCGACAGCAGCAATGCGAGTGACATCTCCTACACCTCGATATTGATAATTCGGCGAATGGCGATCACGCCGATGATCTGAAGCACCATGGCGCCAATGACCATTCGAATGCCGAGCGGGTCTTCAATCATCAGCGCCATATGCTGCGGCGCGATCGCCACGAGAACCGCCGCCAGCGTCGGCGCGAGGAACGCGAGCACCCAGCCGGTGATGCGGCCGTGGGCACTGACCGTGCGCACCTGACGCTTGACCTTGAACCGTTCCCGAATGAGCGCCGAGAGGTTGTCGAGCACTTCCGCGAGGTTCCCTCCCGATTCGCGCTGCGTCAGCACCGCGGTGACGAAGAACCGCGCGTCGAGCATCGGAACGCGCTCGCCGAAGTCGCGCAGCGCCTCCGCGAGCGGCATGCCGTAGTTCTGACGGTCGTGAATCAGACGGAACTCGGTGCCGACGGGATCGGGAATTTCGTCGGCAACCATTCCCAGCCCTGTCGTCAACGCATGGCCTGCTCGCAACGCTCTACCAATCAGATCGAGCGCCTCCGGAAACTGTTCCTCGAACTTCCGCTGTCGCTTGTTCACTTTGAAGCGCAGGAACAGAAATGGCGCCGACCCCGCGATCGCGCCGATGACGACGGCAACGCCCGCGAGTCCGGTAATCAGGTAAATAGGCGCGGCCGTGAGGCAGGCGGCGAACACCGACGCGAGCATGATGGTCCCGACCGTCGAGTTCATCCCCGCGTGCTGGATCTGTCTGGCCAGCGGGCCGGCCACCAATCCAGAGCGGCGCAGCAGCCATTCGATCGAGGACACCTGGCTGAGAGGCTGCGCTCGCCGCAGCAGATTGGGCTTGCCTGCGGATTTCTGTGTGACGCGGAGCCGCTTCCGCAGCACGCGCTGGCTGGTGTCTTCCTGGCGCATGACGAGCAGCCAGAAGGTGCCCAGAATAATTCCGGAAACGAGGAGAAAGGTCGCGAGCGCTATCAGCATGGTTCTCTCTCCCTACGCCACAATCTTCATGTGCTCGAACATATCTGCCGGCAACTGAACGCCGGACGCAGCCAGCTGCTCGCTGCACTTCGGTCGTATGCCGGTGGCTCTGAAGCGGCCGGCGACACGGCCATCGGCGCGGACGCCGGTCTTTTCGAACAGGAAAAGGTCCTGCATCGTGATGACCTCGCCCTCCATGCCGATGATTTCGGTAACCGCCGTAATCCTGCGCGAGCCGTCCGACAGGCGCGTGACCTGTATGACGAGATCGATTGCCGATGAGATCTGCTGCCGGACCGCCTTTTCGGGAATGTTGAGATTCGACATCGCCACCATCGTGTCGAGTCTGTACAGCGCGTCGCGTGCGGTGTTGGCATGGACCGTCGTCAGACTGCCGTCGTGGCCGGTGTTCATCGCCTGAAGCATGTCCAGCGCTTCCTGACCGCGGACCTCGCCAACCACGATGCGGTCGGGGCGCATACGGAGCGCGTTTACGACCAGATCGCGCTGACGGACGGCGCCTTTGCCCTCGATATTGGCGGGCCGGGTCTCCAGGCGTATCACGTGACGCTGCCGGAGCATCAGTTCCGCGGCGTCCTCGATCGTGACGATTCGCTCGCGATCTGAGATGAATCCGGACAGCACGTTGAGCAGCGTGGTCTTGCCGGCGCCGGTGCCACCCGAGATGACCATGTTCAATCGGCCGCCGACGGCGGCCCGAAGGAAATCGAGCATCGGCTGTGTCAACGATTCGCGCGCCACGAGATCTTGCGCGCCGAGACGATCGGTCCGGAATCGCCGAATCGACAAGACGGGACCGTCGAGCGCCAGCGGCGGAATGATGGCGTTGACGCGCGAGCCATCCTGCAGGCGGGCATCGACCATCGGACTGGATTCGTCGATGCGGCGGCCGACGGCGCTGACGATGCGCTCGATGATCTGGTGAAGGTGCTTGTCGTCCCGGAATACGACGTCGGTCTCGTACAGACGCCCTTCGCGCTCGATGTAGACGAGGTCGTGGCGATTCACGAGGATGTCGGAGATCGTGGGGTCGGCAAGCAGGCTTTCGAGCGGCCCCAGACCGAACAGCTCGTTCAGCACATCGCCGACCAGCGCTTCCCGTTCGAACAGGCTCAGCGGCACGGTCTCGGATTCATGCTCGAGCAGCCGGTTGATGATGCCTCGTATTTCCGGTTCGGCGTCTTCGCGCTTGGTTCGCGTGAGACGCTCGAGATTCAATCTGGTCAGCAGCTCCTGGTGGATTCGGGACTTCAGTTCCTGATATCGCGGGTGCCGCGTATCCACGCTCGAAGCCGATGAACTAGCAGTCGTCACAGCCATGTCCTGGTCTCCCTGCCGCCTAACGTTTGCCGGTCAGCCGTCCGAAAAATCCGCCCGACTTCGGTTCCTCGGTCTGCGGACGTCTCGCCATACCCGCCAGCGAGCGCGCGAAGCCGACGAACGACGCGGAAAGTTTGTTGTGGTTCTCGATGACGAGCGGCTGGCCCTTGTTCAGCGCGTTGATCGCCAGCCGGTAGTTGCTGGGAAACAGATGCCGAACAGCACCGCCCGTCGCGCGTTCGATGTCTTCCTGTCCGATTTCCGACACGGTGTCGTACCGGCTCACCACGATCTGCACCCGCTCGCGGCCGTATCGCTGCCTCAGCGTCGCGGCCATGCGCGCCGCGCCGCGCACCGTCGATAGTTCCTGATTCGCGACGATGACGATGATTGAGGCGCTTTCGAGCGCGTCGAGCATCGCCGAGTCGGACCTCGGTGCGTCGACAACGACGTGGTCGTACGTCCTCGCGACGAACTCGAGCAGCGCGCGAACGCGTTGCGTGTCGACCGGCGCCACCAGAAGGCGATCGGACGAGGCGAGGAGATCGACCCCCGCCTTGGTGTGTTCGACCAGGCCCTTGAAAAACGCCGCATCCATCCGATGGGTGTTCTCGAGCGCGTCGATGATCGAAAAACGCGGCTCGGCGCCGAGGAACAGAGCGGCGTCGCCATGCGCCGGATGGAGATCGATCAGCAGCACTCGGCCGGCCTTGGCGTGCGACAGTGCGGTCGCGACGTTCACGGCGACTGTCGTCGTGCCTACTCCGCCTTTGGCGCCGAGGAACGCGTAGGTCTTGCCCGATTTCGTCGACTGGCTCGCCGAACGCGACGCCATGCGATCGAGCGCGGCCCGGACGTCTTCAACGTTGACCGGTTCGGTCAGCAGTTCGTTCACGCCGGTGCGAATCGCGTCGAGCATCATCGCCGGGTCTGGCTTGGAGGCAATCAGCACGATGCCCAGCGACGGGTGAGAACGCCGGATCGAAGAAACGGCCGCGGGAATGCCTGACTGATCTCGAATGTCGACGACCAGCATCCGGGCTGCGGACCCCGACAGCTGCAGCGCCTCGAGACTGGCGGCCGTTGTGACATCGGCCCCAGCCGCTATCAGCGTCTCCGCCAGCTGGCGATCGCCCGGCGCCACGAGAATGACCTTATGCGTCAATTGATACCCCTATCGAACGAGCCGAATGACCATGCCGAATGCGGCGCCGCCGGTGTTCTCTCCGGCGCCAGCCACGCTGATACCGGGAAAACTGACCAGCCGCCCGACGACGTCGTTGTTGTTGTTCGAACAGTCCAGATACGATTCCTTGGCGAAGCCGTCCTTGCACAAGCCTTCAACGAAGAAGCCGAGCAGTCCCACGAGCTTCACGATGCCGTTCGTGCCGTTGTAGCCCTGGCTCAGATACAGCGCGGTATCGAATAAGGCGACAGGCACGACCCGCTTGTTCAGTCCATTGCCGCCTGAGATG
>Ga0184624_10000268_pt1 | contig 12693 bp, 6 predicted proteins | sample PLM3_5_b1_FD_133157 | JGI IMG/M metagenome (GOLD analysis project Ga0184624, IMG submission 133157) | Groundwater sediment microbial communities from an aquifer in East River, Colorado, USA - PLM3_5_b1 | ecosystem: Environmental > Terrestrial > Soil > Riparian zone | place: USA: East River...
AAAAAAACAGTTACTGATATTCTCACATCATTTGGCTGGGAAACGGAAGATATGGGCAAGGTGGAAGCAGCAAGAGCTATCGAACCATTATGTATTCTTTGGTGTATTCCTGGTTTTATAAGAAACCAGTGGACACATGCATTCAAGTTGCTAAAAAAATAAAAACAACGAATGATCCTAAAAAAAGCCCTCTTAAATAAGAGGGCTTTTGAATTATAAGTAGGTTTTCTTGTTATTACCTCGTTACAACCAATTGGCCGGCTCCTAATCTTTGACCGCCCGAATTGCGGAACTCAACGATATAAACACCTGCCGCTAATTTCGCGTTACTGAAATCAAATCTTGTGTAAGGTGCAGTTGTTATTTCATGACGTTCGACTATCCTTCTTCCCATCATATCGATCACAACAAGGGTGACCGGTGTATTTACCCGCGGCATAAAATAAGTAACATAGAATGCGCCGCTTGTTGGATTCGGATAAATGAATAGCTGACTTGTTGGCAATGCTGTGAATGTTACATCCTCAGTGGTCCTTGAGCAACCATTCACATCCGTTACACGTACCCTGTATGTACCAAGATGATGTGCATCAACCGCATAAGACGAACCTGTAATTGATGGTTGGGCAACCCCATTTAAGAACCACTGGTAAGATGCACCTGCGGGTGATGAATTAACTGTTATGGTTGTCCGCTTACCGGGACTCAATTGTGTCTGTCCCGCTGGTGATAAGCTAAGGCTTACTGTTGGTAATGGATTTACAGTAAGTGTTGCAGCATTTGAAGCAACTGCGCCACAACCTGCATTTGATGCTACAAGACGGTAACGATAACCATTTTGTGATGGTTGTATATTAGTTAAGGTCAACGATGTTGTTGTAGCACCGCCTATATCTGTCCAGGTTGTACCACCATTGGTGCTCACCTGCCATTGTATTGATTGAGTTATACCTAATAAAGCCAGCGTTAAAATTAAATTATCACCCTGGCAAACGGTTCTGTTCGACAATTGATTCGTAAATGTGATCGGCGCCTGGACAGTTACCGTTACAGTACGTGGCGCTGATGTACAATTTGTTGCTGGTGGAATTGTAAATGTAATTTCCCAAGAGTAGATCAAACCAACATCGCCGCTACCGCCATCAGTGATATAAAGATTCCATGTTCCATTAGGGTCACCAGTGAACAAAGATAGTGCAGGACTTGCCTGTGTTATACTACCAATTGGTGCAGGGTATACATCCGTTCCACCATTGTTGGTAGGACGATACGTACCTGTGGGATTCAATGCTGTAGTAGACATTGCTGCACCTGCATCATCAAATGTATAAACCTGTCCTGTTGCATCTGTTCCTGAACCAACATCAGACATCAACACTACATTTGTTCCCGTTGGCGACTGGAGCAACATATCTATGTCAGCAGGGAATGAATGCCTTACTCCTTTTATTGCTACGGATTTTACAATTGCATTTGCGGGTAATCCGGAAACCGCTAGTGTTGATGGATAAGGAGCTCCGGCACCTGAACCAGTGGAAGTAGAACCAAGAGCAATTCCAGGAATTGTAACTGAGCTACCACCTGAGAATGTTTTGGTTGATGTACCGCTATTTGTTACAGATACAGAATAGGTAGTAGTAGCTGCGGGGCTTACATATACAGTGGAAGCAGGTGTGCCTGCTACATAAGGTGTAGTACCCGCAGCGTTAGTAAATAACCCCGTTACAGGTGTCCATATACCTGCATCTGGTATAGCATAATTTAAAGTTATTGACCATGAAGTAAGAGTTCCATCATCCAGGTTCCATGGATCAGTAACTATCAAACTCCATGCACCATTAGGTGTGGAATAAAGGCCTGTCCATGTATTTGTATTAGAAAGATTAGGGGCGATACCTACACCGGTAAATCCATCTGCCGCATAAGTTCCGGTAAATGGAGCGGTGCCATTAAAAATTGGAGTACCACCTGCTGAACTAAATGTTGTATTTACGAAATTATCACCGCTGCCTCCAACTTCCCATGCGAGGTTATAAATATTACCATTCGGAGCTTTTAGATTTATTGTCATGTCCCCATCGTAGGTATGTGTGATATTCAAATTGACGGTGATGCTTTGAACAGCTCCCGTAACACCCGCTACATTAATTGTGCTGATCGCCGGTGGAAGCAGGTTACTTACCGGGAGACTTATAGTACCCGAAGAAGTTGTATTTGGCAATGTTGCTCCTGATGATGATGATGTAATAGATAATAGTTGCACTGCTCCTGCACAAATGATCGGTGCAGCCGGAGCGATCACCGGAGTTGCCGGAGTGAATTTCACATCAACTTGTGTTGTGCCTGTGCATCCTGTTGCAGTATTTGTTCCTGTTACAGTATAAATTGTATTTACGGTTGGGGTAGCAGTTACTGCTGCTCCTGTTGTTGCACTTAACCCGGCAGAAGGTGCCCAGGAATAGGTATTGCCACCCGACGCTGTTAATGTAGTTGGAGAACATTGAGAACTGCTGACTACTGAAATAGCAGGCCTTTGGTTAACTGCTAATGTTACTTCACTTGAATTTACTGCAGGAGGACAAGTGCCTGAAACAACACAACGATATTTATAACCATTCATCGTAGCCATTACACTATTAATACTTAATGTAGCTGTTGTTTGACCGGTATAAATAAATGCACCTGGATTAGTTGGTGTACCAGTTGTGATATTTACAAACCCACCTCCCATATCAACTTGCCATTGATATGTTACTGCCGTGCCAGTTGCTGTCACAGATAAAGTTTTTGTAACACCTACACATGCATTACCATTACCCGGCTGCGCAGTTATAGATACGGGTGTATTTACAGTTATTGCAGCTGTAGCCGGCAGCGAATTACAGGTACCATTAGTTATACTTGCGGAATAAGTAGTAGTAGCTGCAGGTGATGCATATACAGTTGACTGGTATGTTCCCGCAACATAAGGCGATGTTAGACCTGCATCATTAAACAATCCTGTTATAGGTGTCCATACCGCATTAGCCGCCGATGCAGGAGTCAATGTAATTGACCATGAGGTTAATGTACCAATGTCTCCATTTGCATGATCAGTTAACACTAAAGTCCATGCCCCATTTGGAGTTCCATATAATGCAGACCATAAAGTTGTAGTAGAAAGATTAGGGGCTAATCCAACACCAGAAGCAGCATCAGCAGCAAAAGTGCCGGTAAATGGAACTGTACCTGTTGCCAGTGATGTTGATGATGCGGAGCTAATTGTCGTATTTACAAAATTATCGCCACTGCCTCCACGAACATTCACCAGATTTAAAATAGCGCCGTTGGGAGCAACAAGATTTATTCTAACATCACCATCCCATGTATGCGTTATATTAAAATTTACGCTTATAGCTGCTATTGAACCGGAAAAACCTGCGACATTAAGTGCACTTGTCGCAATGCCAGTGACATTATCCGGGATGGGAACAGAAATACTTCCTGATGAAACAGTGGTTGATGTTGCCGCTACTGAAGCATTGATCGCCACATTGCCACCGGAGCATATTGCACCCGTTGCCGGAGTTAGGATCGGTGGTTCCGGCGATACATTAACAGTTAATGTTGCCTGGTTTGAAATTTCAGGTAAGCCACCTTGAGTACAAGTAACAACAACACGGTATTGATAACCATTCATTGCAAGAGTAGCTCCTGTAATTGTTAGTGTAGCTGTTGTTACTCCCGAATAAACTCCTCCATTAGTTAAATATGTAAATCCCGAACCTGTATTTACCTGCCAATTATAACTAACTCCATTTGGAGTTGCTGCTACAGTAAAAGATCCATTTGTTCCTGCACATACAGTTGCATTGGCAGGTTGTCCTGTTAAGCTAATTGGGAAACAAACTGCAGGAGGATCTGTAAATGTAATGCTCCAGCTTCCCCAGTTGCCTGAATCACCGGCCGCATCATCAAATACAAATAATTTCCAGTCGCCGTTTTGGCTTCCGTTTCCAAAAGAAGATAAAGTAGGGTTGGGTTGGCTTACAGCACCCGGGCCCGGAGCTAACCAATTATCTGGCTCTACTCCTATGGTTCCAACAATATTAGTTGGCTTATAGCTACCTGATGCCGGAACTGTGGCTCCCATGCTGGTTGCTGCTCCATCATTCAATGTATAATTATTATTTACGAAATCTGCACCGCCGCCGCCAACATCTGATAAAAGAACAACATTTGTTCCTGATGGTGATTGCAAAACAATATCAACATCATCAGACCATGTATGATTCAATCCATTTATTTTCACCTCTTTTACAATTGCTCCTGCTGGTACGCCGCTTACAGTAATAATTGCCGGGTAAGGAGTAGCTGCAGCAGTGGCGGCTATTGTACCCCCACCTCCATTAAATGTATAGTCTGCTGTTACTCGCTGATCATTGTTTGCCCTGCTTGTATTATTTACTTTAGGAGCATTTATCAAACTCCTGATCTCACTTTGCAATGCATCGTGTGGATAGTTCAAATTTCTTCTTAATGTGTTTGATGCATACAAACCTTCTTTTTCCGCCTGCACTTGTTTCTCATATAAGCTTGCTGAAGAATTTATTTGTTGTCTGTAAATAACATTACCTGCATTCGTTACCACATACTCAACCTGGTTTCCATTTGTTATTACTTTATATTCTACGCCGCCATTTTGCACAACAACTTTTTCAAGTGCTTGTTTAGCTATATATCTTGCTTTCTCTTCTCCCAACTGCTGATCTGAAACTTTTTGTTGTTCTTCCGGAGTCAACACAAGAGGCTCTGATTTTAGTTTCCCTGCAGCTTCCAGTTTTTCTTTCAATCCCGGATTAGCTTTTAACTTGGCATCCATTAACACAGCTTCCTGCCTTTTCAAATCTGCCTCTTTTCTTGCCTGTTCTTCTTTTGATACTTCTTGCGCAAATGATCCATTAAAAGAAATGCTTGCGATTAAAAAGAAGAGAACAAATTTGATCGTTGAATTACTCTTTGCTGATCTTGTGCGGGTATAGTTTCTCCTTAAGGTAAGTGGGTATAAAACTGACATAGGCAGTTAGATTGTTTTGGTATAAATAAAGTGAGCGTTAGTTACAGCGACCTAAGTTAGGGTTTTTTTGATAATCCGAGCAAAACCAATGAAAAAAACTAAGGAGATTTTCTACGGTACTAACCTCATTTATTTCATTTGTATACAAAGTCTTCTTAAAGCGCAAATGCCAACAAAATAATCGGGTTTTTTAGCCGTTTTACATACCGGAGACATTGGAAAATGAAGCACACAAAAAGATCACTCTTTATCTTAATTTTCTCGGGCTTTTTACTTTGCTTTTTCACAGATTCTTCCGCACAAATGATAACCGGCGTGTGGAAAGGAAAGATCAATAAAAAAAAGACGGAACTTAAAATAATCCAGAAAGGTGATAGCCTTGTTGGGACTTCTTATTACTACGAATCAGAGAACAATTACCGGCGCTATTCAATAAAAGGATATTTTGATCCAACTACCAATGAAGCAGTTTGGTGGGATGATCAGTTATTAGAAGAAAAAACAGGAAAGCCTGGCTTAAATACACCAGGAAAAATTCCTTACCTGTCATCTGCCGATTTTAATTGTCCCGGAAGTGATAAAATGTTTTTAGATGGTAATGCTTCTTTAAAACATAGAAGTGATAAACAAGAAGGACCGGTTCATCTTGAAAAGACAGATCAAACTTTGTTTCCGGATGAATGGGATTTTATTATTGAAAACTATACTGCCGGCGCTAATGACCCTTATTATATTGACAGTGTTTCATCAATAGCTTCAACACCGGTTATGGTACCTGTTGAAAAAACAATTCAGCAAAAAGAAAATACTGTTCCTGTTGAAAATAAAGAAACAGCCAAAGTAAATAACCGGCCTGTTGAAAAACCAGAAACGGTTAAAGTATCACCAGCTCCAAAGACAGTTGAAAAACAACTAACCGTTAAAAAAACTATTGAAGAAGAATTTAAAATAAGAGAAAAAATAATTGCCACAGATATACCGATAACAGGTGATTCTATTGAGCTTCGCTTTTATGATAATGCCGAAATTGATGGTGATTCAATTTCTCTTTTCTTAAATAACAAACTAATATTTCAACATATCCGGCTTACCGGAGCGGCCTATACAATTAAATTACCCGTCAATGAACTTAATGAGAATAATGAACTGGTAATGGTTGCTGAGAATCTTGGGTCCATTCCCCCAAATACTTCCTACATGTTAGCGATCGTGAATAACAAACGCTATGAAGCGATGCTGAAAAGCACCGAAGAAAGCAGCGCTGTTATCAGGTTGACAAAGCAACGACCATAGCAAAAAATAATTCTATTTTGCTATCTTACATTCCTGAAAATTATTCTTATGTCTTCTATTTCTGTGACCATTAAAGACGAAACAAGCGGTGGCAAAACTTTTCATTCAATTCAAATAGAGTTCCCAACTTCACTTGTGACCGTTGGAGAGATAATTGAAAAACGGGTTGTTGCCGAAGTAAATGAATACAATAAAACGAAAAATGATAAGTATTATGGACTTGTTCAACCTGATGGTGCTGAGGTGATATTAAATGGTTTTCGTCTGCAAAAGTTTCGTCCTGTTGATGCAAAAAAACAAACACAGGTTGCTAAAGATGCATTTTTGAAAAATGGTTTTTTTATTCTTATCGATAGCATACAAGCTGAATCGCTTGAGCAGACCTTTGTGTTGCATCAACGATCTGAAATAAGCTTTATTAAGTTAACCCCATTAGTAGGAGGATAAAATGGGATTTTTTGATTTCCTGAATAAAAATGAAAAAAAGGAGGAAGGAACGATTCCTCAAGAGCTGGCTATCAGCAAAAGGCTTCAGACTATTACAGCTAATATTGAGCAACTAGAAAAAAAATTATACAACAAAGATGCTCCTTATGATTATTATTTGCCATCGCCTGAAGGTGGCAATATAGAAGATTATCTTTTATTGCCATCCAATATAACTTCTAAAGAAGATATTCTTTTTCTTTCTTCATTACTACCAGGATTAAGTAAAAATAAAACTCGTAAAAATAAGATCCAGATCGAGCTTATTACTAAGCTTTTTCGCAATTACCGTCTTGGTAAGATCGATCTAACCGATGAAGAACTATTTCATTTTCTACATAACTGGCAGGAATGCAGAGACTCTTACACTTTCCAATGGTCCAAAGGAAAGTTGATGAATATGGTGCTTGCTAGGATACAGGAGAAAGATTTAGATGATACGCTTCGAAATACATTGCAGCTGTTCAGAACCCCAGAGACCGTTTATATGAGTGCTGATCACCGGAAAGTAAATGAGAGGATCGATTATATGCTTCAAACCACCTCATTGGTGCCTGTTGACAAAAAAGATGAGTGGGGCCGGGTAATCGCAAACTATATCGAATCAAAAGCGGATGAAAAACTAAAACTAGCCTGGGCTGATCTTATTAAATTCTGTCTTGATAGCAGTGATAAAACCTCCCCACCGAAAAATTGGTTGCCAAAAGCAAAAGAGTTAATAAATAAAGTTGGTCATGATGAATTTGCGAAAACAATGATCAAAAGCCTGGCGATAAACAAAGAATCTATCATCGCTGTTCATAAAAATGAAAAAGATCATTTTTTAACAGAGCTTAATCATAATATACTCCGCGGCCTTGTGTGGTGTACTGGCCTGGTAAATGATCCTGAATTGCAAACAGCAGTTGATCAATATGCTCTTGTTGCTTTTAAGAAAAAACCAAGCGTCGGACCCATTTCTGCAAAAACTGGCACCGCTGCTATGTTTGCCTTTTCATTATTGCCTTTCAAAGAAGCAGTAACAAGGCTGATGAAATTCAGGAATAAGATCATCAACAATAATATCCTTAAATCGATCGATCGCATCATAAGTGAAGTAGCCGCAAAGAATGGCTACGATAAAAACCTTATAAAAGAGATCGGTGTAATGGATTTTGGGCTTGATGAATTGGGTAATAAAAAAATTGAGTTCGGATCTGTTACCTGTAATATCCAGGCGAGGAATGCCGGTGATGTAATTATAGAATGGAAAAAAGATGACAAACCGATAAAATCAGTGTCGGCAACTGTAAAAAAAGAATTTGCGGGCCGTCTTAAAGAATTAAAAAATGATATCAAAGAACTGGAGGCACAGTTACAAGTGCAGAAAGATCGGATTGAAGGTTATTACCTCGAACAAAAAGTTTGGAAATACAATGAGTGGCTTGAAAATTATATCACTCACCCGCTTGTTAAAGTGATCGCTTCCAAACTCATCTGGCTTTTTAAAAAGGAGGATATTAATGAAACGGGTTTGCTTATCGACAATAAGTTCTTTAATGTAAAAAACGAACTTATAACATGGTTAGATGAAAATGTCTCGGTTGAACTTTGGCATCCTATCAATTCAAACATCGATGAAATAGTAAGCTGGAGAAATTTTATACAGGAAAAAGAGATCACGCAACCCTTCAAACAAGCTTACCGCGAAATTTATTTGCTTACTGATGCAGAGTTAAATACGAACACTTATTCAAACCGCTTTGCGGCACATATACTTCGCCAGCATCAATTTGCTGCTTTGTGTAAACAACGTAGCTGGCAATATCACCTGATGGGTCAATGGGATTCGCATAATACACCAACCATTCAATTGCCAGTTTGGAATATGACCGCACAATATTATGTAGATGCTGATGGCAACGCAGAAGCAAATAATGTTGGCGTCTTCAACTATATTTCAACGGACCAGGTAAGATTTTACCAGGGCAATGAATTACTACAATTGATCAATGTTCCTAAAATTGTATTCAGTGAAATAATGCGGGACGTCGACCTGTTTGTTGGCGTAACCAGTATCGGTAATGATCCTAACTGGACCAATACGGGAAATGAGGGATACAATGCTTACTGGCATGGCTATTCTTTCGGAGAATTGACCGAATCAGCAAAAATGAGAAGCGAGGTCTTACAAAAACTTATTCCCCGTCTTAAGATCGCTGATAAATGTTCATTCGATAAAAAATACCTGATCGTTAAAGGAAAACTCAGGACCTATAAGATACATATGGGCAGCGGCAACATAATGATGGAACCTAACGATCAATACCTCTGCATTGTACCCGGCGGAAGAACAGAAAAAGATCCCGGCAGGATCTACTTACCATTTGAAGGAGACAGGCAGTTATCAGTAATTATAAGTAAGGCCCTTCTTCTTGCCGAAGACGATAAAATAAAAGATGTAACTATAACCCGCCAGATAAAATGATCTTTTGAATGCCATTAAAAACTAAGTTTTGCAAACACCGGGAAATGATCAGATGAAAATCTTCCTCCCCAGGTTTGCGAAAGAGTGGCATGTTGTAACACATTCCATTTCCCTTTTAGAAAAATAAAGTCAATAGGCTCATTATCTATTTCTTTTGAAGTAAAGGCATTAAAGGTTCCCTGCGGGCCATAATGAGGTGTAAGACTTACTGCCTTAGTGTCAATAAACTTATCCTTATCGGTTGATCCAGTTATGATCTTTATTGGATCATCAGATGGTTTGGAATTAAAATCACCCGTAATAATAACAGGGTTATTCCCGGCAATATCTTTCACCTTTTGCTTTAACAGCCTGGCACTTTCTCTTCTTGCTTCCTTGCCAATATGGTCAAAATGAGTATTGAAAACAAAAAATGTTTTCTTAGTTCTTGCATCACTAAACTTTGCCCATGTAACGATCCTCGTTATCGCAGCATCCCAGCTCTTGCTTCCGGGCATTTCAGGAGTAAGTGATAACCAAAAAGTAGATGACCCGAGTAATTTCAATCTTGTGGTATCATAAAAAATAGCAGAATACTCGCCTTTAGTCTTACCGTCATCACGACCAACACCAACGTACTTGTATTGCGAAAGTGAATGGCCCAGATCCATTACCTGTTCATGCAATGCTTCCTGTACGCCTAGTATATGTACATTATGAAATTTTATTTGCGAAGCAGCATTGTCCTTCCTGTATGGCCATGCATTCAAACTATCATTCCTGGTATTGTACCTGATGTTAAACGTCATTACATTCAATTCCTGTGATTGAATACTCATTGAAATCATAAAACTGGTAGCAATAAAAATCTTTTTCATATACATATCGATTAGTTATTTCAAATGGTCGTTAGCAAAAGAACAGTGTTTAATCCACCATTAGTTAACATTTTAACGAATATACTTTGTTGTTTTATTTATTATATATAATTTCATTGTACCATTATTTTCTAATATTAAATTACTTACTAACAAATTATGAAAGTAAACCCAGCAACCAGCAACGACTACGATATAGTCGCCAATCACCAGTTTGCAGAAATAAGAAAGGACCGCGAAACAGGACAACAAGTTTTATTTGCATTAAAAAGTTTTAGAAAAGGAGAAAAGATCAGCCCATTGGGTGCTGCCTTTGTTTCTGACAAGCCTTCTTATTTAACTGTTCAAACTGGAAACAAAACGCATATTGCGTTGCACCCTTATTTCCTGCAATACATCAATCATGGATGCAATCCCAATTGTTTCTTTGATACAACAAAAATGGAGGTAACTGCCTTGCGTGATGTAGCAGAAGGCGAAGAGTTCACTTTCTTTTATCCATCCACTGAGTGGAACATGGCAAGCCCTTTTCAATGCTATTGCAATCAACCCGGCTGTCTTGGTCTTATCAATGGCGCTGCACACATTCCTGAAGAAATACTCAAGCGTTATAAGCTGAGTGATTTCATCAAAAGGAAAGTTCATTATCGCCTGCGCAAATTGAAAAGAGCTTAATGCTATTTCAGTTGTTTTAAAATTTCCTCGATTGCTTTATCCAATTGCGGATCGCGGCCATTTAGCCTATCATCAAAACTATTGATGATCAAAATATCCGGTTGCACTCCTGTTTTTTCCAGGTCCTTCCCATCAAGTGAATAACAGCCCCATGCCGGCATACGGACGGATGAGCCATCTACCAACCCAATTCCACTGGTGAATATTATCCAACGATAGGTTTCATTGCCAACGATCTTTCCAAGCTTCAATGCTTTAAAACCCTGCGAGGTCATTTCTGCATCACTTAAAGATTGTTCATTTATCAATAAGATGATCGGTTTATCAGCAGGAGAAAAGTTCGATTGTGGCGTCAGTTGCCCTTCACGGTATTTCCATTGCAAATAACTACGCTGGCTCAAAAACTTCAATACTTCATCATGCACATTGCCGCCGGTATTATAACGCAGGTCAAATATCAATGCGTCTTTTTTATTTAGCTCCTGTGTCATATCAATGATGAATTGGTCTAATTCGAACTGACCCATATTCTTCATATAACCGTAAGCAATACGACCGTTCCCTTTTTCATTTACTCTCTTTTGGTTATTATCGATCCACTCGTCATAAAGATTAGCAAACAGTGTAGCCTGCGGATGAATTTTTATATTCACAATCTGACCATTGCGATCAAAAGTCAATCTTAACTCCCTGTCTCTTGATGGGACTGTGAAATAATAATTCCTGTCGATTTTCTTATCAACGGCTTCATCATTCACTTTTACCAATATATCTCCGGGTTTTATGTCAATTGATTTTCTGTCGGCAACTGAACGTCTTGCTATATATTTTACTTTATAAGGATCATCATTTTCAAAAATGATCCCTGTTTCCATTGTTTGATTCTGTAAAGCAATTGTTTCATCCGTACCGAATGTGCCAAAGCCCTGGTGTGATGAATTTAATTCACCGAGCATATCATTCAACATTGTTCTCAGATCAGCCCGGTTATTTAAATGAGGTAAAAATTGTTTGTAATAATCCTTTGTCTTCTTCCAGTCATTACCATGAAATTTATCATCGTAATATCCTTCTTCCATTCCCGCCCATGCTTCATAAAACATTTGATTGAATTCTTCTGATAGATTTCTTCTGAATGTGTAGCTGATACTGATAGGGTCAACTTTATTGGCTTCGAGATTCAGTTTGTTGATATTTCCACTGAATAATGCATATAACTTATCGCTTACTTCCACGATATCAAATCCACCAGCATTATCTGTATTTGCGATCTTCTCTGTTTTATTCGCTTCAAATGGCTCGATCACGGTTTTCCAAAGGGCAGTTCTGCCTTCGCCATGATTGCTGGCATATAAAACAGTTGTCTTATCTCCTTTTTGATAAACAGCTTGCAGGAACTGCGCACCGATAGAAGGACTGATCTGTTCCATTCTATCTATTATAAGGTCCATATCGATCGTCACTTCTTTTGCTTTTAGAGAATCCGCACTAGCCGCTTTCTTGGTTGTATCTTTTTTCTCTTCTTTAAAAAGTTCATTGTATTTGTCCAGTCGGTAAGGCTCGTCTAATTTCTCCAACGGTAAACGATACACTCTTGCATTTGCCATTCCGAATGGATAGGATGGCCTTAAACGCTGCGAAGTGAAGTAAATGTATTTTCCATCGCCCGACCAGATAGGGCCATTTTCTGTAACACCCGTATTTGTCAGGTTGGTTGTTTTATTTTCTTTTATGTTATAAACAAAAATATCTTCTTCAAAATTCCTTTTAGCAGTAAATAAAACATAGTCATCATTGGGAGAAAAGCCCGGATCACTATTTTGAAAAGCCCATATCTCATCTCTCACGATCATTTTGCT
>Ga0184624_10000270_pt1 | contig 12643 bp, 7 predicted proteins | sample PLM3_5_b1_FD_133157 | JGI IMG/M metagenome (GOLD analysis project Ga0184624, IMG submission 133157) | Groundwater sediment microbial communities from an aquifer in East River, Colorado, USA - PLM3_5_b1 | ecosystem: Environmental > Terrestrial > Soil > Riparian zone | place: USA: East River...
CAGCACATTAACCGCAACGGCAAAACAATAAGATCATTTCATGGAATTGAAACATCATATGATGTATTGATCCTGGCAACGGGCTCTTCTGCTTTTGTTCCTTCAATTCCCGGAGTTGATAAAGAAGGTGTTTTTATTTACCGCACTATAGAAGATCTTGAAATGATGTCTGCTTACGCAAAGAAAGCTAAAACCGGTGCAGTGATTGGCGGAGGCTTATTGGGTTTAGAGGCGGCCAAAGCAATGATCGATCTTGGAATTACCGATACACAGGTTATTGAATTTGCTCCACGGTTGATGCCAAGACAAATTGATGATGTGGGTTCTGAACTTTTAAAAAATAAATTGCAAACCCTTGGCCTAAAAATTCATACCAGCAAAAACACTACTGCTATTCTTGGTGATGATCGTATAAAAGGGATGCAGTTTTCAGATAATACAAAGATCGATGTTGATATGCTGGTGATCTCTGCAGGGATCAAACCAAGGGATGAACTTGCTAAAGAATGTGGGCTTGAAGTTGGCCCTCGTGGCGGTATTGTTGTAAATGAAAGACTGCAAACAAACGATGAAGACATTTACGCTATTGGTGAATGTGCGTTATATAATGGTATGATCTATGGCCTGGTGGCGCCGGGATATGAAATGGCCGATACCGTTGTAACAAATTTAACTAGTGGTAATAAAATTTTCTCAGGCTATGACATGAGTACAAAGCTGAAGCTAATTGGTGTGGATGTTGCCAGCTTTGGAGATCCATTTATCTCGGGAAATGGAGTTAAGACAATTGTGATCAATGATAATAATAAGGGTATTTATAAACGCATCAATATTTCTGAAGATGGAAAAACATTACTGGGCGGAATATTAGTTGGCGATGCAGCGCAATACAATATGCTTTTGCAAACATGTAAGAATAAAATTGTGTTGCCTCCAAATCCGGAAGATGTAATTCTCGGAGCAAGAGGTGGTGAAGAAAATGGCGCGGGTGTTACTGCATTACCGGATGATGCACTTATCTGCAGTTGTGAAGCTGTTACGAAAGGTTCGATCTGTAGCAGTGTAAGTGAAATTAATTGCGAAACAGTAGAAGCAATTAAGAAATGTACAAAAGCGGGAACTGGATGTGGTGGTTGTGTGCCGATGTTGAAAGACCTGATGTTGCATACAATGAAGAGCCAGGGTAAAGTTGTAAGAAATGTAGTTTGCGAACATTTTAGTTATTCAAGGCAGGAATTATTTGACCTTGTAAAGATCAATGATCTTAAGACATATGATGATGTATTGAGTCATTTAGGCAAAGGACATGGATGCGAAGTGTGCAAACCGGCTGTTGCTTCCATACTTGCTTCGTTGTGGAATGAAATGATCCTGAAAAAAGGTAACGCCACTGCGCAGGATAGTAATGATAGGTTCCTGGCTAATATTCAAAAGGGCGGAACATATTCTATAGTACCGCGTATTCCAGGGGGAGAGATCACTCCTGATAAATTAATTGTGATCGGGCAGGTTGCAAAGAAATATAATCTCTATACAAAGATCACCGGTGGTCAACGGATTGATATGTTTGGTGCACATCTAAATGATCTGCCAACTATTTGGGAAGAACTGATCGCTGCAGGTTTTGAAAGTGGCCATGCTTATGGTAAAGCGTTGCGAACAGTAAAGAGTTGCGTGGGCAGTACCTGGTGCAGGTTTGGATTGCATGATAGTGTAAGTTTTGCAATAAGAATTGAAGAACGTTATCGTGGATTAAGAGCCCCGCATAAAATTAAATCTGCTGTGAGTGGTTGCATTCGTGAATGTGCCGAAGCACAAAGTAAAGATTTTGGCATCATTGCTACTGAAAAAGGTTGGAACCTTTATGTATGCGGCAATGGAGGAAGTAAGCCGCAACATGCTTTATTACTTGCACCAGATATAGATGAAGAAACTTGTATAAAATATATTGACCGTTTCCTGATGTTTTATATTAAAACAGCCGAGCCACTTACAAGAACTGCTACATGGCTGAATAAAATGGAAGGCGGACTTGCTTATTTGAAAAGTGTTGTGATCGATGATTCACTTGGGATGAATGCACAATGGGAACAGGAAATGAAGCAACATGTGAGTACGTATCAATGTGAATGGAAAGTAGCGATCGAAACACCCGAGATCCGTAAGCGATTCAATCATTTTGTGAATGCACCAGAAGAAAAAGATCCAACCATTCAGTTCGATGAAATGAGAGAGCAGAAAAAAGCCAAAGAGTGGAAGTGAAACCCCCTGTCCCCCTAAAGGGGTGACTTAGATTGAAGATGTCTATTGAAATTAGGGGTTGAGGAAAGAACAGATTTGCCATATCGACTTATAGAAATCCAATATCCAGTGAATTAACTCCTTCACGATTGCTTGTCTTTTCAGTAATGCCATTTGAAACTTTTTTACGATTGCTTGCTTTATGAAAAGCAACTACTAAACTATTGTCAAAATGATAACAGAAACTACAGCAACAACCTGGATCTATGCATGTACGACAGATGATGTACCCGAAAATGGTGGCGTATGTGTAAAGCACAATGATGACCAGATCGCATTATTTTATTTTACCCGAATTGGTGAATGGTATGCTACACAGAATGAATGCCCGCATCGAAAACAAATGGCGTTGAGTCGCGGGATGATCGGTGCACAGGGTGACGTGCCTAAGGTGGCTTGTCCATTTCATAAAAAAACATTCTCATTGAAAACGGGTGAATGCCTTAACGGAGACATGTGTGCCATTAAAACATTTCCCGTAAAAGTGGAGAATGGAAGAGTGTTTATCGGTGTAAGTGGTGAGTAGTGAATGTTCAATGGTGAATAGAATTACAGAAAGTACAAGAGTGTGACGCAAATAAAAAATTAAAAACCCCGACTCGAAATGGAAGCTCGGCCGGGGGTAGTGATTCTAAATTGACAAACAATCTAAAACCAAACACAAAACTATGGCAAAAAAGCAAAAAGTCAGGTTACTTTCTTTAGCAGGAGGGTTTCTACTGATGGCATTATTTTCTAATGCCCAGTTTACTTTAGTTGGCCAGTTACGTCCAAGAACCGAAGTACGCAATGGCTATGGCAACCTTGTATTAAAAGGTTCCAAATCTGCTGTGTTTACTTCGCAGCGGACAAGATTGACATTCGGTTACAAATGGGATCGCTTAACCTTTGGCGTAAGCATCCAGGATGTAAGAGTATGGGGACAGGATGCATCAACTATTTCAAATGCTGATGGCAACCGTTTGATGCTGCATGAAGGTTGGGCCGATCTTACTTTATTCAACAAAGCCGATACAACCATCAAAGCAAAAGGAATTGATTTGATGAGTATCAAGATCGGCCGGCAGGAACTGAACTATGACGATGTTCGCCTGATTGGCAATCTCGATTGGTTACAGCAGGGCCGTCGTCATGATATGGCATTATTAAAAACAGTGCATAAAGGATGGCAGGTTGATATCGGGTATGCATTTAATCAAAACTCAGATGCATTTGGTATTACCAATACATCATATGTCCCTTCCAATGTAGCACCCTACGTAACAAATTCATTGGGTGAATTAGTTCCTACCCCAGCAGGACTTCTTCCAATGGCGCCATCGGGCAGTGCAGCAAACAACAGTACAAAAACCGGTACACCAGTTTGGACAAACCCTCCAACAACTAATGGTGGCAGTCAGAATTATAAATCATTTACCAGTTTATACGTAAGTAAAAAATTTAACCAGACAAAATTCTCAGCACTTCTCTTCAACGACAATTTCGGAAAATATAAAATTGACTCTGTGGGCAGTACTAGTGCAGGTTACGTTTATGGAAGAAGGTTTGCTCCTTCCGGTCCAACCGATCCATTTGATTATACGGGTACTCACCATCGGTACACTTATGGTTTAATGATAAACCATACTATCGGTAATGCATCTGGTTTTGGAAAAATTGCTATCCAGATTGCATACTATGCTCAGAGTGGAGAAAACAGGGATGGTGTTGAAATGAAAAAAGCATATCACTATACAGCTTCTGCTACTTATCAAAAAGGAAAAATAAGTTTTACACCTGGCTATGATGTATTGAGTGGTAATGATGCGACAACTATTGAAGATGAAAAATTTGATCCTTTGTATGGAACACCACACCGCCATTGGGGTTATATGGATTATTTCTATGTAGGTACCGGTTCTCCTGCTGGTGGTTTGAAAAATCCATATTTCAAATTCAAATACACCGGCAATACATTAACAGCAGGTCTTGATTTTCATCTTTTTTCTATTGATGAAGACATGAAAAAAGCCGATGGAACATTCATTGATAAAAACCTGGGCAATGAGCTTGATTTTACACTAAACTATAATATGAACAAGTTCACCAATATCGAACTCGGGTATTCAATCATGAATGCAAAGAGCAGCATGACGTTCGCAAAAGGGCAGGCTACAACTGATGCAGTGGCGGATAACTATAAAAAAACAGGAAACTGGTTTTATGCGATGATCCGGTTTACCCCAGATTTCTTTTATACAAAACCAGTAGCCATCAAACAGTAGTGAAATTGAACAGCGGGATTTTTATTAGTAACAATTAAAATCAGAAAACATGAAACTCAATATAAGAAGATCGATCCTTTTCATCGGGATAGCAACAATGTTTGTTGTCGCATCCTCATTTAAAGTAACCCCGCCTGCCAGGAAAATAAAACTGGGGTTTATATCTCTCACCGATTGCGCCCCACTCGTCGTCGCCAAAGAATTAGGTCTTTTTGCAAAATACGGAGTGGATGTTGAACTGGAGAAAGAAGCATCATGGGCGGTTGTAAGAGATAAAATACTGAATGGTGAAATTGATGGGGCACATTGTTTATTCTCCATGCCATTTTCTGTTTATACTGGTATTGGTGGTAAAGCAGGACAGGAAATGAAAGTTGCAATGGTGCTTAATAACAATGGCCAGGCAATTACTTTGTCAAAAGATTTTTGCGGCTTGGTAGGGTTTAAAGAAGTAAATAAAGTAGCTGCTGCAGTAAAAAACATACAGGGTCGTAAGGAAGTAACATTTGCTATGACCTTTCCCGGCGGTACGCACGATATATGGCTGCGCAATTGGTTGGCTGCGGCAGGTATCAATCAAAAATCAGTAGGCATCATTACAATTCCTCCGCCACAAATGGTAGCTAATATGAGAGTTGATAATATGGAAGGTTATTGTGTCGGTGAGCCATGGAACGGTCTGGCTGCTGCGCAGAATGTTGGCTTCACGCATATTTCATCACAGGATATATGGAAAGATCATCCTGAAAAAGCATTGGTAGTTAACGCTGAGTTTGCCACAACTGGTAAGGAGGATTTGAAAAAAGTAATGAAAGCGATCATTGAAGCATGCAAATGGCTTGATGTAATGGGCAATCGTTCCAAGGCTGCATCATGGCTTACGAAACCAAATTATGTAAATGCGCCATTGCAGGTAATTGAAGCAAGACTGAAAGGTTCTTATGATCTCGGCTGCGAATTGGGAATACAGAAATACAAAGATGATTATATGCTGTTTTATAATAACGGCATTGTAAACACGCCTAAGAAATCTTATGGTATTTGGTTTATGGCGCAGTATGTACGGTTTGGTTATTTAAAAACGGATCCCGATTACAAAAACATTGCTGATAAATTAATATTAAGTGATCTGTATGCAGAGGTGGCAAAAGAAATGAATGTGCCTGTTCAGCCGGATATGCAAGCTTTCAAAACAACTTATGATGTGCAGTTTGACCCGAATAATGCTGCTACATATTTAAAAATGGCAAAGAGATAATGAAAAGTGAATAGTCGTTAGCTCAATAATAGGGTTAAATATTTTGAAGCTCTTTTTAAGTAAAAAAAATAAAAACAATGAACAGTATGAAAAATATTTTCTCACTCAAAACACTTTGGTCAGCGCTTTATTTTTTAGCTGGCATTGCATTGATGGGTGGAATATGGGAACTGATTTCAAATCTTACCAAAAATGAAATTCCATCGCCTCGAAATACATGGATAGTATTTAAAGAAGTAATTCAAAACCCCATGCAGGATGATCCGGATTATAAAGGCATTGGAGTAAAGCTGCTGAGCTCATTAAAACGGGTTGGTATTGGTTTCGGCTGTGGCAGCCTGGTTGCCATTCCAATCGGTATGCTGATGGGTTCGAATAAAATAATTATGAATATTATTAATCCGATGGTACAAATACTTCGTCCTGTTTCACCTTTGGCATGGTTTCCATTAGGACTGGCTATCTTCCAGGATTCACCTCAGGCCAGTATTTTCATGATATTTATTTGTTCGCTATGGCCCACGCTTATCAATACAGCTTTTGGAGTTGCAACTATTCCGCAGGATCATAAAAATGTTGGTAAAGCTTTTGGATTTTCAACATGGAAAAACATTACAAAGATCGTAGTGCCTTATACGCTGCCTCATATTCTAACTGGTTTACGATTATCAATTGGAGTAGCCTGGATGGTTATCGTAGCAGGTGAGATGTTATCTGGCGGTATGGGTCTTGGTTATTTCGTTTGGGAGGAAGGATTTAATGGTGGCAGTATTGCTAAGATCATCGTTGCAATTATCATTATTGGTATTGTTGGATTGTTGCTTGACAAAATATTCATGGCATTGCAAAAAAGGTTCAGCTATGCATCGTGAAAACGGAACATCAATAAAATTGATCGATATGAATAAAAAGAATATTTCAACCGCTTTTTTAGTGGCAATTATGGTAGGCACATTGTTGAACCTGATCAACAGTTACGATGTATTGTTTGAAGAAAAGTTTACAGGAAAGAATGCGATAAAGATCATGCTTACATACATGACGCCTTTTTGTGTTTCACTATATTCTTCCATCAAAGCCACTAAACAAAAAGCATAAAAATTAAAGACCATGAACAAATCACAAAACCTATTAAGCAGTCTTAATCAACCCGACATGGAAAATACTATCGAAATGGAAGCCCCGGTTTTTCAAATAAACACTGGAAAACACAAGAATAATATTGAAATAAAGGGTGTAAACGTAAGTTTTAAAACACCCAATGGAGTTTATACTGCCGTAAAGGATATTTCATTAAGTGTAAAAAAAGGCGAGATCGTTTCATTGATCGGCCATTCCGGCTGCGGTAAGTCCACACTGATGGGAACTATTAGCGGGATGGTGAAACCAACCAGTGGTGAAGTGTATGCTAATGAAGAATTGGTAAGCAAGCCCGGGCCCGACAGGGGAATTGTTTTTCAAAATTATTCTTTGCTGCCCTGGTTGAATGTTTATAAAAACATTTATGAAGCAGTTGACTCTGCTAAAAAAGATAAAACATCAAAAGAGAAAAGAGAACTGGTTGAAAATAACCTGAAGTTGGTAAACCTATGGGAACACAAAGACAAACTGCCCGGTCAGTTATCCGGTGGTATGAAACAAAGGGTCGCGATTGCAAGGGCTTTTGCAATTAATCCAGCTATTCTTTTGCTCGATGAACCTTTTGGTGCACTCGATGCATTGACAAAAAGCAATATGCATGTCGAGTTATTGAAACTCTGGAACCTTGACAACCGTGAGAAAACTATTGTGATGGTAACACATGATATTGAAGAAGCCATTTTTCTCAGCGACCGGGTGATAGTAATGAATAATGGCCCTGCCGCTACTATCAAAGAAATTGTTGACGTGCCATTGCCAAGGCCACGCAATAAGAAAGAGATTGTACATGATGAAACCTATATGGCTATTCATGACAAGCTGCTGAATTTACTGATTGATAAATTTTCAATAGACGATATAAAATAATTTTTAACCAATTAAACCGGGGTCATGGAGCAAAATTCATTACAGCAACCATTAAGTAAACTTAATATCTTCTCTTTGAAAGGTGTTCAGATGAAAACCTTTCATATCACCTGGCTCACTTTCTTCTTTTGCTTTTTTGCATGGTTCGGTATTGCACCATTGATGCCACTGGTGAGTGAATCACTCCATTTAACAAAAGCACAAAAAGGAAATGTTGCAATAGCTGCTGTCAGCGCAACCATCATTGCTCGTTTGATCATTGGAAGGCTGACAGATAAATACGGTCCGAGAAAAGTTTATACATGGTTATTGGTGATCTGTTCCTTTCCTGTAATGTTTATCGGGCTGGCAGATAGTTATCTCACCTTTTTATTATTCAGGCTGGGTATCGGTGTTATCGGTGCATCATTTGTATTGACACAGTTTCATACCTCAGTCATGTTTGCCCCGAATATAAAGGGTACTGCCAATGCAACAGCAGGTGGTTTTGGAAATACAGGTGGTGGCGCTACACAAGTTGTCATGCCGCTGATCGCTGCGGGTTTAGTTGGTGCAGGTTGGGTAAGCAATAATGATAGTTGGAGATACGCTATGATCATTCCCGGGGTAATATTATTGGTGATGGCGAGGTTATATTGGAAATATACAAAAGATACTCCCGCGGGAAATTTTGATGAATTGTATTCAAAGGAAACAGGAAAAAAGGAAAATACATTTTTACTCGCAGCAAAAGATTATCGTACATGGATATTGACAATAGCTTATGCCGCTTGCTTTGGTGTTGAAATAACGGTTGACAATTTTGCTGCTTCTTATTTTCATGATGACTACAAAGCCACATTAATTTTTGCAGGATTACTCGCCAGCATTTTTGGATGGATAAACATTTTTGCAAGAGCATTGGGCGGTATTGTTTCTGATAAAGTTGGCAGACGATATGGATTTAATGGAAAGGTTTCATTACTAGCTGCTCTTCTTTTGTTGGAAGGCGTAGGCATCATGTTGTTTTCAAATTCCGATGGACTTGTACTTGCCATCACGATGATGTTCTTTTTTGGACTGTGTTTGAAAATGGCCAACGGAGCAACATACAGTATTGTACCATTTGTAAACCCAAAAGCAGTGGGTAGTGTCGCCGGTATTGTAGGCGCTGGGGGTAATGTTGGGGCTATGGCAATTGGTTTTTTATTTAAATCGATGTCTTATGCAACTGCATTCATGTATTTAGGGGGCGCTGTGTTTGGTGTAGGTCTTGTTGTACTGACAGTAAGATTGATGAGTAAAAAAGTAATGGAAAATAAAGTGATCGAAAGTAATGAGATGGAAAAGGCAGTTGCGGCATAACCCCCAAACCCCCTAAAGGGGGCTTGCTGAAGCACAGCCCTTACTTATTTGTAACGATTGATAAATATTGAGAATTTTAATAAATAGAAATAAATAATTGAATAATTCAAATTCTATAAACGACTTTTCTAAACACCCCTTTAGGGGACGGGGGTATAAAACAACCTGTTGCTATTGCGGTGTCGGCTGTGGCATCAATGTGCAGAAAGATGCACTGGGTCGAATTACTGTGGAGGGTGATAAAGATCACCCCGTAAATAAAGGGTTGCTTTGCAGTAAAGGAATGAATCTTCATTATACTGTAAATGATAACAGCGATAGGTTGCTTTATCCCGAAATGCGTTTCAGCCGAAGTCAACCAAGACAAAGGGTGAGTTGGGATATAGCATTGGAGAGAACAGCAGCTGTATTCAAAACATTTATTGATAAATACGGACCTGATTCGGTTGCTTTCTATGCAAGCGGACAATGTTTAACGGAAGAATATTATGTAGTAAATAAACTCAGTAAAGGATTTATTGGAAGCAATAATATTGATACAAATTCGAGATTGTGCATGAGCAGTGCTGTGGTTGGTTATAAAATGAGTTTGGGTGAGGACAGTGTGCCGGTGAGTTATGATGACCTTGAACTGGCTGATTGCATTTTTGTTGCCGGTGCCAACCCCGCATGGTGCCATCCAATTTTATGGCGAAGAGTTGAGGCAGCAAGAGAAAAAAATCCTGCTATAAAGATCATTGTCAGTGATCCAAGAAAAACACAGACCTGCTCAATGGCAAATGTGCACCTGCAACTGAATCCCGGAACAGATATCACCTTACATCATGCGATCGGGAGATGTTTGATCGAAGATGGAAATATTGATTGTGATTTTATCACTGATCATACTGAAGGTTTTGAAAAATACAGGCAAACCGTTTTTGAAAGAACTGTTGCTGAAGCAGCTATTATATGTGGAGTAAAAGAAGATGATATTCGTCTCACTGCATCTTATATCGGCAATGCAAAAGGTTTTATTACGATGTGGACGATGGGGCTTAACCAGAGTGTGATCGGGGTAAATAAAAATCTTTCGCTGATCAATCTCAATCTTATTACCGCGCACATTGGTAAACCGGGTAGCGGACCGTTTTCATTAACCGGTCAGCCCAACGCAATGGGCGGAAGAGAAGTAGGTGGATTGAGTAATTTATTACCGGCCCATCGTGATCTGTCAAATGAAGAGGAGAGAAATGAAGTAGAAAAATTCTGGCAAGTTCCGTTAGGAACCATTCAATCCAAACCGGGATTAACAGCTACAGAAATGTTTGATGCACTAAATGATGGGAAGCTGAAAGCTATCTGGATCCTTTGTACAAATCCATTGATCAGTTTACCAGATGTAAGAAAAGCGGAGGAAGGATTGAAGAATGCAAAGTTTGTAGTAGTGCAGGATGTGACCAACAAATTGGAAACTTTGAAGTATGCAGATGTTGTTTTACCTGCTGCTGCATGGGCTGAAAAAGAAGGTACGATGACAAATGCAGGAAGATATATTTCACATCTTTCTAAAATAGTAGATGCTCCTGGCGAAGCTTTGCCCGATGCTGAGATCATTTGTCGTTTCGCTCAGAAAATGGGCTTTCATGGATTTGATTTTAAAGATGCCGGAGAAATTTATGAAGAACATGCAGCGTTGACCAAAGACACAACAATTGATGTCAGCGATCTGAATTATGATATTTTAAAAGAAAAAAGATCGGTGCAATGGCCGTACACAAAACAGATCAACGGTCATGGTACGCCAAGATTATTTATTGATAAAAAATTTTACACACCATCACAAAAAGCACAGATACATTCATTTGATGATGTCAATCAGAGTGAATCCGTAGATGAAACACATCCTTTGATATTGACCACAGGCCGCATCCGCGATCAATGGCATACGATGAGTAAAACCGGTAAGGTAAACAAACTGAAACAGCATACCAGGGACTCATATATTGAGATTCATCCTGATGATGCATCGAAGAGAAGAATAAAAGAAGGTGATGTTGTTGAAGTGTTTAATGAAAGAGGGAATGTAAGAGTGAAAGCAAAATATTCTTTAGATATTAAACCTGGCGTCGTTTTTATGCCGATGCATTGGGGTAAAATTTTGAACAGTGATCTGAACCGTGTAAATAATCTGACAAATAATTTAATTGATCCAAAAAGTAAAGAGCCTGATTTTAAATTTAGCGCCGTAGAAGTTAGTTCATACCGGAAGGCAAGACAAAAGATCATCGTGATCGGTGCAGGTGCCGGTGCTTGTGGTTTTGTGAAAAGTTACCGGTCTTTAAATACAGATGATGAAATAGAAGTTTTCAGTAAAGAGGATTTTCCTTTTTACAATCGGGTGTTGTTGCCGGATTATATCAGCGGTGCATTACCCTGGAATAATTTGGTAAAAATGACCAACGAGGAAGAGAAGGAGTTTAAAATTAAACTTCATCGGGCTGTAAGTATTGAAAACATTGACAGAAAGAATAAGATAGTGACCGATAGTAATGGAGTTGAACATAGTTATGATATTCTTTTAATGGCAACAGGCAGTCGTGCGGCAATGTTGCGTGATGTGCCGGCAATGCAGGGCATCTTTACCATGCGAAATAGAATGGATGCCGATAATTTCAAAAACCATATTGACCCATTAAAAGGAAAAGTAATAATTGTGGGGGGCGGTTTACTTGGTATTGAATTGGCTGCATCTTTACGTGAAGTAAACGTGGAAGTAACAATAGTGCAGCGGATATCGAGATTAATGGACAGGCAGCTTGATCCTTTAGGTAGCCAGTTACTTCATGAAGAACTTACATCAAAGGATGTTGATATCTATTATAATGATGAGATTGACAGATTCCTCGGAAATAAAAATATAACAGGAGTTCGTTTAAAAAGCGGTTTGACAATAGATGCACAGGCAATAGTAATTGCTATTGGTACAACACCTAATATTGAAATTGCAAAAACGGCAGGTATAGAGTGTAAGCGAGGTGTGATAGTAGATGAGTATTTACAAACCAGTGATAAAAATATTTTTGCTATTGGCGAGATAGCTGAGTTCAAAGGATTTTTATATGGCATTACGGCTGCGGCGGAGCAGCAGGCAGAAATAGTGGCCTGGTACCTTAATGGTGATATTTCTAAATATTATACCGGTTCATTACTAATGAATATTCTAAAAATACACGGTGTCGATCTTTGTTCTTTGGGAGAGGTGGAATGCCCTAACGAGCAAGGTTACGAAGAAATTTTATTTATAGATAAAGCAAAGAGATATTATAAGAAGTGTATCATTCATAATGACAGGTTGATCGGGGCTATACTGATCGGAGATAAAAATGAATTTCTTGAATATCGTAACCTGATCGAGAATAAAATTGAACTCAGTGAAAAAAGATTGCAACTGTTGCGTACTGGTAAGGCGCCTGAACCAGTAATTGGA
>Ga0184624_10000274_pt1 | contig 12556 bp, 17 predicted proteins | sample PLM3_5_b1_FD_133157 | JGI IMG/M metagenome (GOLD analysis project Ga0184624, IMG submission 133157) | Groundwater sediment microbial communities from an aquifer in East River, Colorado, USA - PLM3_5_b1 | ecosystem: Environmental > Terrestrial > Soil > Riparian zone | place: USA: East River...
AGATGGCTGCGCGTGAGATTCGCGCGACGTTTGCCGGTCCGTTCGAAGAGCTGCCGGGATCGCTGTTCACCGAGCGTAAGGAGCTCGCGGGCACGACGCTGAATGGGTCCGCCGACATGAGCGTGGCGCTGACCGTACCTAAAGTGGGGCCAACGGAATTGCTGGATCTGAATGGCACGGCGTCATTGAAGGAGTCGACGATCGCCGGAATTGCGATTGAAACGGGGCAGGTGACCGGGTCGTTTGCCAATGACACCGCAGATATCAAGGAGCTCGAGCTCACCGGAGTGGATCTGAAAGCGACAGCGGCGGGCACGCTGGCGTTCGGCGACACCGGAGTTTCGAAGTTCGCATACGACGTCGCGGTCACGAACCTCGAGCCGCTCGCGAAGCGGTTCGAGAAGCCGTTCGCCGGCTCGGCGCATATCGTCGGCGAAGCATCCGGACCGGCGTCGAACCTCACGCTGGCCGGCAAGTTCGGCGCAAACCGGCTTCGCTACAGCACGAACCTCGACGCGCTCACGGCGAACAGCACCTACACCGTCCAGCTCCCCAACTTCGACATCGAGCAGGCGCACATCCAGGCGGAGACCGCGGCGACCTTCGTCACCGTTGCAGGCCGGCATCTCCCGCGCGTGACCGCCAAGACCGACTACGAAAAGAACGAGCTGCGGTTCGACACGCAGATTGACGAAGAGCGCCGTTCGCTCGGACTCGGCGGCAACGTCGTCTTTCATCCGGATCATCAGGAGCTGCACCTGCGCGCCCTCAATCTGACCGTCGGGAAGACCCAGTGGGCCCTTCCGCAGGGGCACGAGGCGACCGCGCAGTACACGAAAGACTCCGTGACGATCGAGAATTTTGTGCTCGAGCGCGGCACGCAGCGAGTGACCGCGGCCGGCACCATCGCGATCGGCGCGGCTTCGGCCCAGCTCGCGAACAACCTCAACCTGCGGCTGGAGAATTTGCAGGTGCAGGACGTCAACGAGCTGCTCCTTGGAAACCGCTCGCTCGCGGGTGTGATCAACGCGAGCGCAGAAATCCGAGGCACGAATAAGGACCCGAGCGTAGAGGCGGAATTCGCGGTGACAAGCGGGACGGTCGAGGGTGTGAAGTTCAATGCGCTTACCGGCAAGGCGCACTATGCCGGCCGGGCGGTCGATATCGACTCGCGACTGGAACAGAGCCCGGCCGCCGTGCTCACGGCCGTCGGCACTATTCCGATCCCGAATGGCCCGGGCACGACCACCAGAACCGACGAGTTCGATCTTGCGGTCAAGAGCACACCCATCGACATCGCGCTCTTTCAGCCGGCGACGACGCAGGTGACGAAACTTGCGGGCCAGTTCAGCGCCGACGTGCGCGTCGCGGGCACGCTCGAGGCGCCTCGCGTGAATGGTCTGGTCGAAACGGTCAACGGCGGCTTCAGTGTGGTCGCAACTGGCGTCACCTACACGAACGCCATCGCGCGCCTGATGTTCGAGGGCGATCGTCTGCTCGTGGATCGTTTCGAGCTCACCGACGACGGCAAGGACCGCCTCGTCGCGCTCGGCGAGCTGGGAATCGAGCAGCGAAGCATCGGTCAGGTGAACCTGCAGATCTCGACGTCGAAGTTCAAGGTGCTGGCGAACGAGTTCGGAAATATGGAGATCAACAGCGATCTGCGGGTAACCGGCGAGGTGGCGGCGCCGACCGTAACCGGTGAGATCGCAACCGAGGCTGGCCGCCTGGAAGTCGATCAGATCCTCGAGCAGCTTTCGCGCAGCCCCTACCGAACCGAAGCGACAGTGGCGACGACGACGGAAGCGGCGACCGATCCGCTGACGACGGCGCCCGGAATGGAGCCGGCCGACAACCCGCGCGTCGGCGTCTACGACAATTTGACGATCGACGTGCGGCTGAGGCTGCCCGACGATCTCCTGTTGCGCGGCCGGGATATGCACGCGAGCTTTTCGCGCGTCGGTCTTGGCGACATGAACATCACCGTGGGAGGCGAGCTGCAGATTCGCAAGGCGCCTGCCGGACAGCCCGATGTGCTGGGCACCGTGACCGTGGTACGCGGTTTCTACGATTTTCAGGGACGCCGGTTCGAAGTGCTGCGCGACAGCCAGATCCGCTTCCAGGGGGCGCGGCCGGTTGATCCCGCGCTGCAGGTGGACGCGCAACGCATCATTTCTGGCGTCACCGCGATTGTGAACATCCGCGGCACTGCCCGGCAGCCTCAGGTGCGGCTGTCGAGCCAGCCGCCATTGGACGAGGCGGACGTACTGTCGCTGATCGTCTTCAATGAGCCGATCAATCAGCTGGGCGGAGGCGAGCGGCTGAACCTCGCGGAACGGGCGGGCGGCCTCGCCGCCGGGTATCTTGCAACGCCTCTGGCAAATTCGATCGCCCGCACGCTCGATCTCGACATGTTCGAGATCCGCGCCACGGGCGGTGAAAGCGGGCAGCCCTCGATTGCCGTCGGACAGCAGCTGGGGTCGAGGCTGTTCGTGTCCTTCAGGCAGGAATTCGGCTCCGACGACTTCGCGCAGCTTTCCCTCGAATACCGCATCAACGAGCTGCTGCGCGTTGTGAGCACGGTGACGCAGGGCAACCAGCGATCGCACCGCACCCAGCGCATCGACCGGACCGGCCTCGATTTGATCTACACCCTCAGCTACTAGGGGGTCTGGGTTCCGGGTTCCGGGTTCCGGGTTCCGGGTTCCGGGTTTCGGGTTTCGGGTTTCGGGTTCCGAGTTCAGTTCCAAGTTTGCCCCGAACTGGAACTTGGAACCTACGGAACCCTGAACCCCTTATCCCTGTTGGAATTCATGACAGGTGACCGGCTTTTGAGTCAGTCGGACCCTCCAAATCCACGTATTTCTGTCCAGACCTGAGGTTTCCATCGCGGCCGAAACGGCCCGCACCTTGCTTCAGATGCCGTGGGAGCGTAGTCATGGTCAGCGATAACGTTTTTGGAATCAACAACACACGGGCAAAAGAGGTCGCGTTGCCGACTCCGGTTATGCGGATTTTTTCGGCTTTCGCCCGTCAGCTCGCGCGGCTGTGGTGCGGCTTACATGGCCACCTGATCATGCTGCACTTCGAGCCCAACAAGCTGTCACTGCAGTGCTCATTCTGTGGGTACGAGACCGAAGGATGGGACGTGGGCCGGCCCATGATGGCGCGCCGGCAGGCAAATAACCCCCAGGCGCGTCCCGACAGGCGCCGGCAGCTTCGACCGCTGCCGACCAACGCGCGACTGGCGTCTTAACGAGGACTGTATGGCAGATTTGACGTGGACAAATACGTGGCTCGGGATTCTCGCCGTCATCAGCCTGATTCAGTTTCTGATCATGGGCGTGGCGGGCCTTCTGGCCTATCGCATGTACCAGAAAGCAATGACGACGATCGAGACGGTTGAGCGCGTGCATATCGCGCCGCTTCGCGCGCGCGTGGATTCGGTGCTCGACGAGGTGCAGCTGATGACCCGCAAGGTGGGGCACGCGCAGGAGTCGATTTCCGATGCGCTTCACCATGTCACCGGAACCGGTTCGGCGATCGCGGGCGCCGTCAAGTCGAAGGCGTGGCCGATCCTCGGTATCTTTCAGGGCCTGAAATCAGTCGCCGCTTCGATGATGGGCAACGGCCGTCACGATCACACGGACAGGCCGTACGGCGCGATGTAGGTTTTCGCTGCACGGGTGCGCGAACGGTACGCGAAAAATCGGCCATTTTCTCGCGGTACGAGCGTTGCAGTGTCTACGCCCGACCGGATCCCATTCCGGACTCCTCAGACCGCTCCCCTTGACTGTGCGGAGCAACCACAAGCTCGGGAGGCGCCTCCGCTGGCGCCTCCTCTCGCCATTTCCAGAGGCGTCATGGCGACGGTCGAAAGAGTTAGCATGAAGGGTACAGAGTCGAGGATGCCCGGCCGAACCAAAGCACACGATCGATCCGCGCGCCCACCCGAACGTCGAAAGGACGCCAATCAGCGGCAGTCCCTGGAGGTCGACGGTTTTTCCGACGACTATCTCAGTGTCGTCGCCCACGACCTGCGCGGCTCGCTCAACAGCATCATCGGATGGGCCGAGTTGATCAAGCGGCAGGCTCTGAACGAGGCGGGCAACGTCCGCGCGGGCGAGACGATTATCCGGCAGGCAAAACAACAGCTCGATCTCGTCAACGAAGTCGTCGACACCTGGCGTCTGCTGTCGGGAAATCTCCGATTGAAGCTCGCGCCCGTGGACGCGAAAGAGCTCATTAATACCGCCGCGTATGCCGCGAAAGCCGCCACGAACAAGGAAGTGGAATTCGACTTCCAGCTCGGTGCGCTTCCCGCGCCATTGTTCGCAGACGGCGCTCGCCTCCGTCAGGCGCTGATCGGTCTTTTCAACAGCGCCATTCACTTCGCGCCGGACAATGGCACCGTCGAAGTGTGCATGCGTCCGGGCGACAACGGGATGGCCGAGCTCACGGTGCACGACGCCGGTGTCGGCGTGGACGCCGACGCGCTGCCCTATCTGTTCAGCAGGCAGCGGCCGCAGGATCCGACCAAGCACTCTGCGCGCGCGAAATACGGGCGCGGCCTCGGGTTGGTTCGCGACATCATCGATCTGCACGGCGGCACCATCAGAGCTGAGACCAACGGCGAGTCGGGCATGACGTTTCGTGTCTTTCTTCCGCTGCAGGCCGCTCCGAGCGCGGTGCATGCGGACAAAGTTCGTGAGGTCAAAGAAAGCGGCCGTGCCGAGCTGCGATCACGTCTGGCCGGCACGCGTGTGCTGATCGTCGATGACGACCCTGACGCGCGCGAGGTCGTCGCCGCGATTCTGCGCCACTATGGCGCATCGGTGATTGTGGCGACGTCCGTCTCGACGGCCCTCGTCGCGCTGCGGCGCGAACAGGTGGACGTGCTGGTCGCCGATCTTGGGATGCCGATAGAGGACGGGTACGACCTGATTCGCCATGTGCGCAGTTCGGATGTCGAAAAGATTGCCAGGCTGCCTGCCGCCGCGCTGACGGCTTACACGACCGAAGAAGATCGCGACCGCGTGCTCGCGGCGGGCTTTCAGTTCCATCTGGCCAAGCCAGTCGATCCTGCAGTGCTCGTGGCCACTGTCGAGCGTCTCCGCGGTGAAACGCTGTCCGTGCATTAGTTTTGTACATGACGCGGCCGCTTACGGTTCAACGCCGTGATTCGTTCCGGCACTAAAACTCTTTCAAATCTTGTCGTATACTCGCCACCCGTTGGCCCTTCTGCCTGTGGGCACAGCACGACAATCCGGAGGAAGAGTGCATGGCTGTTGAACGGGCCGCCGGCGGCTCCAGTCTTATCGATGTCCTGGATCGTGTTCTCGACAAGGGCATCGTCATTGACGCGTGGGTTCGAGTGTCGCTGGTCGGCATCGATCTGATTACAGTCGAAGCGCGCGTCGTCGTCGCATCCATCGATACGTATTTGAAATACTCGGAGGCGGTCGGGCAATCGGTTCCCGTGGCTCGGCCAGCCGTCGAATCCCGGCCGTACGACGAGCTAGTAGCCGAGAATCAGGCGCTCCGCGCGGAGTTGAGCAGCGCCGGCGCGCGTCAGCCGGTGGCGCGCAGACGGCGTTCAGGGGTGTAGCGTCTGATGGCAAAAAAAACAACGAAAGCCAAAGTGCGGCGTGCGGTGAAGCGCCCTGTGCCGGCAGCCGCGAAAGCCGCGGTCAAGAGGCCGCGCGAGAAACCGGTTTCGCGAAGACCCGATCCACAGCCCGCCGGCGACGCCATGCGGGGCAAGTACGTGTATTGCGTCATCCAGTCCGCCGATCCGCTCAAGTTCGGCGCCGCCGGCATCGGCGACAACGGCATGGAGATCCACACGGTGCACTACCGCGATCTCGCGGCGGTTGTCTCGGACGTTCCGCTCGGCGTGCTCGACTCGACCCGCGAGAACGTGCTCGCGCACGAGCGCGTCAACGAAATCGTCATGCGCGATCACACAGTCATCCCGATGTCGTTCGGCACTATCTTCAAGACCAGGGACGACATCGTGCAGCTGCTGCGTTCGGCCTACGACGCGTTCGGCGATGTGCTGTCCAAGATGCGCGACAAGATGGAGTTCGGGCTCAAGGTGCTGTGGGATCGCGATTCGATCGTCAAGGACATCGAGGACGAGGACGAGGGCATCCACCGGCTGAAGAACGAAATCGCGCTGCAGAAGGGGTCGACCTACTTCGCGCGCATGCAGTACGGCCGCGCCATCGACGCGGCATTGCAGTCGCGTTCCGAGCGTTACGGCACTGAGATTCTCGATCGCCTCAGGGACGTCGCCGTTGCGTCACGCATCAACAAGCCGATCGGCGATAAGATGATCATGAACGCGGCCTTCCTGGTCTCGCGCGATCAGGAAGCCGCCTTCGACACGCGCGTCAAGTCGATTGCCGCCGAGCACGACAAGTTGACGTTCAAGTACACAGGGCCCTGGCCTCCGTACAACTTCGTGAACATCCGATTGAAGCTGGAACGGGTCTGATGTTTCTACTCGACACTCTTCTCATCAACGGCATCTCGTTCGTGCTCGACAAAGTGGCGACGATTGCCGATGCCGAGGTGAACGATCCGGAGCGCCAGCGCGAGCGGCTGCTCGAAGCGCAGCTCAAGCTCGAGACCGGAGAGATCACCGAAGAGGAGTTCGCTGCCATCGAGTCCGACGTCTTCGAGCGCATCCGCGAGATCAAGGCGCGCACCCAGCCCCAGGACGCCATCGTCGACGATGAGCATCGCGTGGCCGGCGTCGAGATAACCGTCGACGACGAGGCGTGAGACCCCAGGATCGATCGTCCCGCCCTGCATCCTCCGGCACGAACGCGACCTACGTGTACTGCCTGATTCGGGCAGCGAAGCCTCCTTTGGCGCGTGCTGCACCACCCGGCGTTCCAGGCTCAGGCGCTCTGCGACTTCTCGCGATCGATCGAGACGTCTGGGCTGTCGTCGCCGACGCGCCACTCGATCGTTTCTCTGCAGACGTATTGCAGCAGGAGCTGCAGGACGTCGAGGCCATCTCCCGGCATGCGCTCGCGCACGCCGCGGTCATTGAGTTCTATTTCCGCCGCGCGGCGGTCATCCCGCTGAAGTTATTCACCCTGTTTTCCAGCGACGAGACTGCCTGCGCGCACGTGCGCCGCCGGCTGCCGGCGCTGAAGCGGATGTTCAGCGCGCTGCGCGGACTCGAGGAATGGGGCGTCCGCATTTTCGCCGGCGAGGCCGAAGTCGAATCGACGGCAACCGTCGACAGCGGCCGCGACTATCTGCAGGTGAAAAAACGGCTGCAAGCGCAGGTGGTCGCCCCATCGCGCGCGACGATCCGCGCCGTGAATGGCGCGATCAGATCGCTCGGGCGACGCGCAGCGAAAGTGCGAAAGGAAGCATTTCCGCCGCCGGGTCGAGGGCGGCCTTTTGTTGCCGGCGCATCGTTTCTCGTGAAGGTGAACCGGCGCAGCACCTGGAAGGCCCATGCCGCGAAGCTTGGCGCAGCGCTTGCCGCCGACGGTCACAGGCTCGAGATGAGCGGCCCGTGGCCTCCTTATCATTTCGTGACGAAGTAGATGGCTCGCCGCCGGACAACGCCGGAGACCGGGGATTGGTTGTTCCCGAATGTGAAACGCGATGCTCAAGACGAAGAGCAGTCGTCGCTGCTCGACGTGCTGGACAGCGTGCTCAATCGCGGCGCCGTGCTGACTGGCGACATCGTCCTCGGCGTCGCAGACGTCGATCTGATTTACGTGAAGCTTTCGGTGCTGGTGGCTGCGCTCGACAAAGTGACCAGGCGCGACCCTATCTTCAAGCCCATTGCGGCCGGACCGCGGAAGGGCCTCAAACGCGCCTCGACTCGCGGCCGTCACCGCACGAAGAAACGCTGACCTGCACGGGCGTGCGGCATTCCGGTATCGATCGTGCACACCTTGGTGCATGACCGAATACAAACATACTCCCGAGAAGCCCAAATCTGATCCGCGCGATCGCGAGCCCGCCGACGAGGCGCCCGCGACGCCGACCGACGAACCCAGTCCCGTGCCTGTCCAGGATCCTCCTGTCAGCGAACCGAGCGCCCCGTACACCGTGACCAAAGAGGACATCCAGCCCGACGCGCTGTAGCGGTTTAGGACGATCGCGTGCTTTGTCGGCAGGGTATACGGTGGCACACACCGTGCTTTGTCAGGTCACAGGGAACTTATTACGGAGGTGCGCGGATGTTGTGGACAATTTTTCTCGTATTAGTGGTGCTGTGGATGCTCGGTGTCGTGAGCTCGTACACGCTGGGCGGTTTCATCCACGTTCTGCTCGTGCTGGCAATCGTCGCACTGCTCGTACAGCTTATTCAGGGACGGCGGGTCGTCTAGCGCGCGAGGTCGTGCGCGCGCGGGCATCCCGCGCCGGTCGGTAAAGGAGATTGGTGTGGACCAAGAAACGCAGCTGTCGAAAGTACTGGCGGGCGCGGCCATCGGTGCGGGCTTTGCTTTTCTTTTCCTGACGGCCAGAGGGCACCGGCTTCTCGATAGTGCCGAGCCGTGGCTGGACAATGTGATACGCGACCTTCAACGGTTACGGAATGCCGCAGGAAAAGCGCGAGAGGCAGTAGATGAAGGACGCCGATCGTTCAGCGCAGTGTCCGAAGCCATTCCATTTGGCCACGCGAAAGAGAAGGACTGGGCCAAAGGGCCGCATCACTGAATACTGTAACTAGAGATCTCTAGATCTAGGCATCTAGAGATCTCTAGTTACATCCCGTTTACTCCTCCACGTCCTCGTCGTCTACTTCGCTGTCGTCGGCATCCACGTCTTCGTCATCTTCAAAATCCTCGTCATCGTCCGCCATTTCCAATTCATCGTCCTGATCCTGCGGGACCGATGCGCGCGGTTCGTTCGTGCCTGGATCGTTCGATTTCTGGGCCATTGCGATACCTCCGCGCGCTGGTACGCAAGAACGCTGCCCTGACACGTACGGGAACACGGATTGCTCCATCACTGACGGGGGATTCAATGTTGAAGGGTGCGGCGATCTTCCTGCTCGTAGGACTGGTAGCGGCGCTGTTAGGGTTTACGACCATCGCGGGGGCGTCGTTCGCGATTGCGAAGGTCCTCGCGGGCATATTTCTGTTCGTGTTCCTGATGCTGCTCGTCCTCGCGCTGTTTGCCACGCGCGCCGCGTGATGCGCGGCGGGAGGCGCCGTGCAGGCGTTCGTGGAGACTTGAAAAAAGTCCGGGCAAGACTGAGAACAGGAGGCTAAAATTCCTAGCCTCCTGTTTGGTGCAGATGTTTTAGAACTTGAACGCCGCGCCGACGTCCCACTTCCAGAAGTTCAAATCGCCGAGATTGAAATCGACTCCGCCGCTGGGGTTGTCATCGTTCAGCGTGCGGAAGTAGCGCACGTCGGCGCGAACACCGACGTGCTCGCTGAAGAACGCCATCACGCCGCCACCGAAGTTGACGGCAAAATCATTCGAGTTCACGCGATCGAAGAACTGCGATTCCTGGGACGTGATCCGGAACAGGCCGGCGCCGCCGGTGATGTACGGACGAACATGACCAGCCTGATCGCTGCTGCCGATAGGAATCCCGACAATCAGATTGCCCATGAGACTCATTTGAGCGATGTCGTCGTTCGCCACCGACGCGGAGACGAACTGAGGGGCATAGTTGAAGCCGAACTCGGCGCCGAAGACGCCGCCGCCCATGAACGCGGCGGACCCGCCGAATGCCGTCCTGCTCCCGGAGAGGTCTCCGCCGAACAGCGAACCGACATACGGCGTCAACACGACATCGGCACGCGCCGGAGCCGCCGGCACGAGAGTGAGCATCGCGAGGAGTGCTGCTGCTGCGAATCGAAATTTCATGACTTGTGATCCTCCATCTATGTATTAACGATCCCGATCGAACCGCGGTTTGTTGCCGGCCTTTTTCGGATCCACGGCCGTCTCCTCCGCTTCTTCGTTCTGAGCCTTCCGGATGTTCTCGTTGGCCTCGCGGAGATCCTTGGTTTCGCCTTTACCAGAGTTTTGCTGGCTCTTGTCCTTTGAGTTCACGTCCGCCTCCTACTGGGTGATTAACAACGCGTTCGCGACGCTCTTCACGCCCGGAACGTTCATCGCCAGGTCATTCATCCTGCGGCGCTCTTCTTCCGTTCCCACCGTGCCGCTGACGCTCACGTCGCCGTTCGCGACGATGAAACTGATTCGTCGATTTTTCAGATCCGCATCGCGGGAAATAGCGAGGTTGAGGTCGCGGCGGATGCCCTTGTCGATCGGGCTGTCAGGAACGGCCACCGGCGCCGCAGGTCCGGCCGAGCTGACAGGCGCGCTCACGGGCGCGGGCGCATCGATTTGGGCCGGTAGCTCTGCGTTGCGCTCCTGTGTCGCAGTGCTTGCACCGCAGCCGATGCAGACCCCGATAACAGCGAGCGAGCCGATGACGATCGATGAGCGCACCATTCTGTTGATACAAGTAGCAAACTCCGGTCCTTAGGAGGCAGCCGCACACCTCGTCTATGTCAGCGGATTGCGAAGATGTCGCGAAATTGTTCGGAAATCCTTGAACGGTGTGCGGCATTCACCCTCGAGCGGTCTGGCACGTGACTTGTAGTAATGCAGCGGAGATCAATCTGTCCTTTAAGGAGGGGCCGGCAATGTACGAACCACATTACGAGGAAGAAACAGGCGGCGGCGGTTTTCTCATCGGCTTGCTGTGCGGAACGGCGCTGGGCGCTGCCATTGGGTTGATGTTCGCGCCCAAGGCTGGCAACGAGTTCCGTCAGAGGCTGTACGAATCAACCGGCGACATCCGACGCAAGGCCTACGAGACCTACGACCAGGCGAGCGAACAGGTGAACAACATGGTGTCGAAGGGCCGTCAGGCTGTCGACCGCGGGCGCGAGGCGTTCGACAACGCCAGACAGTCCGCAGCCGGACAGACGACCGGCGGCAACGGGACGACCTCCGATTTCGGCACCAGCCAGAGCCGATCTGGAGTCTCAGACTTCAACAGCACTCGAACCACGGGCGGCGCGTAAGCGCCGCCTCGCGCAACAGGCCACGAGGGCAGAGGGCAGAGGGCGAACGAGGCTCTTTGCTCTCGCTCCGACCTCCCGCCTTTGGTTTCAATGACTTACCGTCCATTTTCTGTACGGCATAGCCCGTGCATTTTGGCCACCGTCCGCTTGAATCAATGCCAAATTTAGTATTGATTCAATACATTGTGTAGTTTATTAATACATAATAGAGTTGGAGAGTGAATCAAATGGCGACCCGAGTACTGATCATCGATGACGATCGGGATACCGCTGACTTCCTGAAACTGTTGGTCGAGCCCAGAGGCGACCTGGCCAGGACGGCATCCGACGCTGCACAGGCTCGGGAGATTCTTCGCTCATGGCGGCCAGAAGTCGTCCTGATGGATCTGGTGCTGCCCGACGCGGACGGGATCGATCTGTTGAGGGACTTCAAAGAGGCCAGCCCGGAAACGCAGGTCATCATGGTCACCGGCTACGGCAGCGTGCCGAAGGCCGTCGAGGCGATGAAGGCCGGGGCGTTCAGCTTCATCGAAAAGCCGGTCGACGCCGACGTGCTGCTGGTGATGCTCGACAAGGCCGCTGAGAAGCTTCAGCTTTCAGCAGAGAACAAGCGCCTCAAGGAAGAACTGCGCGATCACACCAGCTTCGCCAATATCGTGGCGCGCAGCGACAAGATGCGCCAGTTGTTCCATCTCATCAAATCCGTCGCCCCGACCGATGCCAGTGTCCTGATTCACGGCGAAAACGGCACCGGCAAAGAGCTGGTCGCGAGCGCCATCCACGAGCACAGCAAACGCAAGAAGGGCCCGTTCATCAAGATCAACTGCGCGGCGCTTCCGAGCGAGCTGATCGAATCGGAGCTGTTCGGACACAAGCGCGGCGCATTTACCGGCGCAGTGTCGGACAAGACCGGTCTGATGGAGCTGGCCGACGGCGGTTCACTGCTCCTGGACGAAATCGGCGAGATGCCGGCCGCCCTGCAGGTGAAGCTGCTTCGCGTGCTGCAGGACCGCGAGTTCCGGCCGGTTGGCGGCAGTCGTGTGATTCAGCCGAATTTCAGGCTCATCTGCGCGACCAACATCAATCTCGATGCGGCGCTCGGCGAGGGAAAGCTGCGCGAAGATCTGTATTTCCGCATCAACACCGTCACGCTGGCGATTCCGGCGCTCCGCGATCGCACTGAAGACATTCTCCTGCTCGCCGAGTTCTTCCTCGATCGCTTCTCCGGCCAGCATCAGCGCAACATTCGATCGATCAAGCCGGAGGCGGCGAAGGCGCTACTGCGCTATCGCTGGCCGGGCAACGTGCGCGAGCTCGAGCATGTGGTCGAGCGCGCGGTCATCGTTGCCGAAGGCACCGACATTACGCTCGACGATCTGCCGCCGACTATTCGCGACGCCGAACGGCTGCCGAATCAGACGGGGTTCATCATTCCACCGCATCACACGCTGGAAGAGATCGAGAAGCTGGCGATTCTGCAGACGCTCGAGCGCACGCGCGGCAACAAGCGCAAGGCCGCGAGC
>Ga0184624_10000275_pt1 | contig 12544 bp, 10 predicted proteins | sample PLM3_5_b1_FD_133157 | JGI IMG/M metagenome (GOLD analysis project Ga0184624, IMG submission 133157) | Groundwater sediment microbial communities from an aquifer in East River, Colorado, USA - PLM3_5_b1 | ecosystem: Environmental > Terrestrial > Soil > Riparian zone | place: USA: East River...
CCGGGTCAGTGCGCTCAAAGCAGCGCCGCATGATTTCACCGTGACGGCCGGCGGCGCTACGTTCAACGCGACCAAGCTCGTGCTGGCAGCCGGGCTCGGCAACAAAGCGTTGGGCGCGCTCGTCGGGCTCAACGTGCCAGTGGAGCCGGTCAAGGGCCAGATTTTCGTCACCGAGCGCGTAAAGCCGGTGTTGAGCATGCTGACGATCTGGGTGCGGCAGATGGCCGAAGGCGGGTTGCTGATCGGCGAATCGCGCGAAGAAGTCGGATTCAACGATGCGACGACGCCCGACGTGCAGCAATTTCTCGCGGCGCGCGCGATCAAAATGTTCCCTTTCCTGCGCGACGTGCGCATCGTGCGCCATTGGGGCGCGCTGCGCGTGATGGCGCCCGATGGTCTGCCGATCTACGAACAGTCCGCCGATTTTCCGGGCGCGTTCGTCGCCACCTGTCACAGCGGCGTGACACTCGCCGCCGCGCATGCGCTGCGTTACGCCGAATTCGTCGCCGCGGGCTCGCTGCCGGCCGAACTCGCGCGCTTCACTAACAAGCGGTTCAATGTTCAAAACACATGACCCGGTATTCATGCGGGTTTTAGGGCGGTTTTACATCGCTTCCCATTGGCCTACCTTACGTCGTACCACTGCGTTTACACGGGGCAATGAGAGTATGGCGCGCACGTCGCAGGACACCGCCACCGATTAAATCGATCGCTGCCACAAGATTCGATCAATCGCCTACGAGCGCACGTCCTAACTTCCCAGGACGCGCGTTACACCGATTTCTGAAGGGAATTGGGTCGCTGAGGGACAATTCAATTCGAGCGACCTGACCGCTCGAGCACTTCCGTTAACGCTTCAAAGTCTATGGGCTTGGCCATGTGGATATCGAATCCAGCTATCTTTGCGCGCTTACGGTCTTCCGTTACACCGTATGCAGTTACCGCGACCAAGGTTGTCTTCGCCAATTTTTCGTTGCTGCGCAAGCGCCGCGCGGCTTCATACCCATTAACAATCGGCATGCTCATATCGTGGAGAATGATATCTGGCAACCGCTCATGAGCGAGCGCAATGCCCGATTCAGTATCATACGCAACCAGCGGGTCACATCCGGCAATCCTTATGAGCATAGCTAAGGTATCGGCCGCATCACGGTTATCGTCGACGATCAGGACGGTTTTTTTATTTTCTTTTTGCATCTGAAAAATATAGCCCAAGCTGAGATATTTTTCATCTGTTTCGATCGTCGAAATGGTAGCTCTTGTAAACTCTACAAGCCGTTTTCGTCCGACGAATGCCGTTGACAATTAAGACTTAGTGGTTATTCCGATCTGGTCTAAAGATCAAGCCTTCCACAGCGACTGTGGATGGCTCGTGAGTGGTCTGCTCAAGCAGATGAGTCGTGCCGCAAACGTCGCAATCCGCTGACCATGTGCCGAATATGAGTTGCCGTTTTTGTACTAGCGACTGACCACATATCGCGCATATCAATCCCACGCCAAGTGCCATTTGGATGATCCGTATGATTCAATAGGATTGGCGATTGTAGACCGAGGTGGAGATGTCGAGGAGGGAGTTTTGTCCTTAATGCATCGCGTCACGTGCCACTGTATTCAGCGGTAGCTGGCGCCGTGGTCGGCGGCAGAATCAGCCATACCAAACGCACGGGGTGTTATCATTAAACACTTATTAAACAATAAATTAAGTGGGTTAAACGTGTCGATTTGCGACAATCCGTTATGTCCTGAATTTAGCCGTCGAGGATTTGATGTTCAAAACGCTAACTGACGCCGGCAGGGCGACGGTCACCGTCGTCATCAACGGCGCACCGTTTCAGGCGCCGCAGGGCTGCACCGCCGCGGCGGCGCTGTTGCTAACCGACGCGCTCCCCACGCGCACGACGCCCGTCAGTAACGCACCACGCGCGCCCTACTGCATGATGGGCGTGTGCTTCGAATGCCTGGTCGCAATCGACGGGGTGCCCAACCAGCAGAGCTGCCTCATCCCGGTTGTCGAAGGCATGCGCATCGACCGTCAACTCGGCAGCGTCGCGGTAAACCTATGAGCGCCGCTTTCGATCTCGTCATCATTGGCGCCGGCCCCGCGGGCCTCGCTGCCGCGGCGACCGGGAGTTCGCTGGGACTTAAGATCGCCGTTATCGACGAGCAGGCTGAACCCGGCGGCCAGATTTATCGCGGCATCGAAAGCGTCAGCGCGCGCCGCCCCGCGCATTTGCAGTTGCTCGGCGACGATTATGCGGCGGGACGCACCCTCGTCAAACGTTTCCGCGCCAGCAGAGCGGAATATTTGCCGCAGACGACCGTGTGGCAGATCGACGGCGAATGCAACGTATTCACGCGCGGCAGCGCGGGCGCGTCGCGCCTCGCGGCGAAGCGGATCTTGATCGCGACCGGCGCGATGGAGCGGCCCGTGCCGATACCGGGCTGGACGCTGCCGGGCGTGATGACGTGCGGCGCAGCGCAAACGCTGCTGAAGTCCACCGGCGCGGTGCCCGACGGGCGCTGCGTGCTCGCCGGCTCCGGTCCGTTGCTGTTTCTGATTGCGATGCAACTCGTGCGCGCAGGCATCAAGCCTGCCGCACTGGTCGAGACTTCTCCTCATCGCCTGGCGGCCCTGCGCCATCTGCCCGCCTTCCTCTTAGCCCCCGGCTATTTCAGCAAAGGCCTGCACCTGCTGGACGATCTGCGCAAGGCCGGTGTCGCGATCCACAGCGGCGCCAAAGACCTGCAAATCCACGGCGACGGGCGCGTGCGCGAATTTCAATACGAATGGCGCGGCGAAACGCGGCGCGTAGCCGCCGATGTCGTGCTGCTGCATCAGGGCATAGTGCCGAACATGAATCTCGCGCTGTCGCTGCGCTGCGCGCATGAATGGGACGACGTGCAGCGCGCGTTCTGCCCGCGCCTCGACTCCTGGGGCAACACTTCGGTCGCCGGCATCCAGATCGCCGGCGACAACGGGGGCATCATCGGCGCGCAGGCCGCGGAATTGAGCGGCCACCTAGCGGCGCTGGGCGCGGCATGCGAACTGCAAAAAATATCCGCCGACGAGCGCGATCGCCACGCGGAGCCGCTGCGCACGCAAATGAGACGTCATCTCGGTGCGCGGCCGTTTCTCGACACGCTGTACCGCGTCCCACAGGGCGTCGTCGCGCCGCGTGACGCCGATACGATCGTGTGCCGCTGCGAAGAAGTCCGGGCGGGCGAAGTTCGCCGCATCGTCACGGAGCAAGGTTGTCCTGGCCCGAATCAGATGAAATCGTTTACGCGCTGCGGCATGGGACCGTGCCAGGGACGCTTGTGCGGGCTGACGGTGGTTGAGTTGATCGCCGAATGCCGTGGCATTTCGCCGGGTGAGGTCGGGTACTACCGCATACGGTCGCCGGTAAAGCCGATTACGCTGGGTGAGATAGCAGCACTTGAGGCTTAACTACTCCCTCGCCCCGCTTGCGGGGAGAGGGTTGGGGTGAGGGGCGCTTAACGCCTCTAATATTTTTTCCAAAACTGCATCCGTAGCCAGCAACACATCGTTATCCCAGAATCTGATTACTCTATAGCCGCATTGCATTAGGTATTCCGATCGCTTCCGATCGTATTCTTGAGCCGTTCGATGCTGACTTCCGTCGAGCTCCACGATCAGGCGAGCTTCTGCGCAGACAAAATCAACAATGTACGGCGCTATCGGAAATTGACGGCGGAACTTAAAGCCTAATAATTGCCGATTTCGGATACGCGACCATAGTTTGCGCTCGGCATCGGTTTGGTTCCGGCGTAACGTTCGCGCTAAGGCTTTCATCCCCTCACCCTAATCCTCTCCCCCAAAACCTGCGGGAGAGGGAACTCACTTATGACTTATTACTTTTCGACTTTAAGCGCCGCGGATACACGCTCCGCACCGTAATCCCGCTCGGCCGCTGCGCGCGTTACCGTGCCATTGCGTAAATCCCGGGCAATCGCTTCGAGCGAGCGCTCCGCTGGCTCGCCATATCCGCCGGCGCCGGGCGTCTCGATGCGCATCGCGTCGCCGACTTTCATTTCGACACGCGCGACTTTGGAAAACAACTCTTCCTGGTCCGGCCGCCCATAGTTGCGGATCAGCTTCGCGCGGCGGCCATCGAGGCCACCGAACACGCCACTCGGCACGCCGACCGTGTGGCTGTCGGAGCGCACCGAAAAGATCGTGCCGGGCACCACGGCCCGGATCTGGCGCGCGATGCCGAGCCCGCCGCGGTATTGGCCGGCGCCGCCCGAATCGTCGACCAGCGCATATTCGTCGACCATCAGCGGATATTCGTTTTCGAGCGCCTCGGCGGGCAGGTTCGAAGTGTTCGTCATGTGCACGTGCACCGCGTCCATGCCGTCCGCCGTGCAGCGCGCACCGCTGCCGCCGCCCAGCGTCTCGAGGTAGACGTAATGCCCATGCCGCCGCGTGAGCGCGCCGGAAAAAACGATCGCCGGCACCACGTCGTTGCCCGAAGCCATCACGCGCTCGGACGGCAGCAGCCCTCGGAATGCGCCGAAAATCGCGCCGGCGACTTTCTGGCACGTGATCGAGCGCGCACCGCACGGCGCCGGCGGGTTCGGGTTGACGATGGTGCCCGGCGGCGCGCTGATGTGCACCGCATCGAACAAGCCCGCATTCGGTAGCAACTCCGGATCGAGCAAGGCCTTGATCGAATAATAGACGCATGCATGCAACGCGTTGGTCGGCACGTTCATCGCACCGCGCGCCTCCTTGCCTGAGCCGCTGAAATCGAGCGAGAGGCCATCGTCGGATACGCGCACCGTAACTGCGATCGGCACCGGCTCCCCGCCCATGCCGTCGTCGTCGAGATAGTTGGTAAAACTGTATTCGCCCGCCTTGAGCTCGGCGATGCGATTGCGGATGCGCCGCCGCGTATACGCGATGATGTCGTCGATCGACTGGTGCACTGCCGCGATACCCATCTGCGCCACGAGCTCGCGCGCGGCCTGCGCGCCGCGCTCGTTGGTCGCGACCTGCACGCGCAGGTCGAGCGCGCGCTCTTCGGGGTCGCGCGTGTTGTGCGCAATCAGATTCAGAATCTCGGCATCGAGCACGCCCGCCCGCACGATGCGTATGACCGGCAGGCGGATGCCTTCCTCGAAGATCGAGCGCGAGCCGCCGGCGATCGAGCCCGGCACTGCGCCGCCGACGTCCGAATGATGGCCCACGTTGGCGGCGAAGAATTCGACTTTGCCGTCGATGAACACCGGCGTCACGCAGCTGATATCCGGCAGATGCGTGCCGTTCGCGAGATAAGGGTCGTTGCACAGGAAGACGTCGCCGTCCTGTATTTTGTCGAGCGGACACGCGTTTAGCACGGCCTCAACGCCGCCGTTGAGCGAGCCCAGATGCAGCGGAATCTGCGTGCCCTGCGCGATCAAGCGGCCGCGCCCGTCGAACAAGCCGACCGAGCAGTCGCGCCGCTCCTTGATGTTGGTCGAGAACGAGGAGCGCACGAGCGTGTTGTTCATGTCTTCAGTGATCGACAGCAGCCGATTGCTGAAAACCTCCATCGCGATCGGATCGAAAATCTGCGGTTCGGGTGCGGTCCGGGTCATGCGGTGCGTCCTGTATTGATGACGATGTTGCCGATTCGATCGACGCTGGCACTCTGTCCCGGCGCGAGCAGCACGGTCGAGCTCATTTCCTCGATCAGCGCGGGGCCCGCCAGCTTTGCACCCGCCGGCAATTTCGCCCGCGCATGCACGGGCGTGTCGAGCCAGCCATGCTTCACACCGAAATAGATTTTTCGCTGAGCTGTGACCGCATCCTTGACGCTGCCGCCCGTAGCGATCTCACGCAGCGGCGCCTTGGCGACGGCACCGACGGCCTGCAAACGGCAATTCACGATCTCGACCGCGCGGCCAGGCACGTCGTAGCCGTATTCGCGCTGGTGCGCGGCGGCATATTGCTGGAGGAAACTCGCCATGCCATCGGCCGCAATGCGCGGCATCGCCACCATCACCTCGAAGTTCTGCCCCTGGTAGCGCGCATCGATGTGATAGCGGAATGATTGCTCCGCGCGCGGCACCCGCTCGCGCTCGAGCCAGGCGCCTGCTTCGGTTTCCATTTCCGCGAACAGCTTGCACACGTGCCGCCAGCTCTCCGCCGTGACCTCCGCGATTTCGCTGCGCACGAAATCGAAGCTGATGTCGGTCAGCAGCATGCCGCGCGCGCACAGCGTGCCGGGTTCCTGCGGGACGATCACGGTCGGAATGCCGCACTCGATCGCGACGTCGATCGCATGCAGGGGTCCGGCCCCGCCATACGCGAACAATGCGAAACGCGACAAATCGTAACCGCGCTCAGTCGATACCGAGCGGATCGCGCGGCTCATATTCGCGTTCGCGATCCGAATTACGCCCTCCGCGGCCTGTTCCAGCGCGAGCCCGAGCGGCTGCGCCACTTTTTTGTCGATGACCTCGCGTGCAGATTTTTCGTTGACCTTGAGACGCCCGTCGAGCAGCGCCACCGGGTTTAAGCGATGCAAAGTAATCTGCGCATCGGTAATCGTCGGCTCGACGCCGCCGCGCGAGTACGCAGCAGGACCGGGATCGGCGCCGGCGCTTTTCGGGCCCACTTTCAAAGCGCCCGCGTCGTCCATCCACGCGATGCTGCCGCCGCCGGCGCCGATCACGTGGATGTCTATCATCGGCGTCTTGACCGGATAGTCCGCCACGAGCCGGCTCGAGCTGAACAATGGCTTGCCGCGATAGACGAGCGACACGTCGGTGCTGGTGCCGCCGACATCGAAGGTGACGAGGTTCTCGAACCCGGCGACGCGGCCGATTTCAGCGGCGCCGACCACGCCGGCCGCCGGCCCCGACAAGCAGGTGCGCACCGGGTATGCGCGCACCGCGCGCATCGACATCAGGCCGCCGTTCGAATGAATCGTGAACGGCTCGACCGCGATGCCGAGGTTCTTGACGCGCGACAGGAAACCTTCGAGGTAAGTTTCCATGCGCGGGCCGACCGCGGCGTTGAGCAAAGTCGTCGACCAGCGCTCGTATTCGCGAAATTCCGGCAGCACGTCGCTCGAAATGCTCACGTAGGCGGCTGGCAGCACGCGTTCGACGACCCGGCGCGCCGCCTGCTCGTGCGTCGGATTGCGATATGAGTGCAGAAAACACACGGCGACGGATTTGACGCCGGCGGCCTTCAATTTTTCCGCCGCGGCTTCGACTTCTCGCTCGTCGAGCGCTGCGATCACGGCGCCGTGCGCATCGACCCGCTCGCTGATTTCGTGCCGGTGCTCGCGCGCGGCCAGCGGTGGCGGCTTCACGACGTTGTAGTCGAACAGATGCGGCCGCACCTGGCGGCCGATTTCGATCACATCGCGAAAGCCCCTGGTTGTGAGCAGGCCGGTGAGCGCGCCGCGCCGCTCGATGACGAGGTTCGTGGCTACCGTCGTGCCGTGGCCGACGTGGCCGACCTGCGCCGGCGCGATCGTATGCATCCTGAGCAGATCGGCGATGCCCTGCTCGATGGCCTGCGACGGGTCACGCGGCGTAGACGCCACCTTGTGATAGCTGACCTGGCCGTCCTCTTCGCGCAACAAGGTAAAGTCAGTGAACGTACCGCCGACGTCGATACCGATTCGATACACGGGGATTCAAATATCCTATTCAGGCTTGATGCCGGCGTCCTGGATAACCTTGCGCCATTTGACGATTTCACTCTGGACCCGCGTCGTGAAAACCGCCGGACTGCTTGCGACGATGTCGGCGCCCTGACCGGCCAGCAGTTCGCGCATCGCCGGCGCGCTCAGGACACGTGCAGTTTCTTCATTCACTTTGCGGATCACGTCAGGCGGTGTGCCGGCGGGAGCAAACAGGCCGAACCAGACGATCGCCTCAAAACCGGGATAACCCGATTCGGCGACGGTCGGCACCTGCGGCGTCGTCTGCGAGCGCTTGAGGCTGCTGACCGCCAACGTGCGCAGCTTGCCGGCCTGAACATGCGGCAGAGAAGTCATGATGACGTCGAACATCAGCGAGAGATGGCCGCCGAGCAATTCGATCAACGCGGGCCCGGTGCCCTTATAGGGCACATGCACCATCTTGATTTGCGCAACCGACTGGAATAGCTCCATCGCCATATGCGAAGTGCTGCCGGTGCCGGCGGTGCCGAAATTGAGCTCTTTCGGATGCGCCTTAGCGAGCGCGACCAGCTCCTTCACCGATTTCACGGGAAGCGAAGGATGCACCGACAACATCTGCGGAATGGTCGCGATCTCGGTGATCGCGGCAAAATCGCGCTGCGGATCGAACGGCAACTTCGCATACAACGAAGCCGCCACCGCGTTGGTGGTGTTCGTGCCGAGCAGCAGCGTATAGCCATCGGGCGCCGACTTCGCCACGTGATCGGAGCCCACGATGCCGCCGCCGCCTGCGCGGTTGTCCACAATCACCGGCGTCTTCCACGCTTCGTTGAGCCGCTGCGCGACTGAGCGTGCCAGCAGATCGGTCGAGCCACCCGCGGCGAACGCCACGACGATGCGCACGGTCTTGGCAGGATACGACGCGTCGGCGGCAAGCGCCGCGCACGTCCCGCAAGCCATCGCAATCCCTGATAGAAGCGTGAGCAGGTGGCGCATGAAAAATCTCCCTGGGAGTAAAAATCCGTGACCGTTCCGCAATCGACTCTACTATAACCAACCCCGGTAGCTACTCTTTACGCTCGAGCAATGAATTCGCCTCGCCGAGCGCCGGATAACCGGCGGTATCCGGCTGCGCGCGAAATGGCGGCGCGACCGGCACTGGCAGCGCCGTAATCTGCTTTCCACCCGCAGTGAGTTTGGCGGCAAACACGCCGCGGGAAATGAAATGGGCATCGCGCAACGCATCCCCTATCGACGCCATGATGTTGCAGCAAACATCTTTGCCCTCGAACAGCGCGCGCCATTCGTCGGCGGATTTTGCCGCTATTTTTTCGGCTACCGCCCGTTTGATTTTCGCGGCATCGCGGTCGTCGCGCACGTCAGCCGGCAGTTCAATCAGCGCGCAGAAGTTCTCCCAGAATTTCTGCTCGAGCGGCGCGGCCGCGACGAATTTGTTATCGCGCGTCCGATAGATGTTGTAGCGCGGCGAGCCGCCGGTCACGAGCTCGCCGCCGGGGGTCGGCCAAGCGCCGGCGACTTCGCCGTTGCCGATTGCCCAGTACATGAAAGTGAAGAGGTTGTCGCCCATCGCGATGTCGAGCTTGCAGCCCTTGCCCGTGCGGTCGCGTTCGCGCAAGGCGAGCAGGATATTGATGACCGCGGGATAGGTACCGCCGCCGATATCGGCAATCAGTGCAGGGGGCGGCACCGGTGCGCCGTCGCTGCCCGCGGCGAGCGCCAGCATGCCAGCGTCGGCGATGTAGTTCAGATCGTGCGCCGCAACGTCCGCGCGCGGGCCATGCTGGCCGTAACCGGTGATCGCGCAGTAGATGATGCGCGGATTGAGTTTGGAGAGCGCGTCATAACCGAGCCCCAACCGGTCCATGACGCCAGGCCTGAACTGCTCGACTATGACATCCGCGGATTCGAGCAGCGGCTTGAGTTTTTCGACGGCGGCCGGGTCTTTGAGATCGATCGCGATCGAGCGCTTGCCGCGGTTGAGCAGCGCGAAATTGACGCTGTCGGCGCCGAATTTCGGCTGATACGAGCGCATCTCGTCGCCGCGGCCGGGGCGCTCGATCTTGATGACTTCGGCGCCCGCCTCGGCGAGCAGCAGCGTTGCCAGCGGCCCCGGCAGCAGCGTGCTGAAATCCAGCACCCGCACATCCGAGAGCGGGCCTTTGCTCATGTGAGTTTAACGGTGACCATTCGCGATTTGGCGACGCGCGCGCGGCGCGCGGGCGCGTAGGGCTGCTCGCCGGTTGCTTCATACAGCGCCTGCGTCACGTCGAAATGATGCGCGAGCCCGGTGCGCTCGAGCAGCGCAACGGGCCCTTCGGGGTAGCCCAGGCCGAGCTTGAGCGTCGTATCGAGGTCGTCGGCGGTGGCGAGCCCTTCATCCAGCCGCCGCAGCGCCGCATTGTAATAAGGCCGCACCAGCCGGTCGATGATGCGTCCCGCGAAATCGCCGCACACGGCGACTTGCAGGCCCGCTCCTTCAATGACCTCCTTCGCCGCGGCGAGCGCTGCTTCACCGGTGCGAGGCTGGCGCACGAGCTCGACGAGTTGGGTCGGCTCGGCGTTACCCAGCCGGAACCGCGCGAAACCGAGCACGTTGGAACCCTCTTCGGCGCGGCTTTCGCCCGTATACGCGCCGAGCGACTCGGTGCCGAGCTCGATCAGGACCGCGGCCTTGTCTTTCCACTTCTTAAGCGACTTCGCATGCCTGCCGGCGTGCTCGCCGATGACGATGACGACTCGCGCGTATTTAAGATCCTTGGCCGCGCCGGCAAGCAGCGCGTGGGTCGCGGGAAATGAGCGGCTGAATCCGGTATCGAGGATTGCGTATTGCATGGCGTCCTTATGCTCCGAACATTGCGTTGCCCGCGTACTTGAAAAACCCCTGGCCCGTCTTCCGGCCCAGATGACCGGCCGCGATCATGCGCTTGACGAGTGCCGGCGGCGCCGCGCGCGGATCGTGCGTCGACGCATACAAAGCTTCCGCGACCAGCAAATGCGTGTCCAGCCCGACGAGATCGAGCAGCTCAAGCGGCCCGAGCGGATAACCGAGCCCCGCTTTGATTGCGCGGTCGATGTCGGCGGGCGCGGCAACGCCGGCTTCCACTAGGCGGATGGCGTCGTTATTGAACGGCACCAGGAAGTAATTGAGGATGAAGCCGGGATTATCCTTGGTCCTGACCGGTGTCTGGCCCATGGCCTCGCAAAACGCCCACGCCGCCGCAAACGATTCGTCGCTCGTGCGAATGCCCGGTGACATCTCGACCAGCTTCATCAGTTGGGCGGGCAGGCAAAAATGCATGCCGACGAAACGCTCGTCGCGACCTGAACCGGCGGCAATCTCGGTGATTGACAGCGTCGACGTGTTCGATGCGAACAGCGTATGCGGCGGGCACACCTTGTTCAACTGCGCGAGCAGGTCGTGCTTGACCTTGAGATTTTCGAATACGGCCTCGATCACGATGTCGCAGGCCGCCATGTCGGCGATCTTGGTCGTGGCGGAAAGGCCGCCCATGATCTTGTCGACCTCATCCTGCGTCAATTTCTTGCGCTCGACCGATTTCGCGAAAAATCCGGCGGTCTGCTTGCGCGCGCGCTCCAGCGCGTCCGCGCGCGTGTCGTAGACGATCGTTTTGTATCCCGCGCGCGCCGCGACGATCGCGATGCCCGCGCCCATCGTGCCGCTGCCTGCCACTCCTACTGTCTTGATGTCCGCCATCGCTTTGCCTGTATCCTATTTCCTGATGAAGCTGCGCCCGATCACCTGCCGGTGAATCTGATTAGTACCCTCCCAGATCTGGGTAATTTTCGCGTCGCGCATCAGGCGCTCGACACGATAATCCTTGCAGTAGCCGTAGCCGCCGTAAAGCTGCACCGCATCGGTCGCGATGCGCATCGCGAGATCCGATGCGCGCATCTTGAGCATCGACGCCTCGACGCCGAAATCGGCGGCGCCCGAGTCGACCATGCGCGCGACGTGCCACAGCCACGCTTCGCACATTGCGAGATCGGTCGCCATGTCGGCGAGCATGAACTGTATGCCCTGGAATTCGACAATTTTTCGCCCGGATTGTTTGCGCTCGTTGATATAGCCGATCGCGTCTTCGAACGCGGCGCGCGCTATGCCGAGCGCGTGAGCGGCGACGCTCGGCCGCGACTTGTTGAGCGATGCGAGCATTATTTTCAGGCCATCACCGGGATTGCCGAGCAGGTTCGCGCGCGGCACGCGGCAGTTGTCGAACGCGAGCGCCGCCGTACTCGACGCGCGCAAGCCCATCTTGTCTTCCTCGCGCCCGACCTTGAGGCCCGGCGTGCCCTTTTCCAGCACCAGCACGGAGATCGCGCCCTTGCTGTCGGCGATTTCGCTCCACTTGCCGAACAGCATATAGAGATCGGCATGCCCGCCGTTGGTGATGAAAGTCTTGGTGCCGTTGACGACGATGGAGTCGCCGTCTGGCCGGAATTCGGTCTTCATGCCGGTCGCGTCCGACCCTGCAGTCGGCTCGGTGATCGTCAACGACGCGATGCCGCCGTTTGCCATAACCGGCAGCAGCCGCTTTTTCTGCGCGTCCGTGCCGAAATCGATCAGCGGCTTGATCGCGTGGAAGTTGGTGGCCCATACGATGCCGGTCGACGCGCACGCTTTCGACAGCTCGCGCACGCATTCGAGGTACGCCGCATACGACATCTGCGCGCCGCCATACGCCTCGGGAATGAACATCGCGTTAAGTCCCAGCGCGTTGATCGCCTTCACATTGGCGTGCGGGAATTCGCCGCTGCGATCGCCCTGCTCTGCGCTTGGCGCGACCACCTCGGCCGCGAGCTTGCGCACGCTCTCGACAAGCATCGCCTCGTCGGGCGGGAGCTTGAGCGTCGCATCTAAC
>Ga0184624_10000277_pt1 | contig 12493 bp, 22 predicted proteins | sample PLM3_5_b1_FD_133157 | JGI IMG/M metagenome (GOLD analysis project Ga0184624, IMG submission 133157) | Groundwater sediment microbial communities from an aquifer in East River, Colorado, USA - PLM3_5_b1 | ecosystem: Environmental > Terrestrial > Soil > Riparian zone | place: USA: East River...
ATATCTACTCTTTTGTACTCCTTTTATCATACACCATAATATTTTTTAATTATCTCTGTCCCATATTCAAACCCTAGTTTGTAAGCTTCTTGAGCAAGCTTATTTGCAGTCTCTCGTATATATGTATCTCTGGTAATATAATGTAAGGTCTTGGTATCCAACTTTGGACACATAATTGATAATCCCAAATTCTGAAGTTCTTCATCTTCAGAGTTAACCATATCAAATATCTTATTTATTTCTTCAATTGTTCTCATATTACAAATTTAAGTAAAAAAGAAGGAGACCCCTTCCGGAGTCTCCCTTTAATTGTTAAATATTAACGTCTAATTTAGAACTTACTATTAGTAGGAGTCACATCTGCTTTTGCCCCTGTAGCTGTTGCTGGGTCTACAGTTGGATCGTACTCTTTCAATGGTTCCAGATCAAAGAATGCATCAAAACCATAATCACCTAGCACATTTTTCTCAAACTTATCCCATTGTCTTTTCTCAAATGGATCTGTGAAAATATTACCCTTAGTAATTCCATCCATAAATTTCTCAGGAAGAAACTCTTTATATACCTGTTGGTATTGTTTTTCACTGTCATTCTCATCCGTTTTTACTCCTGTGAGTATTACAAATGGTGTATCAAATTTACTATTTATAAGTGATCTTAACTCTGTATAATCCTCGTTCATAAGTGCCTTGGAATCAACCACTACCTCACACTGAGGATTTTTCCATTTCATTTTCCCTAACCAAGCCTTTAATAAAGTTCCTAATTCAGCCTCTCCAATAAGAGCTTTTTTAACCTTCTTTTTACCTAGTTCATTATTATCTGCATCACGAAAATGCGTGAACCAGTCTGGTAAGGTTGCCTCATTATCAGTCCATGAAGTATCACATGTACTATTAATGTATTGATTTTTCAACTCGTCTTTAGATACTCTTTCTTTATCAGTGAAGTTCAAAATACTATAAATGAAGTATTTATCTCTAACTGAATCATGTAGCCAGAAAGCCAAACGTAACTTGTCTTTACCTTCCTGGTTTTGTGTTAAATAAACTGTTTCCTTGTCATCATTTGAATCCTCTCTACCAAGAAGCCTGTTCTGTTCTGCCTTCGTTGGGTTCACTGCCTTCAGCCTAACCTTTGTAAATCCTGTGTACTTAGGTTGCTGCCCTGTCTGATTTCCTTTTATCATTTGTTTGTTTTTTACTAAATCCTGTCTTTTATCACTCTTAATTTTTCTAGATGATTAATTCCTGTATAGAACTTTTCTTCACTATCATAATATTTGTACTTATCCTGAAAAACATATAGATAATCCTCATATGTTGGTTTTTGTTTCCAGAATATCTCTACAAATAAGTTAACTGTCGTAGCCTCTAAGCTATCAAATATTAGTCTATCATTTAAACTTTTACAGGCTTCTCTATGATATTGCTCCATTATATAAATATTTTATTCCAATCCAAAACTCCATTATATCCTATTAAATGTTTTGCTCGTGTACCTCCTGTTTTTTCTTCTGTTCCTGTAAAATTGATCTTAGTACCTCCCTTGTCATTATAAATATATCCTATTGCATCTACTTTACGTGGTAAAATATCCCTGAGCTTTCCTGTTAATGCCAGTTGCTTGGGAACAACTAATTCTGTGTTGTCCTTATTTCCAACGTATTTATCTTCAATATGACATACATATATAACACATTTCTTTGCTGAACCTTCAAATAACTTATATATATTAATTACTTCCTCTCTTGACCATTTATACCCATTCCCATCAGGCAGGGTATGTACACTCAAATAATCATCACTTTGTGGATCAATAAATTCTCCTCCTTTTATAGGATTGCCTCTATTATCATGTATTCTATTAAACGACTTTCCTTGTATTGAATTCATATATCTATATGTTCCACTCCATTCAGCCCATTCATTCACCTCCGTGAGAGTATCTATTACTATATAATCATAATTCTGTTCATCTTTAGCCTTTTGTGCTACCTTCTTTAACCATTGCATTTTACCAACTGGTCCTAAATCTTTAGGTGGCTGCAGAGCAAGAGCATCCACTAAATTGGTTCCATATTCTGTATCTACTATAAGACTATTAGGAAGAGTAGTTAATGCAGTTGTTTTACCACATTTCTCTTTCCCAAATACTATCATTGTTTCTGCATTGATTTGAGCCTTATGAGGTTGTGTAGGGAATACTATTTCATCTGTTTTTTCTTGCATATTGTGTCTTTATTTAGACACAAATTTAAGCATTTCCCTACTTATTTCCAAGGATCTTTTCTGGCTTTTGGCGAATTTTTTATTATAGCATACTCAGCACATTGCATAGTAATAATTCTCAAATATCTAGGATCAGTTGCAAAGCTCTCCATCCTTTCTACTAGCTCCGTATCATATGTAACAGGGTCTTTGGTAGCCAGTTCTGAGAACTTTTCATTAAATTCTTCCACATCCTCCGCAGATATCCCACAAGCTACATAAGCATCTTTATTTGTGTGATCAAATATGAGAGGTTTAGTATCATCCTTAATATTCTTAGATATATATGTTATCTCCTCAGTAGATAACCCTCTGTCATTCCACAACTTATCAATGATAATAGTTTTGTTTGTACTCATATATATGTTATTTTTTTTGGATCAAAAAATTTCAACGCTCTTCTTAGCCAATTTAATTCAACCTGCTCATCTGAGCTTACTATCCATATGTCTGCTTTTTTTCCAGGATTACTGTACTCTAGTCCCATGCACCTATTTATCTTTTGGCAGAGATTCTCTGGATTACTATCAAAATAATTAATAACTACCTTACTAAGAGGCTTATATGTGACCCCTGTATCACCTATTTTTACTACAGCTATATGATTTCCCTTACCTGTAGTAAAATTATCAAAGTCCTTGGAGTTCTTACTCTTACTATGATAAGAAGGACAACTTAAAGCATCTGCAGTCTTTGTTAAGCCACAGAATGTCAGAACTCTTTCATTAGTAAGCTTCTTTAGAAGGCTACCCGTAGCCTCCAACTTAGCTCTAGATGCCTGAATAAGCCTCATCCTAGCAAGTCTAAGATAAAATGTATCAGCACCTGTCTTCTCAAGTTTCTCAATAACAGCTCCATAGGCGTCAAATTGTTCTTTTTCAGTTCTTGTAGATGATTTATATTTGACCTTATGTTTAGTATCCAAGGGAACTGTCAGAACTGTTATTTCGTAATCTGAGATTATTCCTTCATTAATAGCATCTTCAATACTATATTTTGCCAGTACATCTATCTCTAAGGATTTTCTTAATATACTTTCAGTGTCATCTGATAATGTACCTGTAAGACCCAAAATTCTACTTGCACACTCTTTCATATTCTTAGCGATCTTAATTTGAAATTCACTTAATGTATGAATATCATCTATTATCAAAATGTCATACTTACCTAGAATAAACTTTTTTAGTGAATGATGTGTAGTGAAAGTAACTTTTTTGTTCTTATAATTCATTCTTTTAAACTCCTCTACCCATGCAGTTTCTATAGTTTTTTGAGGATATGATATTAGTACTCTACAGTCTTTATCCATTGATTGTAGAACTCGTATACCTATAGAAGTCTTTCCTACCCTAGGAGCAACATTCAATATACCATTTTTTTTCTTGGTACTTATAAATACTTGTGCAAGTGAATCTTGTCTTTTATCTCTTAAAGTCATTTATTCTGTTTTTATAAACTTCATACTTTCTGTCTAAACTAGTCACACAATTCTCATAAATTATCTTACAAAACTTTCTTGCTCTATCTCCACATAGTCTAATTGAATACGCTTTTGATTCTGTTTTTTTTACTGTTGAACAAATATCTGTTTTTAGTAGTAAAGATTTGAGAAACTGTTCTGTTCCTAATAGATCTATTGTGATTGATCCTTTCTTTCTTATATGTCCATCACCATCAAAGTATCCTCTTATAAAGTGACTTAAAAGTTTATCTGGAATTTGGGTATCCTCCGGAAATTGTAGAATCAAGGATTTTCTCTTTAGGCAACCTTGCTTTATAAGGTCTTGTGAGATTTTTGAATCTTTGAACATTAATCTACATCTAAAGCTATCTGTATAAATTTTACCCTTAAAACTTAGAAAATCTCTGAACTTTTCCAAGTGTTTTTTATCTGATAATTTTAGTGAAAGTTCTACTGTACCCCTATCAGTTACATTTCCATCAGCATATAAGAATCCTAGCCAATAGGCCTTTTCTTCATTATCTATAATCTCAAAAATATCGGAAGTTATATCACACTTATTGTGCTTTGAGTACTTGCATCCGTTTTTTCTTAAGTACTTTCCTACTGTCTTTCTAAATACACCAAGTTCTTTAGCTATCTGTTTTGTATTTAAACCTTGATTGAATAGATCAATCATTTTATTAACTATAATTTTATCTATCATAGTACAAATATACTAAAATATACTGAGACTACCAAATCTTGGACGTTATTTTTAGTCCTTATATCTTTCATTATAATATTCCCTCACCTTTTCCTTCGACTTCTCCATATCTATTATTACCATCTGCCCTTGACTATTATGAACCATCTTTCCTTCCAGATGTTGGGCAACCTTAACAAATTCATGTAAAGGAATATCCTTACCTCCTTGCTCTTGAAAATACTCCTTTAGAGTCTCATAGGAGATAGTATCATTTTTTATTTTATTCCATTTTTCCTTATCCATCAGTATAATAATTCCATTGTTGTGCACTATTTTGATCTGGGCCATCAGGAAGATGATGACCACTTCTAATACACATTACATCTCCAGTATATACATTATAAAATCTAGATTCATAGAAGCTTAATTCATTTCCACATATCATACAATGTACTTTATTACCTGTAAGTTCTTTAGCCCTTTTCCTTCTTTCTTCTTCTGTCATTGCCAATTCGTTATTGATCTACCTTTCTTTATTAACTCATTTAACCATGGTTTGTCTGTTTCAGGAACTCCTAGATGAATACATGCATACTCTCTTAATGACATTTCTGCAAACCTGACATCCGCAAGAGCTTCATAGGGCTTGTCTTCCCATACTGTCTTGGCTGACTTCAGGGGAACTAGGACTTTTTCCTTGCCATTGAACATCTCCCTTTCCCAACTAGCCAATTCAGTATCCGTACCTTTCTTTATAACATACACCTTTTTATCAAATGTGTTATAAAAATAAAAGTCATCTTTTAATTCCCTACCATAACATCCTATGTAAATATCATCATTCTTCACAAAGCTGGTCTTTGGATAGCAATTATCCGTTGTTATTCCCAGCGTTTTCAATTTTTCTATTATTTCTTCTTTGTTCATATATCTCATGTATTATTTCTTCTGCTTCATCTTCTTTTGTCTTTTCACCTAAAACACAATATCTACCTTTTGGATAGTATTCTTTTATAAATTCTTGATATTTATAAAACATAGCCCAATTATCCCCAAATTCATGATGCATAATCGTTATTACGTTTACTGGATGAGGAACAAATACTTCTATCCAGTAATCTTTCATGGATTCTCCAGTAACTGGATGTTTATGGTTTTGTCCAAAAGTTGTATAGAATTTCATATTAGTCCTCCCTAAGGGCTATATTAGCCCTTCTTTGATTATAAATGTTTTCTATTATTTCATCAGCCTCATCTTCAGGAGTTTTCTTCCCAAATATGCCTATACAGCCATCTGGGTAATTCTCTAATCTAAATGACACATAACCATCCATATGTATAGTCTTCCAATTATAAAGAAAAGGAATTTCCCATGCAATCTTACCTGGACTTTCGTTCTTTTTACAATATAGTATAGCATAGCTATGTTTTAAATCTTCATCCCATAACCCAGTCACCTTATTGTTTTCATCAATTTGCTTAAAAGTCACATAATATTTCATATTATATAGTTAAGTTTTCATAAATATTCATGTTTTTAAAGTCTTCCTTTAGATGTAAAATCATATCTGCATCTGAGTTCCTGTTCTTTACTATATGAGCAAATAAATCATCCTGATCTACAGGCTGTTGTATTGCTCCATTTGCTCTACCGTATTGTACTATACCATATTTAGAGGGCTTATTCAGGAGAAGTATGGTTTCACTAAACATAGCTGCGGCATCACCACCATAAACATCACCTTGTCTTGGGAAGGCACCATCCTGGCCGTTTTCCTGTCTTGTTTCAAACTCCCTATTAATTTGGGTAAGAAACATAAACACAATTGGTAATGACTTCTTCAAAGCATTTGCTTCCATCAATAAGTTCAGAAGCATAGCTACCTGAGAAGCCTCTGATGCACTTTGTCTTGTTAATAAGGTGTGGTCCACCCTAACTAACGTCTTCCTTTTAGTTTTCTCAACATGTCTTTTTACAGTATCTGCAAATTCTTTGACAGTTAAGGGTTCCTCACAGAATGTTATAGGCAATCTCCCATACCTATCCATGAGAATTTTCTTCATTTCTTCTAGTTCAGCCAGGGTTATTTTATTATTCTCTGCTGAGATAATATACTTATAACTCTTTTTCATTTTAGCTGCCAGTCTTCTGAGTAATATTACCCTCGAGGACATTTCCCAGTTAAAGTCCAGCAGGTCAAAATCTCCTACTGGATTAGCATCAAATGCTCTATCAATAATACAGTCAGCATATGTAGACTTTCCTACTGACGGTCTACCTCCTATAGTTATAGTAGAGTTCCATTCTATTCCGTCAATCATACAACTGTCTAGCTTACTGTAGCCTGTCTTTAAGGAAGTGATTTTCCCTTCCATCCTATCCTTGGCATATTGATAAACTTCATCTATTGCCTCTCTTATTGGCTTAAATTTCCCACCTTGCATTCACACATTTCTCCTTATATCAACTTTTGATTACTCTTAAACCCTGCATCAGGGCCTGTATTAACATTACTCTGCATATCTGTTACCATAGCTGACTGTCCATTCTTTAATATATAATATTGTAGAAGTGGAAAAAAGTCATTATTAGTAACGGAATCCTTTATATACCATAATATAGTACTCTCTATTTTGTCATAATCCTTTAATTTATAAAGAATTATTGTTTTAGCTAGCACTTTTTTTAGATCTGTAGCATTTGGTATAAATGAGTAACTTTTCTTCTCAATCTTAGCTCTTACTTGTCTTTGCTTTGTTAGATCATAAAGCTTATCCTGACACTTCTTATGAAGTGCCAGTGCCCATATTTCAAAATCTATTTCCGTTTTTCTTGGTTCAGCTGTAGTTTCTTCTGTAACGCTGACTACTATAGTATTAACTCCACAGTCCTCTACTAGAGTTAATCCTTTCTCTGTTAATGTATTATCAAAATTCAGGTAACCTTTCTTTATTAATAAATTAATAAAGCCATCGATTCTTTTATTGTTAATTAATTTCTTTCCATTCTTCACTTGGCACAAAAGGAAGTAATGGTCGAGTAGCAAGCCACCTTCCAATACTTCCTTGTACTTCTCATCCTGAATCATTTCCATATTTTATTTTATATTATTGTACGTTCTTAAATTCACCTTCTTTATTACTGTCCTTGGTCCGTCTTTTTCCTGTGTTGTTATCTTAAACCCATCTAGTACAAATTTAGAGAATTTTGGGTACTCTTTACGAAGAAATCTTATAGCTCCTTCACCAGCACCTACAATTTCCTCATCATAAACTTTTCCTGTCTTAAAATCCGTTACTGTCCATAATGATAATAATTCCATAGTTTTACATTTTAGTTTTTAATTCTCTTACCATCTTACTAATTCTCTTACCATCTTACTACGAAGTTCACAAAGCATCGTTATTGCTAACATATTCATATCTTGATTATCTGATTCTAGCATTTCCATGAATCTAAGTACTTGATCTCCAGTTATTAGCTTTCTTTTTACCATATCCTCCATCTGATAGGGAAACATAACCAATGAGTGTTCAGTAGATCTATATACAGGACACTTATAATTCCTAAAAAATTTCTGACCTTTATAACCAAAGTCATTCTGAAATATACTAGGAGGGTTTATAGCAGTATACCCACCACGTTTTTGTTGTGTAGTCTTTTTCATAATCCTGTTTTATTATAATATTTAGTACTGGATCCAGGTCCCCAGTACCTATGGGCATTAAGTTGTTCAAGTAAATTGGCACCTAGTGCTCTCATTTCTCTGTCTGGACTTCTAACCATTTGTAGTATTCTGTCAACTTGAGATCTAACAATCAATCCATCCTTAAAGGCACTCATTAAGATATTGCCTGTATAAGGAAATCTGTCTATATACCAATCTATTTCAGCTGGGGAAAACGGGATTTCTTGATTTTCACTCATAACTTTTTCTTATTTCTATAATAATTGTCAAAGTAATTATCTATAATATTCCATCCTAGATTTTTGATTTCCTTATCATCAGAGAACATCATTTTTTCAATCTTTTTACCTTCCTCTTCTGAAATAAGTTTAAGTTCAAGAACTAAATGATGTACAGAATATGATTTCCAATCAGTATCCTCAAAATAGACTTCCTTGTGTGGTCTTGAACGTGTCTGCATATACTTTAGCTTTTTTGGTTTTTTCAATTAGATCTATTCTCTCAAGAGTCTCTAGTATATAATACTTATAATTGATATCATATTTAGAGAAATCTTTATGTTGAACTGGGATATTATAATATGCACACTTTGGCTGGCCCATCCATGGGAAATCCTTACTTGGGGCCTCACAATGATTATTCATTTCTACACCATATTGATCTTTACCACGTTTCATAAATACATTTCCTGAATTAGAGACATAGTATCTGACAAGCTTTTTATGAACAATAACATTATCCTTATCTATAACTTCCTCATAATGAAGGTCTCCAAAGGCTTTCTTACCTATACAGAAGTCGTATATATTCTTATGATTGGTAATAAAGTCAATTGGGTTTTTACCATTTATAAAGTACTGTTCCAGAGCTAGGGCCACTACCCTTTTACTTTTGTTCTTATTTATCTCACAGCCTGCTGAGCCATAAATAGTAACAAATCTGCCCTTTTTCTTAACTTTCCCATCTGTTCCTTTGGCAATATAGTGATTAATACTTTCCTGCCATATTGCCTCAAAATCAGTATGTTCTAACTTACCTAATTTGATATTACCAACCTTGTTTTCCCACTTAGCACATATTTCCAGGAATAATTTCTTCTTAGACTCATGATATATGACCATAATACCATCAGTATTCCCACTTACTACCTGAAATCCTGCTTGTTCCATCATTTCTACTAACATAAGGATTTCTATCTGGTTTCCCATACAGATTTTTAGAACTCCTTCAGGATACTCAAGAAAGCTTCCTTTCTGACCCATCTTCCCATATAAACCTCCATTTAAACATAATTTTAACATCTCTTGGACAGACTTACAAGGACGGGCCTGTAACACATTTCCAGCCTTTTCTAGGACCTTTGCCTTATCCTTAAGTTGTACTCTCCTGGCTATTTTCCACTCAACCTGATTGTAGATAATATCCTCTAAATGAGGTGGACGTACCTTGAACTTAAGAAAGGCATTTGGATACTGACTTTGTACATCAATATCACTTAAACACATACCAGCTAAGGATTTGATCATTCTATGTTTCTCAGTAGAGTGAATCCCACCTTTAGCAATAGTATATGTAGTTTTGCCCACAGTTACTGGAAACTTCTGCTTTTTATTCTTTACATATTCATTACCTATAATCTTAACCTCATCTGCCAGGGATTTTGTTGTGAAATCTAGGGTTTCTGGGAAGAAATTTCTAAAGGGCTGACCAAAAGGCTGCCTTGGTTTAACCGGAAATAACTTTCTTTCCCCTTTTTCATCAATATTTTTAGCTGTTTTATAGTCTAATTTATTCCACTCTTCACCAATCTTTACATCACTCCAGTTCATACAGTCCATACCTGTCTCTTTAAAAACATCTATTCTGTCCTGTATTTTGTTCTTGCCATTATAATCAGCAAGTTCTTCAATATCAGTAATCCCTAGGGTTACTTCTAATAACTTATAGGTTACTATAATATCATTCCTCATATAGCTCTTGAGCTCTTCAGCCTCAAGCTTTGTAAAGCTGTCTTTAGTATGATGATGAGGCATCTCCTCAACATTCATATTCATCATGTAAGCACACCACTTCAATGATGTTCTTCTACCTTTATTATCAAAATGATGTATTCTAAACAGATCCAGTGCTCTTACAGGAAATTCCTCCTCTTTATATGGTGGCTGTATATCATATTTACCATCATCAATGATTTTCTGGGCAAAATCCCATATTTTATTAGCCACCTGAACACCATCTAAATCAAACCAGTTCTCATACTGTTCTAGTATATACTGTAATACCTGATGGTCAAACCCAATACCATTAAAACTAACCCAATAGTCAAAATGGTCCTTTTTGGTGTAATATTTCACCAAACTATATAGATCATTTCTATATTTACTTATCTCAAATATGTCCCATTTCTTACTATCCGGCTCATAAATTCCTATACAGAACATTCCTTTAGGAGTCTCTATATCAAATATAGCCAATTTCACATCATAATTCTCAGCTATTCTCATTTAGTCTTATATTTCTTTAACCTGCCTCTAAACCTATCTAGTGGGCTACCTTCCAATTTCTTTAAATTTCTCATATCTCTTTTCCTGTCTTTCCATCTATATACACTTATAAGTCTAGGCTTTGATTTTGTAATAATGCTACCTGTACTACCAGATTCAAAGTCAATATTCATGCTAATTTCATATCCATAATAGGATGTTATTTTTTCATTTGCGTGGTTTTTCATACTATCACAATTTAAGCAATTTTTATTAATTAGAATTCAGTAATTATAGGATCACTCCAACGAAGAGTAAGTTCATCAACTTTTTTACAAAGTCTCTCAGACACAAGATGACATGTACGAGTAGGAAAATCTTCACTAGTAGCTATCCAATCAATTATAAGTATTCCTATATTTATTTCTTTACTAATTAGTAAGATTGGGTTTCCCCAACATAATGTGAACCATTCCTTAGCGCAATAATCTAAATATTCTTCACAAAAAGACTTTCCTTTCCCAAGAAGAGTGGTAGAAGCTAGATTTACCAGTAAAGGATCATGTGAATATAATAGTTTTGTAATTTTATCATTTCTTCTAGGTCCCGAGTTCCTAGCAAATGTTTCAACTTCACTTTGTCTCATTTCAATAATTTTAAAAAGGAAGGCTTTTAACCTTCCTTTCTTTTTTCTCTTATATATTCCATTATTAAAGCTGATCTTATTTGAAGAATAGAGTCAGTAAAGTCTTTCTTAGACAAATAATCACTCCATACTCTTAATGATAGAATACAGTAGTTAAGATTTCTGAACTTCTTTTTATGTATTCTATATAGTGATTTACAATTTCCTCTATTAACATCAACAACATAAAAATAGTTATTAATAGTTCTAGCTATCTCTCTAAATTTATATTCATGTAACATAAACATAGGATGACTTTTGCTGATTATTAAAGAACCAACAAGATATTCATGTGTGTAACCCCTAAACTTAAGTCCTTTTACACAATAGTTTACTATCTCTTTACGTTTTCTCCTTTTCTTATTCATAAGATTTTCTGTCTATTTTAATAACATAACCATGTCTAGGAACATTACCTTTACCATCAGCTTTCTTAGGAGTTCTGTTCTTGTACTGGACAGTAGCTTCTTTACCAATATATGAATCTCTAAATGTCCAGATCTTTTTCAGGTATGGGAAATCACCCTTAACATTACAACTAAAGGTTTGATCAGGATTGACATCATGTTGCAAAGTAAACTTACCTATGGTGCCAGCTCTGCCTCCTTTACCTTCAATTGCCCCCACAATTTTGAACTCATCATCAATCCAGTCCTTGTATTTGATAAGCTGCCTGGTTCTTTTATGTTCATATTCACTGTCATCAATTCTAAGCATTGTTCCTTCAAAGCCATCCTTAACAAATTGCTTATGATACTTTAACATATCTTCTTCACAGAATACCTCATAAGTAGGAACCAATTTAAGAGCAGAGAAATGAAAAGCTCCTGTTTGCATCAGGTCCTTAAGAGCAGCATATCTTTCAGAGAAAGTACCTTTATATGAAGGGAGATCATAACACCACATTTGGGCAAGTAGTTTAGTTTGCTTTAAGTCTTCTTCCGTGGGATTATCCCCTTTGATCAAGGATACAATAGCATTGAAATCATCCTTAAAATCATGATTATACAACTCACCATCCAAGATCACCATATCCTGAACAAGATGAGGACAGGTTACAAAGAACTTACCTTCTCTACTAGTTAATTGATTGTCTTTATTAATAGCTCTAATACCATCAAATTTAGGCTGAACAAACTTTCTTGCAGGATTATCCCACACATGCTTATCAACCCAAACATTCTTCTGATCAGTATCTTTATCCTTATAAGAATCA
>Ga0184624_10000278_pt1 | contig 12467 bp, 11 predicted proteins | sample PLM3_5_b1_FD_133157 | JGI IMG/M metagenome (GOLD analysis project Ga0184624, IMG submission 133157) | Groundwater sediment microbial communities from an aquifer in East River, Colorado, USA - PLM3_5_b1 | ecosystem: Environmental > Terrestrial > Soil > Riparian zone | place: USA: East River...
CCGAGAATCCGAAGGCGCCGTCGCCGGAGGAGCTGCTGGTTTCGTGGCCTGAGGTCGCCGACAGACTCTCGAACGCGACCCGGCTGGATCAGCTGGCGATTGGGGACAGCTCGCCTGAAGGCGAGCCCTACGATCCCATCCCAACGCCGCCGCCGATCCCCACGACCCCCACGATCCCTACGACCCCTACGCTCCCCACGACCCTCACGCACCTCCCTCGCCCCACGTTGGACATCGCCTGCCAACCAGCCGTCGAGTTTCGCGGCCGCATCCAGGAGTGGATCGCCGAAGTCAAACGCATGCGCGAGCGCGGCGACACCGTCGTGTTCGTGGCTGGCACGGAAGGACGCGCCGAACGCACCGCGGAGCTGCTCGGCGAGTACGGCCTCCGAGGCATTCTGATCGATCGCACGGACGAGCTGCTGAACGTCGCGGTGCACATCGCCGTAGGACAGCTCTCAAAAGGATTCCGGCTGCCTGGCGCCGGGCTGCAGATCATTGCGGAGCCCGATGTCTTCGAGGAGGAACGCACCAAGGTCGAGCGCAAGGGCGACCGCCATCGCTCCATCGCCAAGACATTTCTCTCTGATTTACGTGACCTCAAAGTCGAGGACCTGGTGGTGCACGTCGATCACGGCATCGGGCGATTCGTCGGCCTCAAACAGATCGGCGTTGGCGACTCCATGCAGGAGTTCATGGAGCTGCGCTACTTCGGCGAAGACAAGCTGTTCGTTCCAGTCGAGCGGCTGGACCTCGTGCAGAAGTACAGCGGCACGGCGAAGCCTGCCCTCGACAAGCTTGGCGGCACCTCCTGGGAGCGCACCAAGTCACGCGTCAAAAAAGCGATGCGCGACATGGCCGAGGAGCTGCTGAAGCTGTACGCCGCGCGCAAGACCGTGCCTGGACACGCGTTCAGCCCGGATTCGCATTGGCAGCGGGAGTTCGACGACGCGTTCGAGTGGGACCTGACGATCGATCAGGTCAACGCCATCACCGACATCAAGCGGGACATGGAATCACCCACCCCGATGGATCGGCTGCTCTGCGGCGACGTCGGGTATGGGAAGACCGAGGTGGCGATGCGCGCCGCCCTCAAGGCGGTGATGGATGGAAAGCAGGCCGCATTCCTCGCCCCGACGACCGTCCTGGCATTTCAGCATCAGAAGACCCTGACCGAGCGGTTCGCCGGGTTTCCCGTGACGATCGACATGATCAGCCGGTTTCGCAGCAAGGCCGAACAGGACCAGATCATCAAGGACGTCGGTACCGGCAAGATCGATATCGTCGTCGGCACGCATCGCTTGTTGTCGAAGGACATCCAGTTCAAGGATCTCGGGCTCCTGGTGGTGGATGAAGAGCAGCGCTTCGGCGTCGCTCACAAGGAACGGATCAAGCAGATGCGCCGGAAGGTCGACGTGTTGACGCTGAGCGCGACACCGATACCGCGCACGCTGAACATGTCGCTCGTGGGCATCCGCGACATGTCGATCATCGAGACCCCGCCGAAGGACCGGCTGTCGATTCAAACCAACGTGGTCAAGTTCGACTCGCACGTCATCGCACGCGCCATCAGGCACGAGCTGGAGCGCGGCGGCCAGGTGTATTTCGTGCACAACCGGGTCGAGTCGATTTTTTCAATCGGCGATCTCGTTCAACGGCTCGTCCCGGAGGCGCGCGTGGTCGTCGCGCACGGCCAGATGGGCGAAGACGAGCTCGAGCGGGCGATGCTCGATTTCATCAGCAAGAAGTTCGATGTCCTCCTGGCAACGACGATCATCGAGAACGGCCTCGACATCCCGAACGTCAATACGATCCTGATTAATCGCGCAGATCGCTACGGTTTGTCGCAGCTCTATCAGTTGCGAGGGCGCGTCGGCCGCTCAGATCGGCCGGCCTATGCCTACCTACTGATTCCACCGGAATCGACGTTGTCGCCGGTCGCCAAGAAGCGGCTGGCGGCGATTCGCGAGTTCAGCGATCTCGGCAGCGGCTTCCGGGTGGCGGCGCTCGACCTCGAGATACGCGGCGCCGGCAATCTGCTCGGCGGCGAGCAGAGCGGGCACATCGAAACCGTCGGCTTCGAGATGTACATGAAGCTGCTCGAGCAGGCGGTGCGCGAGCTGAAGGGCGAAGAGCTGCTCGACGACGTGCGCGCCGTGGTGAATCTGCGCGTCGACCTCAAGATCGATCCTGCCTACGTGCCGGAAATGAACCAGCGCTTGATGATCTACCGCAAGATCGCCGACGCGCGCAGCGACGATGAGCTCGATCAGATTGTCGGCGAGCTGCGAGATCGTTACGGCCCCGTGCCGGAAACGGTCGAGCACCTCGAGGAGTACGGCCGGATTCGCATCATGGCCGACAAGCTGGGGATCGAGTCGATCGATCGTGAGGCTCAGACCGTGGTCATCAAAATCCGACCGGATGGCGGCGGACGTCGTCTAAATGTCGAGCGTCTGCTCAGAGTGGTGGCCGCCAGGGCCGATACCACGCTGGTGCCGCCGGGGACGATAAAGCTGGATTTACGCCCCGCAGCGCCGAAGCCGCAAGGAAAGCCGCCTCAGGCGCCTGTGGGCACCAAGGCTAAGGCGCGCCAGGGCAGCGGAGCGAGCTGGTGGACGGCTCGCGCGACTGCCGGCGAGGTGACATCCGGCTTTACCAAGGAAGAGATTCTGAAGCCGCCGAAGGAAGACCCGAATGCCCCCGGGGGCGTGTTCACGCGGGTGCGTGGCTTGTTGGCCGAACTGGCCGGAATACAATAGGAAGAGATGAAGAAAGCCCTGTTTGCTGCTCTTGCGGTCGCGGTTCTGGGAAGCGCCGTATCCGCCGAAATCCTCGAGCAGGTGCTCGTGAAGGTGAACGGCGAAATCGTCACCCAGACGGAATTCCACCGCATTCAGATCAATGCGCTTCGCGAGCTGCCGAATCAGACGGACCCCGGGCGGCTGTCCGATGCTGAGCTGGCCAAGCTCCTTGCGCAGGTCACTCCGCAGGCCATTGTCACGGTGGTTGACGAACTGCTGCTGATGCAGCGCGCCAAAGAGCTCTCGCTCACGGTCAGCGACGCGCAATTTGGTCAGGTGCTCGATTCAATCAAGAAGGACAACAAGATAGAGAGCGAGGCGGCGTTCGAGGCTGCCCTCAAGAGCGAGGGGATGACGCTGGCGCAGCTGAAGCAGATGCTCAGCAAGCGCATTCTCATCGGGCAGGTGCAGCAGCGCGAGGTGGGCAGCCGGGTCGACGTCACCGAAGCTGAGGAGCGCGCCTACTACGATGCACACCTCTCGGAGTTCGGCACAACGCCCAGCGTGACGCTTCGCGAGATTCAGATCAACGCGCAGGTAGACGCGGTCAAGAAGGTCGCCAGCGTCGGCGCGATCGAAGAGGCACGCGACAAGGCAGCCGGTATCCGCGCGCGCATCCTCAAGGGAGAAGCCTTCGAGAAAGTCGCCGCCGAAGTCTCGGATGCCGCGTCGAAGGCCAACGGCGGTCTGATCGGCCCGATCTCCCGGGACGAGATGAACGAGGAAGTGCTCAAAATGATCTCGTCGATGAAAGTCGGAGACATCACGCCCGTGTTGAACACCGCGACGGGCGCGCAGTTCTTCAAGCTCGAAACCTCGATCGATTCGACGACCCTGCCCTTCGAGTCGGCGCGTGCGCGCATCGCCGACCGCCTGACCTCGGAGAAGATCGGCGCCGAGTTCAAGAAGTACATGGCGCGCCTCCGCTCGCAGGCAATCATCGAGTGGAAGAACGAGGATCTCCGCAAGGCCTGGGAGATCGGCATCGAGGCCGAGCCGACGTTCTAGACGTGCCTTCGACCTGGTTCGCCATCTGGACCCGTTCGCGTCACGAGCAGGTCGTGCGCGATCAAATCGAGCGCAAGCATTTCGACGCGTTTCTGCCTACCATCACCCGCTGGAGCCGCTGGAAGGATCGTAAGAAGAAAATCGATTGGCCGCTCTTTCCCGGCTATTGCTTCGCGCGCTTCAAGGAAGACGACGCGCTCGCGATATTGAAATGCACTGGCGTGGTCAACATCGTGTCGTTCGAGGGAAAACCCGCAGCGATTCCAGACCATGAAATCGACGGAATCCGCCGTCTGATTGAAAGCGACTTGCAGTACGACCCCTGCCCCCTGATACGCGAGGGAATGATGGTCGAGGTCAAGCACGGCGCGCTCAAGGGCGTGATCGGCCGCCTGGTGCGAAAGGGCGCGCACGCCCGGCTCATCCTCGCCGTCGACCTCATCGGGCAAGGCGTCAGCGTCGAAGTCGACGCCGCCGACGTCGGACCTTACTAAGCCGAACACCGTTTGGCGTGGGTTCTGCATTTCCCTCTCTTGGATCCGTTCAAGAGAAGGAGACAAAACATGCGAAACAAAGGGCTCGGGATACTCGCAACCGTTGCGATGGCGGGTGGATATTGCCTCGCTGCGGCGCCGGCGCCAGATATGACTGATGTCCCGTTGACGCTTGCGGGCTGCGTTGTCGCCGGTGAATCGAAAGACAGCTACCTGCTTACGAATGTCGTCGTCGATGGCACGACGATGGCCCCGTCGCACGCGTTCTACCGGTTCAATACGACCGATGGACTCAAGGACAACGTTGGACGTCGCGTCGAAGTGAAAGGCAAAGCCGATCTCGATGACCCCGACAAGGGGAAGCTGCGCGTGAAAGCAGACGACGGTAAAGTGCAAACCGAAATCTCGTCGGAACGCCGCACGGTGAAGGTAGAGGGCGCGTGGTTTGGATCGATGGGATCGATGAAGACGAAGTCCGACGTCCCGACGTATAAATTCGAGGTCCAGGATGTGAAGCGGCTGGAAGGGAACTGCTCAAACTCGGCCGCCGCGCAGTAACGGCGTCGCCAGCTATACTTCTTCCGTGACCTTACGCATCGGGCAGCAGCTGCTTTCGTCCCCGTTCGTCGTCGCGCCGATGGCGGGCATGACGGACACGGCGTTTCGGCGATTGGTCAAGCGGCATGGCGGCTGCGGCCTCGTCGTCACCGAAATGGTCAGCTCGGAAGGCCTGGTTCGCGGCATCGATCGCACGCTCGAGTACGCTGAATACACCGAAGAAGAGCGCCCGGTGGCGATTCAGATCTTCGGCGGCGATCCGGCAAAAATGGCCGACGCGGCGCAGATTGTCGAGGGACTGGGCGCGAACATCGTCGACGTCAATATGGGCTGCCCTGTGCCGAAGATTGCCAAGCACAATGCCGGCTGCAGCCTGATGCGCGAGCCGGCGCACGCGGCAGCGGTGATTGCCGCGATGACCCGGAAGGTGAAGATTCCCGTCACCGTGAAGATGCGCGCAGGGTGGAACGAAAACTCGATCAACGCGCCGGATCTGGCCAGGCTCGTCGAAGACGCTGGAGCTTCCGCCGTCGCCGTCCATGGCCGGACCGCGGCTCAGTCCTACTCCGGGCATTCTGATTGGAGCCTCATCGATCGAGTGGCCGAGTCCGTGGGGATTCCAGTTTTCGGTTCGGGCGACTGTCTCGAGCCCGAGGACATCATTGCCAGGATGGCCACTGGTGTAAGCGGTGTCCTCGTCGGGCGCGGCGTCCTCCGGAATCCCTGGATTCTTGCCCAGGCCGCGGACCTGGCGGCGGGGAGGCCGGCGCGAGAGGTCACACTCGAAGACCGGGGTCAATTTCTCCTCGAGTACATGGATTTGTTGTTGAACGAGGAGAGTGAACCAACAGGATTCAGGCATCGCGCGGGTGAGGGCGCAGCGGGGGGCTTCCAGCCGAAGTCGCTCGCAGAGAGGTCGCGTCACGAGCGCTGGGTCATCAACAAACTGCGCGCGCTCATGTCGTGGTACTCAAAGGGACTTCACAATGGCGGTCACCTGCGCACCGAGATAAATGCGGCGGCCTCAACCGCCGAGGGGCGCGACATCATCGGCCGGTTTTTCGCTGGAAACCAGGCTTCCGTCTGCTCCGGTATCGAGCTCAGCCGATAAACCGGCAATGAGGCTTGTGTTGGCTGCGGCAGTTCTTCTCACATCCGTAGCCTGCGGCCCCGCTTCAACGGACCAACCCGTTCTTGCAAAATACGATCAAACGACAGGCAAATTAAGTCAGTTGACCGTGAATTCGGCCAAGGACGGTAACCCGAATATAACCAGCTATATGGACGGCACGAAGTTCGTTCGGATAGAGATTGACGCAGACGAAGATGGCAAGGTCGATCGCTGGGAGTACTACGGTCCAACACAGCGAGTAGACCGCGTAGGCATTTCTAGGGCGAATGATGGAAAACCTGATGCTTGGGTGATCCAGGGACCTGACGGATCCGCGTCCCGCATAGAGGTGTCGACAAACCGCGACGGAAGAGTCAATCGGACCGAGTTCTATAAACGCGACGAACTGGCGCGAGTCGAGGAAGATACCGACGCCGACGGCCGGGTTGATAAGTGGGAAGAGTACGAGTCGGGCGTGCTGGCGAGAGTGTCCTTCGATACCACCAAGTCGGGGAATCCGACCACCACAGTCGACTATCGAAAATAGTCTTCCTCCATTGACCGGAGGCTACGGTATCTCCATGTCGTAGTCGTACACCAGCGCTGCTTCCTGCAGCTTGTAAAACAATGCGCCCAGTTGATCGTGTTGAGGATGACGCAGGTACGCCTGCAGACCGGCGAGATCGTCGAATTCCATCACGGCCGCGAAGGGAAAGTCCGCCGTCATCAGCGCCTCATAGCCGGCGTTGTGACGAACGCGCGCGCCAACCACAAATCGTCTGACTGAGGGAATGTCCCGCGCGGCGACGCGCAGCGCCGCAAACATCGCCTCGCGATCGGCCTCGGTAATGGTGGGCTTCGGACGAAACAGCACGACGTGCGCGAGCATGGCTACGAGAGGGCGCGGGGTTCCAGCCGCTTGAGTTTTTCTACCAAGGTCGTTCGTTTGAGGTTGAGCAGCTTCGAGGCCTGACCCTTGTTTCCCCCGGTTTTCTCGAGCGCCCGGCGGATGAGATCGTGCTCGATGCGGCTGATATAGCCGTCGAAATCGATCCCGCCTTCAGGCAGGTTGACGTCTGGCGCGGCGGCGCCATTCGAAGCTTGCTGAATGTCTGCTGTCAGGTCGGAGGTCTCGATCTGGACCCGCCCGCCGCTCAAGGCGACGGCGCGCTCGATGGCGTTCTCGAGCTGGCGCACGTTCCCCGGCCATGCATAGGCCATCAGGCAACGCAAGGCCTGCTGCGAAATTGACAGAGTCCGCGCCTCCGGCTCGACGCCCCGCGAATGGCTGAGCTTCGAGGAACCGGCGCCCGATTCGGGCACGGAGAACTTCTTCAAGAAATGCTGCACGAGAAGCGGGATGTCTTCCTTGCGCTCCCGCAACGGCGGCAGGTGAATTGGGATGATGTTCAGTCTGTAGAAGAGATCCTCGCGGAACGTGCCCTCGCTCACCATTTTCTGGAGGTCGCTGTTGGTCGCGGCGACCACGCGCACATCGACCTTGGTCGTATGCGTGTCGCCAATGCGCTCGAACTCGCGCTCCTGCAGCACGCGCAAGAGCTTCATCTGCATGCCGGGGCTCATCGTGCCGACTTCATCCATGAAGAGCGTGCCCTTGTGCGCCTGCTCGAGGCGCCCCTGCCTCGTGCCGATTGCTCCGGTAAAGGCGCCGCGCACATGGCCGAAGAGCTCGGCTTCGAGCAGTGTCTCGGGTATCGCGCCGCAATTCAGCGCCACAAACCGCAGCGCGCGGCGAGGGCTGTTGTGGTGTATCGCGCGGGCGACGACTTCCTTGCCGGTGCCGGTCTCGCCGGTCACGAGTATGGTGCTCGCCGAAGGCGACACCGTTTCCAGCAATTGAAACAGTGCGCGCATCGCCGGGCTGCGGCCGATCAACCCGTCGAACTTGTACCGCTCCTGGAGTTGTGAACGCAGATAGGCGTTCTCGGCCTTCAACCGGCGCTTCTCGAGAGCGGAGTTCAGTGCGTGCAGCAACTCGTCGAACTGAAATGGCTTGGTCACAAAATCTGTGGCGCCGCGCTTGATCGCCTCGACCGCATCTTTCACGGTTCCGTACCCGGTGACGATGATGCCGACGATGTCGGGGTAGCGGACGAGCGCGGCCTCCAGCACCCGCGTGCCGTCCAGGCCAGGCAATCGCAAGTCAGTGATGACGATGTCGAAGGCAAATTCCGCGAGTTGGTCGATCGCCTGCTCCCCCGAGTCGGCCTGCGCGACTTCGAAGCCATGTTCGGCCAGGCGCTCGGCAAGCGTTTCGCGCAGCGGAGTCTCGTCCTCGACCAGCAGCAGATGTTTCTTGGATTCAGCCATTCAGAAAGCGTCAATACTTTGACACGGAAAGGGGCAAGTGGGAAGTTAAAAGTGAAAAGTGGGAGCCGTTGCGCCAACATTGTGACGCCCCTGAGCAAAGGCCTACAGAGTTGTAAACCCGGCACCGATACGGATTTTGAGGAGGAACTACAGTGGATATCGAAAGACAGACGCTCTCAATCATGAAGGCTTGCGAAGTCGTAGGGGTGAGCCGGCGCACGATTTACAACTGGATGGCTGGCGGCAAGGTTCAGTACGTGCGTACTGCAGGCGGGTCGGTCCGCATTTTTGCCGACTCCTTGTGGAAGCGGCCGCAGGAAGCCGACAACAGCCAGATTCAGCATTGACGCTGGCGTCGCCAGCGTCAGACCGTCGTCGAAAACCTCGGAGTTAAAATGTATCGCCGGTCGTACTCGGTTGCAGATCTGCTCGAACGGGGCGCTATGGACCAGCCGCGCGAACTTCGCCAGCTCTTTCACCAGCTGAACAACCAGCTCGGCATCATCCTCGCCCATGCCGAGCTCCTGGAGAAGAAGGCGGCGGACGAGACGAGCCGTTCACGCGCCACCCAGGTTGTCAGCAGCGTGCTCGACGCAATGGGAACCGCCAAGGAAATCCGCATGCAGATGGGGGAGAGGGCTTCGGAAGCCTGATTTGCCAAAGTCAGACACTCGGGCAGAGTAGAACACGCTACGAACGTTCCAAAGCGGTACTGCCCGAGCGTAAACGCCAGATCCCCCCTTTCCCCTTCCACTTACACCGCTCGCCTCCCCTCCGCGTATTTTGCACTGTGCAGAATTGCAACTTGTAACACCCAAAATTGTGATCACAAATTGCCATCATTTTGACGAAAACTGTGGTGTCGTCAAAAATTTGGCTGCTCGCGGGCGGTACATAGGCCACTTTTCTGGTCCGTTCGTCTCCGCTCATACCTATAACTACTTGATCTAAAGCAAGTTAATTACTCAGAGTCTGTGCAGGAGCAGGTTCGCCTTTTATTTGTGTCGATATTGGTACCTCGATTGCGATACACCCGGGCGTTGCCGGACAAACCGGCCTTTCAGGAGCCAAAAACGAAATGCGCGCCCAACCAATGCCTGCCGCTCAAAGCCGTCGCATCGTCAATGGATTGCCCTTTGTGGAAGCGCTCGCCCGCCGCATGGCGTCGACGATGCCCCACTCGATTGATGTGGGAGACCTTGTACAGGATGGCGTGATCGGGTTGATCGACGCCGCCCATCGATTCGACGAGTCGCGCGGCATCAAGTTCGAGACGTTTGCCGAGCGTCGCATTCGAGGCGCCATGATCGACGCGCTTCGCCGTGATGCCTGGCCGCGGGGCGTCCGCCGCGTCAGGCGCGAGCTCGAAGCGGCGCGCGAGACGCTGCGCCGGGAGTTGGGCCACGAACCGTCGCTTTCAGACCTGGCCGCGAAGGTCGGCACCGACGAAAAGCGCCTGGGCCGCACAATCGTCCGCATTCACACCATCGAATCCACTTCACCGCTCGCCACCAGCGAAACCGTCGACGAAGCGTGCCTGCCGACTGCGCTGGTGCCGTCCGAGCCCGAGGCCCCCGACGCCGCTTACGAGCGCGGTGAGATGCAAGATAAGGTGCGCGCCGCGATCGGATCGCTGCCGCCCCGCGAACAGAAGGTCATTACGCTTTACTACTACGGCGACGTCACGATGAAGCAGATCGGCGCCGAGATCGGGGTCAACGAGTCGCGCGTCTCGCAGCTCCATGCGCGGGCGATCAAACGGCTCCGCGTCGTGCTCGCAGATATGGCGCCTGCCGAAGCGATGAGCGCGCTCAAGACCGCGGTGCTCGCGTTCCATCAGAAGCCAGTGATGGCAAAGGCGGCGCTCCAGCGTCCGGCCGCGGCGGTCAGTATCCCGGCAGCGGTTGCGGCGAAGGCACCGGCGGTTGTGGTCAATATCACGCCGGGACGCGCGAAGAAGTTCGTTGCCGCGCAGGTCGCCCCGCACGCGACGCAGGTGGCGGTGGCGGCAGCGCGATAGGTTCGTCGGTCGGTCGGCGGAGGGGCCGTCACGTATGTGGACGGCCTTTCGCTTTTTCAGGTGAGAATGTCGCGCGCGGTTCGCAGGAGATCGCCGAGCCTGAATGGTTTGGCGAGCCAGCGGCAGCCGCTGTCCTGGAGAAATCGTTCGGCTTCGGTCCCGGCCACGTCGCCGGTCACGAACATGACGCGGCGCGCCGCCGCGGGGTGCGACGCCGACAGTTGTTGAAAGAATCGGATGCCGTCGATCTTCGGCATCTTCAAGTCACACACAATCAGATCGTACGGCTTGGCGGCGACGCGGCGCAGGGCTTCTTCGCCATCTCCGGCGCGATCGACGACAAACCCGGCGTCACTCAGTGCCTCCGTGACCGCGGCCGCGAGTGCCGGCTCATCTTCCACGACCAGGACGGTAGACCCGGCGAGCGAGTCGAATTCGGCATTCTGCGCCGCCAGCGAAGGCCGCTGCAGCGGCGTGCCGCTGACCGGAAGCTCCACGTAGAACGAGGCCCCGGCTCCTGGATCCGTGGCCAGGCGGATACGGCCGCCGTGCTCCTGCACAATCGCGTACGCGACGGTCAGCCCGAGTCCCGTGCCCTTGCCGACCTCCTTCGTCGTGAAGAACGGGTCGAAGATCTTCGGCTGCAGCTCTTCTTTTATCCCAGGGCCGTCGTCGTTGATCTCGAGGACGATGGACTCTCGTTCGACGTCGTGCCAGCTGCGCACCACGAGAGTACCCCGGCCATTCTCCGTGAGCATCGCCTGCTCCGCGTTGATGATGAGATTCAGCAGGACCTGCTGAACCTGGTGCGCATCGGCAAACACCTGAGGCAATCCCGACGCGAGCGCATCGACGACGGTGATGTTGGTGATGCGCTGTTCGTACGATCGCAGCGAGAGGGTCTCGCGCACGACATGATTCAGGTCGACCATGGCGCGCGTCGACTGCCGCTTGCGTGCGAACGTCAGCAGGTTGCGAACGATCTTTGCCGCGCGTTCCGACTCGCTGAGGATCGTCTCGATGCCGCGCTTCGTCTTCTCGTCGATTTCGGACGGCGGGCGCTGCGAGAGCCGTTCGGCCCACGTCAGGATGGTGGCGAGCGGGTTGTTCAGCTCGTGGGCAACGCCGGAAATCGTCTGGCCGAGGGCCGCCAGCTTCTCGGCCTGCAGGAGCTGATGATACAGGTCGCGGGTCTGGTCTTCGAGTTTCTTGCGCTCGCTGACATCGCGCACGAGGGCGTCGATGCGGACCGATCCATCTTGTGACGGCGCATCGGCATGTGCCGTCACTTCGACCCATACCGGGGAGTTGTCGACGCGGCGCAGCCGCATCAGGTAGTCGGTGACGGCGCCTTCCGCGGCGAGACGTTCGATAAAGGCGGCGCGCGCCTGAGGATCGACAAATCGCGGGGTGTCGAATGGGCGGATCTGCTCGTCCCGGGCTTCCGCCGCGTAGCCGAACATCAGTTTGAGATACGGGTTGGCGGCGAGGGTCGTGGTCTCTCGTGGGCCGAGCAGCCCGATGTAAACGCCTTCGTGGACCGCCTCGAACAGCCTTGCGAAGGCGTCGGCGCGGTGCTCGTGCAAACTATTTGCCCTGCGCTGGAGCCGGTGTCGGCGTCTCGCTGGTGGGGAAGCGTGAACGGTAGTCGCCCTGCACCTTCTTCCGAATCGCCATCACCGACGCGCCGGAATTTCGCATCTTCATGGAGTCGACCGCGATGTCGATGCAGACGGCGCAGGATACGCCATGGGGTTCCCATTCGGTGACGCGTCCTTCGGGATCGCGCCCCCGGACGAAGCAATCGGCGTTGTTCTTATGGCCGGAACTTCCACATCCGCAGTAGCACGGAATATAACTGGCGACTTCGGGATGGTCCGCGGTGAACATGTGCGCGTCTTTCAGCACCTCCATCGGACGCGCGGGCATGTAGCCCTCGACGTCGATCAGCGGCATATCGAAGCCGGGACCGTGCGGCGCGCCTGCTTTCGGACGGGGCGGAATGACGACTGCCGGCTGCGGATAATCCGGCTCAGACGTCGCCGCAGCAGACTGGGTCGCCGCCGGGGCGCCGGCATCGGTCGCGCCGCCCGCTCCGGGGGGCGTGCTGGCGCCCTGATTATTCGAGCATGCGCTCACGG
>Ga0184624_10000279_pt1 | contig 12452 bp, 9 predicted proteins | sample PLM3_5_b1_FD_133157 | JGI IMG/M metagenome (GOLD analysis project Ga0184624, IMG submission 133157) | Groundwater sediment microbial communities from an aquifer in East River, Colorado, USA - PLM3_5_b1 | ecosystem: Environmental > Terrestrial > Soil > Riparian zone | place: USA: East River...
CGGGCGTGGACTGTGGGGTCGGCGCGACGACCATCGCCATCCCGGGATTCCTAGGTGGTCACGAAGGTCTGCAGGCTGCCCACGGTGGCGCCCCCGGTGACCCCCGGCTGCACGATCCGGTAGTAGTACCGCGTCGTCGCCGTCAGCCCGCTCAGCGAGCGGGTGTGGGTGGTCACGTTTCCGCCTGTCTCGGTGGCGCTCAGCAACGGCACCAGGTTCGGGTTGACCGAATACTGCACCGTCCCCGGAGGTTGCGCCGGCGTGGTCGTCCAGTTGACCGTGGCGCCCGTCGCCGTGATCCCGGTCATCGGCTGGTTGACGATCGTCGGCCCGGGCGGGACCACATCCGGGGGCTGGGTGAACCAGTAGCCCTGCGAGTAGGTCGGATTCGCCGCGTCGGCGGGGTCGGTGGCCTTGACCCGGAAGAAGCAGACCGCGCCCGGCGTCAGCCCGCTGATCGGCATCGCGTGGGCGCCGGCCGTGGGCGTGCGGGGTGTGGTCGTTCCGTAGGCCGCGGTCGGCCCGTACTCCACCTCGACGTAGCACGGCGTCGACTGCCGCCCGGTGAAGGCGGTGACGACCGCCTCGGTGATCCGGCCCTGGCTGCCCGCCGCGCCGCTGCGCGGAATCTCCAGCGCGACGTCCCGCAGCACCGGCGCGACCACGGCTAGCGCGCCCCGCCTTCCGGCGGCGGCGGGGCGTCCTCGAACTGCCCGGGGATGATGGTCGGGTCGATCGGCCCGCCGGGGGTCGCGGAGACCGCGCCCTCGTTGGTGTAGGCGACGTGGCCGGTGTCCAGCAGGACCGTCCCGCCGGCCTGCTCCCCGGTGACGGTCACCGGCGTGGTGGCGAGGTTCGGGTTGCTGGACAGCCGAGGGGTCGCCCCGAGGCTCCCCACGATCGGCTTGAGCGTCCCCTCGTCCCGGTCCTTCTCGGCCTTCTTGTCGGCCATCGGCGTGCCTTTCTTGACCGAACGGTCACCGGCGCCTCCAGAGGGGGAGACCCGAGGGGTCCCCTCCCCTCTGGAGGCGCTCTTGACTAGCCGCCGTTGCGGTTGGTCGTCTGGCGGGCGGCGCGGGTCCCGGCCTCCTCGTCGGCCGTGCGGCCGCCGGCGAGGCTGGGCTGGTTCTGCCCGCCGAGGGCGCGGTCGGCGGCGCTCGCGACCCCGGCGGCCGCCTCCTGCGCGCCCAGCGCCCCGACGAAGGTCCCCTGCGTGAGGACGGCGGCGGGGTACGAGGCGGCGCGGCTGGGCTGCTGGAGCGTGATCGGGTTGGCGGCGACCCAGGCCAGACGGAACGTGACCCTGAGTACCTTGGAATCCTGCTGCATCAAGTTGAGGACGACTGCTCCGGAGGCGTCCGAAATTACGCCCTGGTCGAACATCCGCATGTTGATATCGTCCCGGACCGCCACCTTGAACATGGACGTGTCGAAGGCGAAGGCGAGCGCGTTGGCGGCCCCGGCGGCGAAGCCGGAGAGGCCCATCTTCGACACCTTGGCGGGGATGTTCCAGACCTCGCCCGCCCAGCGGCCGTTCTGGGCGCCGGAGTTCGAGGGGCCGCCGGCCGGGTACAGGAATCCGCGGCTGCCGTCGCGCACGTTCCGCATGACCCCGCGCATGGTCTGGCGCATCAGCCAAGCGTCCGGCTCGTACCCGTCGCTCTCCAGGGCCATCAGGGTCGCGTTCAGGTCATCGAAGATGTCGTGGGTGGCCGAGTTGACCGCCCCGGTGACCGCGTTCCCGGCGGCGGTGGCGTCGGTCAGAATTCCGTTCGGCCACAACGAAGGCTTCCCCGTGCCGAACAGGATGGCGTCGTCGATCTTCTGGCCCATCGTCTCGGTGATCTGCGGCTTCAACAGACCCCAGAGGTCGTAGTCGACGTCATCCGCGATCAGGTCGGGGATGGGAACGAGGACCGCCAATTCCTCGGCGTTCAGGTACAAATTGTCCCATTTTGCGTCGGAAGTTTGCTTCAGCCCGGTGTCCCCGTTAACGAAATACGCTATGGGCTTCCGATCGAGAATCGGAAGACGCCTCTGCTTACGGCTCATGGGGACCCGGTCGAAGGTCGACAGGGCGAAGGACTTCTCCACGGTGGCCGCGATGATTTCGTGCGCGGCGTCCTCAGGAATCAGAGGCCCCGCCTCTGTGCGGTCAATGGCGGCTGAGTAGGTCATCGGTTCTCCAGGGGCGCCGTCCCAGGCCGCCCCGCTAGTCGGTCCTCGGTCGGTGCGGTTAGCGCCGCAGCCCCGTCCGCAGCCAGTCGTTCATGCTCGGCGCCGCGCGCCGGCCCCGGCCGCTGACGGTCAACTCCGGCTCGTCCGCGTCGTCCTCCTCCACCGGGCGCGCCGGCCGTGGCCGGACCTGCGGTGGCGGGGGCGCGGGCGTGGGCCTGCCGTTGCTGCCGTTGGGGGGACCGCCCCGCCCGGTCAGCTTGCGCCGCTCGTCGGCGCGCCAGACCTGCTCCAGACGCGCGAGCGCGGCAGTGACCAACTGCTTGCGCCCGTCCAGGCCGTCCGGCAGGTCCGCCATCAAGGCGGCGCGGTCGCGCTCCGGCAGGGCCAGCATCAAGGGGTCGATGCTCACCCGGTCGTAGTTCTCGACCACGCCGCGGACGAACGCCTCCTGCTGCTCCAGCGCGTCGACCTGCTCCTCCAGTTCGGCCGCCTTGTAGACGTCCGTCTGGCGCAGCTGGCGCGCCTGCTGCTTCAGCCCCTGGACCCGCTGCTGCCGCGTGGCGCGGCCGGCGTTGTCCCGCTCCTTGTTCGCCCGGGCGATGCGGCGGTCGATCTCCGACTGGACGGCCCGTGCGAACGGGTTGCCGTCCTGCTTGGAGAGGCGGTCCAGTTCGTCCGCCGGGAGGGCGGCCAGCTGGTCCGCGATCGCCTTCGCCTGGGGGGAGAGCGGGGGGTCCTCGGCACCGCGCCGGGTCGGACGGGATTCATCGGCGGGCTGTTCCGAGACGCGATCCTGCTCCGGCTGGTCGTCGTGCGAAGGGCGTCGACCGAACAGACGGTTGACGAACTCCGAGACGGGGGACGGCTTCGCAGGACCGGCATCGGCACCGTCGACGGCACCGTTCGGCGGCGGGGCGGGCGGCGTTCTGGGTGGCCCAGGCTGCGGATAACCGCCGCGCTCGTAACCGGATGGTTGGGCCGGCTGCTGCGGGGGCGGGCCGGCCGGCGTCTGGTCAGACGGCGCTGCCGCTGCCGAGGGGCCACCGGAACCGTCGCTCTGGGTCACCACGACCGGTATCATGCCCGCCAGTTGACCGATTGGTCAACAAGAGAACGCCCCCGCGCTGCTTGCAACAGCCGGGGGCACGGCAACAGGGAGAGAGCCTGTGCGACCAAAGTCTAGTCTGTCCGGCACGGCCCGTGTCTACGCGGCCCGCGCCTTCCCGGTCCTCGGAATCTGCGAGGACTGCGGTCTGCTCCCCGCCGCCAACCGGCACCACCTCGACGGGGACGAGTGGAACAACGTTCGCACGAACGTGGCGTTCCTCTGCACTACCTGCCACGGCATCCGCCACCGGAAGACCCACTGCCAAAGGGGTCACCCGCTGACAGATGACAACGTCTACCTCTATCCCACCGGCGCCCGGGCGTGCCGGATGTGTCGGAGGTTGCATGGATAGGTGGTCAACTGGTACCATTGCATTGGAGGTATCAGATGGTGCTACCCAGAGACACGTACACCGGCCCGGTGCTTGCGGGGCAACGCTGGCGCAACCGGGGGCAGGGCGGGCACGACCGCTACCTGGTCGCCGTGATCCGCCTCGCCTCGAACTCCGTCCAGGTGGTGGTCGAGGGGGCCGGGGGCGGCGGGATGGGGAACACCCGGCAGCGCGCCGGCCACACGCGCCCGGGCAAGCGGTACAACGTCCCGCTGGACATCTTCCGCAGCAGCTACATCCTGGTGTCCCAGCCCAAGGGGTACGTCGAGCCGACCCCGCTGGACGAGGCGCTCGCCGTCCGCCAGTTCGAAACCGAGGTCGTGACCGAGACCCCGGTCCAGGCGGCGACGTCGACCGCGTTCGGGGCGATCTACTCCCGGGCCGCGATCGCCGTCGATCCGATTCCGCCGGAACACCTCCACGAGGTGGTCGACACGATCATGGCTGCCCGAAACGCCTTCGCCAACCCGCCCGAGGAATCCGAACCGATGCCCGAACCGCTGCCCGACGTCCCCGAAACCCCCTCCCCCTCCCCTCTGGAGGCGCCGATCGCCCCCGACCCGGACGACCTCGACGCGGCCTTCGCGTCCGCCGGCAAGGGCATCGTCCAGCGCCTCCAGGCGCAGATCACCGATCTGGAGGGGGAGCGCGCCGAGTACGCCCTGCTGCTAGACGACCTCGACGGGCGCCTCGCCGGCCTGTATGACCGGCGCGCCCGCATCGCCAGCGCGATCGAGGCCGCGATCACCGCCGTCGCCGCCGAGAAGGACGCTCCGGCGCCCCCGCCGGAGCCGCCCACTCCCGTTGACCAATCGGTCACGCAGGAGAATAGTGCGGAAATAACCCCCGAGAATTCCCCGGAGGTTATTTCCGCACCCGCGGAATCAACGGCGCCTCCAGAGGGGAGGATCGGGGGCGGGCGCCGGATGGGGCAGCGGGACTTCCTGGTCGAGCGCCTGCACGCGCTGCGGACGCAGGGGGTGACCGAGGTGACGGTGGCCGGCCTCGCCGCCGCCTACGCCGAGGCGTTCGACCTGCCGGTCAACCGGGCGTCCATGAATGTCTCGTCCATCATCGTGGACCAGATGAAGCGCGCGACCACGCCCGACTGGCCGGCCATGCGCCGGGTGGGGAAGGGAATCTATGCGTTCCTTGGGTAGCGTGCTGGGCTGGGCGTTCCTGCTGCTGGCTCTGGGACCCGCCTTCGTCTTCAACGTCGCCGGGGTGCTGCTGTTGGTCTGGTTGGTCGTCTCGGCGCCCTGGTTCTGGGCGGCCGCCGGAATCTACGCCGCGCTCTGCTTCGCGCGCTGGGTGGTCACCGCCCCATGATCGCCGCCCACCGCGCCGCCCGCTGCTCCGGCGTCTCCCCCGGCAGCTGGCCGGGGAGCGTGGGGGCGGCCGCTGCGGTCGGGGCGGCCGCTGCGGTCGGGGCACCAGCTGCTGGGATGGCCCAATCTAAATACCGGTCGTTCGAGTAGACCGACCGGGCGTACCCCGGCCTCCCCTGGTCCTTCAGGTCGATCGCCCCCATGCCCTGGAGCGGCTGCTCGCCCTGCGGCGCCGCGCTGAGCGGCCCGGAGTAGCGGACGCTGTTCATGGTGGCGCGCAGGTTGTCCCCGACCGGCGGTGTCAGCGGGACGGAGACGTTGGGATTCTCCGTCGCCCGGGGCACCCGGGCCAGCAGCCGGTTGACGGCGGCGTCCGCCAACTCGTTGACGTTCGGGACCGCCTTGCGGAAGTTGGCGACGTCGAAGCTGCCGGGGCTGAACTCGAAGTCGGTGCGGCCCGAGGCGAGGGAGTTCGCCAACCCGCCCAGGTCCGCGATGTACTCCGGGGCGCGGGTGGCCTGCCCGAGGGTGATCGCTTCCTCCCGGCCGGCCTCGCCGGCCCGGTAGGCCAGTTCGTCCCGGCTGCGGTTGGCATTCTCGACCCGGGTGCGCTCGGCGGTCTGGCGGTCGAGGTTCGCTTGCTCCTGGACCCGGCGCTCCTCCTCGGCGGCGCGCTTGTACCCGGCGAGCGGCGCCTCGACGTTGACCTTCATCCAGGCGTCGAACTGCGCCTCGGCCTGCTCGGGGCTGATCTGCCCCTCCTGCTGCAGCTTGGTCAGGCGCTCCAGTTCCTGGCGGGCGAGGGCCTGCCGGCGCTGCGCCTCCTGGGAGTACTGCGCGCTGGCGTTGGCGAACTTGGGGTCGGCGGCGCGCTCGGCGTTCTCGACGGTCGCCCGCTCCAGGCGGTCGGCAAGGGCGCGCCCCTCGGGCGTCTTGGTGTCGAGGGTGAACAGCACCTTCCCGCCGGCGGGGTCGTAGCCGATGATCCGCCCGTTGTCGGTGACCGTCTTCGCCGCGGCGTCGAACAGCCGCTTGCCCGGGGTGCCGTCCGGGTTTTGTAGGTAGACGTTCCCGTCCGGGTCGATGATCGTCTTCGCCGCCGCTTTGGGGCCGGAGATGGCGGTCGACTGTCCGGTCTGCGGATCGACCGTCCAGTACGTCCCTTGCCCGTCCGTGATGATCGAACGGGGGGTACCGGGACCCTGCGGGCCGGACCCGAACCCGGTGTCCGCCTTCGCGCTCCCGGGCTGGTACTTCCAGACCCCGTTGGTGTAAATCTCCTGCCCGACCCCGCGGACGGTGCGCCCCTGCGCGTCCTTCGTCTCGATCGGCACCCACCGCTCGTCGCCGTTCTTGGGTTTGGGGTCTTTGGCGGCCTCGGCCTTCTCCTCGTCCCGGCGCCGGTTCTTCTCGGCGGCGATGCGCGTGTCCTGCGTCGAGATGGCCGCCTGCATCTGGCGCACGGCGGTGTCGGCGGCGTCGTACTCGTCGGTCGCCCGCTGCCGCGCCGAGGTGGTGGTCGCCGCCGCCCGCGCCTTGCCCGCCTCGCCGCGGATGCGGAACAACTCCTGCAGGTCGTTCTCGAACTGCTTGCGCGTGTTCTCGAACCGCTCCAGGTCGTCCTTGGTGTCGGCCCGGTACGGCAGGGTCGGGTCGTACGCGGGACCCGCCGGGGCCGGCTCGGCCGGGGCCTCCGGCGGGGGCACCGTCGCCTGCGGCGCCGCCCCCGGCCCCAGTTCGGTCGTGGACGTCGGGGGCTGCTGCTGCGACCCGGTGAAGTCCTCCGGCGGGGGCGTGTACGGCCGGGCGCCGGCGTTCGGGTCGATCCCCGACCGGCGCAGGATGGCGTTGATCGTGTCCAGGATGCCGGCCATCTATCTCGCCCCCGCACTCCGCAGCAAATCGTCCACCCACGCCCCGGCGGTCTGCGCCGCGCCGGACACGGCTGATCCTACGGCCCCGGCGGCCCGCCCCGCCGTCGCGACCGGGTCCACGAAGTTGCCGGGCCGGTCGAACTTCTCGTAGTCGAGGTGCGCGCCGGTGGTGTTGCCGCTCACCCCCACTTGCTGGAGCGGTTCCCCCTGCGCCACCCGCTGCCCGGGCCGCGTGGCGATGCTGCCGGGCCGGGCGTGGCTCATGCGGTAGTAGTACCCGTTGTCGCCCCGCAGCAGGGTCATCCCGCCCCAGCCGTGGTTGGCGTTGCGGTCGCGCTCGTCGGGCGCGTCGAACACCTCCACGACCGTGCCGCTGACCGGCGCCACGACCTGGGCGCCGTACTGCGCGGTCAGGTCGGCGCCCACGTTCCGGCTCGGCAGGGCGACGGTCGCCCCGGCGCTGCGGGCCTGATTCCCGCCGAACGGGTTGTTCACCGCACCCCACCGCTGCCCGGCGACCGGCCAGACCTCGTCCGTCTGCGCCGGCCCGGCGTAACTCTCCCCCCCTCTGGAGGCGCTTGGCACACTACCGGTAGCGCCCGGGCCGGCCACCCGGAGCAGGTCCTCGGCCCACGGCTCGCCCGATCCCGCTGGCGCGGCTTGAACGGCGCCTCTAGAGGGGAGGGGGGTGGGGGGCTGGGAGGACCCCACGGCGGCGAGCAGGTCCTGCGCCCACGGCTCGGCGCCTCCTGACCGATCGGTCACTGGGTTCGTGGCCGGCGCGTTGCCGATCCCCTGCCGGCCGGTGATGCCGACGTTGCGGGCGCCGTACCAGGCGCCCCAGCCTTGCTTCTGGGCGGCGTCCAGGGCGTAGTCCGTGGCGGCGCGCCACGCGCTCGGGTCGCCCGGCTGGTAGCCGGTCTGCGCGGTGAAGCTGTTGCCCATCCCGGCGACGTTCCCGAATTTCTCGTAGCCGGGTCCGCCGTAGTGCAGCTGGAACGGCCAGAAGGACTGGCCCGTCTTGAAGACGCCGGTGCGGTTGGGCACCAGGCCGCCCTCGCTCTGGGCGACCCGGATAGCAATCTCCGGGTCGATGCCGCGCTTGCTCGCCGCCTGCCGGATGTAGCCGGCCACGTCGTCGTCGCCACCAGCCGGCGCCGGCGCAGACGGTCCCCGGTACGCGCCCACGGCGGCGAGCAGGTCCTGCGCCCACGGCTCGGTCACGGCAGCTGCACCTTGTACTGCGCCTCGATGTCTTCCTTGTCGAGCGCGAGGTAGCGGGGGTTCTGCGGCTTGGTCGCGGCCAGGTCGGCCAGCGCCGGGTTCTCCCGCTCCCACCGGTCGAGGGCCGCGTCGCCCCGCTGCTTGGCCGCCGCCTGCGCCGCCTTGGCGGCGGCGATGGCGGCGTTCTGCCGGCGAATCTCGTCGGGGGTCCCGTCGACCCCCTGGTACTTGGGAATCGCGTCCCAGGCCCGCTGCGCCTGCTGCGCCGGGCTGCGGGCGACCTGTTCGCCGGCCTTGATGTCCGCCAACCGGGACGCCTCCCGCAGCGCGCCCTGCAGCAGCGACTTCTTCGTGGCGTCGTCCGCCTCCCGGTAGGCGCCCGTCGCCATCGCGGCGCGCACGGCGCGCCCCGTCTCCGACCCCAGCGCCCGCTGCGCCACCCGGCGCTGCGCCGGGGTCTGCTTCGCCCCCTCGTACTCCTCGGTGCGATTCAGCACGCTGGGCTGCAACTCCAGGCGCGCCAACTCCTGCGCCTCGTCGGTCTGCTCGCTCCCCCGCTCCCCGAAGTACCGGGAGAAGCCGCTGCCGCGGCGCCGCTGGTCCTCGCCCGTCGTCGGGTCGACCCGGGTGGGGGCGAGGAAGCGCAGCCCGGTGCGGGCGGCGACGGTGGACGGGAAGTCCTCCGTCTGCCGCTCGTAGGGGTCGGCGGCGTTGGCGATTCCGGCCAGCGGGGCGACCGGGCGGGAGAGGACGCCGGCCGCCGTCTGCCGCGCCGCGTCCCCGAAGCGCCGCTCGCTGACGGCGCCCAGGAAGTCGGTCAGGTCGGAGAGGTAGGAGTTGTCCAGCGACCAGCCGGCCAGTTCGTTCGCCCGCGCCTCCCAGACGGCGCCCGGGTCGGCGCCCTTCTTCTCGGCCCGGTCGGCGGCGTCCATGACCGAGGCGACCACGCTCGCCTGCATCCCCAGGCTGCCGAAGTACCGGGTGGGCACGCGGCCCACGCCGGGGATGTTGAAGGTGTTCCACTGCTCGCCCTGCGCCTCCCGGCGGCGCCGCTCGTTCGCGTCCTGCGGCGGGTCGCCGGTCAGGTTGTGTTCGTCGTAGAGGTGCTTCATGAGGACCAGCGCGCCGGTGGACGCGGCGAACCGGCCGGCCGCCTCCCGGGCGGCCGCCTTGTCCCCGCGCTTCAGGGCGGCGGCGAATCCGACCAGCTGCTCCGGCGGGGCCAGGACGGTCGCCCGCAGCAGCCGCTCCGGCATCATGATGTACGGTGCCATCGCGGTGACGATCCCGGCGATCGCCTTGTCCCCGGCGTTGGCGTTGGGGTCCTTCAGCGCCTGCTTCATCTCGGTCAGCTTGGTCGCGACGGCCGAGTTGCTCCCGGTGAAGGTGGCGAAGTCGCCGGCCCGGGTCGCGAACCGGTTCGCCTGCGCCGTGCCCAGCCCGCGCCGGCCGGCGACGGCCCGCGCGCCGGCCTCGTTGAGGTCGCGCCAGAACTGGTCGGTGGCGCTGTTCGCCCGCACGCCGGACGTCAGCACGCCGGGCACCAGCCCGCCCCGCGTCGACAGGTCACCCGTGACCGGCGCGCCCAGCGCGCCCTGCGCCGCCTCGGTCGGGCCGCGCCGGGCGTTCTTCCACAGCCGGCTGCTCGCCCCGGGCACCTCGCGCAGCATCGCCAGGAGGTCGGTCGCCGCGTCGATCGGTCGGAGTTCGGCCGCCTGCCCGACCACTCGCTCCAGGGTGCGGGCCATGCCGCCGGTGAAGTTCGCCCCCAGGCTGGAGGGCGCCATGAGGGGGACGCTACCCAGGATCGTCGGGATGTCGGACAGCTTGACCTTGGCGGCGTCCCGGGCCGCCTGCGCGGCGAGGCGGCGCCCCCGCTTGCTGGCAACGGCGCCGCCGATCGCCAGCGTCCCTCCCCTCTGGAGGCGCTCCTCCAGGGTCGGCTCCTCGCCGTCCTCCTCCTCGGGGGTGTAGGCGAAGCCGGCGACCCCACCCAGGCCGCCCTGCGCGGCCTCCTGGCCTAGCCCCCGCCCGGCGCCCGGCGCGCCAGCGGCGCCGGCGGCAGCGCGTCCGCCGGAATCGGCGGCAGATTCCCCGGCCCCAGCGTAGGGGACGGGGGGAGGGTAGGTTCCGAAGGGGGCGTCGGCTTGCCCCACTCCCCCTTGTTCCAAGCTTCCCAGTCCCGGTCCGCCCGGTCCAGCATCGCCCGCTGGTCCCGGCGCAGCTGCGCCCGGACCTCCTCGACCGAGACGCCCCGCTCCTCGGCCTCGATCTGCTCCAGGCGCTCCCGCAGTTCTCCCAGGAACAGCCCCCGCTCCCGGTCCCGGCGCTCCTGCGCGGCCGGGCTGTGGTCGACCCCTCTGACGACCGAACTGTATGAGGGCATCCGCTTGCTCCTGTCTCGACGGTGGCGGCGGCACGGCCCCGGCCGGGAGGCCGGGGTAGACCAGGTCGACGTCCTTCTTCGCGACCGAATCGAAGATGGCGTACTGGGACATCCGCTTGCCCAGTTCCTCAGCCTGCTTGCGGCTGTTCAAGCCGATCGAGACGTCGACGTAGGTTATATCTTTGGTACTATCATACCAGAAACCGACCCGCGCGTTCGGAATCAGGCGCAGGGTCGGGGACACCTCGGACATCCACATCGCCAGCCGGTCGGGATGGATGTCCTCCGGCTTACCCGGCAACTCCAACCCCGCGCCCGGGGCGATCGAGACGGCGTAGCGTCCCGGCACCCCGACCTCGCCGGTGTGGGGGTCGAGGGTCAGCCCGTGCTGGCCGTCCGCGACCTGCTTGGCCCACTCCTCCCGGACGCGGGGCACCCGCCGGAGCATCTGCGGGTACGCCTCGACGGCGTCGACCGCGATGGTGGGGGCGCCCTTGCGCCGCTGGCGCTCGTTGAACTCCGCGTAGGCCCGGTGGGCCGTCCAGCGGGGGTCGTAGCCCCCCTGCTCCGGCCGCACCGGCTCCGCGAATTCGTAGGGCCGCCCGTATCCGCCCTCAGCCGGGTGGCTCCCGCCCACCCCGGCGGCGATGATCTTCCGGCGCTGGTCGGGCGTGATCAGCGCCGGCCCCCGGTCGGGGCGCCCGACCTTGCCCCGCTCCATCCGGCCCGACCACGCCGGCCAGTGGGTGGAGGCCAGCAGTTCGTCGTACTCCTCCTGGGTCGCCGGGTGGCTCCCGGAGAGGTAGCCCAACTCGTTCAGGTCCCAGGCGCCCCCGGCCTCGCGCAGCCGCTTCGCCAACTCCTCGCGCGCGGCCTCCGGGTCGAAGCGGCCGACCTTGGTCCCCTGCTCGTTCGCCACGTAGAAGCCGTTGACCACGCCCATCCGGCCGTTGGCGTCGGGCAGGAAGTCCTCCGGCCGGGCGCCCTTGGCCGCCCCCCGGCCCAGCTGGTCCTCCACGAAGATCGAGAAGCCGACGCCCTTGGAGTTGAAGAATTCCTCGGCCTCGCGCAGCTTCTCCGGCACCCGCCAGGGCACCTGACGGTAGGCGCCGATGTTCTTGATTTCGACCACCTGGACGCGGCCGTCCGTGCCCACCACGATGAAGTCCGGGGTGAACACTTTCGGCTCGCCGCCGTGGCGGACGGTCGTCTCCATCACGGATTCGCCCGCGGACTGCGCCCAGTACGCCACGTCCGGGTTCTGGTCCAACTGCTTGGCGAACAGGACCTCGTAGGGGGTGGAGAGCCACCAGGACTTGCCGTTCTTGTCGACGTACTCCCAGGCGTTCTTCTTGCCCGCCGGATTGGGGGGCGCGTTGCGCCCGGCGTTGAACGCCCCCCGCTCGGGGCCGGTGACGAAGGGGCGGACCACGGCGCCGGTGGCCGGGTCCCGCTCGGCCAGGTCCTCGATCGCCTTCTTCAGCAACCCCTTGGTCACCCCGGACGGCTGGCGCACCCCGCCGGCGGCCTCCCCGATCTGGAGGCCGGCGAGTTGTTCCTCGGGCGACCCCAACGCCCGCTGCAGCGCGTCCGCCTCGGAGAGGCCCTCCTCGCCGTAGGCCACCAGCGCCCGGTTCAGCGCGTCCGGGTCGACCCGCCCGCTGCCGATCAGGGCGTTCCAGTCCAGCTGGGGAGCCTCGTTGGTCAGCAGCTTGGCGACGTGGTCGACCTCGGCCGTCTCCCCGCCCTGCCAGGTGTAGATCGCCTCCTCGGCGTCCTTGACCCGCTGCGCCAGCTGGTCCGGGGTCATCCCGGCGCCGGGCGCGCTCGGCCCGGTGGGCGGGCGGAACGCCCGGCGCCCCAGCGCGACCGCGTCCGCCGGACGCCCGCGCAGACCGAGGTTCGGGTCAACACCCGCCCCGCCGTAGAGGCGGGCGATGCGCTCCGCGCCGGCGGTCGCCCA
>Ga0184624_10000280_pt1 | contig 12442 bp, 20 predicted proteins | sample PLM3_5_b1_FD_133157 | JGI IMG/M metagenome (GOLD analysis project Ga0184624, IMG submission 133157) | Groundwater sediment microbial communities from an aquifer in East River, Colorado, USA - PLM3_5_b1 | ecosystem: Environmental > Terrestrial > Soil > Riparian zone | place: USA: East River...
ACCCCGCTGCGGCGGGGATCGGCTCCTCCGCCGAGGGGGCTGAGTGCGGAGACGCCCCCGAAGTAGGGGTCTCGGTGATCAGCGATCGCGGTCTGGTAGCCCTCCGCCTCCAGTGAGCCGATCACGTGTGAGAAGAAGCCCGGCTCCAGTCTGACCAGATCGGGCAGCGCAGCGAGCCGAGGTGCGTCGATGGCCTCCTGGGGCGCAGCGCCATGGAGCATCCGCAGGACGCACTGCACCAGGGCAGGACGGATCCGGCTACCGCCTGCCGCGCCGGCGATGGCGGCCAGCTGTCCATGATCATCGAGTGCGATCAAGGGTGACATCATCGAGCCCATCCGGAGCCCAGGGTGCACAAGTCCGCGAACCAGTTCCCCTTCACCCATCATCGAATTGAGGTGGACGCCGTAGCCGGGCACCCACACTCCAGAGCCCAGACCGAGGCTAGTGGTGATCACGCAGCCGTTGCCGTGCTCGTCGACGGCGACGATGTTGGTCGTCTCGGCACGCTTGCTCGGTGCGCGTAAGGCGTCGATCAGCGCTGCCGCACAGTGTGCGTCAGTTGTCGGATCCCCGTGTACCACCGGCGCCACCCGCTCCATCGTGCCGAGTAGATCATCAAGATCATTACCGCGGGCGTGCACGGTGAAGTCGTTCACCCGAACCGATCGCGGAGTCGACTCGATCACGTGGTAGGCGTCTAGGTCCTCCTGGCTCAGAGCGCCGCCGTCGGAGACGGCGACGACCAGTGCATCGGCGTACGCGCCGTGATAGAAGGCGCGGGGATCTCGCAGCATGAGCTCGTACGCTCGGTGATGATCAGGATGGCGCAACGGGTCACCGGCTTGCAGGTAGGAGCCGTCTGGACGTTGGTAGACCTCGACACCCTCCCCGACACACATCGCCGCGGCAACTCGGGGAAGCACCTGCGCATGCATCGCTGGAAAAGGTGTCCCGTAGGACGCCTCTCGCCCTGGTGCGGTGACGGTGGACCAGGAAAGCCGACCCCACCTTTGCCACAAGTAGTGCGCTCCGGCAGGGACTCCGGGCACGGCAACCGTGGCCGGCCCGATCTCGTACGGCACGTGCTGGCCGACGAAGATCACTTCGATCGACGTGGCTGGACTCGGCTGCTTGCCGCCGAGGCCAGGAACGCTGACGAAGAAGTCCAGACAGCGCACTTGGGTGGTCGCGGCATCGTAAACCGTCGCGAAACCACCGCCACCGAGTCCAGTGAAGATCGTTTCCGCAGCACAGCTGACCAACATCATCGCGACCGCAGCGTCGACGGCGCTTCCGCCGCGGGAGAGTATGTCAGCGCCCGCCTGCGCAGTCGATGGGTGCCCGGCGGCGACGCCAGCCCGCATCCTCATCGCAGCCCGCTTCTCACGCCTGCGAGCCTAATGGTCGCTGGCCGCCGAGACCGATGATTGCGCATCGCCGGGGGCATTCATGGCTGTCATCGGCTTCGACTGAGAGGCTGAACCCATCGGGCTCGTGGGTCGTCTGAGTGGGTGATGAAGACGTTGGTGACGCCGCTGCTCTGGACGAGCAGGCGAGACACTTCGGAGTACTGGCTGCTTGCAGCGAGTGGGCCGGTGCTGCTCGGGTCCGCGCTGTTGGGCTGGCAGCTCAGCTGGCTGTCCGCATCAACCGCAACGTTCTGCTTCCTTGTGCTGGCCACCTTGGTCGCGAGGTATTCCCGGGCCAGGAGCTTCGGCATCGCGGATGTGGTGACGCTGGTACGCGGGCTGGGCGTCTGTTTTCTCGCGGGCCTCGCGCTGCAGGCGCTGGCCGGCGGCCTGGCGAGGGATGGGGTGCTGACCATGATCATCATGGGAACGCTGTGCCTGACACTCGACGGTGTGGACGGCCGAGTCGCGCGAGCCAGGGGAGAGGCCAGTGCCTTTGGAGCGAGGTTCGACGTGGAGACTGACACCGCAATGCTGGTGGTGCTCTGTGTTGCCGTCGCAGCACTCGGCATCGCGGGCTGGTGGGTGATAGCGATCGGCGCGCTGCGATACGGCTACGTCGCCACCTCCCTTGTCGTTCGGGCCCTACGCACTCCGCTGCCGTACCGGTATTCCGGGAAGGTGATCGCGGTTGTCCAGGCGGTCGCTCTGCTTGCCGCCTTGACATTCAGACTGACGCATGGCGAGCACTGGCTGTCGACCGCATTCCTGCTGGCTGCGCTCGCATCGTTGTGCTGGTCCTTCGGCCGTGACGTGATCTGGCAACTCCGCCAGTCGTCGTAGAGAGCATTCCAGGCTCTGCTCACCCTCCGGATCCATCGTCAAGAGCGGTAGCGTGTCCGGCGTCTCGAATTCACGAAGGAGAAACCAATGAAGGTCCTGAAGATTCTTGGCATTGTATTCGGGATCTTGCTCTTGCTGAGCGGCGGTGGGCTGGCTGTCGGCTCGGTCGCGGCCAACAAGGGCCAAGCCGCAGTTAATGAGGAGCTGGCCAAGTCGGGCTACGCCGGTCCGGTCGACGGGACGGTGCAGTCTGTTGATCAGACCAGCCCGGTGATCGTCACGGTGACCTATACCGACACTCAGGGCAAATCCCAGACTGGTCATGGCGCGGTCGCCGGTGGCAAGCCACCGCAAGTCGGCGACACCGTGTCGACCTACTACAGCACGAGCGACCCGAGCCAGGTTGTCGTTGTCGATGTGCCCGGCATCGGGAATCTGAGCGGGATCGGGAACACCTTGAGGACCGCCGCGATCATCTGCCTGATCGTTGGCAGTGTGCTACTGCTGGTCGGCATTCTCGGGTTGGCGCTGGGCAAGAAGCAGCCAGCACCCCTTGGGCCAGGGCCGATGTACCCGCCTGGCCCGCAGCAGCCGCCAGCCGGATATCCAGCCCAGCCGTATCCGCCGCAGTACCCGCCAGGTCAGCAGTACCCACCGCAGCCGCCGCCAGGTCAGCAGTACCCGCCGCAGCCGCCGCCAGGCCAGCAGTACCCACCGCAGCCGCCGCCAGGTCAGCAGTACCCACCTGAGCAATAGCCAGTCCAGGACGAGGCAATCGGGCCAGATTTGATCTGGCCAAGGGAACCTGACAGAATCGTCAGGTTGCTCCGACGGGGTTGCCGGGGTGAGCCATGCCGATCGGGCCTGAATTTGAGCCTGGTCGCGAGGTCGCCGAACCGCGAGACCCTTGAATTGCTCGGTTGCCTGGACGCCCGGTCCAGGGCCGGGCCACCTCCTCAGCACGCAAGTGACGGGTGTGGTGTGCCGAACGCTGGTCGACACGCCCGACCACGGGGGTCGAAGCGAGCGGGTTGCTGGCCCGTGAGCAAGCAACAGCCAAGCGGGCGTACGCGACCCGCGACACGACAGCAGAACACCATGCCGGCGGTCACGGGTGGCACATCAGCTATCCGCGGCCTAATGGACGAGAAGAAGGATGAACGGTGGCGGGACAAAAGATCCGCATCAGGCTCAAGGCCTACGACCACGAGGTCATCGACTCGTCGGCGCGCAAGATCGTCGACACGGTGACGCGTACAGGCGCGAAGGTTGCTGGCCCGGTGCCACTTCCTACGGAGAAGAACGTGTTCTGCGTCATCCGCTCCCCGCACAAGTACAAGGACAGCCGGGAGCACTTCGAGATGCGGACGCACAAACGTCTCATCGACATCATCGACCCAACTCCCAAGACCGTCGACTCCTTGATGCGGCTCGACCTGCCGGCGGGTGTCGACATCGAGATCAAGCTCTGAGGACATTAACGATGAGCGCCACCAAGACAGAACGCACCGTCAAGGGCATGCTGGGCACCAAGCTCGGCATGACCCAGCTCTGGGACGCCAACAACCGCATCGTCCCGGTGACCGTGGTCCAGGCAGGCCCCTGCGTCGTGACTCAGGTCAGAACGCCTGAGGCGGACGGCTACTCATCGGTCCAGCTCGGCTTTGGCGCCGTGAAGCCCAAGCAGCTGACTAAGCCGAGCGCCGGTCACTTCGAGAAGGCTGGGGTCACGCCGCGTAAGCATCTTGTCGAGATCCGGACCAGCGACGCCAGCGAGTACACCCTCGGTCAGGAGCTCAGCGCCGACATCTTCGCCGAGGGCGAGGTCATTGATGTGACGGGTGTCGGCAAGGGCAAGGGCACTGCCGGTGTCATGAAGCGGCACGGTTTCTCCGGCCTTCGCGCCTCGCACGGTGTGCACCGCAAGCACCGCTCGCCGGGATCCATCGGCGGCTGCGCCACTCCAGGCCGGGTTTTCAAAGGATTACGGATGGCGGGCCGGATGGGTGTCGATCGCGTCACCGTTCAGAACCTCACCGTGCATGCCGTCGACGCCGAGCGCGGCCTGATCTTGGTCAGAGGCGCCATCCCGGGCAATAAGGGCGGCTTGGTCGTCTTGCGCAGCGCTGCCAAGAAGGGAGATAAGGCATGAGCGAGACCCGTACGGTCGATGTGCTCGACGTCAAGGGCGCCAAATCCGGCACTGCCGAGCTGCCTCCCGAGCTCTTCGACGTGTCCGCGAACATCCCGCTGATCCATCAGGTCGTCACGGCGCAGCTCGCGGCAGCGCGCCAGGGGACTCATGCCACCAAGAGCCGTGGCGAGGTACGCGGCGGGGGCGCTAAGCCATACCGCCAGAAAGGCACCGGCCGCGCTCGGCAGGGCTCGAAGCGTGCCCCGCAGTTCGTCGGCGGCGGCATCGTTCACGGACCGCAGCCGCGCAGCTACGCACAACGCACGCCCAAGAAAATGATCACCGCGGCACTGCGGGGCGCATTGTCCGATCGGGCGCGCGACGGCCGGATCCACGTGGTTTCGGAACTGGCGTCAGGCGATGCCCCGTCCACCAAGGCCGCCCTCGCGGCATTGGACGCCGTCACGACCTCGAACAAGGTGCTCGTGGTGATCCACCGGGACGAGGATCTCGCCTGGTTGAGCCTGCGCAACGTGGTGAGCGTGCACGTGATCGCTGTGGACCAGCTCAATGCTTACGACGTGCTCGTCAACGACGAGGTGGTCTTTACCTCAGCCGCACTGCAGGCCTTCGTGGCTGGCCCGGCTACGGGAAAGTCCGCGAAGGCTGTGGCGAGCGAGAGCGAGATCGCTGAGGAGGGTGAGAAATGAGCAGCGTCAAGATCCGTGACCCTCGCGACATCCTGCTTGCGCCTGTGGTGAGCGAGAAGAGCTATGGGCTGCTGGACGAGGGCAAGTACACGTTCCTGGTAGCCCCGGAGGCGAACAAGACCGAGATCAAGATCGCAGTGGAGACGGTTTTCAAGGTTCGGGTCACCAATGTGAACACCCTGAACCGGCCGGGCAAGACGCGGCGCACCAGGTACGGCTTCGGCAAGCGTCCCGACACCAAGCGGGCGATTGTCACTGTCGCCCCCGGTGAGCGCATCGACATCTTCTCCTCGCCAGGCAGCTGACAAGCAGCGAAGACAAGGAAGATCTATGGGTATCCGTAAGTACAAGCCGATGACGCCTGGTCGGCGCGGTAGCAGCGTCGCCGACTTCGTCGAGCTGACCCGATCCACGCCGGAGAAGTCGCTGCTCGTCCCGAGTCCCAAGACGGGCGGTCGGAACAACTCCGGCAAGATCACCACTCGGCACATCGGGGGCGGCCACAAGCAGGCGTACCGGCTAATCGACTTCAAGCGCTACGACAAGGACGGCGTACCGGCCAAGGTCGCACACATCGAGTACGACCCGAACCGCACCGCACGCATCGCGCTGCTGCACTTCGCCGATGGCGAGAAGCGATACATCATCGCGCCGGAGGGTCTTCGTCAGGGTAGCCAGATCGAGGCCGGCGAGGGCGCCGACATCAAACCAGGCAACAACCTGCCGTTGCGCAACATCCCGGTCGGGACCACGATCCACGCTGTCGAACTTCGGCCAGGCGGTGGCGCCAAGCTCGCCCGCTCGGCTGGCGCCAGCATCCAACTGGTCGCCCGGGAGGGTAAGAACGCCACGCTGCGGATGCCATCCGGGGAAATGCGGATGGTCGACGTACGCTGTCGTGCCACGGTGGGCGAGGTCGGCAATGCCGAGCAGTCCAACATCAGCTGGGGCAAGGCCGGCCGCAACCGTTGGAGGGGCAAGCGGCCGAGCGTTCGTGGCGTGGCCATGAACCCCGTCGACCACCCGCACGGTGGTGGTGAAGGCAAGACTTCCGGTGGCCGTCACCCGGTCTCGCCGTGGGGTCGGCCCGAGGGCCGGACCCGTGACAAGAACAAGGCGAGTTCTCGCTTGATCATCCGTCGCCGCAAGACCGGCAAGAAGCGCTGAGCAGGAGCACAGAAGAGATGCCACGCAGTCTGAAGAAGGGGCCCTTCGTCGACGATCACCTCGCCAAGAAGGTCGAGGTGCAGAACGCACGCGGGACCAAGAACGTGATCAAGACCTGGTCGCGACGCTCCATGATCGTGCCGGACATGATCGGCCACACGATCGCGGTGCACGACGGCCGCAAGCATGTGCCGGTGTTCATCACCGACTCGATGGTGGGTCACAAGCTGGGGGAGTTCGCGCCGACGCGGACCTTCCGTGGCCATGTCAAGGACGACCGGAAGGCTCGCCGGCGCTGACGCGCGGTGAGTCGGTTAAAAGAAGGAATTTGAACAGATGAGCAAGGACGCACGTCCCAGCCGCCGCGAGGCGCTGCTCGGCGACCGCCCCGGTTCGTACGCCATCGCGCGTCAGGTCCGGATGTCCCCGACCAAGATTCGCCGCGTCGTTGACCAGATCAGGGGCATGGATGTCGAGGATGCGCTGAACACGTGTACCTTCGCGCCCCAAGCGGCGAGCGAACCGGTCTACAAGGTGATCGCGAGCGCAGCTTCCAACGCCGAGCAGACCGAGAACCTCAAGCGAGCAGACCTGTATGTGTCGCAGGCGTTCGTGGACCAGGGGATCACCATCCGACGGATTCGCCCGCGGGCCAGGGGCAGTGCGAGTCGCATCCTGAAGCGGTCCAGTCACATCACCGTTGTTGTCGAACCCAGAACTGAAGCTGCAAGCCGCGGGCAGGTAACCACCCGCTCGAAGGAGAAGTGAGCATGGGTCAAAAGATCAACCCGTATGGTTTCCGCCTTGGTATCAGCACTGATCACAAGAGCCGCTGGTACGCAGACAAGCTGTACTCCAACTACATCGGCGAGGACGTCAAGATCCGCAGGTTGCTGACCAAGGGCTTGGAGCGGGCCGGCATTTCCTCGGTGGAGATCGAGCGCACTCGGGACCGCGTCCGGGTGGACATCTACACCGCGCGGCCCGGCATTGTCATCGGTCGCAACGGAGCTGAGGCCGAGCGCGTCCGCAGCGACCTGGAGAAGCTCACCGGTAAGCAGGTTCAGTTGAACATCCTCGAGGTCAAGAACCCCGAGACCGATGCCCAACTGGTGGCTCAAGGCGTGGCCGAGCAGCTTGCTTCCCGGGTGCAGTTCCGGCGGGCGATGCGTAAGGCGCAGCAGAGCGCGATGCGCTCCGGCGCGCGGGGTATCCGGATTCAGTGCTCCGGTCGTCTGGGCGGTGCTGAGATGAGTCGCTCGGAGTTCTACCGCGAGGGCCAGGTGCCGCTGCACACTCTGCGAGCCGACATCGACTACGGCTTCCACGAAGCCAAGACCACCTTCGGTCGGATCGGGGTCAAGGTCTGGATCTATAAGGGTGATGTCTCCGGGACGCGTGCCGAGCGCGCGACTCAGAAGGCGGCGCGCAACGCGGCCGGCGGCCGCAGCCGCCCGGGTCGTCCGAGTCGTGGTGAGCGGCCGGCCCGCAGTGACCGTACGGATCGCGGCGGCAGGCGTCGCACCGAAGGTGCGCCTGAAATTACTCGCACCGAAGGTGCGCCTGAATTGACTCGCACCGAAGGTGCGCCTGAAACTACTGCGCCGGAATTGACTCGCGCCGAAGGTGCGCCCGAATCTGCGCCGAGCGAGGTTGCCGTTGCTGTCGCGCCGGCCGAGACGTCGGGACAGGAGGGCTGAACCATGTTGGTTCCGCGCAAGATCAAGTTTCGCAAGCAGCACCACCCCAAGCGGACTGGTGCGGCCAAGGGCGGCACCAGGCTAGCCTTCGGTGACTACGGCATCCAGGCGCTGGAGGGGGCCTACCTCACCAACCGCCAGATCGAGTCAGCGCGTATCGCCATGACACGTCACATCCGGCGCGGCGGCAAGGTTTGGATCAACGTTTATCCCGACCGTCCGTTGACCAAGAAGCCGGCCGAGACCCGAATGGGTTCCGGCAAGGGCTCACCTGAGTGGTGGATCGCCAATATCAAGCCAGGGCGGGTGTTGTTCGAGCTTTCGGGTGTCAACGAAGACGTGGCCCGCGAGGCGATGCGCTTAGCGATCCACAAGCTGCCGATGAAGGCGCGTTTCATCAAGCGTGAGGCAGGTGAGATCTGATGGCCAAGGTGGTGACAGCAGGGGAGTTGCGCGGGCTGAGTCGCAGTGAGCTGGACACCAAGGTGACCGAGCTGAAGGAGGAGCTGTTCACGCTCCGGTTTCAGGCGGCCACTGGCCAGCTCGAGTCGCACGGCCGGCTCCGCGCCGTACGCAAGGACATCGCCCGGATCTACACCGTGTTGACCGAGCGCGAACTCGGCATCATCGATGACCCGGACGCTGAGGAGGTTCAGGAATGAGCGAGAAGGTGACCGAAAAGCGGTCTGAGTCAGCCGAAGAAGGCTCCGAAAACATCGCAGAGAACGGGCGTGTTGATGCGCCTGCCGCAGAGCGCGGGCGTGCTGATGCGCCTGCAGAGCGGGGGCGACGCAAGGTCCGCGAGGGCTATGTAGTCGGCGACAAGATGGACAAGACGGTTGTCGTCGCGGTCGAAGACCGCGTCAAGCACCGCCTCTACGGCAAGGTGATTCGTCATACGAGCCGGCTCAAGGCGCACGACGAACAGAACAGTGCCGCGGTTGGTGACCGGGTACGTGTGATGGAGACCCGGCCGATCAGCGCCACCAAGCGCTGGCGCCTCGTCGAGATCCTCGAGAAGGCCAAGTAACACACACCGGGGCGCTGCCCCTGTGAACCCCCGCTGGGGCTCCGCCCCAGACCCCGAGGTCACGGCAAAGCTGCGGTAGCCCCGGCGGAACGAAAGAGATCTGAGAGAGAGAAAGAGCAGAGATGATCCAGCAGGAGTCGCGGCTCAAGGTCGCCGACAACACTGGTGCCAAGGAGATCTTGTGCATCCGCGTGCTCGGCGGATCCGGTCGCCGTTACGCGGGGATCGGCGACATCATCGTGGCCACCGTCAAGGACGCCATTCCGGGCGGAAACGTCAAGAAGGGCGAGATCGTCAAGGCGGTGGTCGTACGGACCGCGAAGGAGCGGCGTCGAGCCGACGGCTCGTACATCAAGTTCGATGAGAATGCCGCAGTGATCTTGAGAGCCGACGGCGAGCCTCGCGGCACCCGGATCTTCGGCCCTGTTGGACGCGAGCTGCGTGAGAAGCGCTTCATGCGCATCATCTCGCTTGCACCGGAGGTGATCTGAACCATGCCCGGAAAGAACACTGTCAAGAAGAGCCAAGCCAAATTGCACATCCGCAAAGGCGATCGCGTGAAGGTGATCAGCGGTAAGGATCGCGGTCTGGTTGGTGAGGTGATCGCGGTGTATCCGGAGCGGAACCGGGTGACCGTTGCTGGCGTGAACATCGTCAAGCGGCATTTACGCGATACCTCCGCTCAGCCGCAGGCGCGGCAAACCACGAAGGGCGGCATCGTCTCCTCCGAGGCGCCGATCCACGCCTCGAACGTGCAGCTGGTCGTCAAGAACTCCGATGGTGACGAGGTCGTTACGCGGCTCAGCTACGACCGGGTCGAGGTAACCAAGCATCGCCCCGACGGCTCTGAGTACAAGTCGACCCGCAGCGTACGAATCGCTCGGGCGACCGGTGAGGAAATCTGATGACGACTCCGACTACTGAACGCCCACCGGCGAGCGCCGGGCGCAGCCTGCCCAGGCTCCAGCAGCGCTACCGTAACGAGATCGTTCCGGCCCTGCGCGATGAGTTCAAGATCGCGAACGTGATGCAGACTCCCAATCTGGTCAAGATCGTGGTGAACATGGGCGTCGGCGAAGCGGCTCGCGACTCCAAGCTGATCGAAGGCGCGGTCCGCGATCTGGCGACGATCACCGGCCAGAAGCCGGTCGTCACCCGGGCGCGCAAATCCATCGCGCAGTTCAAGCTGCGGGAAGGCATGACGATCGGGGCCCATGTCACCCTGCGGGGGACCCGGATGTGGGAGTTCGCCGACCGCCTGCTGACGCTCGCGCTGCCACGCATTCGTGACTTCCGCGGCCTGTCGCCGAAGCAGTTCGACGGTAAGGGCAACTACACCTTTGGTCTCAACGAGCAAGTCATGTTCCACGAGATCAACCAAGACAGGATCGACCGGACCCGCGGCATGGACATCACGTTCGTCACCACGGCCACCAACGACGACGAGGGCCGGGCGCTGCTGCGTCATTTGGGCTTTCCGTTCCGGGCGAACTGAGAGGAAGGAAGACCATGGCCAAGACAGCGCTTCGAGTGAAGCAGGCTCGCAAGCCGAAGTTCGGCGTACGCGCCTATACCCGATGCCAGCGATGCGGCCGGCCGAAGGCGGTCTACCGCAAGTTCGGCCTGTGTCGCATCTGTCTGCGCGAGATGGCACACAAGGGCGAGTTGCCCGGTATCACGAAATCGTCGTGGTGATTTAGATGCTGGATTCGTCTCTCATCGTTGCTGCGCTCGGCGCAAGTCGTCGGACTCAACGGAGTCGCGGCGACGGGCAGGCTCGCCCCTGGGCTGCACCCACAGGGAGGAACAGGCGAGGCGCCGCGACTCCCCAGGAGGCGCGCACCGAAGCGCCAGACCTCGATAACGCCTTAGCGGAACAGGTCCTGACGGAAACCACTCCGAGAAAGTAGAGCACTCAACTCATGACCATGACAGACCCGATAGCGGACATGCTGACGCGCGTCCGGAACGCCAACCAGGCGTATCACGAGACCGCCACCATGCCGCACAGCAAGATCAAAGTGGAGATCGCCGAGATCTTGGCCAACGAGGGCTACATCGCCAGTTACACGGTGGACGAGCCCGCCGAGGGCCATGTCGGCAAGACACTCTCGATCACGTTGAAGTACGGCCAAAACCGGGAGCGGTCGATCGCCGGGGTACGCCGGATCTCCAAGCCTGGGCTTCGGGTGTACGCCAAGTCGACCGGGCTGCCCAAAGTGCTGGGCGGGCTCGGCATTGCCATCATCTCGACGTCTCAGGGTCTGCTCACTGACAGGCAGGCGCACAACAACCGCGTGGGCGGCGAAGTCCTCGCGTACGTGTGGTGAGTGGCGGAACGAGGAGGTAGAGAAGTGTCACGCATTGGCAGGCTGCCGGTCTCGATTCCGGCCGGCGTCGAAGTGACCGTGGACGGCCAGCTGGTCAAGGTCCTCGGCCCGAAAGGCGCTCTTGAGCATCGGGTCAAGGAACCGATCAAGATCAACCGTGGTGAGAACGGCGAGCTGCAAGTTACCCGGCCCGACGACGAGCGGGTGAGCAAGTCGCTGCACGGCCTGACGCGTACCTTGGTCGCGAACATGGTCACCGGTGTCACCACTGGCTATGAGAAGAAGCTCGAGATTGTCGGCGTCGGCTACCGCGTTGTCTCACGGGGTCCGACGGAGCTGGAGTTTGCGCTCGGATACAGCCACCCGGTCAAGGTGATTGCGCCGGAGGGCATCACGTTCAACGTTGATACGCCGACCCGGTTTTCGGTGCTCGGCATTGATAAGCAGCAGGTCGGTGAGGTCGCAGCGAACATTCGTAAGCTCCGCAAGCCCGAGCCGTACAAGGGCAAAGGTGTTCGCTACGCGGGCGAGAGGGTTCGCCGCAAGGTTGGAAAGGCTGGTAAGTGACGATGGCGGTTTCGCTATCTCAGCACAAGCACATGTCGCCCAGGAGCGCAGCGCGACTCCGCCGGCAGGTTCGGGTGCGCAAGAAGGTCTTTGGCGCTCCAGAGCGTCCGCGGCTGGTCGTGACTCGCTCGGCGCGTCACGTCTACGCCCAGGTCATCGACGACACCCAGGGCCGTACGCTCGCCTCGGCCTCTACCATGGAGGCGCCGCTGCGAGCGGCCACTGGCGACAAGTCCGACAAGGCAAAGCAGGTTGGAAGTCTCATCGCCGAGCGTGCCAAGGCTGTAGGCGTGGAGAGCGTGGTCTTCGACCGCGCGGGATACAAGTACCACGGACGAATTGCGGCGCTGGCGGACGGCGCCCGCGAGGGCGGCCTCGGATTTTGACGACGATATGGGCCGAGGCTGCAAGCACCTCGACCGCGACGATGATGGGTCGAGGCTGCAAGCACCTCGATCAAAACGGAAGGTAGAGCGAATTGACTGGAACCCAGCGCCGCACTGGCGGTGCCGGTGGGGAGCGTCGCGGCCGTGACGATCGTCGTGGCCA
>Ga0184624_10000281_pt1 | contig 12383 bp, 10 predicted proteins | sample PLM3_5_b1_FD_133157 | JGI IMG/M metagenome (GOLD analysis project Ga0184624, IMG submission 133157) | Groundwater sediment microbial communities from an aquifer in East River, Colorado, USA - PLM3_5_b1 | ecosystem: Environmental > Terrestrial > Soil > Riparian zone | place: USA: East River...
ACGCTTTGAAGAGCGCTACGACATCGACGACGAGAAGCTGGCGAGGGCGATCCGGGCCGGGCTCGTCCGCGCCGTCGACGACGCCGAAGAAGCGGGAGCCCTGAGCCCGCTGATCGCAGTGCCGCTGCGGCAGGCCGTCCAGCAGATCCCGCTCGAACAGGCGATTGAAATCATCAACAACGCGCAGGGCTTCCTCGGCGACGTCGACAGCTTCCTCGGCCCGGCCGACGACATCATCGAAGAACTGCTCCCGGGCGGCCTCGGCGGCCTCGTCCTGCCGTAGGAGGGATTGGCTCCTAGCTGCCGGCTAGCTCGGTTCGTCGATCTTGTACTGGCGCGCTTTGGAGTCCCAGCCGATCCCGGAACAGAGGGCTTCGGCGGTGGTGCCGAGGGCGGTTGCGAGCTTGATCAACGTCCCCAGGCGGGGTTCGCGGCCGCCGCGCTCGAGCAGCGAGACCTCGGTCCGGTGCAGTTCGCAGCGTTCGGCGAGCTCTTCCTGTGAAATGCCGGCGTCCTGGCGGGCGCGGCGCAGATTTACGGCGAAGCGGTCACGTTTGTCCATTAATACGTCAGCTTCTGTCATAGAAGACAGAAGCTCTACAGACAAAACATGCATTACAGTGAAATTCCCTGCTGCTCGCGGGTGTCAGGAACCGCGCGTCGCGCGCCAGACCCAGACCATCGCCAGCGGCTGCAGCGGCAACCGCGCCCAGAGCGCCCAGCGCGGGAACTTCCGCATGTCGAGGCCCTTGATCTGCTCCGGGCTGACCGCCATGTGGACGTTGGCCGGGAGGACCGCGATCAGGAGCGCCAGCAGCCACCAGCGCCCGAGCCGGCGCGAGGCGGGGTGGAGGAGGAATGCCGCGCCGGCGATCTCGGCGGCGCCGCTGATCGCGACCGCCTCCTTCTTCTGCGCTTCGATCGCGGGCGGCACGATTGCTTCGAAGAAGCGCGGGCGCACGAAATGCATGGTTCCCGTAAAGGTGAATAGGGCGGCCAGCGCCGCGCGGGAGAGCCTCATCGAGAGCCCAGCATATGTGCCAGCTATGTTCTCTCCGTGCCTGATTTCAAGCTGAACCCCGCCTATACGCCGACGGCGGACCAACCGAAGGCGATCGCCGGGCTCGCGGAGGGGCTGCGCGGGGGGGAACGCTTCCAGACCCTGCTCGGCGCCACCGGCACCGGCAAGACCTTCACGATGGCGGCGACGATCGCCGAGGTGCAGCGGCCCTCACTGGTGATCGCCCACAACAAGACGCTCGCGGCGCAGCTCTGCAACGAGTTCCGCGAGTTCTTCCCCGAGAACGTGGTCGAGTACTTCGTCTCCTACTACGACTACTACCAGCCCGAGGCCTACGTCCCGGCGCAGGACCTCTACATCGAGAAGGACTCGTCGATCAACGACGAGATCGACCGGCTCCGCCACGCCGCCACCGCCGCGCTCTTCGCCCGCCGCGACGTGATCATCGTCGCCTCGGTCTCCTGCATCTACGGGATCGGCTCGCCCCAGGTCTACAACGAAAAAATGCAGTTGTTCAAGGTCGGCGACGAAATCGACCGCGACGACGTCCTCCGCAAGCTGGTGAAGATGCAGTACCAGCGCAACGACCAGGTGCTCGGGCGCGGTGCTTTCCGGGTCCGCGGTGAGGTCCTGGAGATCATGCCCTCCTATGCCGAGTCGGCCTACCGGATCGCCCTCTTCGGCGACGAGATCGAGGGGATCCAGCATTTCGACCCGCTGACGGGGGAGGTGCTGGACGTGATCGACCACGTCTCCGTCTGGCCGGCCTCGCACTACGTGACCAAAGACGAGACGGTCGATCGCGCCGTCGACGAGATCCGCGCCGAACTGGAAGCGCGCACTCAGGAGCTGGAAGCGGAAGGCAAGCAGCTGGAGGCGCACCGGCTGCGGCAGCGGACGATGTACGACCTCGAGATGATCAAGGAGCTCGGCTTCACCTCCGGGATCGAGAACTACTCGCGAATCCTCGACGGACGGCCGGCGGGCAGCCCGCCGCACACGCTTATCGACTACTTCCCCGACGATTTCGTCGTCTTCGTCGACGAGTCCCACCAGACGATCCCGCAGATCGGCGGCATGTTCGAGGGCGACCGCTCGCGGAAGACCTCGCTCGTCGACTTCGGCTTCCGGTTGCCCTCGGCGATGGACAACCGGCCGCTCAAATTCGACGAGTTCCTGCAGCGGGTGAACCAGCTGGTGATGGTCTCGGCGACGCCGGGGCCGTTCGAGAAAGCCGAAGCGAGCCGCACCGTCGAGCAGATCGTCCGCCCGACCGGGATCATCGACCCGGAGATCGAGCTGCGCGCGACGAGGAACCAGATCGACGACCTGATGAACGAGGTCAAGCGGGTGGCCGAGCGCAAAGAGCGCACCCTGGTTACGACGCTGACGAAGAAAATGGCGGAGGACCTGACCGCCTACCTGCTCGAGTACGGGGTCAAGGTCCGCTACCTGCACTCCGAGGTCGACACCCTGGAACGGATCCAGATCATCCGCGAGCTGCGGCTGGGCGAGTACGACGTCCTCGTCGGCGTCAACCTTCTGCGTGAGGGTCTCGACCTGCCCGAGGTCTCGCTGGTGGCGATCCTCGACGCCGACAAGGAGGGCTTTCTGCGCGGCGAGACGAGCCTCGTGCAGACGATCGGCCGCGCGGCCCGCAACGTCAACGGGCGGGTGGTGATGTACGCCGACAAGGAGACCGACGCGATGCGGGCGGCGATGCGGGAGACCGACCGCCGCCGCGCGATCCAGCTCGCGTACAACGAGGAGCACGGGATCACGCCGGAGACGGTCCGCAAAGGGATCTCCGAGATGTCCGACTTCCTCGCGATGGAGGACCGGGCACCGCGCAAGCGCCGGCGCCGTCGCGGCGACGACTTCGACACCCCCGAGGAGCTGGAGAAGACGATCGTCGGCCTCGAGGAGGAGATGCTCGCCGCCGCCGACGAGCTGCGCTTCGAGGAGGCGGGGCGGATCCGCGACGAGCTCAAGGAGCTGCGCCGCGACTTGGACGGGATGACCGCGGGTACCTGAGCGGCAATGCCAGTCGACGTCACCGAAGCGACCTTCCAGAGCGAGGTCGTCGAGCGCTCGCGGGAGCTACCCGTCGTGGTCGACTTCTGGGCCGACTGGTGCGGCCCCTGCAAAGCGCTGAGCCCGGCCCTCGAAAAGGCCGAGGCCGCGCGTGCGGGCAAGGTGCTCCTCGCCAAGGTCGACGTCGACTCGAACCAGAGCCTCGGCGCCCAGTTCCAGGTCCAGGGGATACCGGCGGTGAAGGCATTCCGGGACGGCGCCGTGGTCGACGAGTTCGTCGGCGCCCTGCCGCCGGCACGGGTCGAGGCCTTCTTCGACGGCCTCGTGCCCTCACGGGCGGACGAGCTGCTCGCCGCCGGTGACGAGCTCTCGCTGCGCGAGGCAGCGGAAGCGGAGCCGACCCGAGCCGACATCGCCGTCGCCCTCGCCAAGGCCCGCCTCGAGCGCGGGGCCGAAGACGAGGCGCTGGAAGCAGTCGAGAACCACGAGGCCGACTTCGCCGCCGCCGGCATCGCCGCCCGCGTGCGCCTGAAACAGGCCGGAATCGGCGCCGACGCTTTCGCCGCCCTGGATCGCGGCGAGCGGGAGGAGGCTCTCGGCGCCCTGATCGAGGCGGTAGGCCAGCCGAACGGCGCTGGCGACCTCAGTGCCGAGGAGCAACGCGATCTCCTCCGCAAAGCGATCGTCGGCATCCTCACCGACCTCGACCCAGCCGACCCGGCAGCCCGCACCTACCGCCGCAAGCTCTCGGCAGCCCTGGGTTGACCCGAACGCATTTGTCCCCGCATACCGGGGACAAATGCGTTCGGCTACCTGCTGCTCCGCCGACGTGCGAGAAACGTCCCGATTCGTTGCGCAACTTGTTTGGGGTGCGTTTCGATTCGGCGGGCCGAGATCCGGATGCAGTCGATCCCCGCCAGCTTCATCTCCTCCAGGCGTAGACGGTCGTTCTCGAAAGCCTGCCGGGTGCCGTGGCTTTCCCAGCCGTCGACTTCGACAGCGAAGCGCTCTGCCTCCCAGTAGGCGTCGATCTCCCATCTGTCCACCCAGCAGTTGAGGACCGGCAGCGCCACGTTCTCTTCCTCGAGCGCATCGAGGAAGAGCAACTCCGAGCGCGCTCGGTCGAATACCGGCTTTCGGTAGAGAGTGAGCGCCTGGGCCAGGCGCTTCGCCGCGACGGAGGAGCGATGGCGGGAGATGAGTAGATCGAGAGCATGGAGGTCGAGTTGATTGAGCCGACGAGCCCGGTCGACTGCGCTCGTCAGATCCCGCATGGTGGCGACGGCCCCCAGATCGAGCAGCGTTCGTGCCGCGGAGGTGACCGGGATTCCCTCGTAGGACGTGCAATCGCGTTCCGCCAGCGCTGCGGCTCGATGGACCCGAATGCCTCGCCGGCGGTGGCCCCGGATCGGGGTGGTAACGGCGGCTTCTTGCGGGCAACGGGGGAGGAAGCCCCAGAGCCACGCTGCCGAGTGATGGCTGAGGACTGCTCCAGCGCCGCAGGCGAGAACGGCTGCGTGACATCTCCCATGATCGGAGAGACGCGCGTGCCCGACCGCGTAGACCCCACGGTGGATGCGGCGCAACCGTCCGGACTCGAACGCCCGCGAGATGTGGCCCTTCGAGAACCCAAGCTCCCGCAGCTGCCGAAACGAAACCACGCCATGCTGCGCCTCCGCCAGATCGGTCAGTGCGTGGTGCGAACGCATTTCTCCCCGCATACCGGGGATAAGTGCGTTCGGCACCCAAATTCTCCCCCGGGAACATCTGTTCGCCTGTCTAGAATTGTTGTGAGTGGCTGCCTCTGAGCGAATCGTCATCTCTGGCGCCCGGGAGCACAATCTCAAGGACGTTGATCTCGAGCTGCCCCGGGACGCGCTGATCGTCATCACCGGCCTTTCCGGGTCCGGGAAGTCGAGCCTTGCCTTCGACACGATCTACGCCGAGGGGCAGCGGCGCTACGTGGAGTCGCTCTCGTCGTACGCGCGGCAGTTCCTCGGGCTGATGGAGAAGCCCGATGTGGACTCGATCGAGGGGCTCTCGCCGGCGATCTCGATCGACCAGAAGACGACCTCGCGCAACCCGCGCTCGACGGTCGGCACCGTGACCGAGATCTACGACTACCTGCGACTGCTCTGGGCCCGGATCGGGACCCCGCACTGCCCCGAGTGCGGCGAGGAGATCACCGGGCAGACGCAGGAGCAGATCGTCGACCGGCTGATGACGCTGGCCGACGGGACCAAATTCATGGTGATGGCGCCGGTCGTCCGCGGCCGCAAAGGCGAGTACGGCAAATTGCTCGACCAGATGCGGCTCGAGGGGTACTCGCGGGCCAAGATCAACGGCGAGCTGCGGCGCCTCGACGAGGAGATCTCCCTCGACAAGAAGTACAAACACGACGTCTCGATCGTCGTCGACCGCCTGGTGATGAAGACGGATCTGCGCCGCCGCCTCTCTGAGTCGGTCGAAGCGGCCGCCGGCCTCGCCGCCGGGCTGATCGAAGTTGAGATCGTCGACGATCCCAAATCTGCCGGCAGCGGAAGCGAAGCTGAGCAGGCCGGCAGCGTGATGTTGTTCTCCGAGCAGTTCGCCTGCCTCAACTGCGGCACCTCGATTCCAGAGCTGGAGCCGCGGATCTTTTCCTTCAACTCGCCCCACGGCGCCTGCGACCGCTGCCACGGCCTCGGCTTCCAGCGGGTGATCGACCCCGAGCTGGTCGTCCCGGACCCGACGCTCTCGCTCGCCGAGGGCGCCCTGCAGCCCTGGAACCGCGGCATCAGCGCCTACTGGAAGCGGCTGATCGCCTCGGTCGCGGAGTCCTACGGCGTCGACGTCGACAACCCTTGGTCGAAGCTGAAGCCCGAGGAGAAGGAGATCTTCCTCTACGGCACCGGCGACGAGCGCCACCACGTCAGCTACACCAACCGCTTCGGCCGCCGCCGCTCATACAAGGTCCGCTTCGAGGGGATCGTCAACAACCTCCAGCGCCGCTACGAGGAGACCGACTCGGAGTCAAACCGCGAGCGGATCGAGAGCTACATGGCCGAGCAGCCGTGCCCCGCCTGCAAGGGAGCCCGCCTGCGCCCGGAGAGCCTCGCGGTCAAGGTCGGCGGGCTCAGCATCGCCGAGTACAGCGACCTCTCCGCCCACGCCGCCTCGGAGTGGATCCGCGAGCTGGAGATGACCGAGACCGAGCGGGCGATCGCGCGGCTGATCGTGCGCGAGATCACCGAGCGACTCTCCTTCCTCGAGAACGTCGGCATCGGCTACCTCTCGCTGTCCCGTTCTGCCCGCACCCTCTCCGGCGGCGAGGCGCAGCGGATCCGGCTCGCGACCCAGATCGGTTCGCACCTGGTGGGTGTCATGTACGTCCTCGACGAGCCCTCGATCGGCCTCCACCAGCGCGACAACGAGAAGCTGATCGCGACGCTCGACCGCCTGCGCGACCTCGGCAACACCGTGATCGTCGTCGAGCACGACGAGGGGACGATGCTCGCCGCCGACCACCTCGTCGACCTCGGCCCCGGCGCCGGCGAACACGGCGGCCACGTGATCGCAGCCGGGACGCCGAAACAGGTCGCGAAGGACCCGAGCTCGCTGACCGGCCAGTACCTCTCGGGCAAGAAAAAGATCGAGGTCCCCGAGGAGCGGCGCGAGCCGAGCGGGACCCTGGTCGTCCGTGGCGCCCGCGAACACAACCTCAAGGACGTCGACGTGATGATCCCGCTCGGGGTCTTCTGCTGTGTAACCGGCGTCTCCGGCTCGGGCAAGTCGACCCTGGTCAACGAGACCCTGCACCACTCGGTCGCCAACCGCCTCCACCAGGCGAAGCTGCGCCCGGGCGCGCACGACGGCGTCGACGGCCTCAGCCAGATCGACAAGATCATCAACATCGACCAGTCGCCGATCGGCCGCACCCCGCGTTCGAACCCCGCCACCTACACCGGCCTCTTCGACCACATCCGCCAGATCTTCACCCAGACCCAGGAGTCGCGCGCCCGCGGATACAAACCTGGTCGCTTCAGCTTCAACGTCAAGGGCGGACGCTGCGAGGTCTGCAAAGGCGACGGTCAGATCAAGATCGAGATGCACTTCCTGCCCGACGTCTACGTCCCCTGCGAGCAGTGCCACGGCAAGCGCTACAACCGCGAGACGCTCGAGGTCCGCTTCAAGGGCAAGAACATCGCCGACGTCCTCGAGATGGCGGTGGAGGAGGCGGTCGAGTTCTTCGAGAACGTGCCGAAGATCGCCCGCCGCCTGCGCACCCTGAACGACGTCGGCCTCGGCTACATCCGCCTCGGCCAGCCGGCGACGACGCTCTCCGGTGGCGAGGCGCAGCGGGTCAAGCTCGCGACCGAGCTCTCCAAAGTCGCCACCGGCGACACCCTCTACATCCTCGACGAGCCGACCACCGGGCTGCACTTCGCCGACGTCCAGCGGCTGCTCGAGGTGCTCGGCCGCCTCGTCGACGCCGGCAACACCGTCGTCGTCATCGAGCACAACCTCGACGTGATCAAGACCGCCGACTGGCTCGTCGACCTCGGCCCCGAGGGGGGCGAAGGCGGGGGAGAGATCGTCGCCACCGGCACCCCCGAGGAGGTCGCCGCTGTGAACGGCTCCTACACCGGCCGCTTCCTCCGCGAGCTGGTCCAGCCGGCGAAGCCGAAACGGCGCAGCGCCAAGCGCGAGTTGTCCGCCGCGGCCTAGCTGCCGCCATTCCTCAAAAAACCCCTGGTCACAGCGCATACAAGCGCTTAAGGTGGGTAGTGGCTCCGCGGGAGCGGGGTTACAACAGAGGAGGAACGATGTCAGCACTGAGTTCGCGAGTTTGGTTCGCAACGGCAGGCTTGGCCATCATCGCCCTGGTCGCGGTCGGCTGCGGCAGCAGCGACGACACGACCGGCGGTGGCGAAGGCGGCGGAGGTGGTGGCGGCGGCAGCGCGACGATCGCCCTTCTGCTCCCCGAAAACGAAACGCCGCGCTACGAAACGAACGACAGGCCTGACTTCGAAAACGCGGTCAAGGAAAAGTGCCCCGACTGCGAAGTCATCTACTTCAACGCCGGCGGCGACGCTGAAAAGCAGCAGTCCCAGGGCGAAGCGGCGCTGACCAAAGGCGCCGAGGTCCTCGTCCTCGACCCGATGGATTCGAAATCGGCGGCTGCGATCGCCGAACGGGCCAACGCCCAGGACGTTCCGGTGGTCAGCTACGACCGCCTGATCGAAAACAGCGAAGTCGATGCCTACGTCTCCTTCGACAACGAACGGGTCGGCGAACTCCAGGCCGAAACGCTGGCGAAAAAATTGAAAGAAGATGGGCACCCCAGCGGTCCGATCATCAAGATCAACGGCGACCCGGCGGACCCCAACGCGGCGCTCTTCAAGAAAGGCTCGAACAAGGGCTTCGAAGAAGCCGGAGTGAAAGTCGCGAAGGAATACGACACCCCCGGCTGGACCGCCGAAAACGCCCAGCGTGAGGCACAGCAGGCGATCACCGCCCTCGGCAACGACGGTTTCTTCGGCATCTACGCCGCCAACGACGACACCGGCGGCGGCGCGATCGCAGCGCTGAAAGGCGCCGGCCTCAATCCCGAAGAAGTGCCAGTTACCGGCCAGGACTCGACCGTCGCGGGTCTGCAGCGGATCCTCGCCGGCCAGCAGTTCATGACCATCTACAAGGCGATCCCGCCGCAGGCGGAGATCGCGGCCGAATTCGCGATCGCCCTCGGCAACGACGAAGAACTGCCGCAGGACAAAGTCACCGAAGAAGTCAACAACGGCAAGACCGACGTCCCCTCGGCGATCCTCGAACCGGTGGCCGTCACCAAGGACAACATCAAAGACACCGTGGTCAAAGACGGGTTCGTCGAAGCCTCCGAACTCTGCACCGGCCCCTACGCGGCCGACTGCAAAGAAGCGGGAATCTCAGGCTGAGATGGCCGCAGACGGCACTCCGCTCCTCGAGCTGGAGGGAGTAAGCAAGCGATTCGGCCCGGTCCAAGCTCTGGACCGGGTCGACTTCGCTGTTCGCGCCGGTGAGGTGGTCGGCCTGGTTGGCGACAACGGCGCCGGCAAGTCGACGCTGGTCAAGGCGATCGCCGGCATCCACTCGCCCGACGAAGGGTCGATTCGGTTCGAGGGCGAGGAGGTCCGGATCAAAGGGCCGCAGGACGCCACCGACCTGGGGATCGCGACCGTCTACCAGGACCTCGCGCTCTGCGACAACCTCGATGTCGTCGCCAACCTCTTCCTCGGCCGCGAGCAGGTGTCCACGGGGCCCGGCCAGGTCTCGCGGCAGCTGGACGAGGTGAAGATGGAGCACGAGACGGCCGACCTGCTCTCCAACCTCGCGGTGACGATCCCAAGCCTGCGCAGCGAGGTCGGGACGCTCTCCGGCGGCCAGCGCCAGCAGGTTGCGGTCGCCCGCTCGCTCCTCGGCGATCCCAAGGTCGTGCTGCTGGACGAGCCGACCGCGGCGCTCGGCGTGCCGCAGACCAAACAGGTCCTGGAGCTGATCCGGCGCCTGCGCGAGCGCGAGCTCGGCGTCGTCGTCATCAGCCACAACCTGGTCGACGTCTTCGCGGTGGCCGACAGGATCTTCGTCCTCCGCCTCGGCCGCGCCGCCGGTGAGTTCAAGGCCGAAGAAACCACCGAGGAGCACGTCGTCGGCGCGATCACGGGAGTGGGGGATGGCGGCGACAAAAACAACCAGCACTCGGATGAGGGGGAGAAGGCATGAGCGCGACCGAGGCGGCAACCGCAGAGGAGACGGGCGAGCGCCGCCCGACCACCGGCGAAACCGTGCGCCGGATCGTCCAGGGGGATCTCTCCTCGGTTCGCGTCGTGCTCGGCCTGGTCGTGATCGCGGTCATCTTTCAGGTCCAGGAAGACCGCTTCCTCTCGGCCGAGAACCTGACCAACCTGATGCTGCAGATCACGACGATCGGACTGATCTCGGTCGGCGTCGTCTACGTCCTGCTGCTCGGGGAGATCGACCTCTCGGTCGGGGCGGTCAGCGGCCTCTCCGCCGCGGTGATGGCGGTCCTGAGCGTCAAACACGGCTGGAACGCCTACATGGCGATCGCCGCGGCCGTCGCCGTCGGTGCGGCGATCGGCTGCCTGCAGGGGTCCCTCTTCAGTCGCTTCGCCGTCCCGTCCTTCGTCGTCACCCTCGCCGGCTTACTGGCCTGGGAAGGGGCGCTCTTACAGGTGCTCGGGAAGACGGGCTCGCTCAACATCACCGACCCGAAGATCACCGGCCTCGCCAACATCTTCTACTCCGACACCGTCGGCTGGATCTTCGCCGCGGTGATCATCGGCGTCTACGGCGCCGCCCTCGCGGTCGGCTACCGGCGCCGGGTCGCCGCCGGATTGGGTGACACCAACCTGGTGTCGATGATCGTCCGCTTCGTGCTTCTGGCGGCGATCGTGATCGCCGCCGTCGCGATCCTCAACTCCGACCGCGGTGTGCCGTTGGCGGTGATGATCCTGCTCGCCTTCGTGGTCGGCATGGAGTACGTCGCCAAACAGACCAGCTTCGGCCGCCACGTCTTCGCGGTCGGCGGCAACGCCGAGGCGGCGCGCCGCGCCGGCATCCACGTCAACCGGGTCCGGGTCGCGGTCTTCACGATCGCCGGCACGATGGCGGCGATCGGCGGCGTCATGGCCGCCTCGCGCCTGTTCGCGGTCAACCAGAACTCCGGCGGCAACGAACTCCTGCTGCTGGCGATCGCCGGGCCGGTGATCGCCGGGACCAGCCTCTTCGGCGGCCGCGGCTCGGTCTGGACGGCGCTGCTGGGAGCGCTCGTAATCGGCTCGATCTCCAACGGCATGGACCTCCTCTCGCTCTCCTCGGCGGTGAAACTGATGGTCACCGGCGGCGTCCTCCTGCTGGCGGTCCTGGTCGACGCCGTCGCGCGCCAGCAACGGCAGACCTCAGGCCGCGTCTAGAGGCGCCTTAGCGGGAGACGAGGAGCGAGGCGCCGATCGCGCCGCCGAGGTCGCCGAGCGCGGCGACGCGGACCGCCGGCGGCCGCTCGTCGACGAAGAGGTGCTTTCCCATCTCCTCGCGCAGGGGGTCCATCAGGCGCTCGCCGAAGCGGATGCCGAGGCCGCCGCCGAGGATCACCGCTTCGGGGTCGATCAGGTTGACGGAGGAGGCGATCCCGGTCCCGAGCGCCTCGATCGCGCGCTCGATCAGCTTCTCGGTGAGGTGGTCGCCGTGGTCCAGTGCCCGCTCCCAGATGCCGCTGGTCAGCCGCGGTTTGTCGTGCTTCTCCATCAGCTTGAAGAGGTCGGTCTTGTGGCCCTCTTCGTGCTGGCGCCGCGCCTCGGCTTCCATCGCCGAGCGCCCGGCGTAGGCCTCGAGGCAGCCCTTGCGGCCGCAGGGGCACTTGGCGCCGCCGCGCTTCACGACCACGTGACCGATCTCGCCGGCGGCTCCGCGCCCCAGCCAGGGTTTGCCGTCGAGGACGAGGCCGCCGCCGACGCCGGTGCCCCAGAAGACCCCCAACAGGCTCTGGAACTCCTGCCCGGCGCCTAAGTGGAACTCGGCTTCGGTCGCGACCTGGACGTCGTTTCCGACCTTCACCTCGGTCCCGAGCGCATCGCCGAGGTTCTTGGCGAGCGGGAAGCTTCCCTCCCAGCCGGGGAGGTTGCGGGCGCCGGAGACGACGCCGGTCTTCTCGTCGGCGTCGCCGGGGGAGCCGACTCCGACCCCGATCAGATCCTTGGTCTCGACGCCGGCGGCCTGCGCCGACTCGCGCAGCGCCTCGGCCATCGCCGCGGCCACGTCCTCGGGCCCGCCGCTGGTCGGCGTCGGCCGCCGCGCCTCGCCGACCGCGTCGCCGCGCCCGTCGATCACCGCCGCCTGGATCTTGGTGCCGCCGAGGTCGATGCCGCCACGCAGGTCCGCCACGCGCCCAGTCTAGGCGGCGTTCGTCCTTTTACGGGCATATCCCCGGAAAAGGACGAACGCCGGTGGCATAACGTTCACCGGGATGAAGGGTTGGAGGCTTTGGTGGGCGAAGCGGCGCTGGTATGAGCGCAACGGGCGGCTGCTGCGGCGCTGGCGGATCAACCGGCACGCGGCCCGCGGCGGCTTCTTCATCCGCCACCCAATCGAGGGCGAAGTGTTGGAGGCGCTTGACGAGGGGCGGCTCGTGATCGGCGAGGGGACGCTGCTGGAGCCCGGCTGCTGGCTGACCCTGGCGCCGGAGGCGCGGATCGAGATCGGCGCCGGCTGCTTCCTCAACCGGGGGGTGATGATCGCCGCCCAGGAGCGGGTGGAGATCGGCGACCACACGATGTTCGCCAACGGCTGCTTCGTC
>Ga0184624_10000284_pt1 | contig 12340 bp, 12 predicted proteins | sample PLM3_5_b1_FD_133157 | JGI IMG/M metagenome (GOLD analysis project Ga0184624, IMG submission 133157) | Groundwater sediment microbial communities from an aquifer in East River, Colorado, USA - PLM3_5_b1 | ecosystem: Environmental > Terrestrial > Soil > Riparian zone | place: USA: East River...
GACGGCAGACGCGCACCAGCTCGCCGGCGGCCGTCTGGTGGAAGGGCGCGAACATCACCCCGATCGAGGAGATGACGACGTCGAAGCTCTCGTCCTCGAAGGGGAGGTCGTGGGCGTCTGCCTCGACCCACTCCAGCTCGACTCCCTCGGCCTCGGCGCGGGCGCGGCCGGCGTCGAAGAGCTCCGGCGTCAGGTCGCTGGCGACGACGTCGGCGCCCGCCTGCGCGGCCGGGATCGCCGCGTTGCCGGTTCCCGCGGCGACGTCGAGGACGCGGTCGCCGGCGCCAATGCCGGCGGCCTCGACGAGGCGAGGGCCGAGCGGCAGGAGGAAGGTCTCGACCATCGACGGGTAGTCGCCGGAGGCCCACATCTTGCGGTGTTTCTCTCGCAGCTCGGGGCTGGGGCTCGGGGCGTCGGTACTGGGGCTCACGTTCAAATCTCCTTTTTGGATCGCTTGATGACCCTTTTCTACGCCGCCCGAGGCATGGGATCAACTTCAAAATCTGCAGTTAGGCGCGTAGACTCGCCGTCGAGGAGATGCCGGAGAGCTATGGACAGTTCTGCCCGGTCGCCCAGGCGGCGGAGGTCCTGACCGAGCGCTGGACCCTGCTGGTCCTGCGCGAGCTGCTGATGGGCAGCACCCGATTCAACGAGCTGCAGCGCGGAGTGCCGCGGATGTCCTCCTCGCTGCTGAGCAAACGGCTGCGGGAGATGGAGCGCTCCGGCCTGCTCACCCGGGAGCCGCTGCAGGGCGAGCGCGGGCACGCCTACCGGCTGACGCCGGCCGGGGAAGCGCTGGGGCCGCTGGTCGTCTCGCTCGGCAACTGGAGCCGCGAGTGGCTGAAGCGGGAGATAAGCGAGGAGGAGGCCGACCCGGCGCTGCTGATGTGGGACATGCGGCGGAGCATCCGGATCGACCGCCTGCCCAAGGACCAGCTCGTCGTCTTCTTCCGCTACCGCGACGCCGAAGAGGGAAAACGCGCCTGGTGGCTGGTCGCCGAGCCCGCCGAGGCCGAACTCTGCTTCACCGACCCCGGCTTCGGGATCGACCTCCAGGTCGACGCCGAGGCGCGGGCGATGGCCGAAGTCTGGCTGGGGCGGCTCGAGCTGGGGGCGGCGATGCGCTCGAAGCGGATCCGCTTCAGCGGCCCCGAGGACCTCGTCCGCAGCGTTCCCGACTGGCTCGGCTACAGCACCTTCGCCTACGAGGACCCGGCGGCGGAGCTGGCGACGCGCCAGGCGAAGTAGCGCGGCGTACACCCCGGTTCGCTTCCTTCCCATCGGGTAGTACAAACGTCGAGAGGGGTACTCAGGCAGGTGAACGGGAGGATCGAGGATGCCGCGAGCAATCGATGGTCGTCTCATGGGCTTTGCGCTGGCCGTGGCCGTCTTCGCCTCGTTCGCCCTGATGCTCATCTTCGCCGACTCCCCCGAGGCGCTGCGCCGGCTCTGCGGGGGGCGGAAGACGACGATCGCCTCCAACGACCGCCTCATCCACGGGACCCGCGGCCCTGACGTGATTCTCGGCGGCCGCGGCGCCAACGAGATCCTCGGCGGGCGCGGCAACGACATCATCTGCGGCGGCTTCGGCCGCGACCGGATCGCCGGCGGCAAAGGCAAGGACACGATCGACGGCAAGAAAGGCGACGACTACGTCCGCGGCGGCCGCGGCTCCGACGAGGTCGACGGCGGCGCCGGGCGTGACCGGGTCCGCGGCGACAGCGGCAACGACATGGTCCGCGGCAGCCCCGGACGCGACGACGTCGAGGGCGGCCTCGGCGACGACGAGGTGGATGGCGGGCAGGGCGGCTTCGACACCGTCGCCGGGGGGATCGGCCGCGACCGCATCGACGGCGGCCCGGGCGCGCATGACATCGCCAACTACCGCAGCGCCGGCGGGCCGATCGAAATAGATCTCGCGGACGGGACCGTCCGTGGCGCCGAGGCCGAGCACCTCACGGGCATCGAGGACGTCGTCGGCGGCTCGGGCGACGACCTGATCGCCACCTCTACGGCGACCCTCAACCGGATCGAGGGAGGGCCGGGCGACGATCGCCTACTCAGCTCCCATGGTGAAGACGAAGCATTCGGCGGTCCCGGCAGCGACGAGTGCTTCGGGTCCTTCTCCGTGGAGGAGTCCTGCGGCGTCGCCGGCGCTGTCGGGACGCGGGTCGAGCTCTACGACAGCCTCACCGGGGCGCCCGCCCTCGCGATCGCCGGCGATGCCGGGGTCGATGAAGTCCACGTCGACTTCCGCGACGGTCGCTTCCTCGTTCGTGCCGGGGCCGGCAACCCGGTCCGGCTCGGCGACCCGCGCTACGCCGGCGGTTGCGCCGCCTCCGACGGAGTCGTCTGTGCGGGCGAGGTGAACTCGATCCTCGTCTCCCTCGGCGACGGTGGCGACCGGATCGTTCTCGGGCGCTCGCTGCCGCCGGAGATCGCGGTGACGATCGACGGCGGGGGTGGCAGCGACTGGCTGCAGGGAGGGCGCGGCGGCGACACCCTCTACGCCGGCGACGACGCCGAACCCGACCGCCTCGAAGGCGGCGGCGGCGACGACGCGCTCTTCGGCGTCAACATCCTCCACCCGCGCCGCGCCAGCGGGGCGGCGGCGATGCTGGGTGGGGGCGGGAACGACCTCCTGATCGGCGGCCAGCCCTGCGGGGGAGACCTCTTCCGCGGCGGCCCGGGCGACAACGACAGCGCCTCCTTCGCGCGGGTCCGAAACGAAGGAATCGTCGTCCGGGCGGAGATCGGGGGCGAAGTGGTCGACCCCGAGGCGCCCGAATGCGTTCCCGGGCGGATCGGCGGCAGCACCGAGAAGATCGAGGGATCGACCGGGCCGGACCGGCTCGCGGGCTCCGCCGGCGCCAACGTCCTGCTCGGCCGCGGCGGCTCCGACGTCCTCGACGGGCGCGGCGGACCGGACCGCTGTATCGGCGGCCGCGGCGGCGACCGCCTGCACCGCTGCGAGTACCGGCGCAACTGAGGTTGCAGCGCCGTCCCGCGGCGCGCGCGCTCCTTTGCACCTGCCTACGGTTTATGGGGAGCCGGCCCATAAGCCGGCTTTCCTCTTTCAGCTATGGCGAAATCGACCCCGAAAACGCGCCGGCGCTGGCTCTCGTCGCTCCTGGCGATGACCCTCGCCCTGCTCGCCTCCTGCGCGGTGGCGGTGGCGACCGCGCCCGCGAAGTCGAACTCGGAGAAGCTCGAAGCCGTCGAAGAGAAGATCGGCACCGTCGAAGAACGCGAAGGCGTGCTGACCTCCGACATCAGCGCGATGGGGGAGGAAATCTCCGCCCTCGAAGGCCAGGTCTCCTCGCTGCGAAACCAGGAGGCCGCCGCCGAAGAAGCGCTGGCGGCGAAGGAAGCCGAGCTGGAGGGGGCCGAAGACGAACTGCGCGAGGCGCTGGAACGGCTGGAGACGCTGCGCGGCCGCCTCAAGCGGGCGCTGATCGGCCTGCGTGAGCGGCTGGTCGCGATCTACACCTACGGCACCACCGACATCACCTCGGTCATCCTCAGCTCCGAGGACTACGGCGACATGGTCGCCCGCACCGAGTACTTCGACGCGATCCAGGAAAGCGACGAGAAGCTGGCCGCGCGGGTGCGCGAACTGCGCGACGAAGCGAAGAAGCTGGTGCGGCAGCGGAAGATCGCGAAACTGACGATCGAAGACGCGCGCGACGCGATCGCCGCCAAGGAGCAGCGGCTGGAATCGACCCGCTCGACCCTGGAGTCCCGCGAGGGGGCGCTGCTGGCGGCGCGGGCGGAGCAGCGCCAGACGCTGAAGGGGATCGAAGGCGAGCGCGACGAGCACGAGGAAGTCGCCGCTGACCTGCGGGCGCAGATCGCCGCCGAAATCGCCGAAGCGACCGGCGGCTACCCGCTGCCGGCCGGGCCGATGCCCTCGCCGAGCGCGGCCGGGTTCATCTGGCCGCTCGAAGGCACCCTGACCTCCGGCTTCGGCTACCGCTGGGGGCGGATGCACGAGGGGATCGACATCTCCGTGCCGGAAGGCACGCCGATCCGCGCCGCCGCCGACGGCACCGTGATCCTGATGCAGTCCGAGTACGAAAGCGGCGGCTACGGCAACTACACCTGCGTCGACCACGGCGGCGGGCTCTCCACCTGCTACGCCCACCAGTCGAGCTTCGCCACCTCGGTCGGCGCCAGCGTCAACCAGGGCGACGTGATCGGCCTCAGCGGCAACACCGGCCACAGCACCGGCCCCCACCTCCACTTCGAGGTGCGGATCAACGGCGCCCCCACGGACCCGCTCGGCTACCTCTAGCGCGCCCCTACGGCTGCAGGCGTTGGTGCTCCCAGCCGCGCTCGCCCTTTACGTAGAGCAGGCGGCGGTGGAGGCGGTCGGGGCTGCCGTGCCAGAACTCGACGAGGTCGGGGTCGAGGCGCCAGCCGCCCCAGCGGGCGGGGCGACGTAGGGAATCGGCGCCCGCGAGCGAGTCCGCCGCCTGGAGCAGCGCCTCCGGGTCCTCCAACGGCGCGCCCTGGCTCGAGGCGACGGTGGTCGCCTGGGCGTCCGGCGGGCGCTCGCCGAAGATCGCGTCCGACTCCTGCTCGGTCAGCTTCCGGACAGGGCCCTCGACCGTCATCTGCTGCAGGGTCTCGCGCCAGTAGAGCGTCCCCGCCGCCCGCGGGTTGGCGGCGAGCTCCTGTCCCTTGCGGCTCTCGTAGCTGCCGGCGAAGACGAGCGCCGGCGTTACCTGCTTGAGCAGGAGGATGCGGCTCGACGGCCGCCCCTCCGCGTCGGCGGTCGCCAGCGCCAGCGCCCGCGGCTCCCGCCCGCCGCGCTCGTCGGCGAGCCGCAGCCAGCGCTCGAGCAGCGGCAGCGGGTCCGCGGGCGGGTCGTCGAACTCCGGCAGCTCCAGCGTCCGATCGCCCGACAGCGTTTCAATCGGCTCCGCCATCCCGCCCATCCTCGCATGGGGTGTTTTTGCCCTGGAGATGGGTAGATGCTTGGCATCCCCAAAACCCCATGGAGGTGATGGCGATGGCCAAGGATCACGGCCCCAGCGTCAAGAACGACAAGCAGTACGAGGGCTTGCGCAAGAAGGGCATGAGCAAGGAACGGGCGGCGAAGATCGCCAACTCGCCGGGCGCGTCGAAGCGCGGCGGCAAGAACTCCTCCTGAGCGCTCCGAAGAAAGCGATCCGCGCGGTAATCCGAGGCCGGGTTCAAGCCGTCGGCTTCCGCGAAGCGACGGTGCGATGCGCCCACGAGACCGGCGCGCTCGGCTGGGTCCGTAACGCCGAGAACGGCAGCGTCGCCGTCCACGCCGAGGGGACCGAGGCGGCGGTCGACGGGCTGCTCGAGTTCCTCAGGGGGGGTCCCCCGGCGGCCGAGGTCGAGGACGTCGAGGTCGAAGCAACGAAGGTCGAGGGCCACGAGCAGTTCGCCGTCCGCGGCGTCAGCGCCGGCGCCTTCGTCGTCCAAGAGCACTGGGCGACGGCGCACCACTTCGACCTGCGGCTGGAGGTCGACGGCGCGATGCGCTCCTGGGCGGTGCCGAAGGAACCCTCGATGGACCCGGCGGTGAAGCGGCTGGCGATCGAGGTCGAGGACCACTCGATCTCCTACAACGACTTCGAAGGCGAGATCGACGGCGGCAAGGTGGAGATCTGGGACCGCGGTACCTACGAGCAGGGCGGGCGTGTCCCCTGGCCGGAGGCGCTCGAGCGCGGCCACGCCGTCTTCGTCCTCCACGGCGAGAAGCTGCAGGGAGGCTTCGCCCTGCAGCGGACCCGCCGCGGCGAGAAGCCGCAGTGGCTGCTGATCAAGCGCCGCGACAGCTCAAGTCACTAGAAAAAAAGGCCGATGTGTCCAGGGTGGACAAATCGTCTAAGCGATTGGACCCCTCACGGATAGCCGCACTGGGCCTAACCGCGCTCCTCGCCTGCGTACTTGCGTCCTACGCCGCGGTGATCCTCTGGGAACTCGGGGACGCCTCGCTGCAGGACGCGGTCGGACGCTGGGTCTACGACGCGGTCGTGCTCGGCGCCGCCGCGATCGTGCTCTGGCGCGCCGCCGTGATCGAGACCGAGCGCAAGGCCTGGCTGGCTCTCGGCGTCGGGATGCTGCTGTGGGCGCTGGGGCAGACCTATTACTCCACCGTCCTCTACTACGCCGAACCCGCTCCCTTCCCCTCTCCGGCCGACCTCGGCTTCCTCGCCTTCTATCCCGCCAGCTTCCTCGCCCTCGTCTTCCTGCTGCGGGCGCGGGTCGCCCAGCTGGAGCCGCTCGCCTGGGTCGACGGCCTGATCGGGGCTCTGGCCGTCGCCGGCGTCGCCGCCGCGCTGATCTTCCCGCCGGTCCTCGAAGCCCTCGGCGGCAGCCCGTTCGGGGTCGCCGTCAGCCTCGCCTACCCCTGCATGGACGTCGTCCTGCTCGGGCTGCTGAGCGGCGCCTTCGCCGCCTCGAAATGGCGGACCGAGGGGACCTGGGTCCTGATCGCCGCCGCGCTGCTGCTGTTCGGCGCCTGCGACGTCGTCTACCTCTCGGTCGCCGGGCAGTCGACGACCGCCCTGAACCTCGCCAGCGTCGGCTGGCCGCTCGCCTTCCTCCTCCTCGGGCTCGCCTCCTGGCTGCCGGAGACCGAGTTCGGGGCCGCCGTCCACCGCGCCGACCGCCGCCGCATCGCCGTCCCGCTGGCGATGGCGCTGGTCGGGATCGGCCTCCTCGCCGTCGGCAGCTTCGTCGCGATCGGGGCGGCCGCGGTCGCACTCGGCGTCGCCTGCTTGATCGCCGTCCTCGCGCGCCTCGTCATCACCTTCAACCAGAACACGCGGATGCTGGACGCCAGCCGCGAGGAAGCGATCACCGACTCGCTGACCGGGCTCGCCAACCGCCGGGCGCTGATGGCCGACCTCGACCGCGCCCTCTCGGCGACGCCGCCGGAGGCGATGGTCCTCGCGATCTACGACCTCGACGGCTTCAAGGCCTACAACGACAGCTTCGGCCACCCTGCCGGCGACGACCTGCTGCGCCGGCTCGGCGGCCAGCTCGCCGAGGCGATGGCGCCCTACGGGCGCGGCTACCGGCTCGGCGGCGACGAGTTCTGCGTCCTCGCCTCGACCAAGGCGCTGGCGGCGGAAGCGATCTGCCTGCGGGCCGAGGAAGCACTGTCGGACACCGGCAGCGGCTTCTCGATCGGCGCCTCCTGGGGCAAAGTGCTGATCCCGGTCGAGGTCGTCAACGCGAGCGACGCGCTGCGGATGGCCGACCGCCGCATGTACTCGCAGAAGGGCCGGCGGGCCGACTCGGCCAGCAGCCAGACCCGCGGCGTCCTGCTGCGGGTGCTGCACGAGCGCGAGCCGGAGCTCGAGCGCCACCTCGACGGCGTCGCCGACCTGGTCGCGACCTTCGGCCGCCAGGTGCCGCTCGACGCCGAGGAGCTCGATGTCCTCGTCCGCGCGGCCGAGCTGCACGACATCGGCAAGATCGCGATCCCCGACGAGATCCTCCACAAGGGCGCCGCGCTGAGCGACGATGAGTGGCGGCTGATGCGCAAGCACCCGCTGATCGGCCAGCGCGTGCTCGACGCGGCGCCGGCCCTGGGCGAGGTGGCGAAGCTGGTCCGCTCGACGCACGAGCGCTGGGACGGCGAGGGCTACCCCGACGGCCTCTCGGGGCGCGACATCCCGCTCGGATCCCGCGTGATCCTGATCTGCGACGCCTACAACGCGATGACCGAAGGCCGCCCCTTCCGAGCCGCGCGCAGCAACGAGCAGGCGCTCCAGGAGCTGCGCCAGGAGGCCGGCACCCAGTTCGACCCCGAGCTCGTCAAGACCTTCGCCGAGAAGGTGATGCCGGCACTCGAGCGCGAGCGCTACGGAGCGCCGCCCACGAACCAGCCCGCCGGGTCGGGCGCGCCGTCGAAGTAGCGGTCGAGCACCTGCGCGAAGACCGGCTGCTCGGGAGCGACGCGGGCGAACAGCGTCATCGAGGAGCGCAGCTTGACGGCGTCGATCCCGCCCATGGTTTCCTCTGCCGACTTGTCTTCGTGGGTCAGGAGGGCTTCGGCGCACTCGACCAAGCGCGGGCCGAGGACGGGATGCTCGACGTAAGCGCGCGCTTCCTCCGGGGAGTCGATCGCGTACTCGCGCGACATCGCGCTCTGCCCGAGCCCCGCTCGCTGCGGGAAGACGAACCACATCCAGTGGCTGACCTTGCGCCCGGCCCGCAGCTCCGCCAGAGCGCGCTCATAGGTGCCATCGCCGTCTTGCGCGTCGACGAAGCGCTGTAGGTCGCCACTCATGGCGTCATTGTCGACTTTTGCGTCCATTTGGACCACAAAGTCGACAGGCGCTCTACGGTGCCTGCATGGTGACGCTTGAGGAGTTGACGATCGCCGACGCGCCGGAGGCCTGGCGGGAGTGCGGCTTCGAGGTTGAGGGGGAGGAGTGCGTCGTCGGCGAGGTGCGAATCCGCTTCGCGCCGCGGGAGGGCGAGCGTGGGATCGTCGGCTGGAGTCTGCGCGGGCTCGAATCGACCGACCTCGATGGGCTGCCGACGAGCAGTAGCAACGGGCTTGCTCCTCTCGAAGAGCCAGGGCATCCGAACGGGGTCATTGACCTCGACCACGTCGTCGCGATCTCCTCCGACCTCGACCGTACGGTCGCGGCGCTCGTGGCCGCCGGGTTAGACCTGCGGCGGATCCGGGAGGAGCCGACGCCAGCCGGGGCACCGCGCCAGGCTTTCTTTCGGCTTGGGGCGCCGATCCTCGAGGTCGTCCAGGAGCCGGCCGAGGCGACCGCGAAGTCAGGCGGCGACCGCCCCGCCTTCTTCTGGGGTCTCGCCTTCGTCGCCCAGGACCTCGACCGCACCGTCGCCTTCCTCGGCGAGCGCGCCGGCGAGGCCCGGCCGGCGGTTCAGCCCGGCCGCCAGATCGCGACCCTGCCCCGAGATGCCGGACTTTCCGTGCCGGTGGCGCTGATGACGCCCCAAATCCGCCAGCCCTAGACGACGGCTGAGAGCGCGACGCCGACTGCTGCTGCCGCCAATAGCCCTGCGACTCGATGTGAGGCCCTTCTTGGTTTTTCGGCCAGCTTCTCGACCGCCATCACGCCGGTCAGCGCGCCCATCCACAGCAACTGAGCTGGGCCTGCCAGCGAGGCGGCGGCCATCATCGCCCAGCAGGAGGCGAGGCAGGCGCCGCCGTTGTAGAGGGCAAAGGTCGAGGTGCCGGCGCTTGCCCGCCATCCCCGCGGCGGTAGCGGGCGGCTGCGGTGGCAGGCGAGCAGCGCCCGGTGCTTCAACGGCGTCAGTTGCCACAGCGCCGCCGCCGCCAAGGCGGCGGCCGGGAGCAGCGGAGGCCCCGCCGGCGCCCAGGAGGAAAGCGGGATCAAGACGATTACGCCGAATGCGGTCCAGAGGCCGACGAAGACGGCTAGGAACTCCGCCGCGGCCCGGCGCCGGCGCCAGTAGAGGCTCGTGCGGGAGACGTGCCGCACTGCCGGCAACGCCGCCGGGACCATCATCGCCAGCGCCATCAGCCCCCACATCGGCGTCGCCGCGAGGAGCGAAATCGAATTGACCCCGCCGCTGGAGGCGATGTGGTTGCCGGTATCGCCGGTGCCGCTGTCGAACCCGAGGGTGCAGAGCCAGAGCGGATCGCCGCTCCAGCTATGTCCGGCCCCGCCGCCGTCTCCATGCGTCATTCCGCCGCCGAGCAGGAGCGCGGTCCAGGCGGCGGCGACGGCCGCCTCGACCCAGAGCGTCGGCCGGCGCCCGATTGCGCGCAGGCTCGGCACCGCGGCCTCAGGCGTCGATCGAGAGGCTCACCCGTCCGATGCGGACGGGGTCATGCGTTTCTTCGTAGGGGGCGAGCGCCTCGCCGCCGGCCTCCTCGGCGCCCTTTGGCACCACCGGTCGGAAGCAGACCCGCAGCCCCTCGCGATCCCAGTCGGTTTCGTCGCGCAGCGACCGGACCACGTCGGTGACCTCGACGCTGATCCGCATCGCGTGCGGAACCTCGTCGCCGTTGGGTCGCGTCGTCCGCTCGATCCCGAAGAAGGCGAGGTTGCCGGCGTAATGCCGGTCGTAGTCGGCGGAGCTGGGCTCGTCCGGCAGGTCGAGGTAAATCGCGTAGACGGTTCCCGGAGTTTTCTCGCCGCGGATCTCCTCGATGTTGAGGTAGAGGTGCCGCGGATCCTCGGGGTCGGCCGCTTCGAGAACCTCTTCTTGCGCCTCCGGCTCGATCGCCACCGGCACTTCGATCGATTCGCCGACGAGTGGGACCGGTTCGTCGGTGATGCCGACGAATTTCGGTTCGTTTGGCGTTTCCCCGCTCGGGGTTGGCTGGGTTGAGGGAGTCACTTCTTCCACCGTACCCGCCGGGCTCGGGTCGTACGTGTAGTCGAGCATCTGGGTGGTCGTCGCTTCACCGCAGGCCCTGGTTGCTTCGTTGCCGGCGGCGTCGAAGAACTTGAATTGATGGTTCACCCATCCACCTTCGCCGGGATTGGATTTGCCTTCGCGCTCGTTCCAGAACGCCCAGATCCGGTCGATGTTGGAGTGATGCAGCCAGAAGATCGGGTCCTGCGCCGCGGCTTCCGGATCCAGCATCCAGCCGCCGATTTCGACGTGAACGGCGCCGTGTGGCCGGATCTCTGGCGGGCCCGCCTGGCCCGCGAAGCGAGGCTGGAGGGGGCCGATGTTGCCGCCCCCGAACATCGCGTTGCCGATGAATTCGCGCAGCGCCAGCGCCTGCTGTTCGTCGGAGAGCATGTCGGGAAGTTCGCCGCCGTTGTTGTAGAAGGGGCGGCGGCCGCCGACGAACAGCGGGTTGCCTTCGTTGGCGGGCAGGCGAAAAGGTTCTGGGAGCGAGGCGTTCGGGCCGCCGAGCCCATAATTCCAGTAGGGCAGAGCCCAGTCTTCGGGTCCGCCGTTATCGACAACCGCTTTGCGGACGATTTCCTCGAAGTAGAAGAGGTAGAGGCGGTGCCAGGGGAAGAAGAACCAGCTTTCGTGTTCACATTGTTTCTGCAGTGAGAGCGGCGAGGAGTGAGTGCCGTGGATCGCGGCTTGGTAGGTCCAGCTGGTTGGGTCGTCGTCGGCGCGCCCTTTCATCGTCGCGACGGCATCCGAGTAGTGCTGCAACGCCGTCGAACCCTGAGGGCTGCGTGCCTCATAGCGAATAAACATGCACCCAACGCTACCGCGCATGACAAGAGTAAAAGTAAGGTTGACAGTCGTACCGAAAATGGTGTGTAGTCAACTGTTGAGGGTGTTTAAAGTACTTCACTGTGTGTGTTCTTTCGCGCGTGCAAATTCGGCGCGCGCGAACTATGGCTTGCCGGGCGCCACGCCTTCCGCGTAGGATTGCCCCATGGGAGAGTTCCGCTACGAAGGGCACCGGATCAGCTTCGACGAATACGGTGAAGGCGAGCGGCTGATCGTCCTCGTCCACGGCCTGCTGATGAACCGCCACATGTTCGACCGGCTGGGGCCGGAGCTGGCCGAGCGCGGCAACCGCGTCGTCACCGTCGACATGTTGGGACACGGGCGCTCCGACCGCCCGGAGGACCTGCGGCTCTACTCGATGCCGCTCTTCGCCCGCCAGGTGGTGGCGCTGCTCGACCACCTGGGCGCCGAGGACGCGGTGGTGGGCGGCACCTCTCTCGGGTCGAACATCGCCCTCGAGCTGGCGGTCCGCTATCCGGATCGGGCGCGAGGGCTGTTCATCGAGATGCCGGTGCTTGACAACGCGCTCTCCGCCGTCGCCGGCCTCTTCGCGCCGGTCCTCCTCGGCTTGAAGTTCGGCCGACCCCTCTTCGAGGGTCTCTCGCTGGCGACGCGGGCGATCCCGCGCACCCATCACCTGGTCGACATCGGGCTCGACTGGGTGCGGCAGCGGCCCGGCCCCTCACAGGCGGTCTTCGAGGGGCTGCTGCTCGGCGAGACCGCGCCCCATCGCGAGGACCGGGTGAAGATCGAGCACCCGACCCTGATCGTCGGCCACCCGCGCGACCCGCTGCACCCCTTCAGCGACTCGGGGATGCTGCTGGAAGAGCTGCCGAACGCGCGCCTGGTCGAGGCCAACTCGATCTTCGAGTGGCGCTTCAACCCCGAGCGGCTGAACGACGAGCTGAGCGCCTTCCTCGACGAGGTCTGGGCGCCGAAGCTGCGCGCCGTCGCGGCTGGCTGAGCCCCCTGTCAGACTGACTGGCCGGTGAGCCAGATCTCCGACGACAAGCGCCGGCTCGATCGGGAAGCACCACTCTTTCTGGGCGATGTACTCCTTGAGGATGTCGGTCTGGATCGTGCCGCCGAGCTTCTCGGCCGGGACGCCCTGCTTCTCGCCGACGAGGACGTAAAA
>Ga0184624_10000285_pt1 | contig 12339 bp, 8 predicted proteins | sample PLM3_5_b1_FD_133157 | JGI IMG/M metagenome (GOLD analysis project Ga0184624, IMG submission 133157) | Groundwater sediment microbial communities from an aquifer in East River, Colorado, USA - PLM3_5_b1 | ecosystem: Environmental > Terrestrial > Soil > Riparian zone | place: USA: East River...
ACGCCTACGTCCTCACCTTCGGCGGCTTCCTCCTGCTCGGCGGCCGCCTCGCCGACCTGCTCGGCCGCCGCCGCGTCTTCATGTTCGGGCTCGTGCTCTTCGCGATCGCCTCGCTGTTCGGCGGGTTGGCGAGCAGCTCGGGGCAGCTGGTCGTCGCCCGCGCCGTCCAGGGCCTCGGCGCCGCGATCCTCTCCCCCGCCGCCCTCTCGATCGTCGCCACCACCTTCAAGGACGGCGCCGAGCGCAACAAAGCGCTGGGGATCTGGGGGGCGGTCGCGGGCTCCGGCGGCGCCGCCGGCGTCCTCCTCGGCGGCATCCTCACCGAATACCTCGGCTGGGAGTGGGTGCTGTGGGTGAACGTGCCGATCGGGATCGCCGCCGCGGCGCTGGCGCCGCGGCTGATCGCCGAATCCCGTGCCGAGCAGGAGGTGCGGACCTTCGACGTCGCCGGCGCGACGACGATCACCCTCGGCCTCTCCGCCCTCGTCTTCGCCTTGCTCGACGCCGAAGACGCCGGCTGGGGCTCGACCCAGACGATCGGCGTCCTCGCCGCCAGCGCGATCCTGCTGATCGCCTTCGTCGCGATCGAGCGCCGCTCGCGCGCCCCGCTCGTCCCGTTCTCGATCTTCCGCCTGCGGACGATCACCGGCGCCAACGTCGTCGGCATCCTCGTCGGCGCCTCGCTCTTTTCGATGTTCTTCTTCATCTCGCTCTACATGCAGCAGGTGCTCGGCTACAGCGCGATCAAGGCCGGGCTCTCCTACCCGCCGCTGGCGGTCGCGATCATGCTCTCGGCCGGCGTCGCCTCCGGCCTGGTGACGAAAGTCGGCTTCAAGCCGATCCTCGCCACCGGCATGGTCTTCATCGCCATCGGCCTCCTCTGGTTCTCCCAGATCAGCCCCGACGGCACCTTCCTCGCCGACATCCTCGGCCCCTCCCTCTTCGCCGCGGTCGGCCTCGGCTTCGCCTTCGTCCCGGTCACGATCGCCGCCGTCTCCGGGGTCGAAGACCGCGAGCAGGGCCTCGCCAGCGGCCTGATCAACACCTCCCAACAGGTCGGCGGCGCCCTCGGCCTCGCCATCCTCGCCGCGATCGCCAACTCGAAGATCGGCACCTCCCGCGACCCGGTCGTCCTAACCGACGGCTTCTCCTCCGCCTTCCTGGTCGGCGCCGGCTTCGCCATCCTCGGCCTGATCGCGACGCTCCTGCTGATCCGGAATGCGGATAGCAGGGCGCACGTAGAGCTCGGGGCCGAGATGGCCGTCGAAGACGCGGCCTGACAGCCGGCCGCCGGTCCCCGCGGGAGGCAGGAGCCCTCATACACCCCGGTTTTTAATGAGGGAGTCTTTCTTTAATAGAAGAATTCGCCCGGCTGCTGCGTTGTCCCGGAAGATCGAGACCGTAGGAGGAAAAGGTGCTGGACGAGGGCCGTTTTTCAGGGGATACCGGTGAACTGCGCAGCTGGGAGCAGCTGCGGCAGCGAAGTGCAGAGCAGTCACAGAGGGGCGAACTGACGAAGGCACTCGGGTCGCTGCAGCGGACGATCGACACCTATCGATCCGAAGGGCTGAGCGATCTCCTCTGTGAGTTGGAGGCCGAGTTGGGCGACATCCAACTGGAGCTCGGTCACAGCGACGAAGCGATCACCCACTACCGGCAGTCGCTGGCACTCGCCCAGGAAGCACACAACGAAGCGGCCACCGCATCTGCCCACCGAAGGATCGGCATGGCCTACCAGGAGAAGTGGGAGCTACCGAGGGCGGAGGAGAGCTACCGTGAGGCCGACCGGCTACTGGAAGGCGTCGATGACGATTCGGAGCGAGCGGTGCTCCGGGTGCAGTGGGGGTCGCTCTTCGAGGACCTCGGCGGTTTTAAGAAGGCGCGCAGGCAATACGAGGAGGCACTTCGTATCTACCGGAGCCTCAGAGACCCCGCCGGCGAGGCGATGGCCCATCGTCGGCTCGCTTCCGTGCTGCATGAGCTCGACGCCCTGTCGGAAGCCGAACAAGAGCTCCACATGGCCCGTACCCTGCTCGACCAGCAGGAGAGCCGGGATATTCCCGAGCTGATCGAGGTGCTCAACCTCCTCGGCCGGATCTACGAGGACCAGGGGCGAACCAGTGACGCGATGGAGCTCTACGAGGAGGCCTACCACCAGGCCGACACGCTCGGCATCGCTCCCGCAAAAGTGGAATGCCTGCGGCGGATGGGGTCCGCGCTGGCGGTCCGAGGCGAACTGAAAGAGTCAACCGAGCGGTACCAGCAGGCGATCAACATCTGCCGGCACCTCGACGACCGTCGGGAGCTAGCCGAGATCTACGGTGACCTGGGCGACGTTTATGTCGAGCAAGGCGACTTCAAGGAAGCAGAGAAGTCCTTCAAGTCGGCCGCGGAACGGCTCGATCATGACAACCCGCGCGGCTTGGCCCTGGCGAAAAGACGCCTCGGAGAGCTCTACCAGGAGAAAGGGGAATACAAGCGGGCGGAGGAGTGCTACTCGGAAGCCGAGAGCCTGCTCGAAGGCCTCGACGACGCCGGGGAGAAAGCCATCCTCTATACCGCCTGGGGATCACTGCAGCAAGAAGGCGGTCGTCTGCGCGACGCCCTTGCGAATTACAAAGACGCTCTTGCCATCAACGAGGGCAATCGCCACCTTCGCGGTGAGGCGATCTGCAGGAGGTACATCGGCTCCGCCCTGCGCGACCAGGGTCGTCTCGAGGAGGCGGAGAGCGAACTACGCCGCGCCCGCGCTCTCTTCGAACAACAGGGCGGCGAGGACAAGCCGGAGCTGATCGAGGTCAACAACCAACTCGGGTCGGTGCTTCAAGACCAGGGGCGGATCAACGAAGCGATGGATCTCTTCCAGCAGGCGCACAATCTCGCCGGCGCGCTGGGGATCGAGCCCGCGAAGGTGGAGAGTTTGCGCTGCATGGCCTCCGCCCTGGCAGCATCGGGCGCGCTGAGCGATGCGGAAGAGCGTTACAACGAGGCAATTCTCCTCTGCGAAAAGAAAGACGAGGTGGCTCTTTCGGCGCTGTACGGAGAGTTCGGCGACGTCCTCTTCGAGCAGGGACGCCTGGAAGAAGCAATCGATGCCTACAAGAGCGCACTGGCATACGACCAAAACCACCAGGACCAGCTCGGAATCGCCAGCGCCAATCGTCGTCTCGGAGGGGCTTACCAGCGTCGTGGTAAACACGACCAAGCCCAGGAGTACTACAAGGAAGCCGAGCGTCAACTTCGCCAACTGGAGGATGAGGACGAGCGGGCGCTGCTGCGCCTCTACCAAGGCATCTCATACGAGGATCAGGGCTTTTGCTCGAAAGCCCTCTCGAAATACAGCAAAGCCCGAACCTTCTATCAGCAACAGCGCAATGCGCTGCGGACTGCCTTCGCGGCCCGCTGCGAAGGCTCGGCGCAGCTGCAGCTGAACCTCTTGGCCGACGCGGAGGCAAGCGCCACCTTCGCCTTGGAGAAACTATCCGGGATCGAAGACAAGCCCGAGGAAATCGAGTGCCTGAACCTGCTCGGAGCCGTTCGCCGTACCCAGGGCCGTCGCGATGAAGCCTTCGAACTGCATTCGAGGGCGCTAGCCCTGGCCGACTCCCTCTCGCTGCTCCCGGCGAAGGCGAATTCGCTAAGGCATGTGGCAGCGGTTTTGGTCGAAGGCCACGAGGACAATCGGAAGCAGGCGCTCGGGAAATTGGAAGACTCGCTGGCCATCTACACAAATCTCGAAGACGAGGTCAACTGCTCTGAGATCCATGACGACATCGCAGACGCAAGCCTGATCCTCGACCGAGTAGAGGAGGCGGTCACCCACTACGAGACCGGTCTGCGGATAGCCCGCAGATTAGATAGGCACGCCCTGACCGCGGACATCCTCCTTGGGCTCGCCCGCTGCAAACGTCGCCTTGGCAAACTCGAGGGGGTACGGGTATATCTCGATGATGCTGGTCAGATGATCGACCAGATCGACAGCAGTCCGGCGCGACAGGCGCGCCTCCGCCTCGAGCTGGCTCAGATCCTTGAGGACGAGGGGAAACCGGAGGCCGCGATCGAGGACTACGAAAAGGCCCTCGGCTCGTTCAACGAATGCAATGACACGATGGGCGCGCTGGAGTGCCACCGGCTGCTACTAGCAGCCAACACCAGCAAAGGGGACTTCCCCGAAGCCGGTCACCACCTTTCGAAGACTCTTTACCTGGAAGGGAACATGGAGGCCCTGTGGGCGGTGATGCTCGATCAGTTCCATCCCAAGATCGGCGACAGCGCCAAGGGCCCCTTTGCGGAAAACCGTTACGGAAGCGGCGTACTCGAGGCGATGAAAGTGTGCGAGCGCGAAGTGCACGCCTCTGTCGACACGGACACGAAGATAAAGAGGAACCAGGCGGTGATCCAGTGCCTGGAGCCAGATCGACGCGGCGGCCTCGCCCCCTGGTCGGAAAGGGCGCAGCTCGAAGCGTTCCGGAACCTCTGCATCGCTGCATTCGAGTGCTGCCGCAATCCCCTGGCTCACAAATCAGGGCTCCCGATGGATGCGAGCCAGGCGTTCGCCTGGCTGGGAGTTGCGCACCTGATGCTAACCCTGATGGACGCTCCGGAAGGCGCAGAACCGGCTCCTAGGCCGGCAGAAGGACCGGCATGACCAGGGAGGAGATGGAGCAATTTCTCCCTGAACTGCTGGAGGCGCGATATCCGGACTTGGCGCAACAGATGGGCGTGGAGGGCGCTCCCGGCCTTCCGGGCATGGGCGGCTGGATGCTAAGCCTCGACGGCTGCGTGGTCACCGCTTCGGTCAGCCGGAGCTCCCATCCCTTCATCTGGATCCGGGGCGGCGTGGCTCATGCGCTCCCCAGGTCCGAAGAGCTGGCGCTACGGGTGGCCGCCGCCAACAAAGACCTCGTGGTAGGTCGCCTGTACATGGCCTACGGTGACGACCTGGCGATGGTCGTCTTCGACGAGTCGGTTTTCGGGGGCTACCTCTCCTTTCAGCACGAGCCCAGCATCGAAGATGTGGTCAACAAGCTGGAGACGAGCGTCCAGTACACCAGCGAGTGGGCCAAGAAGATCAGGGATGAGTTCGGAGGCCGGCCGTTCACGTCTGACGACTTGCACCTGCTGAGTTTCTAGGCGGGCACCGGGCCGGCCCACCCAAATCACTCAGACTCGACCGCCTTGCGGCGGGTCTTGCGTTTCTGGAGCCGGGTTGGATGCGGAGGCGCCCGACGCGGGGGCTAGGGTGGACTGGTCTTGTCCCTGCGCCTGCTGAAGACCGCGAGCCTCACCGCCCTGCTGATGGGCGCGCTCGCGATCTTCGTCCTCGGGGGCAACAGCGACGCCGCGGCGCCGGCTGCCAGTGCGGTCGGGTCCTCGGCCTGCGGACCGCTCCAGTACGGGGGCAAAGGCGACCCTGAGGCGCTTATCGTCTCCGATTTGCCGCTGCAGGGGGACTCGAAGCAGCGCTCGCTGCAGATGAACGACGCGATCCGGCTCGTCCTCGAGGGCGCCAACTGGCAGGCCGGCGGGGTCAAAGTCGGCTTCCAGGCCTGCGACGACTCAAGCGCCAAAACCGGCCTCTGGACCAAGGCGCATTGCCAGGCGAATGCCAAGGCCTACGCCGCCAATCCCAGCGTCCTCGGGGTTATCGGCACCTACAACTCCGGCTGCGCGGAAGCGATGATCCCGATCCTCAGCCAGGCCCCGGGCGGCGGCGTGGCGATGGTCTCCCCCGGCAACACCCTGATCTGCCTCACCCAGTCGAGCCCGAGCTGCGGCAAGGGCGAGCCGAAGAGCCTCTATCCGGGGCGGCGGAACTACGCCCGGGTCGTCCCCAACGACGCCTACCAGGGCGCCGGGCTGGCGAGCTTCGCTCAGAAGCGAGGAATGAAGGACGCCTACGTCCTCTACGCCGGCAAAGACCCGACCAGCCTCGGCCAGGCGAAGACCTTCCGCGGCGCCGCCCGCAAGCTCGGCATCCACGTCGTCGGCTTCAGGGCCTGGAACGTCAACGCCTCGAGCTACCGGGGGCTGATGGGAACGGTCGCGAACGCCGCGCCCGACGCGGTCCTGCTCGCAGGCTTGACCGAGTCCAACGGCGCCCGGCTGATCAAGGACAAGGTCGCGGTGCTCGGCCCCAACAGCGGCGTCGAGCTGCTCGCGCCCGACGGCTTCGCCCAGCAGTCGACGATCGACCTCGCCGGCAAGGCTTCGAAGGGGATGTTCGCCAGCGTCCCGGGCCAGGTACCGCAGAACCTCACCGGCCCGGGCGCGAAGCTGGTCGACGAACTCGAAAAGGACCTCGGCGGGCCGGTCGAACTGTACGCGCCCTACGCGGGCCAGGCCGCAAGCGTCGTCCTCGACGCGATCGGCAAGGGCCGCGACCGCACCGGCACGATCGACGCCGTCCGCTCCACCTCGGTCCACAACGGCATCACCGGCAGCTTCGCGATCCTCCCCAGCGGCGACCCGAGCGTCGGCCCGATCACCGTCTCGATCGCGCGCAAGAGCTTCGTCCCGTTCCAGGTGATCGAGCCCGGCCCGGCGCTGGTCAAAGCCGCCCGACACGGCTGAGAACATCGCGCAGATGACAGCGCCGTACGCCCCGGGGATGGACGCTCGCAGCACCCGAGTGGCCGCACGGCTGAAGACGCCGATGCTGATTGCGGCGGCTCTGACGCTGCCGACCGTCGCGATCACCGAGTCCGAGCCGGGCGGGCTGTTGGAGGACGTCGCCATCGCCCTCAACTGGATCACCTGGACCGCCTTCCTGTTCGAGTTCGTGGTGATGCTCGCGGTCGTGCCGGATCGCCGGGCCTGAGCCGACCACCACCGGCGGCGAGATCGTCTCCGTCTTCGTCCTCCTGATCGGGATCGGCTTCGTCGCCCTCCTCACCGGCTCCTTCGCCCAGCGCTTCCTGGCACCGGAAATCGCCGAGATCGAGGAAGAGCTCGAGGAGGAGAAGCTGAGTGCCGAGGCGCTGGCGCTGCGGGAACTGAAGAGCGTCCAGGAGCAGCTGCAGGCGCTCGAGCTCGCGATCGAGCGGATGGCGAGCCGCTAATCGGCCTGCGCCTGCTCCTCGGCGATCTTCGACTCCAGCTCCTTCATCACGTCCGGGTCGCGCAGGGTGGTGACATCGCCCAGGGCGCGGCCCTCGGCGATGTCGCGCAGGAGGCGGCGCATGATCTTGCCGGAGCGCGTCTTCGGCAGGTCGTCGGCCCAGACGATCCGCTTCGGCCGGGCGAATTTGCCGATCCGCTCCGCGACGGTGGCGCGGATGCCCTCGACCAGCTCCTCGCTCTCGTCCTTGCCGCCGCGGAGGGTGACGAAGGCGCAGATCGCCTGCCCCGTCTGCTCGTCGGTTTCGCCGATCACCGCAGCCTCGGCGACGTCGGAGTGGGCGACGATCGCCGACTCGACCTCGGCGGTCGAGAGCCGGTGGCCGGAGACGTTGACGACGTCGTCGATCCGGCCGATCACCCAGAAGTAGCCGTCGGAGTCGCGGCGGGCGGCGTCGCCGACCAAATACCGCTCCACCCCGAAGCGGGAAAAATAGGTCTCGACGAACCGGTCGTCCTCCTTGTAGAGGCCGCGCAGCATCGAGGGCCACGGTCGCTCCAGGACCAGCAGCCCCTGACCTTCGTCGATCGGCTCGCCGTTGCGCTCGTCGACGACCGAGGCCTCGACGCCCGGGAACGGGACGGTCGCCGAGCCGGGCTTGGTCGCGGTCAGGCCCGGCAGCGGCGAGATCATGATCCCGCCCGTCTCCGTCTGCCACCAGGTATCGACGATCGGGCAGCGGCCGCCGTCGATCACCTCGCGGTACCAGAGCCAGGCCTTGGGGTTGATCGGCTCGCCGACCGAGCCCAGCAGGCGCAGCGAGGAGAGGTCGTGTTCGGCCGGGATCTCCGCGCCCCACTTGATGAAGGTCCGAATCGCCGTCGGCGCCGCGTAGAGGATCGTCGCGTTGTAGCGCTCGACAAGCTCCCACCAGATCCCCTTGTGCGGGTAGTCGGGCGCCCCCTCCCACATCACCGAGGTGGCGCCGTTGGAGAGCGGGCCGTAGACGATGTAGGAGTGGCCGGTGACCCAGCCGACGTCGGCGGCGCACCAGTAGACGTCTGACTCGGGCTTCAGGTCGAAGACGTAGCGGTGGGTGGCGGTGACGCCGGTCATGTAGCCGCCGGTCGTGTGGAGGATCCCCTTCGGCTTCGCGGTCGAGCCGGAGGTGTAGAGGATGTAGAGCGGGTGCTCGGCCTCCATCGGCTCCGCCGGGCACTCCGGGTCGGCTGCCGCCATCGCCTCGTCGTAGAAGACGTCCCGCCCCTCCGTCATCGGGCACTCGATCCCGGTGTGGCGGACGACGACGATCTTCTCCAGCGCGTGATGGTTGGCCATGTGCTCGTCGACCTGCGGCTTGATCGGCGCCGTCCTGCCTTTGCGGCGGGCGCCGTCGACGGTGACGAGCGCCTTCGCTTCGGAGAAGTCCATCCGCTCTGCGACCGCCTCGGCCGAGAAGCCGCCGAAGACGACGTTGTGGGGGGCGCCGATGCGGGCGCAGGCGAGCATCGCGACGACGACCTCGGGGATCATCGGCAGGTAGATCCCGACGACGTCGCCCTTCTTGACGCCGAGGCCCTTGAGCGCGTTGGCGAAGCGCTGGACGTCGCGGTGCAGGTCGGCGTAGGTGAGATCGCGCTCCTCCCCCTCCTCGCCGCGCCAGTGGAAGGCGACGCGCTCGCCGTTGCCGGCCTCCACGTGGCGGTCGAGGCACTGCGCCGAGGCGTTCAAGCGCCCGTCGGCGAACCACTTGTAGAAGGGCGGGTTGGAATCGTCGAGGCTCTGCGTCGGCTCAACGTCCCAGTCGAGCACATCCTTCGCCTGCTGCAGCCACCAGGCCTCCGGATCGGCCGCCGCCTCCTCGTAGACCGCAGGATCGCTCCAGTTAGCGTTCGCCCGCAGCTCCTCCGGCGGCTCGAACTTCTCGACCCCCAGAAGCTCCTCCAGCCTCTGCTCAAGATCCATGGCGCAAACCTACCCTAGGCAGGCAATCTGGAGCGTCGTTTCCACCCTTTTCCCCCTTCTGGTGTGGAAAAGGGTGGAAACGACGATCAGAGGCCGGCGGGGTGGCGGGCTACGAACCCTTCTGGGGACGACGCCCAGGGGTCGTGCCAGCGGGGGCCGGCGCCGCCTGAGGTGTCGAAGGAGATGCCGGCGACGACCATCCAGGCGTGGCCGGCATTGGCGTAGACGGTGATCCAGCGACCCGGGCCCGGTTCGCCCCAGGTCGAGAGGCCAGTCGAGTCCAGCGGGCTTTCCAGCAGGCCGCCGCCGTGCAGCGCGTAGCTGACAGCGCCGGAGCAGTCGTAGCCGGAGGATTCGAAGGAGCCGTGGCCACCGCCCCAGATGTACGGGGTCGTGGCGATCGCGTTGGCGGCGGAGACGACTTCCTGCACCGACTGCGGCGCCGAGGCGGGGGCGCTCGCTTCGCTTTCGGTGATCAGCTGCGCTTCCTGGCCCGGATTGAGCGGCGCCGGCATCAGGCCTTCGGTCGCGTCGCCGCCTTCGGAGGCGATCTGTTCGGAGATCGCCGAGAGGTTGTCGCTGAGCTGCGATTCGCGCGATTGCAGCTCATCGAGCGCTTCCTGGCGCGCGGCCTGTTCGGACTTCAGTTCGGTGAACCGCACCTGCGCTTCTTCGCGGGCGGCGGCGACTTCGCGCTCCTTGGCGGCGATGGTGTCCCGCACTTCTTCGATCTCGGCCCGGTGCTCGTCGAGTTTCTCGACCGCGGTGCGGACTTCGTCCCGCAGGTCCTTGACCCGGTCGACGACGGCGTCGTCGTAGGCCTGGATCTGGCGCACGTATTCGGTCTGGGCGCTGATCTCGGCCCAGTCTTCGGATTCGAGGATCGCGTCGAGGACGTCGGGCGAGCCGGACTCATAGATCGCGACCAGGCGGTCCCCGAGCAGGTCGAGGGATTTCTGCAGCTTCGCCCGCACCCGCTCCAGGTGCGCTTCTTCAGCTTCCAGCGCCGCGGTCGCGCGGTCGAGCTCGGCCTGCTTTTCGGCCAGTTCGGCCTCGACCGCTTCCTGTTCCTGGCGCAGGGCGGAGACTTCGCCGAGCTTGGCGTCGATCGCGCGGTTCTGTTCGGCGATCGACGCGGTCAGGTCGCTGCTCTCGGCGCGGACGCCTTCGAGCTTGTCCCGCGTCGCTTCCAGTTTCTCGCGCGGATCGGCCGGCGCCGATTCAGCCCAGGACGCCGCCAGCGCGCAGAGCGCGACGAGGAAAAGCGCGGCGGCAACCAGAATTCGATGCCGCCCCGTACGCGTAGAAGAGGCAAACAGCACGGACGGCGCAGGCTAGCGAAGCACCTGCGCCGCCCGGCAAGGGGTCGATAATCCGCAACTTCCGTTGCAGATGCAGGACTTTTCAGGCGTCCCTAGGCGAGCAGCTTGGCCTTCGCCTGGTCGAACTCCTCCTGGCTGAGATCGCCTTTCGCCTTCAGCTCGGAGAGCTTGTGCAGCTCGTCGGCGGAGCCGGCGCCGGCCTGCGTGCGGACGTATTCGTCGAAATGCGCTTTCGCGTCCGCCTGGGCCTTGATCGTCCGGTCCCGCATCCCCTCGCCGCGGGCGATCAGGTAGATCAACGCCGCCAGGAACGGGATGAAGACGAGGAAGAACACCCATGCGGCCTTGCTCCAGCCGGAGAGCTCGTGGTCGCGGAAGAGGTCGCTGAGGATCGTGATCAGGATCCAGATCCAGATCACGAAGAAGAAGACCTCGAGCGCGATGAGGAGGATTTCCCCAAAGCTGATGTCGGCAACTGGAAGAAGCAAAAAGTTCCTTTCCTGGTTTACGAGGCACCCATTCTCACTGCAAACAGGACGATTGCAACCGAAGTCGCCAGATTGAGGCTGGAGACCCCCTCCCGCATCGGTATGGAGACACGGGCGTCTGCCCGCTCGAAGACGTCGCCGCTGAGCCCGTGGCGCTCGGTTCCGAAGGCGAGAATGGCACGGGCCGGCAGCCGCTCGGGCGCCAGCTCCTCCCCCTCCGGATCGATCGCCAGCAGCGGCCGGTCGCTCTGCGGCAGCGCCTCGACCGCGGCCACGGGGAGCGCGAACTGCAGGCCGGCGGCGCCACGGACCGCATCGGGATGCCAGGGGTCGTTCTCGCCGGTGGTGATCAAGGCCGCGGCCCCGGCGGCCGCGGCGACGCGGATGCAGGCGCCGATGTTGCCCATGTTGCGCGGCTGCTCGAGCAGCACCGCCGGTGCCGGGGCGGGGTCGGCGAGCGCCGCCTCCAGGTCGACCTGCGGGCGGCGGGCAATCGCGACGACGCCGGTGTGCGGGACCAGCGGCACCAGGTCGGCCAGCGTCTCCTTGTCGACGGGCTCGACGCGGCCGGCGAGCTGTCCGACCAGGTCGGGGGCGAGGTCGCCGGCCATCTCCTCCAGCGAGCCCGGATCGATCGCGACCGCCTCGACCAGCTCGGCGCCGAAACGGAGCGCGTGCTTGAGGGCGTGGAAGCCCTCGACGACGGTCAGCTCTGGATCGCGGCGCGCGGTGCGGAAGCGCACCGCGCGTTCGTGCTCGGGACGGCCCATCCGCGCATCATGACCGGCTCAGCGCCGCCTCCGCCAGTTGGTTGCGGCCGCTCGCCTTGGCCAGGTAGAGGGCCTTGTCCGCCCGGCCCAGCAGGTCGTCGATGCTCTCGACTTCGTCCCAGCAGGCGAGGCCGGCCGAGCAGGTCTGCCCCATCGGTGTTTTCGACCGCAGCCGCTCGACGATTTCCGCCGCCTGCTCGGGCGGCGTGTCGGGAAGGAGGACGAGGAACTCCTCGCCGCCGAAGCGGACGATCATGTCCTCGCCGCGCAGCGCCGAGTCCCAGGCCTCGGCGCAGGCGCGCAGGACTTCGTCGCCGGCGAGGTGGCCGTGGCTGTCGTTGTATTCCTTGAAGTGGTCGATGTCGAGGATCGCCACGCAGAGCGGCGACCGACTGCGCCGGGCACGGGCCATCGCCCGCGGCAGCTGTTCCTCGAGGGCGCGGCGGTTCGAGAGGCCGGTGAGCTGGTCGTGGCGGGCCATCTCCTGGACCTGCCCGAGCAGCTCCTCGCGTTCGGCCTCGATCTGCTTCAGGTGGGTGACGTCGGTGGCGCGGGCGTAGACCATCGACTCGTCCGGCGAGAGCTGCGAGCTCCAGCGCAGCCAGTGCCAGCTGCCGTCTTTGGCCCGGTAGCGGTTTTCGAACTGGAGCGTCTCGACTCCTTCGAAGAGGCCGGCGGACTCGGCTTCGGTGCGCTCGCGGTCATCCGGGTGGACGCGCTCGAGGAACCGGACC
>Ga0184624_10000287_pt1 | contig 12324 bp, 11 predicted proteins | sample PLM3_5_b1_FD_133157 | JGI IMG/M metagenome (GOLD analysis project Ga0184624, IMG submission 133157) | Groundwater sediment microbial communities from an aquifer in East River, Colorado, USA - PLM3_5_b1 | ecosystem: Environmental > Terrestrial > Soil > Riparian zone | place: USA: East River...
CGCGCTGGCAAGCGAGATTCGTCGAGAATTCCAGCTCACGCAGCAGCAGGCGCGCGTCCCGACGCCCGAGATCGTGTGGTGGCGAGCCCAGATGCGGGCGCGCGAGGACGCCGCGCGCAGGGCGGCTCGCCCGATCGTCTTCACGCAGGCGCTCGCGGTCGCTGCGCTGATTGGCCTGCTCATCTCGGTGCTCGGACGCCTGACGCTGCCCGTCCTTTCGTGGGCAGGAATCGCCGAACTGCCCGCTGGTCTCCCGCTTGTGCCGATCGGCATCGCCGCGGTCTGCTGGCTTGTGGTCGCGCCCGCGGCTTTGTACTTCGCGTTCTCCCGCGACTGAGTCGGCGTATAATCCGCCCGTTCTTACCCCTTACCTCTTGCTTCTTGCCCCTTTGTCGAAAGGTGGTGGACGGATGGCGCGCCTCCCCAGGTTGCTTCTCATCGGTGTCCTCGCGGCCGCGATCGCGCCGTTGAACGGCCAGACTCCCCGGACCGGGAAGCCGAGCATCAACAACGGGGAGTGGCCTGACTACTCCGGCGACCTGCGCGGCTGGCGGTACTCGCCGCTGGATCAAATCAACGCCTCGAATTTCAACCAACTGGAGATCGCCTGGCGTTTCAAGACCGACAATCTCGGTCCGCGGCCCGAATACAAGCTCGAGGGCACGCCGGTCATGGTGAACGGAACGCTGTATACGACCGGCGGCACGCGGCGGTCGGTGGTATCGCTCGACGGCAGGACGGGAGAGTTGAACTGGGCGCACAGCCTGCGCGAAGGACGCCGCGCGGCCGTGTCGCCGCGGCAGTTGTCGGGCCGGGGCGTCTCGTACTGGACCGATGGGAAGGGCGACGAACGCGTCATCTACGTCACGACCGGCTATCAGCTCGTCGAGCTCGACGCGAAGACAGGCGCGATGATTCCATCGTTCGCGAACAAGGGCGTGCTCGACCTGAAAGTCGGGGTCGTCAAGGGTGTGAATCAGCAGATCGATCTCGAATCCGGCGAGATCGGCATTCATTCGACGCCCGCGGTCGTCGGAGACATCGTCATCGTCGGATCGTCCTTCCGCGAGGGCGCAACCGTGGCGACGCACAACAACACCAAAGGCCTCGTGCGCGCGTTCGACGTGCGGACGGGCAAACAGATCTGGCGGTTCAACACGATTCCGAATCCGGGCGAATACGGCCATGAGACGTGGGACAACGACTCCTGGGCCGTCAACGGCAACGTCGGCGTCTGGACACAGATCAGCGTCGACGAAGAACTCGGCCTCGTATACTTGCCGGTCGAGACGCCCTCATCCGATCACTACGGAGGCCACAGGCCCGGCAACAACCTCTTTGCCGAAACCCTGGTCGCCGTCGATCTCAAGACCGGCAAACGGAAGTGGCACTTCCAGTTCGTGCATCACCCGCTCTGGAACCTCGACATATCCTCGGCGCCTCTGCTCGCCGACATCAACGTCAACGGACGCGCCATCAAGGCAGTCGCGGTTCCAACCAAGCAGAACTTCCTCTACGTGTTCGATCGCGTCAGCGGCGAGCCCGTGTGGCCCATCGAAGAGCGTCCCGCGCCGCGCGGCGATGTTCCCGGAGAAACCTACTCGCCGACGCAGCCGTTTCCGACCAAGCCACCTGTGTACGCGAGAAACTTCGTGAACATTCCCGACGACATCATCGACTTCACGCCGGAGCTGCGCGCGCAGGCGCTGTCTCAACTCTCACGATACAAGCCCGGACCGTTGTTCAATCCGCCAATCCTCGGCAGAAACGACGGCCTGCTGGGATCGTTGAGCATGGGCAATCTGGGCGGCGGGACGAACTGGCCGGGTGGCGGCTACGACCCGGAGCTGCACATCGCATTCGCGCCCGCATCCAACTCAGGAATCAACTCGCACTCGCTGGTGACTCCGCCGAAAGACTTCTCCGACATCCGGTACGTGCGCGGCGTCAGTGGGCAACCTTTCGTCGAAGTGTTCGGTCCTGGCGATTGTTGTGCGGCCGACTCGCCGCGGGCGATCGCGCAAGCGTCAAGAGGCGCGGGAGCGCCGGTACTACCTTCAGCAGCGATGGCTGCCGAAACCGTGGCAGGTACGTCGAAGCTTCCGGCCGGTGGACTCACGGTGGAAGGTTTGCCGATCGTGAAGCCGCCCTATGGAGTGCTCGCCGCCATCCAGCTCGATCGCGGCGAGCTCCTCTGGCAGGTTCCGCACGGCGATACGCCTGATGGCGTGCGCAATCACCCGGCGTTGAAAGGTTTGAAGATTCCGAAAACCGGTCAGAACGGGGCTGTCGGTCTCGTCGTCACCAAGACGCTGGTGATCATGGGCGATCCCCAGGCCACCACCACACCGCGCGGCCGGGGTGCGATGCTACGGGCGTACGACAAATCGACGGGCGCAGAGGTAGGTGCCATCTTCATCCCTGCACCGCAAAGCGGCTCGCCGATGACCTACAGCATCGACGGCCGGCAGTACCTTGTCGTGGCCGTGAGCGGAGGGGCGTACTCGGGTGAGTACATCGCTTTTGCGCTGCCACGCAACTAGAAACTGAAATCTGGAATCTGGAATCTGGAGTCGATTTCAGATTCTAGTTTCCAGATTCTAGTTTCCAGCTGCGATTTACCTAGACGGTAATTGTCAGTACGTTATTCGTAAATTGCGTGGGGAACTCGCGAAGCGCTCGCGTCGCCGGGCCCTGCACGACGCCGCCGCTCGTGTTGTAGCGAGAGCCGTGGGCGGGGCACACGAATGTGCTGTTGTTCTCGAAGCCGGTCACGATGTTCTGTTCGTGCGTGCAGACCGCGGTAAGGGCCCGGAACGAGCCCTGCGCGGTTTGTAGCACGAGAATGTTGTTGCCGCCGGCCTGCACCAGGGCGGCGCTTCCTACATTCGCGAGCGCCGTGCCGCTCACGTTACTGACCGTCACAAGATTGCCGCTCGCCGTGCCTGAGACTGTCGTGAGCTGCGGCACATTTCCGCCTCCACTAGGGCTGGTAGGGCTGCTGCCGCCACATCCCTCGATGAGAGAGGCTACGGTGGCAAACGTAATCGCATGCGCACAGAACTCGCGTCGTGATGTTTTTGGGGTATCCATGGGCCCCTCGCGTTGCAATCGTCGTACCCGCAGGTGGCGCACACCGTCGTGGTGCCATATCCGCCGCGAGTAAGTGATATTGTCAGTTTTGACGTGATTTCCAGGCGCTTTCTTCCCGTGGCCCTGCTCGTGTCCGCTGTGTGCGTAGAGCTCACTGCTGACCGCGCGCAGGGACGCCGCCCGCTTCAGGTGTCATTCGCGCCCTCTACACCACACCCCGGAGACGTCGTGCGCGTCGACATTGAAGGCGCAGATACAGGCGAAACGATCACGGCAACGGTTCTCGGGCAGGACATCGACTTTCACTTCGATCCACAACTGCGGAAGCATCAAGCGCTCGTCGGTATCGACCTCGACGCCAAACCCGATGCGTATCATCTGCGCATCCGGCGCAACGGAGCTCCCGAGGCGACAACATCGACGCTGCGCATTCTTCCAAAGCAGTTCGCGGTGCGGCGCCTCACTGTGCCCGGCAACTTCGTCGAACCGCCGGCGGATGCTCTCGAACAAATCAAGCGAGACAGCGCGATGCTCGCCGAAGCCTACGCGCGCGTGTCGGGCAGGAAGTGGACGGACGCCTTCCTGCTGCCCGTGGACGGAAAGCCGACGAGCAACTTCGGGACGCGCAGCTACTACAACGGCCAGCGCCGCTCGCCGCATGCGGGCGTGGATTTCGTGGGCAAACCTGGGACGCCAATCCGCGCGGCGAACCGCGGCGAAATCGTCGTGGCGGCTCCGATGTACTTCACCGGAAACACCGTCGTTATCGACTACGGCGAGCGGCTGTTCTCGGTCTTCGCACATTTGTCGGAGATTCACGTGAAGACGGGCGACAGGGTCGAGCCGGCGACCCTTGTCGGACTCGTCGGCGCGACGGGCCGGGTCACAGGGCCTCACCTTCACTGGAGCGTTCGCTTGAACGGCGCGCGCGTCGATCCGCTCTCGCTCGTCGCCGCTACGAGCGGCGCACCATAAACGGCATCCAATGTATCTGATGCAGATTCTTCTACCGTTGTACGACAACGAAGGCCATGCGTTCGACGCGGACGACTACGTCGAGCTCCGGTCCGAGCTCGCCGATCGTTTCGGCGGCGTCACTGCCTACATGCGTGCCCCCGCGCGCGGCTTGTGGAAGGGCGATACCGGCGAGACCACGCGCGATGACATCGTGATTTACGAAGTGATGTGCGAAGACCTCGATCGCGAGTGGTGGACAGGATTTCGAAAGGATCTCGAGCGGCGATTCCGTCAGCAGAACCTGATCGTCCGCGCGCTGACCAGCACGCTGCTCTGATCGATGTTTCAGGGATCGTCGTCGCTGCCGGTCATGACCTCGGCGACGTCCGCACGCAAACGGGTCGCCTGCTCGATGTCGGTCAGCCCCGCCAGGTCTCCTGCCCGCTGACGGGCCAATCCCCGGCCGTACAACGCAAGCGCATACTCGTCGCCATGGCCTATCGCCGGGTTCAGCGTGAAGGCCATGTCGAAATCCTGAATCGCGCGATCGAAATGACTCAGATTCGCGAACGCGATTCCACGATTGCGAAAGGCGTTCGCGTACTTCCCGTCTTCCGCGATGGCGCGATCGAATTCCACGATGGAGCGATTGAGGTCTCCCAACTCGAGGAAGATGATGCCCCGATTGTTGAGCGCATGAGCGTAGTGCGGGTCGAGCCGGATGGCTTCGTCGTAGTCGCGCATGGCACGGTCGTACTCTTCGCGCGCCCGGAACGCGTTGCCGCGATTGTTGAGGGCATCGGCCGCGCGCGGATTGACACGAATCGCCTGATCGTAGTCGCGTATGGCGCGGTCAATGTCTCCGAGGCGCCGGTATGCGATGCCGCGGTTGACGTAGGCTCCGTCGTTCCAGGGATTTGATTGGATGAGGGCAGTGCACGCGTCGATGGTGGCTGGCGATGCGTCAGCGAGACACTGACGCCACGTGTTCGGCTGAGTGCCTGTATCGACCGCTGCTGCCAGGCACACCGTTGCAAGGAGTAGGAGGCGAGAGGGCACTTTGAGGTGACATACGACTGCCGCCGCCCGCTCGTTTCCCGTCACATCAAATTTTCACAATAATCAGGCTGGCGACGAGTGCAGATCCAAAATGCCGTGCTTCCCCTGCTCGCGACGTTTACCCGTCAGGACGGCTGTCACCATGCCCATGACTCGTGGGAGACGGGTGCGCGGCATCAGCCAGTATTCGGCGCGCGTGACCCGCACCGCGATGAGGACGATCTCGGCGTCCCGTTGCCCGCGCGGAAACCAGCTGCGCAGCGTCGGATTCCACAGCTCCCGTAACTTGACATCGTCGCGTACCACCACACCCGTTCCCTGCACGGAAACGTAGCGAGTCCCGTTCTTCGACTGAAATGCCAGCGTTACACGGGGATTCTGACTCAGCTCGCAGACCTTCCGCGAATGTCGATCGGTGATTAACCACAGCCACCCGCTCGCATCGACATCATGCACGAGCATCGGCCTGCTGTGGGTTTCGCCGCCGTTCGTGGTGGTGAGCATCCCGACCGGCGTCCCTTTGAGCGGCTGCCTGAGATGGCGAACGTTTCGAGGTACGTACTGCCGCACATTGCCTTGACGCAGCAATTCCCGCGCCGAAATTCGCTCGTGGCGTCTTCCTTGCAATTCACTAAATACAGGACGTGGGCATGGAGCGAGTCAGGCAGATCGGGCGTTACTCTTTCTGGTGCGTGGCCGCAATCACACTGGCGTGTTGTCTTGGAACGCTGCACATCTTCGCCAGCGGACTGGATGAAGTGACGCGGGACCTTCGCCTCGACAGCGCGCCCGAGGCCTCACTCGTCTTCGACCGGCACAACAACCTGGTGCTCTCGTTCGCGACCGAGGATCGCACCAACGTGCCCCTCGACCGCGTGTCGAAATGGATGGTCTCGGCCGTTCTGACGGCGGAGGATCGCTACTTCTTCAGACACGCGGGCATGGATGTCATCGGACTCGCTCGCGCGGCATGGGTCGATCTCCGGGCGCGGTCGGTGAAGCAGGGCGGCAGCACGATTACGCAGCAGCTCATCCGGCATGTCGCGCTCACGACCGACCGCAATTTCCAACGCAAGATCAAGGAAGCCCTTCTCGCGCTCCGCGTCGAGCGCAGATTCGACAAGAACAGTATTCTCGAGGCGTACCTCAATCGCATCTACCTTGGCAACGGACACTACGGCGTCGAGGCGGCTGCGCGCGGATATTTCGCAAAGCCGGCGTCAGAGCTCACCATCGCGGACGGCGCGCTGCTCGCGGGGATCATTCCGTGCCCGGCCGCCTGCTCGCCCCGCACGTCGCCGGCGACAGCCCGGCATCGGCGCGACACGGTGCTCAGGACAATGCGCCAGGACGGCATCATCGACGATCAACAGTACGCCGAAGCGCTGTCGACGCCAATCACGCTCGCTCCTCCACGCCACGATCCGTATACGGTGACGCACCACGCGAGTGGCGCTCACGGCGCCGACGCGGTCGGCCTCCACTTCCTGGAAGCGGTGCGGCGGCAAGTGATGCAGCAATTCGGCGCGGACGATGTGCTGAAAGGCGGATTGCGCATCTACACCACAATTGACATGACGCTGCAGCGCCACGCCGAGGAATCCATCGCGCTCAGGCTCTCCCAACTCGACAAGACGAACACCCTCGAAGCGTCGCTCGTCGCGATCGATCCGCGAACCGGCGAGGTGCTGGCGATGGTCGGCGGCCGAGACTTTCATTCGAGCCCGTTCAACCGGGCCATGCAGGCGAAGCGGCAGCCAGGATCGGCCTTCAAGCCGCTGCTATTCGCTGCGGCAATTGAACAGGGATATACGCCAAGCTCGCAAGTGACGGGCATGGACACGCCGATTCATACGGCGCAAGGCGACTGGCTGCCGTCGGGTGAACACGAGGCGATGAACTACACGCTGCGCCAGGCTTTGACGGTGTCGAGCAACCGCGCCGCAGCCAGGGTGATGCAGCTCGTCGGCATCACGACCGCGCAAACCTACGCGCGGCGTCTGGGCATCAGCTCGCCGCTGCCGGCGGTTCCGTCCCTGGCGCTCGGCACGGGCGAAGTGACGTTGGTGGATCTCACTTCTGCCTACGGAGCATTCGCCAACGGCGGCATCATCGCGCCGTACACGCTCGTCACTCGGGTCGAAGACCACGGAGGGAATGTCATCTGGCAGAGCTCCACCGACCGGCGCCCCTACCGGGCCGTGCGCGCGGGAACGGCGTATCTGCTCTCCAGCATGATGGCTGACGTCATCAATCGCGGCACTGCGTCGCGCGTGCGCGCCGAGGGCTTCAAGCTTCCCGCCGCTGGAAAAACCGGAACCACGGACGACTACGGGGATGCGTGGTTCATCGGATACACGCCGAACCTCGTCGCCGGCGTGTGGTTCGGTTACGACGAGAAAAAGAAGATCATGAACCGCGGATTTGCCGGAACGGTCGCCGTGCCGGCGTGGGCGCGTTTCATGAAGAACGCGACCGAGGGCAGCGCCGCCAACTGGTTCGAGATGCCGTCAGATGTGGAGCGTATTTCGGTGTGCCGGAAGAGCGGGATGCGCGCCGCGGACGGATGCAAGCTGGCGGTGTCTGAGGATGGACGCCCGAACGTATACGAGGATTACTACCTGATCGGAACGGGGCCGTATGAGAGGTGCACCGGATCCCACACGGACCCGCTCGCCGACGAGCCTATGACGGCTCCTTCTGCCGTGTTTTGACGATTGCGCCCATCAGGCCGACGCCAAGCGCTGCGATGGCAATGATGGCAATCCAGGTCGAGCTGAGGCCCGCCAGGCTGGCCCCATACGCCAACGCGCCGACCACGAGGATTACGCCGATCATATAGACAAAGAAGTTAGTCATACGGCTGGCTATGCAGCCCGCATGCCAATACGCAGGTCTTCATTTTCGGCGTAAGAGCCCTCACTGCCGGCGAGCGAGGTATCCGTTGCGATACACCACCCGCACACGCGCGCCAGACACGACAATCTTGTGGCGGCGAAATTCGCCGTCGGCGCGGGTGTTCGTCGAATAGTAGCCAAGCAGATAGTACGCACTGTTTTCACGCATGACACGCGCAAAGCCAGTGTCAAGGCTGTTGCTATTCAAGACAGCAAACCCTCCACTCTCTTCGGCAAGGTAGCGCGCGGCATCGAGTGGACCACGCACCACAACAGTCGAGCGCTCGCTCCTGTCAGCGAATTCAGCGGGCGAGCCATGCGTAGCGGCGATACCGCGCGGATCGATCGTGTAGATGCTTACATCGGATCGCACGGTGATGCGCAGTGCGTAACGCGCCGCGTCGTTGCAGTTCGAGAAGTTCTTCAGATTCGTGTTGGCGAGCTGGCAGATCGACGATGGCGTGATGAGCACGAGCGCCTTGCGTCGGCCTGTGATCGTATTGCCCATCCATTGCGCCGTATCTGCGATCTTCTGCATCACCGTGTCGGGCGAATTGTCGCTCGGATCGGCATCGCTCATCAGCCGGTCGATTGCCTCGTTCAACAAGCGCTGGCTGCTGGTGAACGATTGCCCCCGGCCGGTACCGGTCAGCACGAGGGCCGCGACGTCATTCGCGGCAAAGCTGTCTCTGATGAGACGCCGCATCAGATGGCGCGTCTTGAGCGCGACGGCCGCAGGCATATTCTGGTTGTCGAGCACAAAGACGTAGGCGCGCCCCTCGACATGCAGGACCTCGCTGGACGCGATGGGCTCTTCCACTTCCGAGACCATCGTTGGCTGCGCGGCACCCGCCGGGACAAAAGGAATATCTATTTCGCTGAAGGCAGTGACTGTCTGAGGCTGGCCGCCTTCGAAGACTTGGAAATCGGATTGTGTGAGGCCGCCCACGAACTCCCCGCGCGCGTCCAGGACGCGCACGGGGATCTGCACGAGATCAATCTCGGATCGGAACGTCGGCGCCGGGTGTGGAGTCTGCGCGCCGATGCCGATGCAGGCGACGAACGCGAGCGCAGCTATTGCGACTTGCCGCGCGCAGTCACAGGCCATACCGCTTCGACTTTATCGTTCCGGACTCCGTAGAACACGTCGTACTCGTTCACGACCGGGTCACAGTGCGGAATGATCAACTCGAGCTTGTCGCCCGTCTTATAGGTCTTGTTCGACTTGTCGAACTGGATCGAGCCGAACTCATCGGATCCTGCCGTATACCGGAAGCCGGGCTCGCCCAGCACAATCGGGTCGGGCTTGTTCAGCGTGAGTGCTTTGGTTCCCGCGTCCGTCGTGAGGCGGTTCGTAAAATACGTGTTCACGATCGTCGTCATCACCGTCAACGAAGGCGCGAAGTCGGTGAAGATGTCCCCCTTCTCGTTTCCGATCTCGAGATACTGGGCATCCATGAACACGAAGCTGCCGACCTGGAGGTCGGTGAATCCGGGCACCTTCGTCATGATGTTGTAGGTCCCCGTGCCGCCGCCGCTGAAGATCTCGACGTTCAACCCCGACGCCTTCATGCGTTCGTACGTCTTCACGGCATCGGCGTATCGCTCGAGCGACTGCGTCAGGCGCGCGTGGTATCCCTTGATGTGCTGCGCGCCGCCGTCGTAGGCGAGCATGCCGCGGAACTTCAGATTCGGGAGCTTGTCGATCATCTGCGCCAGCGCGAGAGCCTTGTCACCAGCAGGGATGCCACTGCGCGTGCCCACTGCCACATCGACGACGACATCGGCGGTGATGCCGGCCGCCTTGGCGGCATCGGAGAGGTCCTGGGCATTCTGCGGATAATCGACCGCCTGGATGAACTCGCGGTTCTTCTTGCGCAGGTTCATCGCCCGCAGGATCTTCGCCTTGCTGAGATTCGCGGTGGTCATGCAGATCTTCTGGATGCCCTCGGCGAAGAGCGTCTCCGCCTCGGTCAGCTTGGCAGTGCAGATACCGACAGCCCCTGCCGCCAATTGCAGCTTCGCGATGTCGGCCGACTTGTGCGTCTTGGCGTGCGGCCGAAAGCCGACGTTCGTGCCGGCCAGGCTCGTCCGCATCGCCGCGATGTTTTGCTCGAGCTTGTCGAGATCGAGCACGAGGGCGGGAGTGTCGAGATCCCACTTGGACACGCCCCGTGTCGCTTTCATATCGATGACGTGCGCCCGGCTGTAGCCGTTCACTTTTTTGGGAATCAAGAAGGTCACGGCAGAGGTCCCTGCAGCAGAGGCCAGAAAATCACGGCGCGAAGATCGTTTCATACTTCCCTCGCATTCGAAAGAGGTGTTTGACGGCCAATTATAGGGGCTTTGGGCGTCAGCGTCCGCTGTAATACGACGGAACGGGCAAGTCCTTCATCGTCTGCAGCCCGGGGCGGGACGACAGGACCCTTGGGATGGAATTGACCACAATTGAGGCGGTGGCAATGTCCCCGGGAACGCCGCCGGGGATTCTCAGGGTCAGATTGGGGACCCCTCGCACGCGGACTTCGTCGTAGGACTCGGACGCACCCAGATACGCCTCCATGTGCATCGAGATGACCGGCGTCCCATGCCGATACCCGACGCCGTCCTGGACGATGCCGCTGACGTAACCGGGATCGACTGCCAGAAACTCGCTCGCCACGGTCGCCTCTGCCAGCCGCGGCTTCACCTCGTCGGTGATGCGATCGAGCTGCCATGCGAGCGCATCGGCAATCATCGAAATCGACTCCGCCAGACCGATGTGCCGAATCGATCCCCGGTCGACCTCGCGCCAGAACTGCTCGAGCGAGAGCCCGGCGCCGATTTTCTGCTGAAACGGCAACCGCCTGCGCCGCGCATCCTGAATACGGGTGACCGCGACCGACTCTACACGCTCGCACGCCACGGTCAACATGATGGGCAGCGTGTCCATGACGAATCCGGGATTGACGCCCGTCGACAACACCGCGACCTTTGCCCGCCTCGCCATGGCATCGATCGTCCTTGCGAGCGGCACGTTGCGCCGCACCGGGTAACTCAACTCCTCGGTCGTGGTGACGATCGGCACTTTCGCTTTGAGAATGACCTCGATCTGCGGCATGACGCCGCGCACGGAAGACGACGTGCAGAGCACGACGACGTCTGGCTTCGATTTCCTGATGGCGTGCCTCGCGTCCGGGTCGACTTTCACCCGAAGCGGCCGAGGCAACCCGGCGATCGCGGCCACGTCGCGCCCAACCTTGGCCGGATCGACATCGATGGCGCCGACGATCCGGAACCCATCCCGCACGGCGAGCTGCCTCGCCACCATGACACCGATCGGACCGAGGCCGTAGAGAAGGACACGGACCATGTTCAGCAGTATACGATGGTAGGATTCTGCGGTGATTCTGCGCGCATGTCTTGCGGTCGCCGTCGTCCTGGCGCGCGCCGTTTCCGCCGACGCACAGCCGCTCTCGCCGCGAAACGCCAATTACACCATTGATGTCACGCTCGATGCGCGCGCGCGAACGCTGACCGCGCGCGAAACGCTCGTCTGGACGAACATCACCAGCGCCTCCACCAACGAGCTGCAATTCCACCTTTACTACAATGCGTGGCGTAACCGCGATTCGACGTGGATGCGCGAACACGCGCTCACCTCGTGGTGGCAGGGAGTATCGACGCGCCCCGAGGATCTTGCCGCCATCGACATCTCGAGTCTCACCATCAAGGCCGGCGCCATTGCCCCGGCCGATCTCACCGGGCAAATGCGCTTTATCGCTCCGGACGACGGCAATAGAGACGACCGCACGGTCATGTCTGTGACGCTGCCCGAGCCTGTCGGCCCAGGCGAATCACTGACCATCGACATTGCCTTCACGGCGAAGATCCCGCGCCCGTTCGCGCGCACCGGCGCCATCGGCAACTACTTCTTCCTCGGGCAGTGGTTTCCCAAAATCGGCGTGCTCGACGCGACCGGGCAATGGAACTGCCACCAGTTTCATGTCGGCACGGAGTTTTTTGCCGATTTCGGCATATACGACGTCCGGATGACTGTCCCGCGCGGGTGGCCCGTCGCCGCCACCGGGCGGCAGCGTGAGCGCACCGATCATCCAAACGGCACGACCACGCATCGCTACTATCAGGAGGACGTGCACGATTTCGCGTGGACGACGAGCCCGGACTTCCTCGAGGCGCGCGAGCGATTCGAGCATCCCGGACTGCCTCCGGTCGAGATGCGCCTGATGTATCAGCCCGAGCATGCGTCGCAGGCGGCGCGTCATTTCGAAGTAACACGCGCAACGCTCCGCTACTATGGCGAGTGGTTCGGCGCCTA
>Ga0184624_10000289_pt1 | contig 12306 bp, 13 predicted proteins | sample PLM3_5_b1_FD_133157 | JGI IMG/M metagenome (GOLD analysis project Ga0184624, IMG submission 133157) | Groundwater sediment microbial communities from an aquifer in East River, Colorado, USA - PLM3_5_b1 | ecosystem: Environmental > Terrestrial > Soil > Riparian zone | place: USA: East River...
AGCCGAGCCGCTGAGATGGCGCCACCGGGTCGTCAGGCCGGATGCGACCACAACCCTTCGGCTGGTGCCGAACGGCTGCGAGGGGCGCCGAGAGAGGGCCGCCATTACGACCGCCCCCCTTCAACGCTCCGAACCTTCGCATCAATCCGTCCCAGCCCCAAGAGAACCTCTTGGACATTCGTCAGGGTCACGCGGTCCGCAACCTCCGAACGCCGCGCCGCTGCCGTCTCCTCGAGTCGCCCGTCGAGCGCGTCGAAAATCGCCCTCTCTTCATCCCTGCGCCGTTCGCGCAGGTGAAGCAACGCCGGCGAGAGGACCGCTGCGGGCACCTCCCAGTGCCGTTGCTCGGCGTCCCTCCGCTTGATCTTCCTCTTGGCACCGAGGGCCTTCCACAGGGCGCTGTATCGGGAGATAACCGACGCTGGGGCACAGAGCCCGACCGGGCCGCCGTCGTCCGCCAGGTGCTTGCCTTCCTCCGGCAACCGCAGGCTGATCTCGCGGGCGAGCAGGTTTCGCTCCTTCCTCGTCAACGAGACGTGAGTGAGGTCTGGCGACAGGTCCGCCGGCCCCCCGTCGGGGGCGCCATCCCATCGGGTAGCGCTGCGCAGCGCGAGATCGCGCAGAGCATCGTCGTCGAGACGAGCCGCCTGTTCCCGCAGAGCGGCGGCGATCGCCTTCGTGGGGGGCAGGGCGTCGGTCGGGGCCGTTCCTTGAGCTGCCATAGAGCTGGTACCTCCATAGTCGAGCCAGAGGGTTGCAGCGATTGATGGCGGCGTCCGGCCCATGCTGGGTAGCCTTCCCCCACCGTCAGCGCTGGTACCGCTGGCGGTCACGGGGGGCGGGGCGTTTAGGCGTCCGCGCCCCCCACTGTCGGTGGCCACTTTACCCGGTGGGGGAAGACTTTAGGAGGGGACGGGTCGACTCGGCCGGTGACACCGCCCCCTGCTCAAGGATTATCGGTCTAGTGAGGCGATCCTGCCTCCCCACTTCTTGAACCGCGTCGGCCTACCAGTCGGCGCCCGCCGACCAAAGCGCTGCGGCCGTGCGGGCGCCGGTTCTGCCTCAGCCGTTCTTGCTGATCTTCAGCGACGGCAGGGCGCGATCGTTAGCGCTAATCGTCATTCAAATCACCCCCTCTCCAGTCGTTCCGATGGAAGGTGAGAACGTACGGATCGCTAGGCAAGCGCCGAACGGTCGGCGCTTGCCGACCATGGCCTCCTGCGACGGTGCAGACGGTCTATTACTCTGCATTGCTCAGTGAGGCCAGCCGCAAAAACCGCACAGCGGAACGGAGTCGATCCGAAGGCGGTGAAGGCCGTCTCCCACCCGACCCGCTTCGAGATCCTGCGGGTGCTCGAATCGCGGGGTCTCGCGAGTCCCTCCGACATCGCCAAGGAGATCAGCGAGCCGGTCGGCAACGTATCCCACCACGTCAAGGTCCTGGTCGAGTGTGACTGCATCGAACTGGTCGAAACCCGACCTGTCCGCGGCGCGCTTGAGCACTTCTACCGGACCTGTATGAGGTCCAACGTCACAGACGACGTTTCGCGCCTGTTGCCCCAGGAGCTGCGAGAAGAGCTGGCAACCACGATGTTCGGCAACATCTTCGAGAGGATCGGCCGCGCAGTGCGTCGGCGCACCGTCGACAGCCGCAGCGACCGCCACATCTCGTGGATGCCGATCGAGGTCGATGAGCAAGGCTGGGAAGACCTCATCTCGTCTAAGGCGCGGCAGCTCAAGCGGGAGATGGAGATTCAGGCCGAGGTCGTCGATCGCAAGACTCGGGGGGAGACGGGCGAGGGCGAGACCTTCCCGGTCTTCACTTCGCTGCTGGCCTTCCCCATGCCCGCCGACGACGGCGACTGAAGCGTCGATTCAAGCCACGTCCGCGGGTCGATCAGACCGACCGCCACTAGGTCGATGAGCGCTTCGGCGTCGCCCGCCCGCGCCAGCTCGAGCAAGCGTCGAGCGGCCGCCAGTCGTCGGGGTCCGTACACCCGCTTGACCGACCACTGGCGGAGGAAGTCGAGCGCGTGGCAAAGGCCCCGGTTGATGCCGCCGGGGTCGTCGAGCATGAAGCCAGCCGCCAGCTCCTCACGCGCCGCGGTGTAAAGGGCGAAGGGGTCGTCAGGCTCTCTCTCGATCCACGCGCGGGCGATCCGCAGATTGCGGCGGAAAGAGCTAGGGCGAGCATCGCGGCCGTGCTCCCACCGGCAAGCGGTTGGCTGCAGCTCGACAAAGCCGCCGTCCGGCAGCTTCGACTCGTGGACCGGGAAGCGCCATCGGCCGTGACCTCGGCGGAAGACCCGCTCGCGCGCCACGGTGCGGCAGGGGAGAATGTAAGCAGCGCGGATCCAGGTGGCCCCAACCGCCTCGGCCTGGCTGGCGACGTCGCGGAGACACTCGGCGCCGGCGATCCTGTCGTCGCAGTCGGCCCAGGCCAGCCAATCGGCGTCGAGCAGGGCGTCGGCGGCGGCGCGAGCGGCGGCGAAATCGTCGCGCCATTCGAAGCGCTCGACCACGTAACCGAGCGACAGGTTTTCCGCCGAGGCCCAGCGCTCAAAGAGCACGACGGTCTCGTCGGTGCTACCGGTGTCGAGCAACGCCACCTGGTCGAAGGCGCCGCGAATCGAGCGGAAAAGAGTCGGAAGGGTCGCCGCCTCGTCGCGAGCGATGAGGGCCAGCCCCAGCGTCGGCGTCACGCCTTGCCGGTCCTCCGCTTGTAGTAACGGCGGCCCTTCGCCCGATCGCAAGGGCGGCAGATGCTCTTGAAGCCGCTCCCCTTGGTCGGGTCGGGGGCGAATTCGGCTACCGGGAGGCGCCGCTGACAGGCGTAACAGCGCCTCGTCGACCCCACCCCCGCTTCCCCCGGGGCCACTTTCTGAGCTTGGGGGAGGGAAATGTGACTCACAGCGGTCATGTCGGGGGGCCTCTTCAAAAAACCCGCCCCCCCGCGGGCAGTGCTCCCCGCCCGCCGTCGAAGCGTGAGCAACGACGACGGGCGGCCGAATCCTTGGAGCTGACGGCTGTAGAGAGCCGCCCTGGCGCCGACAGAGGAGGGTCGGCGGCAGATTTGGTACCGGGCGTCACCTACGCCGCTTTCACCCGGAGAACGCGAACAGCGTTCGGGACGAGGGTTTTGGAGCCGACGCGCCAGTAGGCGTAGACGCCACGCTGGCCTTTGGGTCGACCGTTGGGGCCGAACAGGTGGGGCACCAGCTCGATCCGCATGCCGATCCGGTCGACGATGCGGAAGGCCGTCTCGAGGTCGCCGTAGGCGAGGAGGTCGGCGTTGCCGGTGGAGGTCGCCGTGCTCATGCCGGACACCTCGGCCCAGGGCTTCCCGAGCAGGAGCGTCCGGTCCTCGTTGAACAGCGGCGGCTCGTCGCCACCCGGCGAGCTGAACCGATGGGTGGTGTTGGCCACCGTCAAAGAGGACAGCCACCGGGCGCGAGGCTGGAACCTGGCGGGAAGCGCCTCCTGCAGGGCGTAGACGTCGTCGGCGTCGAACGCTTCTTTCGTTTTCGTCGAAAGGACTGAGCCAGCGTCGATGCCGTTGAGCAAGCCCTTCGGTTCGTCGGCACCGTCGCCGAACAGGAACTTCTCGGCCTCCAGGTTGTCTCGCGCGTCGGCGAGCAGGCGGGAGATTTCGGCGCCAATGCCGTCCCAGTCATCGCCCACCTCGACCGAGAACGGAATGAAAGCGTGGGCCTTCTCGGGCTTGATCTTCGGGCCGTCGAGCGTCGGCGCGTCGTCGCCGACCTCGGCCAGCTCTTTGGCGAACGTCGCCGTCACCCCCTCGCTCGTCACCCCCTGCCACTCGGTAAGGGTGGTCGTCGTGACCCGAGCGAGCTGGCGGAGCGGGTTCGTCGATCCATCGCTCGTGAGGATGATCGTCGGGTCGAGGTCGATCGGAACGGCATACCCGCCTTCGTCGGCGACGCCGGCGACCAGGCCGCGCTCTTCCATCGCCGCCGCCACCCGCTCCATCGCCTGTGCCTCGTCCTCGGGGAGGATGCTTCGGGCGCCGTCGCGAGCAAACAGCGTGCGCAGGAACGCACGGCGATACTCGGGAGTCGAGATCGCGGCGATGTACTCGGATTCGACGCCGCGGCGGTCGCCCTCGATGACGCCGACCAGGCGCTCGCCCGCCTCGGTCGGCAGGTCAAGGTGCGGCTGCTCGATCGCGGACAGCGCCCGCCTCTGCGCGTCAGTGGTGATGCTGCCCCTACGGGCTCGGGTCTGCATGCTGCCTCCTTGATCCGCGACGAACGCGGGGGGTCCGTTGCGCTGCTCCTCGCCGGCTTCCCGGTTGCAGCGTTTGATGGTCTCCGACAGGCCGTCGACCTCTCGCTCTTTGGCGTCGTAGTCGTCGCGCTCCCGCGCGTTGAGATCGCGCCTCTCGCGCTCGGCGCCGTCGAGGATGGATCTCATCTCCTCGACCAGGGCGCCGCGGGCTTTGAGCGTCTCTGCTCGCTCCTCGATGATGTCGCCGATGCGGCGTTTGGTCACAGGCATTCGCCTCTCCTAAGTGGGTAGGGAAGGAGCACCCTGAATGGGTGACTCCCGAACTTGAATGCCTGCGCGCTTGCTGCTGCCAGGTTGACCCAGCCGCCCCACGCTCCGGCGCTGCCCCGCGTCAACCCGTCAACGGTCCCCGCGTCCGGGGCCGCTCTACGGTCGGCGGCGGACCACCCACCTCCGCGGCTCCTATGAGCGCGGCCTCCGTGCGAGAGGAAAGCTAGACCGCGAGCCTGAGCAGTTACCGATCGCAACTGTAGACGGCGGCGCGGCGTCATCGGTCGAGCACCGCCCGACCACAGGCGGGACCGGCAGCCAGGAGCGCCACCGCGTCGGGCTCGGGCGGCGCGCAGCCGATCGACTCAGCCGCCGTCAGCAGCTCCCGGGCGGCAGCCTCGCAGCGGGCTAGCGTGGCTTCCTGCGCCCACCTGCTCACCCGGACCTGCTCGGCCGAGGGAAGGTCGGCGAGGGCGGCGCGCGCCATCGCTTCGCCCTGGTCCTCGGCCTCGATCATCCCCTCGACCACAGCCCGCTCGGCCTCGGGGTCGTCGACCAGGCCCAGCAGGAGCACGCGGCGGGCGCTGCGCGCTTGCAGCGCTTCCCCGGCCTCGGTCCTCATCGCTTCGCCGGCAAGAGCCTGAGCGTCGGTCATGGCCGCCTCGCCCCCCCGGCCAGGACGTAGGCCCGCAGCTCGCCGGGGTCGAACAGCAGGCGGCTGCCGTCGCGGTGGTGTGGCAGGCGGTCGGCGCTGACGAGGGCGTAGACGCGCGACTTCGGGCAGGCGAGGAACTCGGCCGCGCCGTCGACGTCGAGGAACCCCACCGGCCCCGCGGCCGGGGCCTGCTCCGCGAGCAGCTCGGCCGCCCGCTGCGCGATCTGCTCGACCAGCTCGGGCGGGACGGCGAGGGTGGCGCCCTGGGCGTTCATCGGCCCGCCCCCGCGGCAAGAGTGCCTATCTCCTCGGCGTGGCGTCCTTGGTCGCCTTCCCCCACCTGATCCTCTAAGCAGATGGCTTGCTGATCGAAGGGTGCCACCTCCGAGATATCGCCCTGGCAACCTTGCCCCTCGCTGGCTGCCTTGCCGTCGTCCTCGGGTGGGCTGGCATCCTTCGGCAGACGCCACCGCCAGCCGCCGTTTAGGCCGTCCTTGGTGGACAGGACGCCGAGGTCGGCCTTTGCGCGGGAGAGGGTGCGATCGGCGATGTGCGCCGCCCTCGCAGCGTCCTTGACCTCCTTGCTCGGTCTCGGGCCTTCGGCGAGTTCGGCTTCGAGGAAGTCGATCGCGTCGTCTCGCTCGGTTCGGCCCTCGTCGGTCGGGGCGTCGAGCAGATCGGCAGCCGAGGCGGTCGACGTTCCGACGATCTCGATCCTCGGAGCCTCGTGCCCGCCCTCCACCGGGGCCGTCTCGATCGCCGCGGCCAAGGTGTCGGCCAGCGGGGCGACGTTGCACTTGAAGTGGGCGAGCACCCGCTGCGCGCCCGTCTCGGGCTCCGGGTCCTCCGGGTCGCGGGCGAGCAGCAACGCCGAGCGCACCGCCGCCGGGATCGCGATGCTGCCGCCCGTGCGGTGGGTGGCGTCGGCGCCCTTCGCCTTGTTCAGGTGGGCGACGATCACAACGGCGCATTGCAGATCCTCAGCGAGGCGGTGCAGCGGCGCGAGCGCGCGGCGTACCGACTGATCCCGCCACGAGTTGACCGACTCGGGCAGGTGCGCCATCAGCGGGTCGACGACGACGAGTCGCGCCCGCTTCGCCTCTGCGATCCGCTGCAGCTCGGCGCCGTCGTCGGGGAGCGCGATCCCCTCGTCTATCCCTTCGCGCCGGACCTCCAGGGCGTGGACGCGGGCGAGGTCCGCGCCGACCGCCTCCAGGCGGGGTCGGATCGTCGCGGCCTTGTGGTCCTCGGCTGAGAGCAGCAGCACGTCGCCGCTGGCCTTGCTGACCCAGCCGGCGAGCTGGGCCGTCAGCAGCGACTTCCCCAGCCCGGGATCGCCGACCAGCAGCGTCAGCATCCCCAACGGGATCCGGCCCTCCCACAGCCAACGCACCCGCTCGGTCTTGACCCCGTCGAAAGTGACGGTGCGGACCCCGTCGCCGGCACCTTCGGCGGCGCGGGCCTCCAGGGCGGCGAGCTGCTCCATCGCCTCGGCCGGGAGCAGGCCGTTCGTCAGGTTCAGGCCGATGGCCTGCTTCTCGCGTCGGAGCGCGCAGTCGAGCACGATCTCGGCGTAATGCTTGGCGTTGGCGGCGGCCGGGACCTTCGCCACGAGCTCGGAGATGTAGTGGCGGCCGCCGGCGGCGTCGATCTTGCCGACGTCGTCGAGCGCGTGGCTCACGGTCAGCTCGTCAACGGGTGACGTCGAGCGGTGCAGATCGGCGATCGTCTCGAAGATCAGCCGGTGCTTGTCCAAGTAGAAGTCTGGCCCGCGCAGCCGGACCTCGTCGATCACCCGCGCAAGGGCGACCTCGGCGATCATCAGCGCCCCCAGCACCGCCTCCTCGGCTTGGAGGTTCTGAGCGGGAACGTGGGCGGAGGGCTCAGGCACCCCAGCCCCCCGGTAGTAGCGCTAAGTCGTCGTCGTCAGGGTCAGGGTCGCCGTCGGCAGATCTGCCGGTCGACGAGGCGCGGCGGGAGCCGCGACGGCGAGGCGCGCTGGCGCGGCGGGAGCGCGGTCGGGCGGCGGGTGCAGCTGAGCCTCCAACTCCGTCGCCATGCACGAGGCGATTCCAATCTGCTGCCGCGGCGTGGTCTCGCCGCCCGCGGCGCCAGACAGACACCCGCCGACGCTGCGGATCGTGCGTTTCCCGGTCGAAGAAGCGAATCTCCCCATTGCGGCCGATTGCCACCGTCTCCAGCTCCCGCTCGGAAGGCCAGCGCCCGAGCTGAGCGCGGAAGACCGCGCACTTCTCGACGACGTGCGTGCCTCGGCGGGCGATGTAGGCCGGGCAGTCAGCGACCGGCAGGGGGTCCATCGGCGGCAGGGTGGTTAGCAGGACACATGATCTTGCCGGCCACAGTACCTCTCCCCGTCGGACGCCAGAACGACGAAGCGCCGCGCAGTGGCGGCGCTCCCTCGAAGATCACGGCTCTACTAACCGGATGCCCTGATCCTCTCAAAGCGAGGGGTCGGAAAAGTCGGGGCGGCCGTCGCCTGCATCACGCCTGCAAGATGTTGCCCTAGGCGTTGCCCTACGTCTTCCAGCTCGATGCGTCGAGCAGACGTTATTGGGCTTCATAGCGTCGGATGGAGTGCCTCGGCTCGATTCGCAGAGTGCCGAACTCGTAGATCGGCATCCCCACGCATCGTAGTTCGCCTCATGGCGGTAGGAAACCGGCCAGAAACCGCGAAGTTTCCAGAGCTATGCATGCATCGACGCGTCTGCGGCGTCTCAAGCGCGCCTCCAAGCTGACGGCAGGGACGGCCATCGTCACCGCGCTCGCCCTTCCCGGCGGCGCCGCCGCGCGCCCTGGAACCGAGGTCCACCCGCGCAGCCTGCACCTCGTCACCTCCTCGTTCGCCACCCGCGGCTACGTCGTCGACATCGAAACCTTCGGCCACCACCGGGTCGTCCTCACCGCGGAAAAGAACGGTCAGCTGGCCACTTACACCGTCCGCGGCAACGTCAACCGGCATCGCATCCGCGCCGATTTCGGCCGATTCGGCCGCGTCAACCTCAACTTCCACGGCAAGCAGCAGCCGTTCCCCGTCGACCCGAAGGCGAAAAAGCCCCGCGACAAGCAACGTCGCTGCCGGGGGCGCAAGGCGGAAAGGGAAGTGGGCGAGTTCCGCGGCGCGGTCGAATTTGACGGCCAGCGCCTCTACACCCGCCTCGCCGTCGGCGGCCTTGAGGGCGAACTCCGCCGCTCCTACCGGCAGGTCTGCTGGTTCCGCCACGCCGGCCGGGAGGCACGCGCACATGTCAGCAGCAGCGCCCCCGTGGTCCCCCGCGCCGCGATCCCGGAGATCGGCTTCACGATCGCGGTGCTGAGCGCGCAAGGGCGCACCGACGGCTCCCTCACGCACTTCAGCGCGATCAACCTGGAATCGCCCCTCGGGATCCCGATCCCCCGCAGCGAGCGCCTCTCGATCGTCACCGCCTACCGCCAGGAGCGGGTCGGCCGCATCCGCGTCCTCCGCTCGACCTTTTTCAGCGCCGACTCACGGGAGGTGAGGATCAGCCGCCGCGGCGTCAACCCTGCCAAGGCCCGGGTGGCGCTCGGCTCGCCCTTCAGCGGCACCGCCCTTTTCCGTGACGGGACCTCGAAATCAGGCGCCTCCTGGGAAGGCGACCTCGTGGTGCGGCTGCCGGGGACCGGGGCCCTCCCACTCACCGGGCCGGGCTTCCACGCGAGCCTCTGCCGCGTCAGCGCCTTCCGCCCGCACAGCCCCTGCTTCCGCCAGGCGGAAGCGAGACTGCGCGCCGCTCAGGGCAACGGCTCCCACTCCCATCCCTTGGCGCTGGCCAGGCTCTCCTCGCTGAGGTAGCGGCGGAACTCGTCGAGCTCGGCCGGCTCGACGCTGTAGACGTGCTCGGGCTCGGGGAAGTGACGGGTCCGCACCTCCTGGCCGTACTGCTTGACCGCCTCGACCATCGTCTCGTGGACACTGGCGTAGCGCTTGACGAATTTCGCCATGTGGCCGGTGGTGATCCCGAGCAGGTCGTGGAAAACGAGGACCTGGCCGCTGGTCCCGCGGCCGGCGCCGATCCCAATCGTCGGCACCTCGAGCTTCTTGACGATTTCGTCGGTGATCGCGGAGGGAACTGCCTCGATCACGATCGCGAAGCAGCCGACCGACTGCAGGGCGAGGGCGTCCTCGAGCTGCTTGATCGCGCTCTTGGCGCTCTTGCCCTGGGCTTTGTAGCCGCCGAGGGCGGTCGCGGTCTGCGGGGTGAGGCCGATGTGGCCCATCACCGGGATGCCGGAGTTGACGATCGCCCGGGCGCGCTCGACGATGACGCCGCCTGCCTCGAGCTTGACCGCCTGGCAGCCGGTCTCCTTGATCAGCCGCTGGGCGCTGCGGATCGCTTCCTCGTTGCTCGCCTCGTAGCTGCCCATCGGCATGTCGCCGACCATCAGCGGCGTCTTCAGGCCGCGGCGGACGGCTTTGCCGAGGATCACCATCTCGTCCATCGAGACCATCTCGGTCCCCGGGTAGCCGAGGACGACGTTGGCGGCGGAGTCGCCGACGAGGACGATGTCGACGCCGGCCGCCTCGGCAACCGTCGCCGAGGGGTAGTCGTAGGCGGTGACCATCACGATCGGCTCGCCGTTGGCCTTCATTTCGCCGAGGCGCGGCAGGCTGACCGGTTTGCGGTCGGAGGTCGGGGCGGTGTGGGAGCGGCCGCCGGAGCTCATTTGAGCAGCACCTCGGGGTGGCTGTCGATCGCGACCGGTTCGTTGTCGTCGTTGACGTGGACGACGACCGGGTCGTAGCGCTCGAGGTCGGCCTCGTCGTAGGAGCCGAAGGTGGCGACGATGATCTTGTGGCCGGGCTCGACCAGGTGGGCGGCGGCGCCGTTGACCTGCATCGTGCCCGAGCCGGCCTCGCCGTCGATCACGTAGGTGACGAAGCGGGCGCCGTTGTCGACGTCCCAGACGTATACCTGCTCGTTGGTGATCATGTCGGCGCCGGCCATCAGCTCGGTGTCGATCGTGATGCTGCCGATGTAGTCGACGTCGCAGTCGGTCACCGTCGCCCGGTGGATCTTCGACTTCAGCATCTGTCTCTGCACGGAGTCCCTTTCCTTGGCTTATTCAGAAGTCGGATGAGTCAAAAGTTGAGTCGTTCGAAGGTTGGATCACCACGTTGTCGATAAGGCGGGCGGAGCCGACGCGGGCGGCGACGGCGACGAGGACCGGACGGCCCTCCAGCGTCTGCACCGGCTCCAGCGTCTCCGCGTCGCGCGCCTCGAGGTACTCGGGCTCGATCCCGGCGCCGCCGAGCTCGCGGCGGGCGGCCTCGAGGCCCTGCTTCAGGGAGCCGGCGCGGGCGCCGGCCTCGGCGGCGGCGAGGGCGCGGGAGAGCGCCGTCGCCCGCTCGCGGTCGGCGGGCTCGAGGTAGGCGTTGCGGCTGCTCATCGCCAGTCCGTCGGCCTCGCGCACGGTCGGCATCACCTCGATCCGAACCGGGAAGTCGAGGTCGCGGGCCATGCGGCGGATCACGACCGCCTGCTGGGCGTCCTTCTGGCCGAAGTAGGCGACGTCGGGGCCGACGATGTTGAAGAGCTTGGCGACGACGGTGGTGACGCCGCGGAAGTGCTCGGGGCCGCGGCTCTCTGGATCCCCGTCGAGGACGCCGGTGAGCGAGCCGGTGACCTCGACCGCGGTCGAGGCGCCGGGCGCGTAGACCTCCTCGACCGGCGGCGCGAAGACAAGGTCCGCCCCGGCCTCGCCGGCGAGCCGCAGGTCGCGCTCCTCGTCGCGCGGGTAGCGGTCGAGGTCCTCACCGGGGCCGAACTGGGTCGGGTTGACGAAGAGGCTCATCACCACCAGGTCGCACTCGGCGCGGGCGGCGCGGATCAGCGAGAGGTGCCCCTCGTGCAGGTAGCCCATCGTCGGCACCAGCCCGATCGTCTGCCCGGCGCGACGGGCATCAGTCAGGGCAGAGCGAAGCTCGGCCTTCGTGCGCAGTGCGGGGGCGGCCACGGTGGGACGAGGGTTATCGAGGAGGAGATTGGAGTTCATAGGTCCATGCCCTAGGGGTCACGGCCAACGCACAAAAGTATGGCGCACTTCGAGGGGTTCTTGGCGATTTCGTATCGAAAAGATTTCCCTTCCGGTGATCCGGAGGCTCTGGCGCTCCGCAAGTTGGGGAAAGCGATCCAAACCGCGGAGGAGAACGATGAGCTCAGATATCGACGCAGTGGTGCGCGAGGCAGCGCATGAGGCGACCGAGGCCCTGGAGGGCGACACCAGGGCCGGCTTCCTGAAGAAGGCCGGGCTCGCCGGCGGCGGGCTGGTCGGCGGCGGCGCCCTGCTCAGCGCCCTCACCCCGGCCGCGGCGATGGCGGCGGGCAAGGGCCGGCCGCCAGCGAAATTCGGCAAGGGCGACGTCGGCATCCTCAACTACGCCCTCACGCTCGAGTACCTCGAGGCCGCCTTCTACAACGAGGCGACCGCCAACAACAAGAAGAAAACCTTCCTCAAGGGTGCCCAGGAGCAGGCCTTCCTGAAGCGGGTCACGGCGGATGAGAACGCCCACGTCGCTTTCCTCAAGAAGGCGCTTGGGAGCAAAGCGGTAAAAGCGCCGAAAGTCGACTTCGGCAACACCACCGCCGTCCACGACGCCTTCCTGAAGACCGCCGTGGCGCTGGAGAACACCGGCGTCGCCGCCTACGCGGGCCAGGCGCTCAACATCAGCAACGCCGCCTATGTGGCCGCGGCGCTCTCGATCCACTCGGTCGAGGCGCGGCATGCCTCCGTCGCCGGCCTGCTGCTGAAGCCGACCGCGGCGAGCCAGGCCCCGAACGGCGCCTTCGACAAGCCGCTGACGGCCGCCCAGGTCCTGAAAGCGGTCGAAGCAACCGGCTTCCTCCAGTAGTCACCCCTCGGGCGCGGCGAAGTCGATCCTGCGGATCGGCTTCGCCGGAGCCCCGGCCGCGATCGTCGCCGCCTCGACGTCGCGGTTGACGACCGAGTTGGCGCCGACGACGCAGCGGTCGCCGACGCTGACGCCGCTGGTGACGACGCAGTGGACGCCGAACCAGCAGTTGGAGCCGATCCGCACGGGGCCCTTCGAGGTGAACCCCTGCCAGGTGATCGGCTTCTCGGGGTCGTCGTAGCGG
>Ga0184624_10000290_pt1 | contig 12302 bp, 12 predicted proteins | sample PLM3_5_b1_FD_133157 | JGI IMG/M metagenome (GOLD analysis project Ga0184624, IMG submission 133157) | Groundwater sediment microbial communities from an aquifer in East River, Colorado, USA - PLM3_5_b1 | ecosystem: Environmental > Terrestrial > Soil > Riparian zone | place: USA: East River...
GCTGCTGACCAGTCGTTTCCTGCACGGGCCGGTGCCGGCGGCCGAGGGATACCGCGCCGACGAGCGTTTCTACCGCCGCTCTGCCGCTCGCGGGCTCGACGCACCGGCGCGCCTTCCCTTCAAGGCCGCCGAGCACGTGCCCGACATGCTGCGGCTGCACCGCGCCCTCGACGGCGACCTCGTCCACTACCAATGGCTGACGATCCCCTCGCTCGACGTCCACCTTCTGCCGCCGCGCCGGCCGCGGGTCCTCACCGCCCACTACATTCTGCCGCCGCAGCCGAGCCGCCGACAGGTCCGCTCCGCCCGCCGCACCTTCGGTGCGATGGACGCGGTCGTCGCCCACTCCGAGCACAGCGCCGCGCGGCTGCAGGACGAGGTGGGGCTCGACCCGGCGAAGGTCCGCGTCATTCCCCACGGGGCCTTCGACTACCTGACCCGGCTGCCGGAGGAGAAGCCCCTGCCGTCGGAGCTCGAGGGAGTGGAGGGCCCGGTGATTCTCTGCTTCGGCCTGCTGCGTCCCTATAAGGGGATCGAGAACCTGATCGAGGCCCACAGCCGCGTCGCGGCCAAGGGGTCGAGCGGAGCCGAGCTCTGGATCGTCGGCAACCCGCGCATGGACGTCGAGCCGCTGCGCCGGCAGGCCGCCGCGGCGGGCGGTCGCATCCGTTTCGTCACCCGCTTCGTCGACGAGGCCGAGATCCCGGCGATCTTCCGCCGCGCCGACCTCGTCGTCCTCCCCTACCTCGACGCCGAGCACTCCGGCGTCCTCTACACCGGCCTTGCCTTCGGCAAGCCGCTCGTCCTCAGCGCCGTCGGCGGCTTCCCCGAGGTGGCGGAGACGGGAGCCGCGCGGCTGGTGCCACCGGGCGACGTAGGCGCTCTCGCCGCTGCCCTCGACGATCTGGTCAGCGACGAGTCCGCCCGGTCCGAGCTTGCCGCCGCGGCGACCCGCGCCGCCGCCGGCCCGTACTCCTGGGAGGAGTCCGCACGCCTCCATCTCGACCTCTACCGCGAGCTGATCGAGGCTCGCTCATGACCACTGTCGCCGAGATCCTCTTCTGGCTCAGCGCCGGAGCGCTGGTTTACACGCACCTCGGCTACCCCCTCCTCCTCTGGGTCCTCACCCGACTGGGTCGTTTCCACGGTTCACCTCATCCCAGTGTGGAAAAAGGTGGAAACGACGCGGTGGGGGAGCCGCCGAATGTCTCGCTGATCGTCCCCGCCTATGACGAGGAGGAGGTGATCGCGGCGAAAGTTGCCAACGCTCTCGCACTCGACTACCCGCGCGATCGCCTCCAGGTGATCGTCGCCTCCGACGGCTCCAGCGACGGCACCGCCGAGCGCGCCCGCGCGGCCGGCGCCGACCTCGTCCTCGAGCTGCCGCCCGGCGGCAAGGTCGCCGCGCTCAACGCCGGCGCCGAGCAGGCGACGGGCGACGTCCTCGCCTTCTCCGACGCCAACAGCACCTGGGCGCCGGACGCGCTGCGCCGACTCGTCAATCCCTTCGAGGATCCGAAGGTTGGTTATGTCTGCGGTCAGGTCCGCTTCCGCGACCCCGGCGGCAACAACCTCGAGGGGGCCTACTGGCGCTACGAGATGGCGGTGCGGGAGATGGAGTCGGCGCTCGCCGGCGTCACCGCCGGCAACGGCGCGATCTACGCCGTGCGCCGCGAGGCCTACATCCCGCTCGCCCCCTCGGGCAGCCACGACCTCAGCTTCCCCTTCGCCTTCGCCAAGCGCGGGCTCCGTTCGCTGTACGCGCCCGCGGCGCGCGCCGAGGAGAAGATGGTCCCGACCGTCGAGGGGGAGTTCGCCCGCAAACGGCGGATGATGGTTGGCCTCTGGGACATCGTCGTCGGCGAGGGGATGCTTTCGCCCCGCGGCTACTCGCCATTCTTCGCCTTCGAGATCCTCTCCCACCGGGCGCTCCGCTACCTGAGCCCCCTGCTGCACCTCGTCGCCCTCGTCGCCAATGCCTTCCTTCTCGGCGACGGCTGGCTTTATGTCGTCACCTTCACCCTGCAACTGGCGCTGCTCGCCGCCGCGCTCCTCGGCCGCTTCCTCCCACTCGGCCCGTTCCGGATCGCCCGCTACTACGTCCTCACCACGGCCTCGATCGCCGCCGGCCTCTGGGACCGCCTCCGCCATGGAGCGGGAGGTCGTTGGGAGAAGGCGGCTGGGACCCGCTGATGCCGCGCGTCTTCGACATCCTCCTCGCGGCCCTTGCCCTGGCGATCCTCTCGCCGGTCCTCCTGATCGCGGCGATCGCGATCAAGCTGAGCAGCCGCGGCCCTGTCGTCTACCGGCAGCGCCGGGTCGGTCGCGACGGCCGCGAGTTCGAGATGTGGAAGCTGCGGACGATGGTTCAGGGCTCCGACCCCGTCGGCGTCGGCAAGGTCGTCTACCGCGACGACCCGCGGGTCACCGCCCCAGGCCGCCTCCTCCGCCGCACCTCCCTCGACGAGATCCCCAACTTCGTCAACGTCCTCCGCGGCGAGATGGCGATCGTCGGCCCGCGCCCGACGATCAAGGCCCAGGTCGACGACTACACGCCGCACCAGAAACGCCGCCACGAGGTGCTGCCCGGGATCACCGGCTGGGCCCAGGTCCAAGGCCGCGCCGGCATCCCCTGGGAGGAGCGGATCGAGCTAGACGTCTGGTATGTCGACCACCGCAGCGTCGCCCTCGACGCCCGCATCCTCGCCAAGACCATCTGGCTCGTCCTCACGGGCCAAGGCTTGGCTCCCGACTGAGCCGGGATAGGGTTTTGAGCGTGAGCGCCGATCGCCCCGCCGTCAGCCTGCGCCCGTTCGAGGACGGAGACGCGGCCGCCGTCCACCGCTGGTTCAACAACCCGGCGGCGATCGCTTCGTTGATGGAGCAGCGGCAGGGCTTCTCGCTCGAAGAAGCCGAAGGCTGGACCCGGCGGGCGATGGACGACTCCGGCGAGGACCGCAAGTTCGCAATCGTCGTCGAGGGCTATGAGGAGCCGGTCGGCTTCACCGCCCTCTACGGCCTCTTCCGCCAGACCGCACCCGAGCTCGGCGCCCTGATCGGCGACGACGTCCGCGGCAAGGGAGTCGGCCGCCGCGCCGAGGCGCTGACGATCGCCAAGGCCTTCGACGAGTACGGCGCCCACCGCGTCTACGGCCGCATCCCGGCTCGCAACGAGGTCGCGAAGAAGACGGTCGCCGGGCTCGGCTGGAAGCACGAGGGGACGATGCGCGCCCATCTCGCCCGCAAGGACGGCCCTCCCGACGACTGCGAGGTCTGGGGCGTCCTGCCAGACGAGTTCCGCACCGCCGCCGCGGACCTGCTCGAGTGAGCGCCGCCCGGGCCGAGCTGATCGAAGACGCGGGCGGCGCCGCGGCCGATGACCAGTTCTTCCGCTCCCGCCCCTTCCTCGAGGCCGAGGGCGTCACCCACACGCTTCGCATCGAGAGCGAGGAGGGCGAGCTGGTCGGCCCGCTCATCGTGCGCGACATCCCCGGCGCCGACGCCCGTGACGGGACCTCCCCCTATGGATACCCAGGCCTGTCGTTTGGGAGTCGAGGGGGTCTCTCCCTTGCCCCCACCTCGATCGACTGGAGCGCCACCGGCCTCGTCAGCGTCTTCATCCGCCACGCCCTCGGCCCTTCGCCCCTCGCGGAGGCGACCGAGCGCAACGTCGTCCAGATCGCCGACCCGGAGCTGCCGCCGAAGAGCCGCCCCAGCGACCGCCGCCAGGTGCGCCGCAACCTCGAGGCCGGCTACGAGTTGGAGCTCGTCCCCGGCGACGCCGCCACCGCCGCACAGCGCGCCGGCTTCCTCGGCGTCTACGAGCAGACGATGCGCCGCACCGCCGCCGCCGGGCACTACTTCTTCGGCGCCGACTACTTCGAACGGATCCTCCAGGCGCCGCGGACCTGGCTCGCCCTCGCGACCGCCGCCGACTGCACCCTCGCCGCCGCCTCGATCGCGACCGTCAGCGACGGCTACCTCCATTACTACCTCAGCGGCACCGCCGACTCCCACCTGCGGGACTCGCCGATGAAGAACATCGTCGCCCGCCTGGTCGAGCACTCCGCCGAGCTCGGCCTGCCGCTCAACCTCGGCGGCGGCATCACCCCCGGCGACGCGCTAAAGGAGTTCAAGCGCGGCTTCGCCAACCGCCAGCTCACCTGGCTCACCTCGGAGCTGGTCTGCGACGCCGACACCTACGAGCAGCTCAGCAGCAGTCGTGCCGCCGCCGGCTACTTCCCCGCCTACCGCGCCTAGGCGGTTGCGCCCGGCTCAGCCTTCTTCGGGTTCGGCCGGCGTCGGGCCGTCGAATTTGAAGGCGAAGACCGGCTCGCCGCCGTATTTGCCCCAGGTCTCCTTGCCGAACGCCCGGATCGCATCCAGCGTCGCCGCGCCTTTGTATTCGCGGCAGGCGAGGAGATTGGTCCAGGTCGCGGCGGCGACGTCATAGACCATTTCGTCGTTGGGGAAGAACAGCGAGGCGCCGTACATCGTGTCGTAGAGCCCCTTCAGTTCCAGCTGCGCCTGCTCGGGCAGATCGGGCGAGTACTGGATCGCCATCCGCCCGTGCTCGAGCGAGTGGACCACATCGAGCTGTTTCGGCGGCTCCGAGTAGGCACCGTCGGCTTGCTGGAAGGGCGGTTCGACGTGGTTGCCAGAGGTCGGCGGGCTGGTCTTGTAGTTCGGTTCTTCGGCGTCGACCGGCAGATGGGTGTTCCCCTCATCGGGCAGTTTCAGCCGCAATTCGCAATTCGCTTTCTGCGCCGCAGCTTTGACGTCGGTCTCCTTCGGCTTCGGCGGGACGATCCCGGCCCGCTCGTCCGGCTCCACCCCGTTGGTGTTGCCGATCGTTTCGTCAAGGTTGATGTGGGCGCCACCTTCGTCGGAGTTGCCACCGGCGCTGCTGCTGTCGTCGCCGCCGCTGACGAGGAGGAAAACGACGACGGCGACCGCGATGACGAGAGTGGAGACGACCGCGTAGCCGATCAGCAGCCGGTTACGACCGGACTTGCCTTCGCTTTCTTCCGCGGCGATCCGCTCTTCCCGCAGTCGTTCTCTTTCGCGCTCTCCCTTGCCCATAGCGCAATAGATTAATCCGCTCGCTGCATTTCGGCAGCGTCGCCCCGCACCCGCTCCCACGGCCGCGAGGCTTTCAGCGCCGCCAGGACCGTTCGCGTCGCCGGCGCCCGGTTCAGCGCGTAGAACTGAATTCCCGGAGCTCCCGCGATCAGAAGCTCGGCGCACTGCTGCGCCGCGTAGGCGATCCCCAGCTCGAACTCGCGCTCCGGATCGCCCCCCGCCGCCTCGAATGCAGCTTCCAGCGCGGGCGGAATCGTCGCGTCGCAGAGGTCGCAGATGCGCTTCGTCTGCGCGTAGGTGGCGACCGGGATGACGCCGGGGATGATCGGCACCTCGATCCCCTGCGCCCGGGCGGCGCGGACGAAATCGAAGTAGACCTGGTTGTCGAAGAAGAGCTGGGTGATCAGGAAGCCGGCGCCGGAGTCGACCTTCGTCTTCAGGTAGCGGAGGTCGGTCTCGAGGTCGGGCGCCTCGGGGTGGACCTCGGGGAAGCAGGCGCCGCCGATGCCGAAGTCCCAACCGGCCGAGATGAACGCCGCCAGCTCGGCGGCGCTGCCGAGGCCGCCCTCGGGCTGGACGAAGTCCTCCTGACCGCGCGGGGGGTCGCCGCGCAGGGCGAAGACGTTTTCGATTCCCGCCGCCTCAATCTGGTTAAGGGTCTCGGTGAGGCCAGCGGTCGTCTCGCCGACACAGCTGAGGTGGGCCATCGTCTCGAACCCGATCTCATCCTTCAGCGCCCGGGCGATCTCCACCGTCCCGTCGCGGTTCGAGCCGCCGGCGCCGTAGGTGACGGAGACGAAGTCGAGTTCCAGCTTGCGCAGCTCCCGCGCCGTCTCGTAGAGCTGCTCGGTCGCCTCGGCGGTCTTCGGCGGGAAGAACTCGACCGAGAAGGTCGGCCGACGCTCAGAGATGATTTCGTCAATCCGCACCCCGAGAGGGTAGCTTCACCCACGTCTTCCGGCCGTTCCCGTCCAGCGCTGTGGGACGATCCCGCGCATGGGCGAGGTGCGTTACGAGCGCGAGGGAGCGGCTGCGGTGCTGACGATCGACCGCCCGCAGCGCCGCAACGCCGTCGACGCCGCGACCGCGGCCGCCCTGCGCCGAGGCCTCGAGGAGTTCGAAGCCGACGACTCGGCCCGCGTCCTCGTCCTCACCGGCGCGGGCGGCCAGGCGTTCTGCGCCGGCGCCGACCTCAAGGCGATGGACCTCGACGTCGAACACCCCGGCGGCCCGATGGGGTTCACGCGTTTGACGCCGGGGAAGCCGGTGATCGCGGCGATCGACGGCTGGTGCCTCGCGGGCGGGCTCGAGCTCGCGCTCTGGTGCGATCTGCGCATCGCCACCCCGGCCTCGGCCTTCGGCTGCTTCGAGCGGCGCTGGGGGGTGCCGCTGATTGACGGCGGTACGCAACGGCTACCGCGGGTCGTCGGTCTCGGCCGGGCGCTCGAGATGATCCTCAGCGGCCGGCAGGTCGACGCGGAGGAGGCCCACCGGATCGGACTCGTCAACGAGATCGCCGAGCCCGGTCGGCACCTCGAGCGGGCACTCGAGTGGGCCGAGCGCCTCGCCTCCTTCCCGCAGGAGACGATGTTGAGCGACCGCCGCGCCGCGATCGAGGGAGCCGGCCTCCCCCTCGCCGACGGGCTCGCGCTGGAGCATCGCCTCGGCCGCGAGGTGCTCGAAGTCGCCGCCCGCGGCGCCGCTCGCTTCGCCGCCGGCGAGGGCCGGCACGGGGAAGGGATCTGATTCGCTAGCGGGCCTCGCCCCGCAGCTCGGCCGCTGCCTCGTCGGGCCCGAAGTACGGCAGCACGGCGAGGTACATCAGCTCCGGCAGCAGGGGCCCGAAGACGGCCCGCTCAGTAGAGAGACGAGCATGGAGGACCGCAAGGATTCCGGCGACGATCGCCTCGGCCGAGATCGCCGGCGCCGCATCGTCGCTCTCTTCCCGCGCCCGGTCGATCAACCTCGCCGCCCGCTCCATCGCTTCTGTTCGTCTTTCGACCGCTCTCGGACCGGCGGCGTGGACCTCGACCAGGAGGGCTCGCCCGATCTCCGGTTGCTCGTCTAGGAAGCCCAGGAGGCCGGCCAGGGCGCCGCGCAACCGGCTGCGCCAGCTCGAGGCGCTGGCTGCTGCTTCCCGCATCGCCAGCTCGATCCAGGCAGACCCGGCGTCCAACGCCTGCAGGTAGCAGTCCTCCTTGTCATCGAAGCTGTCGTAAAACGCCTGCCGGTAGAGGCCGGCGGCGTCGAGAGCGTCCTGCACGGTCGTCTGCTCGTAACCTTGCTTCCCTACGGATTCGAGCATCCCGCGAAGGATGCGCTGATGCTTTCCGGTCAAATTCCCCGCCCGGTTCGATTGAGTAGTAAAACAGATTGTCTACCTTTCGGTACCTAAACGGTATCCGGTCGAGGCTCGCGGCATCTCCACGATCCGACTTCGGTACTGTTTCGTTCGTGGGATCAAACTCAACAAGGCGTCCACTTCCCGGACGGCAGCAGCTACCGCGTGAGTTCATCGCGCAGCACCAACGCTCCCGGATCGTCACGGCGCTTGCGGAGGAGACGGCTCAGCAGGGCTACCGGGCGGTGACCGTGGCCGACATCGTCAGGCGCGCCGGGATTGCCCGCAACACCTTCTACGAAAACTTCAGCTCCAAGGAGGAGTGCTTCCTCGCGACCCAGGAGTTCGCCATGTCAGCGGCTTTGGAGCGGGTGGTCACGGCGGCGGGCTCGCTCGACGAGTGGCCCTTTCGAGTTCGGGCGGGGTTAGGAGCTTTCCTCGATTACGTGGTCGAGGAGCCGGCCCTTGCGCGCACCTGCATGGTCGAGGCGCTTTCCGCCGGCCCCGCCGCCGTCAGGTACTACGAGGAGTCCCAGCAGGCGTTCGTCTCCCTCTTCCGACTTGGACGCGATGTCTCCCCTCACGGCGCAGATCTGCCGGAGACCCTGGAGGAAGCGATCATCGGCGGCGTCTTCTGGATCCTCTACCAGCGGCTGACAATGGAGCGGCCGGAGGCGATCCCGGACCTGCTGCCCGAGCTGGTCGAGTTCGCCCTCACTCCCTATCTCGGGGCGGAGGCCGCTGACGAGGTGGCAACCGCGAGCGCGGCCGGAGGCGTCGAGACGGCCCGGGCCGGGTAGGAGAGATGGATAAACAAACTGGCTCGTCGGCCAGTAAGAGTTCAACCTGTCCAGATCGGTATCTTCGGTTCTCGTGAGAGATTCAGCCAACCAATCAGTCGAGTCTCCCGAGTACCCGCCGGAGTTGGCGCGGCTCCCGCCCGGACGTCACGGGCTGCCGCGGGAGTTCGTCGCCCACAATCAGCGCGAGCGGCTGATCGCCGGGCTCGCCGAGGCCGTCGCCGAAAACGGCTACGCCGGGACGACGATCGCCCACATCACCCGCCATGCCGCGGTCTCCCGCCGCACCTTCTACGAGCACTTCAGCAGCAAGGACGAGTGCTTCGTCGCGGCCTACGACACGGTGATGGAGGAACTGCGCACGCGGGTGGGGGAGGCATTCGACCAGGAGGACGAGTGGCCGCAGGCGATCCGCGCCGGGATCGCGGCGATGCTCGGGTTCCTCACCGCCGAGCCTCACCTCGCTCGCCTCAGCATGGTCGAGGCGCTGGTCGCGGGCCCTGTTGTGGTCGAGCGCTACGACTCCGCGATCCAGAGCTTGGTGCCGTATTTCCAGGCGGGACGCAAGGGTCGCTCGAAGGAGATCCTCGCCGGCCTCTCGCCGACGACGGAGGAGGCGCTGGTCGGAGGGATGGTCTCGCTGATCTCGCGGCGGATCTTCGCCGACCGCACAGACGAGCTCGAGTCTCTGCTGCCGGACCTGGTCGAGTTCACCCTGACGCCTTACCTCGGCAGCGCCGCCGCGGCAAAAGTCGCGCGCAGCTAAGCGGCCCGGCCAAGCTCTGGAACTTGTAGTTGCCTCTATGGAGTTACCATGGCGGCAGTACGAACATACGTTCGTATGGAGATCGCCTGCGTCATCGACGAACTAGTGGCGGCTCCGCCGCGCCCGGATCGTGCCGGGGGGCTTCGGTCCGGGCGCGCCGATCTTCCTGACCCGGTCGAAGCCGCCGAGCTGAGCGAGGAGATGGTGGGGGCGCTGGAGTCGCTCGGCGCCGCCGTCGAGTCCGAGCGGCCGGGGGAGGCGTTCTTCGCCCTCGACGGACTCCGCGGCCTCTACGGCGGTTCTTCCGCCGGCGTCCTGACGGCCGCGCGAGCGGCGGTCGGGGAGGGGAAGGCGCTCGCCAGCGGCCGGACCCGCTTCGCCGCCTTCCTCGCCGCCGGCGACTGGCCGCGGCCGGTTCCGGTGGCGGCGCTGGGGCCGCGACTGCGCTGCTCCGAGCGCGAGGCCGAGGAGCTTGTCGAGGCGTTGCGCTGTCTCGGGATCGCGAGCCTGGCCGCGTTCGCCCGGCTCTCCGCAGACCATGTCGCCGACCGCTTCGGGCCGCTCGGCGCCGAAGCGCTGCGCCTCTGCCGCGGCGAGGAGGAGCCCCTGCGGCCGCGGGTCCCCCACGAGGAGCTCGCCGAGGAGATCGAGCTGCCGGAAGGGACCGCCGGGCGCCAGCTCGACCGCGCCCTCGAGCTCCTCGTCGACCGCCTGCTGGCGGTGCCGCAGCGGCTGGGCAGGACCCTGCTCGCCCTGCGGCTCGGCGCCCGCCTCGTCGCCGGCGGCAGCTGGAGCGTCGAGCAGGGCCTCGGCCGCCCCAGCGCCTCGCCGAAGGTGCTGCGGGGCGTCCTCGTTCCCCGCCTCGAAGAGCTTCCCGGCCCGGCGACGGCGCTGCGGCTGCGGGCCGTCGGCCTCGGCCCGCCCGCCCGCGACCAGCTCGAGCTCTCAGTCGGCGGCAGCGAGCCGCGCCGGCGTCGCCTTGGCGCCGCGGTGCGGGAGGTGCGGGCGGTGCAGGGCGCCGAGGCGCTGCTGAAGATCCTCCCCGTCGACAGCGCCTCGCGGGTGCCGGAGCGCTGGGCGATGCTGACCCCCTACCCCGAGCTCTGATGCCGGGCCTTCGCCGTCTCTACGCCCCCCAGCGGGTGGCGGTCCGAACCGACCCCCGCGGCGCCCCGACAACGGTCGAGGGCGAGACAGTCGAAACCGTCCGCGAGGAGTGGCTGGTGGAGGACCGCTGGTGGACGCCGCAGCCGCTGCGCCGCCACTACTTCGAGCTGGCCCTCCGCGACGGCCGCGCCCTCACCGTCTTCCGTACCGACCGCGCCCAGCGCTGGTACCGGCAGCGGGCCTGAGGCTTAGGGGGTTATCGATGTACGTCGAGCTGCACGCGCACTCCGCCTTCTCCTTCCTCGACGGCGCCTCGACCCCGATGGAGCTGGCCGCCGCCGCGGCCGCGCAGGGATATCCCGCCTTCGCCCTCACCGACCACGACGGCATCTGGGGCTCGATGGAGTTCGCCCATGCCTGCAAAGGCTTCGGGGTCCGCCCGATCACCGGCGCCGAGCTGACGCTTCAAGGCGACCGCCACATCACCTTGCTGGCCGAAGACGAGAGCGGCTACCGGAACCTTTGCCGGTTGCTGACCGCTGCTCACGCGCACACGCGAGACAACACGCCGCGGAGCGCGATGCAGCCCTGGGCGACGCTCGAGGAGGTGGAGGAGCATGCGGAGGGGTTGGTTTGTCTTTCTGGTTGCGCCCGTGACGGGGTCCTCGCCGGCGCCTTCGAACGCGGCGACACCGCCGGCGGCGAGCGCGTCGGCCGGCGCCTGCTCGCCGCCTTCGGCCGCGACCGCTTCCGGGTCGAGCTGCAGCGTCCTTACTGGCGCCGCGACCGCGCCCGCAACCGCTGGCTGGCGCTGCTCGCCGAGCGGCTCGACGTCCCCTGCGTCGCCACCGGCAACGTCCACGCCCACGACCGCCGCCGGGCGCCGCTGCAGGACGCGCTGGTCGCGATCGGCCGCTGCGAGACGTTGGAGGAGTCCGAGCCCTTCCGCCGCGGCAACTCCACCTCGGCCCTCACCTCCCCTGGCGCGATGGCCGCCCGTTTCGCCGAATACCCCGATGCGGTCGCCGAGACCGAGCGCCTCGCCGAGCGCCTGCGCTTCGACCTCACCGAGCAGCTCGGCTACCGCTACCCCGGCAGCGAGGATGCCGCCGCCGACGCCGAGCTCGCCCGCGTCTGCAGCCACCATCTCGGCGAGCGCTACGCCGGCAGTGCCCGCCTGCTGGAGGCGCAGTGGCGGCTGGAGGAGGAGCTGGCGACGATCCGCAAGCTCGGCCTCTCCGGCTTCTTCCTCCTCCACCGCGACCTGCTCGAGTTGGCTCGCGAGGTCGCCGCCGAGGTGCGGGGACCTCAATCAGCGCGATCTGTATTGCCTCCGGGACGCGGAAGGGGCTCCAGCGTCAGCTCGATCGTCTGCTACCTGACCGGTCTCTCCCACGTCGACCCTGTCGAGGCCGACCTCTTCTCCGGCCGCTTCCTCAACGAGGAAACGACCTCGATGCCGGACATCGACCTCGACTTCCCGCGGGACATCCGCGAGGTCCTGATCCCGCGCGCGCACGACCGCTACGGCCGCGACCGCTCCGCTCTTGTCGCCGCCTTCCCGACCTATCGCCCGAAGGGCGCGGTCCGCGACCTCGGCAAGGCGCTGGGGCTGCCGCCGGCGGAGATCGACCGGGTGGCGAAGACCGCCAACTTCTACGGCGACGCACGGGAGATCGAGCGCGACCTGGTCGCGGCCCTGGGACGGGAGCGGGCCAAGGAGCCGCGCTGGCGGACCCTGCTCGGGCTCGCCGGGGAGATCATGGGGCTGCCCCGCCATTCCTCCCAGCACCCGGGCGGGATGGTGATCTCGACCCGGCCGTTGATCGACATCTGCCCGGTTGTGCCGGCGGCGATGGCCGGTCGGCAGACGGTCCAGTGGGACAAGGACTCCTGCGCCGACGCCGGCTTCCTCAAGATCGACCTGCTGGGGCTGGGGATGCTCTCGGCGGTCGAGCGCTGCGTCGAGGAGATCGGCCTCGCCCGCGGCGAGCGGCTCGACCTCTCGCGGATCCCGCTCGACGACGGCGAGGTCTGGGGTGCGATCCAGCGGGCGGAGACGACCGGCGTCTTCCAGATCGAGAGCCGGGCGCAGATGCAGATGCTGCCCCGCAGCCTGCCGGAGACGATCGACGACCTCGTGGTCCAGGTGGCGCTGGTGCGCCCGGGGCCGATCCAGGGCGGCGCCGTGCACCCCTACCTCGAA
>Ga0184624_10000292_pt1 | contig 12276 bp, 12 predicted proteins | sample PLM3_5_b1_FD_133157 | JGI IMG/M metagenome (GOLD analysis project Ga0184624, IMG submission 133157) | Groundwater sediment microbial communities from an aquifer in East River, Colorado, USA - PLM3_5_b1 | ecosystem: Environmental > Terrestrial > Soil > Riparian zone | place: USA: East River...
CATTTGTTTGGTTCATGGCTATTTATTATCCGGTAAACATATAGAAATAAAAAAAGCGAACATTAAGTTCGCCCTGTTATTTCTTAAAATCTTTATGAATGGTTTATTCAGCTTCTGCCACCACTTCCGTTACTTCGGGGATCATCCGTTTCATCATACCTTCAATACCTGCTTTCAAAGTGATCATTGAGGAAGGACAACCGCTGCAACTACCCTGCAACATTAGGTTTACTACACCTTCATCATAACTTTTGAATTGTATAGCCCCGCCATCCATTTCAACAGCAGGTTTTACATAATTCTCCAATAATTCTTTAATGCGTTTTACCACATCGTCATCATCAGCGCTGATCTCATTGCTGCTTTCTTGTTTGCTCGTTACTATCTCCTCTTCATTTATTACCGGCTTGCCTTCCTCCAAATATTCTTTCAGGAATTGGCGAACACTTGGGATCACATCGCTCCAATCAGTGTCAGCGGTTTTTGTCAGCGTTACAAAATTGCTGGCGATAAATACGGCTTTAATAAAAGGATAGCCAAACAATTCAATTGCCAGCGGAGATGGCTTTGCAGTCTCCACATCCGGAAAATCAATGCTTTTGCCTGGATATAAAAGTTTGTTTGCCACAAACTTCATTGTCTCCGGGTTCGGGGTCATTTCCGTATAAATGCTGATGATCGGGTTACCTGTTTTTATCATAACTCACAAAATTATATGCAAATATAACTAGCAAAGCCCGGGCCTGTTTACGAATGAAGAAAAGAGATTTTGGTACCGGCTTTTGAGCCTTGATTGGGAGTTCCTTGCAGAGTTTATCCAGAGCGAAGCGAAGGACTCCTTTCGGGTTCCTGCTCCCTATTCAACATTATTTCACGCAGCGGTCGCGGTGCACCTGTATGTTATATTTGCTGAATTCAACAATCGCCGCGATCGCCGCGAGAAAAAGCGAACAATATGAAAAAGATCTATACCATCGGCCACTGTACTACCAGCCTGGCCTTGTTTGAAGAAACGGGACTTGATAAGCTGATAGGTGAAAGATTTACTCTCCAGAATATCAAATTTGAAAAGATAACTCCTGCTCAACTGGAGGAAATGAAGAAAATGGCTGGAACTTACGAAGCTTTATTTAGTCGTCGTGCAATTAAGTATAAAGAATGGAAGCTGAAAGATAAAAAGCTAACTGAAAAAGATTATCGTCAATACATCCTGGATGAGTATACTTTTCTGAAACGCCCTGTTATTATCGTGGAGGATAAAATTTTTGTTGGTAGTGAGAAGAAAACTATAGCCGCATTAAAAGACGAATTAAAATAAAAGAGGAGCTGCAAAAATGCAGCTCCGTGCTCTCATAGAGCTGTCCGGCTATTGCTAGACTAGAAAACATTTTTCACTTATCACCAGCAGTAAAGTTTTTTTAAGATATTCTGTCCCGCTTTTGCGGGACAGAATATTCGGATGAAGGATAACGAGAGAAATTCAGAATATGGATTTAATCATTTGAATCTTTTTCTTCTGTCTTAATTTTAAAGAATACAGAAACATTGGCTTTAGGTTTATAGATGTTAACCAGGGACTCGGCCACCGGTCAATGATTACAAAAAACTGTGCCAATAAGCAGACAGATTTGATAATAACATTCTAAGATTTGAAAATCAATTTATTCTTAAGTGGAGTGCATACCGGTTGATGAGCTGCCTATACAGACACGAGAAAATAAAGAAGGTTTAATAGATGGGGATAAGTCTATTTTTTATTTTTTTAGATCCGAATGTTAAACTATTTGTTATGATTTTTTTTTAACAGAACTAAATCTTTGGAAGTTTATATCCATTATGGTATTTCGCAAATAAATATTCTTTATTCAATTTTTCATTTGTCAACTGTTGCTTTGCTTTATCCCAGGTAATTTTTTCCTGGCATCTATATGCAATATTTCCTAACTGGCAAACAGTAGCAATATGTGCACCGGTGCTGATCGGGCAATTCAGATCGTCTTGTTTTCCTGATTTTATAGCTGCAGCAAAATTTTCCCAATGCTTCACTAATGCATTATCTGTTGGTTTTTTTCTTTCAACCAACACTTTTTCTTTGCTTCCTTTTTCAGGTATCACTTCCCAACCGCCACGATCTAATTCCAGTGTTCCATTGTTGCCAATGAATGCAATGCCATGATCTTTTCCAAATAAACCATTATCAATTCCCATTGCGTGGTCCCATATCAAATTGAATTTATCAAACTCATATAAGGCACCCATAGTATCTGGTGTTTCCTGGTACAGATCAGGATAGGCAAAATATCCACCTAAGGCAGAAACTGTTTTCGGAACATCGGCATTCATTCCAAATATTGCATAGTCCATTAAATGAACTCCCCAGTCGGTCATTAATCCACCTGCATAATCCCAAAACCAGCGAAATTGAAAATGAAACCTGTTTGCGTTGAACTTCCTTTTTTGAGCAGGCCCTAACCACATTGCATAATCAACACCTGGTGGCGGATCTGAGTCAGGAATTTTTTCTCCTGGCTTGCACCATCCCTGGTAACACCAAACTTTTACTGTTCGAATGTTTCCCAGCTGTCCCGTTCTTATAAAATCAACTGCATCTCTGAAATGCTGCCCGCTTCTTTGCCATTGACCAGCTTGCACGATCTTATTATATCTTTTTTGAGCAGCCACCATTGCCCTGCATTCTTCAATTGAATTGCCAACCGGTTTTTCTACATATACATGTTTGCCAGCCTCAACTGCATGTATCATTTGCAATGCATGCCAATGATCCGGTGTGCCGATGATGACGGCGTCAATATCTTTTTGCTCTAATAATTTCCGGTAATCACCATAGGTTTTCACTTTCGTTGTATCTACATTCATTTTTGCAAGATCAGCCATTCGCTTATCCAATACATTTTTATCAACATCACAAAGCGCCACAACATTTACTCCCGGAACTTTTACTGCAGCACTAAGATTGCTCCATCCCATGCCATTGATACCAATAGCACCGATATTCAATTGATCGGAAGGCGATATCTTGTTTTTGAAAATTGCAAAAGGCTCATTACTGAATGACGACAACAAAGTACTTCCACCTAAAAGTGTTGCAGATGTTTGTAGAAAACGACGACGATCAGTCATAAAAAATGGTTTAAGAATGTTTGATGAAGTTAGTATATAATTTAAATATCTTATTTTTCTCAGAACCAATACATGTTTTCAATTTCATGGTCTACACATCAAACAAAACGTTTTGCATTTAAAAACTCAATTGGAAGTCCTGTTTTCCCGTCTATTGCAAGATCGGCAAGGATTTCTCCGACCACGGAAGCAAATTTAAAACCATGACCACTAAAGCCACAAGCGATAGAAACATTTTCTTCATAGCCCGGGAGTTTATCGATCATAAAATTTTCATCAGGAGAATTTGCGTACAAACAGATCTTTGTATGAAGAATTGAATCAAAAACTCCGGGCAAATATTTATCCAAACAATATCTTAAATTATCTATATCAAATTCTGTGGTTTGCCTGTTCACATTATCGGGATCAGTTGTTTGAAATGGGAAGTGATGCGCCAATTTCAAACCAGCCGGTTCACCAAATTTTTCTGTATCTAATAAAGGAAAACCGTAGTAACATCCATGTTTCAGATCATCACCGATCATCCAGCAAGGGAATTTATTTAATTCAAACTGGTCATCATTTTTCGTTTTGATCCATGCAACAAATTGCCTGGTCACTTTTATTTTATCAGCAAGACCGGGTATCATTTTACCCGCCCATGCACCGGCGGTAATTATAAGCTTATTGCATTGATAAGAACCCTTATCGGTTCTTACAATTATATTGGCTCCTTCTTTTTTCCAATCAATTACTTTTTCATTTGTATGAATGGCTGCTCCATTTTTTTTTGCTTGTGATGCATAAAGACGGATCGCTTTTTCCGGTGTAATAAACCCTGCTTCGGGCTCAAAAAGAATTTCAAAATCATCCGGAAAATTAAATTGTGGGAAATGATCCGCTGCCGCCGCAATATTCATCTGGTCCAGGTCAATATTATATAACCCTGCCGCTCGTTCTACTCCTGCTATTATTTCATTAGTGGGTTTGCCGGCGTATAATAATCCTGTTTTATAATAGACCTGCTTGTCGGTTTCCCATTCAAATGCTTCCCAATTTTCATAAGCTCTTTCCAGGAGAGGAACATAATCGGGGTGTTCGAAATATGCTTTGCGGATGATGCGACTCTGGCCTGCGTGTGAACCGAACTCATGAGTGATATCAAATTGTTCAAGACCTAAAACTTTATAGCCTCGCTTCGATAAATAGTAACAGGTTGCCGATCCCATAGAACCAACGCCAATAACAATTATATCAAATGAAGTAGGCAAGACTTAAATAGGAATAAAAGTTACAACTATAGGCGGAAAAACAATTATCTTTTGAAATTATTATTACCACCTTTTAATAAAGCCATCATCCATCCCTTGAAACTTCCTTTTTTAATCAGGCAACCAAATATTTTTTTATGGAAGTACATGCACATGCTCATACTGCAAGAAAAAAATGGACACATTATATATGGGAGTTTATCATGTTGTTCCTTGCTGTATTTTCCGGTTTCCTGGCCGAGTATCAATTGGAGCACAAGATCGAAAAAGAAAGAGCGGAGAAATTTTTACAAAGCATGCTGCTGGATGTACGAACCAATATCAGCAATCTTGATTCGCTGATAAAACAAGACCACATCATTATTACTAATCATGATGACCTGGTAAACTGGTTAATAAAAGACAGCGCTACCATTGACAGGGCGGCTTTTGCCAAAAGCATGGGAGCAATTTGGGTAAGAAATTTTTTGGTGCGCAAAGAAACGTATGAACAAATGAGATCATCCGGCTCATTAAGGTATATAGGGAATATCGAGTTCCTTAAAAAAATGATGGATTATGAACGCATCACCAATTTTGCGCAATACCGCAACCAGGAATTTGAAAAAAAGTATTATACGGAGCTTTTCATTCCCGCTGTTTATAAAAGCTATGACCTTACCTGCCAGCTAAATCTTGATACCAGCAATCACTCTGACCCTGTTAAAGTAGAAAAACTGGCTAACCATCATGATGTGCTAACGGGAAATGATGCGGCTGTTTTTCGTCATGATATGGGTGCAGCCCTAACATTGCGGTTGGAAAGATTAAGAAGAAGTTTGGATGCATTCAGAGATGCAAGAACTGCTTGTGTAGAAATGGAAAATTTGATAGATAAACAATTAAACCGGCATTAAATATTTATTATGGAAGTGCATGCACATTCACATTCTCATGGAAAGAAAAACTGGAAAAGCTATTTCTGGGAGTTTTTGATGTTATTCCTTGCCGTGTTCTGTGGTTTTCTCGCAGAGAACCAGCGGGAACATTTTGTAGAACATCAGCGGGAAAAACAATTTATAAAAACCCTGCTTCAAGATCTTGGAAATGATACAGCGAACTTTAACCGGTCAATTTCGATATTCAAATCAAATGTTGAGAGGTTTGATTCGCTGAAAGCTTCGGTGAAAAACCCGCAAACCCGGGAGGAGATCTTAAATGCGTATAAGGCATCCACTCTTCCGCAAAGTTTCAGCAGCTTTAATTATAGTGATCGTACAATTGAACAATTAAGGAGCGCAGGAAATTTCCGGCTCATACGAAATTCAGCGGTGTCTGATGCAGTGATCGAATATGACCGTTATATCCGCAATACCTATATAGGAATCGAAAAAATATTGTCTGGCCAGAGTATTGGCCTTTTAGAAAAACAAAACGAGATCTTTGATTACGATCTCTGTAATTTTTTTCTTAGCAAAAACTGGGAGCAACGCCAGCTGATCACAGCAGATTCTCTTGCACAGCAACCCAAACTGCTTACAGATAATGAACAAAAGCTACAACAATATTATAATTCATTTGGTAGTTGGCGGAATTGGTGCAGCCGGATGACAACTCATTCAAATATTGCAAAAAAAGATGCAATTAAATTAATGAACCTGGTAAAAAAGGAGTACCACCTGGAATAAAAACTTATGGAAGTACATGCACACTCACATACTGCTAGAAAAAAATGGACACATTATTTCTGGGAGTTTCTCATGTTGTTTCTTGCTGTGTTTTGCGGTTTTTTGGCAGAGTATAAACTTGAACATACCATCGAACACCAGCGGGAAGAGCAATATATGAGATCCATGATAGAAGACCTGAAGGCTGATATCCTGATGCTTGAGAAAAATGTTGCTTTAAGAAAGAGCCGTTTAATGATGGCCGACTCGCTGGTTGATTTGCTTAACTCACCACAGCGGAATAAATACGGAAATGATATTTATTATTTTGCACGAAGCAGCTCTCCTCCTGTTAATATTTTTCCGAATGACGGAACTATACAGCAATTAAAAAGCTCGGGCAACCTGCGGCTTATTCGAAATAATCATATTACCAGCAACATTATGGCTTATGATCAAAAAATGAGAAATGTGTTATTTGAAATGGGAGATGAAATAGAAGTCAGGGCTGAATACAGGCAACTGGCAAGAAAATTATTTCATACAAATGTTTTTTTTAAAATGATCGCTGAAGATGCGATAAGTCGCCCGGTAAATAATCCCCAATTATTCATTAATGATGCAGGATTAATAAATGAATTTATCGGGCAGGTTCAATATGTTAAACGAATTCACCAGGCCCAGCTGATCAAATCAGAAGAATTATTAGTACAGGCAAAACAATTAATTACTGATATTAATGAGGAGTATCACCTGTCCGAAGGGACTCCATTGGAGAAATAATTTTTTTATGGAAGTACATCATCATTCACATACCGAAAGAAAAAAATGGACACATTATTTCTGGGAGTTTCTCATGTTGTTCCTCGCTGTGTTCTGCGGTTTTTTGGCAGAGAACCAGAGAGAACACATGATAGAACACGGGAGAGAAAAAGTATATATGACATCATTGGTGGAGGATCTGCAAAAGGATACATCATGGTTAATACTTGCCCTCAACTTAAATGACTACCTGGTAAAAGGAGGGGATACATTAAGACAAACTATTTATGATGTGGGTGTAAAAGATAACGCTGTAAAAAAATTGTACGTTTATTCAAGGCAATATTTAAGGCCACTTAGTTTTCAATATACCGACAGGACATCTTCACAATTAAAAAATTCCGGAGCCATGCGTCTTATCAGGAATAAAAAAGTAGCAGATAGTATTGTGAATTACTGGAGCAATTGTCAAACAACGGTCTTTTTGCACGAACGCTATCTTTTCTTTTTAAATAAAGCAGGCGACTTTCGGAATAAGATACTTGACAGCCGCTATTTTTTTGATGCTGACTATGAATTGGAGATCTTTCCCGTAAAAGATAACCCTGTATTGTTGTATGATGACCCCAAACTGCTTTCAGAATATGCCAATCTTGTTTTTCTTGTGCAGCAGATCCAACGGCAAGCTATAAAGAACAACTATACAGTACAGCTTAAAAATGCAGTTGACCTTATAAATCTTATCAAGAAAGAATATCATCTGAAATAAAAATTTATGGAAGTACATGCCCACACTCATACAGCAAGAAAAAAATGGACACATTATTTCTGGGAGTTTCTCATGTTGTTCCTTGCTGTGTTCTGTGGATTTCTGGCCGAGTACCAACTGGAACATACAATTCAAAAAGACCGAGAAAAAGTTTACATGCAAAACATGCTGGAGGATCTCGAAACTGATATCGCCGTTTATGCAGATTATGCAAGCAGGAATGCAGTTATCTATGACTTGGTGGATACACTGAAGGAGCTCATAAAAAATCCGGACCGGAAAAAACATATCAGCAAGCTTACTTACACTGCACGGATACTTACTGCTAAATGGAAAAAGGTGGCCCCGGTAAAACGAACTTATGAAGAAATGAAAAGTTCCGGGCATTTAAGATTGATAAGAAAGAAAGAAGTGTCAGGCAGTGTTTCTTCCTACTACAGCTCCTTGTCTGAACTAGATACATACAATGACGTAGGAATGACATGGGCTAATAATTATGCGCAAGCCATCGCAAAAATTTTTGACGGCGAGGCGCTGCTGAAAATAATAAAAGAAAAAAGGGAAGTGAGTTTAACAGAAGATGCGTTGCTTTCAGAAGACAGGATAACCATTAATGAATTGCTTACAAGTGCAGGTTATTTTTTAGGTGCCTTGTCATTAAATGATAATGTAGCGGCCATTAGGAAAGATGCAGCGTTACGGCTTATTGAACAGATCAATAAAGAATATCACCTGAAATAAATTTTATGGAAGTACACCACCACTCACACTCCTCAAGAAAAAAATGGACTCATTATTTCTGGGAGTTTCTCGTGTTGTTCTTTGCTGTGTTCTGCGGTTTTTTGGCAGAATATCAATTGGAACATAAGTTTGAAAGTGACCGTGAAAAAGTTTTGGCAAAAGTGTTTTACGAAGACATAAAAAAAGATACGGCAGCTTTGATCAGCGGGATCGCATTTAGTAAAGTAAAAATAAAAGCTGCAGATATTGCCAAAATAAAAATTTTATAGTGCAACAACCTGTTTGTTTATTAAACCTGTTAATACATTTTATATTTTAAACTCATTTTTATGAAAAGCAAAATGATCCTCCTGTTCCTTTTTGTTCATGTACTTGCTTACGGCCAGGTAGACAGCACTGATCTTATTGTACAGAAAATGATGAAAGAGCAGAAAATTACTGGCCTTTCACTCGCTGTTATCAGGAACGGGAAGGCCGTGGTAAATAAGGGGTTTGGTTTAGCGAATGTAGAACACAATGTACCTGTAACAGAAAAAACCGTTATCCGGCTCGGTTCTGTAAGCAAACAATTTTTTACTACGGCTATTCTTAAATTAATGGAGGATGGGAAACTAAGCATTGAAGATCCTGTCCATAAATTCTTTCCGGATGCTCCTGAAACATGGAAACCGATCCAGCTAAAACATCTCATGTCCCATACATCAGGATTAAAAAGAGAAGGCCCGGCGTATAATAATTCAGTTATTCAGCCCGACCTTGTTATTATCAAGTCGGCTTATTCCTTACCACTCGATTTTAAGACCGGAGAAAAATACCAGTATTGCAATCTTGCTTTTTTTATGATTGCAGAAATTATCACACAGGTTAGCGGCATGCCGTGGCAGGATTATATACGTGAAAAACTTTTTATTCCTGCCGGAATGAAGAACAGCGGTATGACCGATTTTTATCCCATCATCCCCAACCGTGCCAGTGGTTATATGCACAGGAAAGATGTGCTGGTGAATGCTGATGCCATGTATGCGGTGAGGCCAAGCGGCGGATTTCTTTCCACTAGCACCGATATGATCCTATGGGATAAAGTGCTGAGAGAAAAAAATATCATTCTGAAAAAAGAAAACTGGGAGTTGCTTTGGCAACCGTTTATAAAAACATCAGATAATGCTGACTCTAAAGCATATTATGGTTTTGGATGGGTAATTGATGAACGCAATGGTCGCAAAACAGTTGAGCATGGTGGCTCCAATGTTGGCTTTCGTTCCTACTTTACCCGTTTTATAAATGACGGGTTGTCTATTATTATTATGACCAATACAGATGAGGCCAACCCGGCAGCGATCGTTAGGGCTTTATCAGAATATTATTTCAGGAAAAAATAATTTATGGAAGTACATGCCCACACTCATACGCCAAGAAAAAAATGGACACATTATTTCTGGGAGTTTTTAATGTTGTTCCTTGCTGTGTTTTGCGGATTCCTGGCAGAAAATTTTAGGGAACACCAGGTAGAGCATCAACGGGAGAAACAATTCATGACAACATTGATTGAAGATCTGAAAGACGACATTGCCCTTGCAGACGAACAAATAATAACCCATAAACAAAAAATATTGCAAAATGATTCGCTGATCGAGCTGCTAAATATCAACAATCCTGAACTGGTTAACAGGAATGATCTTTACTATTTTGCAAGGATCGGGAACAGAACAGTGTTTTTTTATAACAACGACAGAACCATAGAACAACTGAAATCTTCCGGAGGATTGAGACTGATTCGAAAGAAAAATGTTTCCAACGAAATTATGCGGTACTACAGAAAGATAGAAGAGTTAAAGATGGTTGAAAATTATGATGCAGAGGAACAAGCCGGGTATAAGGAACATGCTGTAAAGATTTTTGATCCTGTTGTTTTTAAAAATATGTCAAGAACCTTAATCGTGCAACGCCTGAACAATAACCCGAAACTTCTGACAACTGACCGTGTACTGTTAACGGAGTTTGCGGGTAAAGTTCAATATCTTAACGGATCGAGGATAAGACAATTCAATATGAAAGAAGATATCCGTAAATCTGCTTTATCATTAATTGAACTATTAAAGAAAGAATATAGCCTGAAATAAAAGATTTACAGGGTTATCGTAAGGGATATCATTTCTATGCGTATAAAAGCTCTTGAAGTTATAGATGCTCTGAAAAAAGAATATCATTTCCAATAAAACTGTCTTTAGCCTTGTGCGGTTTTTAATGAAGTGGCTCTTTGAAGTAATTCGATAACTCTTGGATCTTCTTTTATTCCTATCATCATTGGATATTCCAGATAATAATAGATCGTATTTAGATTTTTATTGATACAGCTGCTAATGTATTGAAAGGTTTTTTCTTGATCCCCCAATGCCCACCAAACCATTAACAGGTCTCCATCCATTGCCAGTTCTGGTTCTTCTCTTTGTCGTTGTTCAAGTTTGCTGATACATTCTAATGCTTTTTCTTTTTGTCCAAGCCTGGCATGAGCATAACCAAGCGGTGCCAAACTTTTGAGCGGATGATTAGCAAGTTGGTGCACTTCCTGGAAAAACTCCAACGCTTTTTTCCAGTCACCTTTCATTCCAACAGACCAGCCTTTCATTTCAATAGCGAGTCTCATTTTTGGATTTATCTCTAATTGTTTTTCTGCAATATGATAGGCTTTGTCATAATGTTCCGCCATTGCATAAGCCTCACCCAAATAATTATTAATAACGGGTGAAAGAGGATCGATCTCTAAGGCCTTTTCCAAAACTTTTACCGCTTCTTCTTTTTTCCCCGTTACTATATAATAATAACCAAGTAATCTGTATGTTTCGGTATAAGCCGGGTTCAGTTGCAGGGCTTTTTGCAGGGAATCAAAAGCGGCCTGCCATTTCTTTTCATAAAATAAATGGACCCTCGCTTTGGCAATATGACTTTCTGCAATGCTATCATCTAGCTTCAATGCTTTGTCGCTGTATTGATCAGCAAATCCGAATGCTTTATCAGGCTTTAACTGGCCTGTTGCACCAAGATTTGAGTAAGCGATCGCCATCATGGCATAAGCTTGCGCATAATTCGGTTCGAGGTCAATGGCCTGCTGAAAACATTCAATTGCTTTGTAGGTATCAGCCGGCGTGAGCTTATTCCAGTAATGCAATCCCTTTAAGTAAAGTGTATATGCATTGATGTTTTTAGTGGAAGTCTTTACAAGATGTTCATTTTTTGAAGCAAGCGATAAATTTTCACGAAGACGATTAGCGATTATATTACTGATCTCATCCTGCACCTGGAAAATATCCGTGAGATCACGGTCATAATTCTCACTCCATACATTATAGCCATCGGCGGCATTTATTAATTGAGCAGTTATGCGAACCCTGTTGGAGGCTTTGCGAACACTGCCTTCTAATATTTTATCTACATTCAATTTTACGGCTATCTCACGAATATCATCCAGCTTGCCTTTAAATGCAAAAGCTGAAGTACGGGAGGTGACTTGCAAGCCTTCTACTTTTGTCAGCGAATTCAATAACTCTTCAGTAATGCCGTCGCTGAAATATTCATTTTCCGGGTCACCGCTAAGATTTACAAATGGCAAAACAGCAAGACGGTTAACAGGAGGTTTTGTTTTTCCTTTTAATTCATCACGGGAGGGTACTACCAGTCCTTCATTTGAAACAGCAAAAATGCGAACAGGCAGTTTTACATTTTTCAATTCAAAGTATCCCATCTCACGAAGAGAAATATCGGTTTGATTTTTTACTTCATCGGCCACTTTCTCTGAAATAAAAATGCTGCCGGGTACTGCAAGCGATTCAATTCTTGATGCAAGATTTACACCATCGCCATATATTGTTTCATCCTCAATAGATATGTCACCGGTATGCAAACCGATCCGCAGATCGACTTTTGGCTCCTGTTGTAATTGTTTTTGAATTTTAATGGCGCTGTTCAC
>Ga0184624_10000293_pt1 | contig 12269 bp, 12 predicted proteins | sample PLM3_5_b1_FD_133157 | JGI IMG/M metagenome (GOLD analysis project Ga0184624, IMG submission 133157) | Groundwater sediment microbial communities from an aquifer in East River, Colorado, USA - PLM3_5_b1 | ecosystem: Environmental > Terrestrial > Soil > Riparian zone | place: USA: East River...
ACACGACCTAGTTTTTCGCATCGATATTAAAAATACTAATACATATAGATATGTGCCCATTACTTTGGAAGAAGTAATAATAATGATGTGCAAGTAATAACAGATACAAAATGTAGTCCTCGATTTGGTCTCGTGGAAAGATCCTCTGACGCGGCTCCCCGCCACTTGCGCCGAAGAAGCGATAGTCGAACAGAAGGGCCGCGATTCCGGCTTCAGCGAAACGCCGGGCGAACGGTTCGAGATACATCTCCTTCACGGCTCCCAAGCCATGCGCCATGGCGACTGCCGGCACCCGAGCTCCGGACTGAACTTGATCTGGTAAGAAGGACCAAGCAGCCGCATAGGAATCACCGGATCGGAACTGCACGTCTCGTCTCTCAATCATTGTCTGTAATCTTCCTTGCCTTTTGTTCTGTCAATTCAATGTAGCTCGTGCGGCTGGCCTGATACTGATTGATCCCTAGCACGACCACTTTGAAATCTCTAGGGCTGCCTTTGAACATCTTTACGACTTCGAATTCCAGCCACTCTTGATCCATAAAAAGAGTAGCGTATAGTACTTTATTTCCCTTTATTGTTAAAACGTGGATCCGGATCTGGTGGGACAAATATTGCTAACAGTCTAATTTTGTACCCTAGCTAAAATGTCGATACTGTAAGAAGAGATCAAAATTTGTATCAATTAACGCCTAAATCGATATAAATTATTATCTATAAATTTTATGTCTTCATGATCATTATATTATAAATTTTTTACCGTAAGAAAAGCTTGTCCTTATCTTCCTTATCTTCATCCTCCTGCAAAGCCTTTTTGTTCTAATAGACTTTCTTTGATCCATCGTTCTAATTCAGAATCAGAGCTGTTCTTTCTTTTTTCCATAATGGCAACAGCATCATTGCCTACTAAATACCGAGTATTAGGTTTCTCTGATTTAATTGCACCTAAGATGACTTCCGCTACTTGCTTGGGGGAGGAAGAGTTAGTATGCTTAAACCTTTCTCTTACTCCATCAGATACCTTTTTGGAAAATTCTGCATATGGTGAATCTGAATTCATTGCCGTTTGAGCATGCTTTGAGTTTTCCAGATAATTGGTATTTACTGCACCCGGCTCAATTAATATAACCTTTATTCCAAAGCCTTCTAATTCATATTTTATGGATTCGGAAAACCCTTCTAATGCAAATTTGCTACCAACATAAGCGGAATTAAGTGGGACACCTATTTTACCTCCGATGGAGCTTATATTCACTATTGCTCCACTTCTTTGTTTTCTCATAACCGGTAACACAGCTTTCATTACCCTCACTGCTCCGAAAAAGTTAGTCTCAAACTGTGTCTTTATTTCCTCTATTGAAAGTTCTTCGACTGCTCCGTGGTGTTCATATCCAGCATTGTTAACTAACACATCAATTCTTCCTTGTCTGTTACTTATCACATTAATGGCATCTGTGACTGATTTATCATCTGTTACATCCAGTTGTAAAACCTCTAGTGGCAGACTGTCTTTTTTGGCAATCTCTTTTATTCTTGTTGACTTGTCAATATTGCGCATAGTGGCATAAGTGTAAAACCCATTTTTTGCAAGTAGCAAAGATGTTTCAAATCCGTTACCAGATGAGCTACCTGTTACAATTGCTACCTTCGTCATGTTCACCCCAGAATGACATGAATATTAACCCTTGCTTAATAATGTTCATCTGAACTCAAATGCCTAACATGGGATTTGTATACGGGCGACCAACAAGGCAATCATCATTTTTGATATTCTTGGGTTCAATCCCTCGAATTGCTAGATTCATTTTACAAATTCTTTTATGGTTACTCAACTATATAGATAGTGAATGTCCAAACGGATGACGAAGATCTGTAAGAGGTGCAAAACTGAATATGAAGGAGAAACTGGGTATCCTGTTTGTGATTATTGTTTAAAGCTCTTAGATAACTGGGAATGAATTTTTTGGTGGAATGAGGAACAGAATTGACACTATTTTGCAACTCGAAAAGGGACGTGAGAAGAGCAAAATTACAGTTGGATACGATGAAATAATGTCGTTACTCGCTCATCTGATTGAGTCCTTGCAACAAGGAGAAGAACTTTGTGTCAACTCTCCTCGCTTTTACTTTTGCTAATAGTTCCGGTGAAGGATCACCGTAAATTATTACCGAGTGATCAGAAGCAAATTTTTCATAAAGTATCGGTAAAAGCTCACTAAGGTTGGATAGGTGTGCTAGGAATGCTTCAGAACTTTCGTAGGTCTCTCGAATTTCACACTCGGTCTTATCAGTACTAATAAACCAGTCGAATTGAAGAGTCCCAGGATCCTTTTCCTTGGCTTGCTGGATACATTCAGTCGCTTGTCGCTTGAAACCCTCCAGCATCCCTTCGCGAATTTTCATCTTAGCACTTACTTGTAAATTAGACATAATTTCAATAAAAAACAATGAACTACTTAAAGCTCTGTTCTTGAGTAGTGGTAAAAGTTAGGTATATTTGTAATTAACATTCTAATGATTAAATTTTAAACCTTATGTCACTTTACTAATTTTGGTATCAATAATTTTCGGGTTCTGTGGATCTGATAATGCTAGAATAACGATTACTTGACCCCCCTTTCAGATTCCTATAATTTATCTACATTGAAAGCAACCATTAATTGCGCTTGTATCGGTTCCTGTGTTAAAAAAAATTGGATCTCATTTTATGCTGCTATTTTAGAGGAAACTCTATGCCCACATCAAACTTGGAATAATATTTTTGGATATCAGAATTGCCGTAGTTCGATCTGAATTTCTCTACTATTTCTTTAACTTTGTTGTCATCGGTTATCGTTCTTGCTTTTCCGCTCAACTGTTGTCTTTGTACCGAAATTTTCACGTTTGAATTTTCTATCTTTTTAGATTGCCAAACATCTTAAATATTATTGTTCGATCGTCATAGGTGTGACAACAGAGAACTTTGAGGAGATCGAAAAGTATGCTCGGGCTTTTTTGAAGAAATTGCAGGAAAACCCTGGAGAGCCGATATACAATTTGTCACCAGATAAGGCACGTGCTGTTTTATCTGGCCTTCAAGCTAATTCTCCTGTCCAAAAACCTCCCACCGATGTGGAGACTCGTACCGTAACCAACGGGCCTAAATCAGAAGAGGTATCTATCACTATAGTTCGACCTCAAAATAGTGGTAAGGAAGTTTTACCTGTCGTAATTTATATACACGGTGGTGGTTGGGTTCTGGGAGGTTTTGATACTCACGAGGGATTGATAAGAGAAATTGCTAATAAAGCAAATATAGCAATCGTTTTTGTAAATTATACTCTGTCACCAGAGGCTAAATATCCTGTCGCCCTAGAACAGGCCTATGCTGCAACAAGGTGGGTGGCTCAAAATGGCCAGTCTATCAATGTAGATTCATCACGTCTAGCAGTTGTTGGTGATAGTGTTGGGGGCAATCTGGCTGCTGCGCTAACGTTGTTGGCCAAGGAACGTAAGAGGCCGTCAATTAAGTTCCATGTACTCTTCTATCCAGTTACCGATGCTAACTTCGAGACTCCATCTTACATTAAATATGAACAAGGTTATTGGCTTACTCGTGAGGCCATGAAGTGGTTCTGGAATAATTACACTTCAAATCAGACAAACCGAACGGAACCAACTGTCTCTCCACTGCAGGCTTCAATTGAACAACTTAAGGGATTGCCCCCCGCACTGATCATTAACGGTGAACACGACGTACTTCGCGATGAAGGAGAAGCATATGCATTGAAACTACTAGAGGCAGATGTACCAGTTACCGCAGTTAGATATCATGGTACCATTCACGACTTTGTAATGTTGAATGCAATTACGAATGATCCTGCGCCTAGAGGAGCTATTGAACAGGCATCTCATATGCTCAAAATGGTTATGAACCCGAATAACCAAAAGTAGGGAAATGGAGACTTATGGCAAATTATTCTCCCGATAAGCTAAGAAACTGTGCGTTTTATTAGCTAAGGATACTGACAATACAATTAAAGAATAAGAGATATTCAAAAAGTTAAGCCTTTTAGGCCAGTAAGTTTCCACTTACTAGATACGGTATTGCTTACCAACTAAGTAAGTAATTACTACTAGAGTTAAATAATCGGTTTACATAGTAGTATAATATGCAAGTAGGAATTGACAGCTTTGCCGCGTTCGATGACGCTGGCCTCCAAATCAGCCCATCTGAGCGATTGCGAAAACTGGTCGAACAGATTGAATATGCCGATCAAATTGGTCTAGACGTATTTGGTGTCGGCGAACACCATCGTAGAGAATTCCTGGATTCAGCTCCTGCTGTCGTCTTAGCAGCGGCAGCAGCAAGAACAAAACATATACGACTTACCAGTGCTGTAACTGTATTAAGTGCTGCCGACCCAGTAAGGGTGTTTCAAGAGTTCGCAACCTTGGACCTTCTATCACAAGGTCGGGCTGAAATGGTTGTTGGCCGCGGCTCGTCTATCGAGGCATTTCCTCTGTTTGGATTTAGGTTGGAAGACTACGATTCTCTTTTTCAAGAGAAGCTCGATTTTCTCCGAAAGATGCGCGATAATGAGCATGTACATTGGTCTGGCAAATATCGGCCCAGGCTGAGTGGCCAGGGTGTCTATCCAAGACCGTTGCAAAATCCTTTTCCGATATGGATAGGCGTTGGCGGAACCCCACAATCATTCATCCGTGCTGGATTGCTAGGGCTTCCATTGATGGTTGCGATTATAGGTGGCGAAACACACAGGTTCCGGCCACTCATTGATCTCTACAGGGAGGCGTGGAGGAGAGCCAGCCATTCACCCGATCAATTGAAAGTAGGTGTACATTCCCTAGGCTATGTCGCTGAGAGTACACAGAAGGCAGTCGATGACTTTTTTCCAGGCTATGCACATACCATGACGGAGATTGGGAGGGAGCGTGGATGGCCTAAAATGACGCGAGCGAGTTTTGAAGCCCAGCGTGGTTCACAAGGTGCACTTCTCGTAGGCGATCCAGATGAGGTAGTTGAGAAAATCATTAGGCACAGCAAAGCGCTCGGAGGCATATCCCGGATTACTTTTATGATGAACCCTGCCTCATTACCACACTCAAAACTCATGCGTGCTACCGAATTAATAGGTACACACGTCGCTCCTGCACTTCATGAAGTGAATGAAAACTACATGAAGGTAGCGTAGCACTACTTGTATACCATTGTAGTTTAAATTTGCTTAGTATTATTTACCAAGTAATATTTTAATACTTAGTCATTATATTAAACCAAAATGGAACAGAAAGAAGTGGAAGAAGAGGAAGAACAAAAATGCGAAGCAATTAACAACATATGGGAGGTCCTGGGAAGAAAATGGGCTTTATTGATATTAAAGAACCTTCACACAAAGGAAGCCATACGCTTTAACGAACTTAAGAGGACCTTAGGTGAAATTAGTAGTACAGTATTGGCAGCTAGACTATTGGAGATGGAACGCGAAGGCCTTATCTCAAAGAAAATCTTTCTAGAAATACCACCTAGAGTAGAATACCGGTTGACCGCCAGGGCAAGGGAACTGGGAGCAATACTTAAAGATCTAGGAGAATGGGCTTTGCGTTGGAAATCCCCTAGAATGGCATCTACGAAAATACAATAAGGTCAAACCGTCAACCCAGTCAGATCCAATTTTTTCACGTTCTTCACATCGTTTAGTCCGTGTCGTTAAGTAGCTTGTTACTACGTAAGTAAGGTTTTTATTGATACTGGGTTGTCACTCTCACATCCTATATTTCCACATCATTCCTATACACTAGTATTATATACAACATGATGTTACACAAAATATGATCGAAAGAGCCAGAGTCTCACTTCTGCTATGTTTAATTAATGTAATCGTCACAAGTCTTGCTTCATCTACATACTTTGGTGTTGCTAACGCACAGCAAAACAAGACATTAATACAACCTCAAGGAAGTCAGGGTATGTCATCAAACGGTACTAATATTATTCTGGTTCATGGGGGATGGGTTGACGGATCTTCATGGAGTGGAGTAGTTCCTATTCTATAGAAGGCTGGACACAGGGTTATCGCTGTAGAACTTCCGGAACATTCTCTAGCAGATGATGTCGCTACCGCAAAGCGTGCAATTAACCTAGTTGGTGGACCAGTAATCCTTGTAGGACATTCCTATGGTGGAGAGGTAATTACTAATGCTGGTTATAATAATCCTAATGTGAAAGGACTTGTTTACGTCGCTGCATTCGCTCCAAAAGAGGGTCAATCTATTGGTAATTTTTTTGACTTTTCAAAGGGGGTGTCAGCAGGACTTTTGATTAAAGATGAGGGAGGATTCCTTTACATTGATCCAAACAAGTTCCATGATTTGTTTGCTCAAGATGTTGATCCGGTACAAACTGACATCATGGCCGCTGTACAAAAGCCAATTAATTCATCAATATTTGCTGATAAGTCTGGTCCCCCTGCATGGGAACAGCTTCCAACATGGTATCAAGTATCTGAGAATGACAAGGCAATTCCTCCTGACACGCAACGTATGTTCGCAAAGCAGATGAATGCTACTACTATTTCATTTCCCGCGAGCCATGCATCATATGTGTCACATCCAAATGAGGTTGCCAAGTTAATTCTAGATGCGGCAAATAGTATCAGTAATAGTACCAGTAATAAATGAATATATAGATCTGAAGAATACGTCGCTTTTTTCAACTTTTTTGTAACGAGCTTATATCAAAATAATACTAAGGCAACATTTATCAATATCCTATTATGGCATGATATTAATTGATTTATTTATCGTGGCACAGACAATTATTACTTTAGCCTTACCTTATACCTTCTGTGATGAAGGAAATTATATTGTTAATCTAGATGGAAAATCAGTAGAAATCAAAGCAGAATATGTACAGAGCGTTGAAACACTTAACAGAATTACTGGGCAAGTATCCGGCGGAAGGATTACTCTCATGGCAGACGACCCTGAAGGCGTAGCGAGGGGAAGTAGTAGAAATAAGAAAATAAAGATAAAATGGATAGTTAATATTCAATGCAAAAAATAGAGGAACATTTAACTTCGCCGTGGTTGACTCTCGCGATCTTGAGCAGCCTCGGGATTATAGCCATGTCTGCAGAGACCATGGTGCTTCCAGCAATTCCAGATATTATCCATGAACTCTCTATATCCTATGAAAATTCGTCGTGGATATTAGCTGCGTTACTAGTTATGGGAGCAGTTATGACACCTATTTCTGGTAAGCTGTCCGATATTTATGGTAAGAAGAGAATACTACTGATAATTTTAGGAGTCTATATAATGGGACTCTTATTAGGTTCGCTGGCATTTAATTTTCTTACACTTGTTACTGCTAGGATAATACAAGGTATAGGAATTTCAATGTTCCCTATAGCTTTCAGTATTCTAAGAGACAAATTTCCACCGGCTAAGCTTGCAATTGCTCAGGGTATATTTAGTTCTACACTATCTGGAGGTGCAGTAATAGGTTTGATAATTGGTGGAATCATCGTTGATGGTTTTGGGTGGCGGGCAACTTTCTTGCTCATTACGCCTATCGCTATAATTCTATTTTTAATAATTGCTAGGTTTGTCCACGTTGGAAAAGAACAACAGTATGTCTCAAATAAGGCTTCTGAATTTTGTTGTAGGTTTACTCATGTAAGGCAAGATATACTATTAACAGAGAATACGAATGTTATCAGTATTAGTAATAATGGTACGACACTAAGCAAGAGCAAGAGTATAGACATAAAGGGAGCAATAACTCTCTCGTTTGTAATAGTCTCCTTCTTAGTTACCCTTCAATTTTTGGAAAAACCTGTCACGTTTAGTAATTTAATACAAATTCTGTTATTTTCAATTGCATCAGTTGTTTCTCTGGTCTCATTTATAAGAATAGAGAATAAAACGAAATTCCCATTAATTGATTTCAAGATCTTAAAAAATAAGATTATACTTTATGCAAATATAATTAACATGACTGTCGGACTCACTGCGTTAATGGTGGTGTACCAGACGCTTCCTATTTTGATACGAAGCCCTCCTCCAGCTGGATTCGGAGGAGATGCATCAAGTATAGCAAATGTCCAACTGCCATATATGATAGTGTCCTTGGTATTCTCGATAGCTTCTGGTTTTATGGTATCTAGATTTGGGAATCTAAGACCTACTATGGTAGGAACTATCATAACTACCATAGGCTTCTTTATCCTTTTCATGTTTCATTCAACCGAAGCTTCGATTGCTGCAGTTCTCGTCTTGATAGCAGTTGGGTTAGCATTGATGCAGATCGGCTCTGTGAATGTCGTGTTGACTTCAACTCCAAAACAATTCAGCGGAATATCACTGGGAATGAATCTTCTAATTTACCTCATTGGATCCTCGGTTGGACCCGTGATTGCAGGAATATATTTGCAAGCAAACCAGGTATTTGTAGAATCAGAGACGGCCAGCAATTTGGCCTCATTTCCATCCCCAGAATCGTATAGTCTGATTTTCCTTACGGCTGCCTTAGTTTCGGTATCGTCTATAGTATTTGCAATTCTTCTAAATAAAACCACGTCGAATCAGAGTGGAGAGGTTAAAGAAATAGGAGTTTCAACTTAACGAAAATTGTAAAAGATGATACATTGTTATCTTAACAAGAAACAATACATCTTGAGGAGACAATTCTACATGTCGTGTAAACCAGTACCAAAGAAAAGTTAGAGATTTTTATCCCATTCTTGTAAAATTATTTCTATTTGGGAAAAAGTATTGCTACTATCATTGGTATCTAATGCGTTTTGAGAACTACTAAAGGTGCGGGTTCGGTGGGATTCGGACTCTGCATGTAGTAGGGTCCTGTTACATGGTATTTAGCTTTTTGTTCTTATGATAATTCAAGTTATCTAAAAGCGAGAAAAATAGCCGCAAGTCCAGCATATAGGCCATCTATCAGTCTTCCTTTTTGGATTGTTGCGCAGTTAATTCCCGTGCATTTAAAAAATCAAAACCCATCTACCGCATATAATTTCCAAACAGCGAGGAAAATAAAAAAATTCTAATGGCGAAGAATTTTGGAATCCATTCATTCAACTATAAACTATAGCATATACCCAATATCGTAGGAATTTGTAGGATACGTAAAAATTGCTTCCTTAATTTTATCTACATTTAGGCCCAGCCTAATCGCTAAAGCAAAAATATTGATAACCTCTTCAGCATGTGGTCCCAATACATGAGCACCCAAAATACAGTTACTGTTTTTTTCTATCAATACTTTGAAACCAGAGCAGCTTTCCCCTATTCGACGTGAAGAATACCAAGAGGATGTATCTTGATAATTAGTTCTAAAATTTAATCCCTGTTGCTTTGCTACCCCTTCTTGTAATCCAACAGATGCCAGAGGCGAAACAGTAAATACTACACTTGGTATCCCTTTATAGTTAGGTCCTGACTCGTTTCCGTTAAGCAGATTATGGGCAACAATTCCTCCTTCATATCCAGCTACCGGTGTTAATGGCATCCCTACGCTAGCTGCTACGTCGCCAGCTCCATATACTGCAGCATTTGAAGCGCTTTGAAGATATTCATTAACTTTAATACCACCTCTCGTATCGAACTCTATCCCTGCTGCTTCTAAATTTAGATCTTTAGTATCAGGAACCCTCCCTGCACCATGTACTATCAATTCAGTCTCAATAACTTCAGTTCTCTTAGCACTGCTAGCGTTACGATGAGCATTAGATGAATAGACAGCGAATTTTTTTCCTTTGTTTATAGGCTCTATCTTTTCTACTGAAGACTCTAGCTTCACATTGACACCAATCTCTTTAGTTCTTTTTAACAACAAACTGACAAGATCGGGATCGAATCCTACAAGGGGTCTCTTACCTCGATGTAAAATAGTTACATTTGAGCCACAGCGGGCTGCGATGTGAGCAAATTCAAACGAGATATATCCTCCTCCAATAAATAAAATATTATAAGGTAATTTATCAAGTTCCAAGAACTGATCACTCGTAACAACGTGTTGTTCACCTGTAATATTCAACTTTGCAGGTTTGGCTCCTGTAGCTATTAATATGTACTTCCCTCGAATCGTTTGTTCTTTACTTTTGTTGGTATCATCAATTATCTGTATTGTATTAGGACCAGCAAATCGTGCAGTACCACGAAATGAATATATACCAGCCTTAGAGAATGCTGCTTCTCTATTTTTTGGAACCGGTTCTGTGAAAGTTCGTTTAAACTGCATTAACTCTGGCCAGTCAATTTTTATGTCTTTTATTACTTTACTGCCTATTCCTTTACTTTCCATTCTATGAATCCAGTCAATTAATTCAGCTGCTCCCACCAGCACCTTTTTTGGATCACAACCGCGAAGAGCGCAAGTACCCCCAAATGGCCTTGAATCAATAACCGCAGTTTTCCAACCAGCTGAATGACATTCCCATGCTACAGTTGATGCTGATACTCCTGTTCCAATAACTATAAGATTGAAAGTATTTTGAGTATTGTTCACAATTACTATGTACGACTATTTCATAAATAGGATTGTGTTGAGTTATTTAAATTCTCAAAATGAAATCGCAGATCTTGAGTAGTCGATCGTAATGTTAACAATTCGGATCCAAAATCCAGACTGCTAAATCGAAAGATGATTAATAAAATAATTAAATTTTATGAGCCCGTCGGGATTAGTTCCCTTCATGTAGTAGCGTTCTATTACATAGTATTTAGCTCTTTATTTTGATAACAATTGACGATCTAGAACATGAGACAAACTGTAAATCTTGACTCCTTTGGCTATATAGATTAGTTTGGCTTAGTCTGACTTAAAGGATATACCTTTATACTTGTTCTCGATCTTCCCGATATTGACAAATCGCTATAATAAAAAACAAATTCAAGATATGCAAACGAAATTAGAAGGAACAAATACAAATGGTAACTAAATAATTAATAGTAACTAAAAAAGAGAAAGGTCTGAACGTATAAAGCCATATTATTTTACTTTTATCTAACAAATTTAATAAGCAGATGAATGCGGCTTGGAATATTTAAGACCTGGCTATGCACAAGAGCCGAAACCAGTAGCATAGGGAACAGTTAGAATGAGATTTTCTAAGTTCTTTTTATTCTGAAATTAATTATTATTCGGTTTAAACATTTTTTCTAGTTTTGATCAATTAAATGATCAGCTACTGTTACAAAATGGCCCAAATTTTGCATTAACTCACGCCATGAGTTTTCGCCCATTTGTTGCTTTACTTTGTCTTGAACTTCATTCCAGAGAGGAAGAGCTTTGGCTACAGCGGTACGTCCTTTTTGAGTAGCCGTCACAATTCTCGTTCGGTGGTCTTTTCCCGACGAGATCTTGATAAAACCTTGTCTCTCCAAAACAGATAGATTTCGGGTCAGGGTCGTTCTATCTAGCCCTAGCTTCTTAGCAAGATCTGAAATCCTTATTGAGTCATTGTTACAGATGAAATCTAGTACACCAAGTTGCGTGGACAGCAGCCCACTTGACTTGAATGCATTGTCATAAAGTAGTGTTATTGCTCTAGCTGCCTTCCTCAATTCACCACATGTACAGGACCCTCCGGACATTCCTTGTTCCAGTATTGCATTAGTATTTCGTTCCTTCATTCGGGACTAGGTTGATATACACGCATTACTAATAAAAGGTTTACCCCCGATACCTTAACATATAATATTTTTAGATTAAATACGTGTAGATACACTTATAAGTATACGTGCATATACACCTATTGAGTATGAATCAAACAAAATTACTACAGCAAAGGAATGTAATCATGAAAAAGCTTGAAGGAAAGGTAGCTGTTATAACTGGTGGAAGCACCGGCATAGGCCTAGCTACCGCAAAGAGGTTCACCTCAGAGGGTGCACATGTTTACATCACAGGTCGCCGTCAAATCGAACTCGATGAAGCAGTAAAGGAGATCGGTGATAATGCCATAGCTGTTCAAGGTGACGTATCAAATCTCGCAGATCTTGATCGTTTGTATGATACTATCAAGCAACAGAAAGACCAAATAGATATCCTATTCGCAAACGCTGGAGTCGCTGAACTCAGTCCCCTGGGTCAGATCACGGAAGCCCACTTCGATAAGACATTCGACGTCAACGTCAAAGGTACACTCTTCACAGTTCAGAAGGCGTTACCGCTAATGCCCGACGGCGCTTCGATAGTGGTTAATGCATCAGTAGCATCATTCAAGGGTTTACCCGCTTTTGGCGTTTAC
>Ga0184624_10000294_pt1 | contig 12215 bp, 9 predicted proteins | sample PLM3_5_b1_FD_133157 | JGI IMG/M metagenome (GOLD analysis project Ga0184624, IMG submission 133157) | Groundwater sediment microbial communities from an aquifer in East River, Colorado, USA - PLM3_5_b1 | ecosystem: Environmental > Terrestrial > Soil > Riparian zone | place: USA: East River...
CTCTTCGGTCGCGGAGAGGACCACCGTTGCCGGGCGGAGGCCGCGATCGCGCATCTCACGCGAGAACGATGTCAGATGCAGTCGCGAGTTCACCTGGGGGCCGGTGAGGTAGGTCCCCTTGCCGTGCACTCGTTCCAGGACCCCAGCCGCAACCAGGTCCGCAATCGCCTGACGGACTGTGACCCGGCTGACAGCGAGGCGTCCCACCAGTGCCCGCTCGGACGGGATGGCGTCGCCAGGGTTCAGTTCGGTCTCAATCAGGCGCTCGAGGATGCTGCGGACCTGGACGCGCTTGGTAGTTGCTGAGGCTTGTTGGCGATCAAGTCGAAGGGTCCCGAGACCATCCCGGCCATGGTCGTATTGCACTGCGTCCTCACCCCCGATCCGATCGAACTCGCGAGACCAGTTTCCGACCTCACTGCCAGTATGGGGAGCCTTCCCGGAGAGCGACAACCCGGAAAACGATTCTGCTGAGCTACTCGGGGGCACCGCGTGAGCCCGTCCAGCGGAGCGCCCAGTGATACATCGCGATGGCCGCCGCGGCACCGGCGTTGATAGATCGCGTGGAGCCGTACTGGGTGATGGCGACCAGCTGCTTGCAGACAGCCACGAGCTCATCGGTGAGCCCGGGACCCTCTGAGCCAAACACCAGGCAGGTCCGCTGGGGTAACTCATAGGTCTCCAACGGCACCGCGCCCTCGAGATTGTCCACGCCAATGACGACGTAGCCATCGGCTGCCAGCCGGCCGGCGAAGTCCGCGACCGATGCATGGTGCTCGACATGGAGATAGCGATCGGTCACCATCGCTCCCCGCCGGTTCCAACGCCGACGGCCGATGATGTGCACACCCGCCACGTTGAAGGCGTTGGCGGTCCGCACGATGGAGCCAATGTTGAAGTCGTGCTCCCAGTTCTGGATCGCGATGTGTAGCGAATGCCTCCTGGATTCCAGATCGGCCACGATGGCAGACACCGTCCAGTAGCGATAACGGTCGATCACGTTGCGGCGATCGCCGTGCTCGAGCAGCTCCGGGTCCAGCCTTGGGTCGTCAGGCCACGGCTTCGGATGCGGTCCTACCCCAGGCGTTCCAGACGCGGCCGCGATCTGATCCTCGCCTAGGGTGCGTCGGCGGTCGCTCATGGGTTGCGTCGCGCCCTGCGGGGGTTCAAGGGGGTCGCCCCCCTTGCTCTGTTCAATTGCTCGCTCCGCTCGCTGCGGATCGCGCTCGATCTCCGCCTACTTCGTCGTCACTCGCAGACGAAAAGCGTGTCTGCTCGCTTCTCCTCAGCACGGCGGGGCGCGATCCGGTATTTAGGAAACTCACAGTCTGCGACGGTACCGTTTCTCGACGTGACCCCACTCGAGGCCGCCGCCGGGCTGATGCCGATGCTGCTGCCGTCCTGGATGGACCCCGACGAACTGATCAAGTTCTTCGGGCCCTACGCCCTCTGGGGTGTGGCGTTCATCGTCTTCGCCGAGTGCGGGCTCTTCGCGATCTTGCCGGGCGACTCGTTGCTGTTCACCGTGGGGCTGCTAACGGCGGCGGGCGTGATCCCTTACAACCTGGTGTTTGTCTGCACTGTGCTGACCGTTGCCGCGGTGCTCGGCAACGTAAGCGGCTACGCGATCGGTCGCAAGATCGGTCCGCCGCTGTTCAAACCGCGTTCGGGGCTGGCGGGCAAGATCTTCAAACAGTCCTACGTGGACCGGACCCACCTCTTCTTCGAGCGCTATGGCAATCGTGCACTCATCCTGGCGCGCTTCGTTCCGATCGTGCGCACCTTCGTCACCCTGGTCGCCGGCGTCGGCAAGATGGATTTTCGGCATTTCATCACTTACACCGCTATAGGCGGCGTGCTCTGGGCGTGCGGAATCACCATCGCCGGCTACTTCCTCGGCAACATCGATTTCATCAAGAACAACATCGACCTGGTGCTGATCTTGATCGTGCTCGCCTCACTCGTCCCGATGGGGATCGAGTACGTCCTGCACCGGCGGCGCCGCAATCAGGAGTCTGCCGCCGTCTAATACGCGAGGTGGTGAACTGGTGGGCGGGTTATGCCGCATACTCTCGGCACAATCCGCGCTGTTGTTCTGTACTTCTCATCCTCAGTCGCTAGGTAGCCGGCTTGGTGATCTCCAACAGCGCCTCAAGGTCATCTCCGCTGGGCACCCAGAGTCCGGCGGAGGCGTTCTCGTCGACCTGCTCGGCCGACGTGGCTCCCGCAATCACCGAGCCAACGGTCGGCATGGCCGCCAGACCTCCGATCGCAATCTGAAGCATCGAGAGATCTCGCTCGGCTGCGTACGCCTCGATCGCCTCGATCAGATCGAAGTTCGCCTTGTCCAGCCGAACCCGATTGCGCGCCAACCGGCTGCCGGCGGGAGCGGGCTCCCCGCGCTGGTACTTGCCAGTGAGCAGTCCAGAGGCCAGCGGAAAGTACGGCAGCAGGCTCTGGCCGGCGTGCTCCAAGGCGGGGACGAGTTCGGTCTCGGCTGAGCGGTTCAGCCAGGAGTACTCGTTCTGTGCAGAGATGAAGGCCTCAAAGCCGCTGGTTCGAGATGTCCAGTCGGCATCGATCACCTGCCAGCCAGCAAGGTTGGATGAGCCGACGTAGCGCACCTTGCCCTCGGCGACAACTTCAGTAAGGGCAGCCAGCGTCTCCTCGATCGGCGTATGGGGATCCGGCTCATGCAGCTGGTAGAGATCAATCCAGTCCGTCCCAAGGCGACGCAGACTGTTCTCCACGGCAATCCTGATGTAACGGCGCGAGCCCCGGGCGCCCCAATCCGGACCGTTCGAGCCGCGCATGTCGGAGCCGAACTTGGTCGCGATGACCACCTCGCCGCGACGTGCGCCGAGCGCGTTGCCCAGTAAGACCTCCGAGCCGCCCGCATTTCCATAGACGTCGGCCGTGTCGAACAGTGTGATCCCGGTATCGATTGCGGCATTCACCACGGCCGGCACGTCCTCGTCGGCCATTCGAGCGCCGAAGTTGTTGCAGCCGAGTCCGACAGTGGAGACGGTGAGGCCAGAAAGTCCGAGCTGTTGGTAGGTCATCTCCGCGGGCACGTCCGACCCCCGGATCACTACTGCTGGTTCGGAGTCTGTGGTCCGGTTTCCGGCGGCACGTAACCACCTGGCTGCGGTGCCTGAGAGCCGCGCTGCTGTGGTGGTTGATAGCTCTGGGGCGGCTGCTGATACTCCTGCGGATTGGGCAGCTCGTCGCTACGCGGATCGAACTCCACCGGGGGCGCCGACTGCTGCGGCGGAAGCTGCTGTTGCTGCGGATCGCCACGGTAGGCGATCTCCCCGAAGCTCACATCGGGCGCCTGGCGTACGGCCGGCTCGTCGACCTGGAAATAGGTGGCCTTCTCGAACTTGAACATCCCGGCGATGATGTTCGATGGCACCGACTCGACCTTGGTGTTGTAGACCCGCACGTTGGCGTTGTAGAAGCGGCGGCCTGCGGCGATCCGGTCCTCTGTTTCGGCTAGCTGCCGCTGCAGCTCCAGAAAGTTCTGGTTGCTCTTCAGATCCGGGTAGGCCTCGACGCTGACGATCAAATTCCTCACTGCGCCGGAGAGTGCGGCCTCGACATCGGCGCGCTGCTGGCTTGGCAGCGAGCCTTCGGACTGCGAAAGCTGCTGAGCCTGACTGCGGAGCCTGGTGATGTCCTCCAAGGTGTTGCGCTCATGAGCGGCGTACGCCCGCACAGTCTCGACCAGGTTCGGGATCAGCTCGTAGCGGCGGTTGAGTTCGACGTCGATCTGTCGCCAGGACTCCTGAATCAGATTGCGGGACTTGACGAAGCCGTTGTACGAGGACATGCCGATGAGCGCGAGAATGACGACGATCACCAAAATGATGATGATCACGGTGATGGCGGTACCCATCAAATCTCCTTAGCTTGCGACGCATGCGCCCTGAGCCTGTCGACGGGCGGGCATCAGGTTTTCGACCAACTCAGTCCATTTACCCTAACGGGTAAGTGCGGCAAGGTGCCGGTAGGCCTTACTCCAAACCAAGGTCGTGTGCAGAGATCGCCGAGCGGTACGCCAGCCCGGCCGCCTCGACGGCCTCCTTGGCGCCGGTGTTCCGGTCGACGATGACGGCCACTCCGATCACCTGTGCTCCGGCCTCCTGCAAAGCCTCGACGGCGGTCAAGACTGAGCCACCCGTCGTACTGGTGTCCTCCACCGCAAGCACGCGTCGGCCTGCCACGGGTGATCCCTCGATGCGTTGCTGCAGGCCGTGGGCCTTGCCCTGCTTGCGAACCACGAATGCGTCGAGCCGCTCTCCCGCAGCCGCGGCCGCGTGCAGCATGGCGGTGGCAACCGGGTCAGCGCCCAGTGTGAGACCGCCGACGGCCTCGAAATCCCAGTCGGCGACCAGGGCACGCATCACGCGGCCGACGATTGGCGCTGCGACTCCGTCCAGCGTGACGCGCCGCATGTCGACGTAGTAGTCCGCTGTACGCCCGGACGCCAAGGTGACTCTCCCGTGGACGATCGCCATCGCCTTGATGTGCGCAATCAGCTCAGCCGTGTCCTCAGCGACCATCGACGTGCTCACGCCCGGCACAATATCTTGTGCTCGCTCGTGTCCGATCGCTTACCTGCCGGCAAATGGGTTAGGCGTCAGCGTGTACTTGGTGGACAGGTACTCGTGAATCCCCTCAAAGCCGCCTTCACGCCCGATTCCGGACTGTTTCACGCCGCCGAAGGGAGCTGCCGCGTTGGACACCACGCCGACATTGAGACCCAGCATCCCGGTCTCCAACGACTCGATGAGCCGCTGGCCGCGCGCCAGGTCTTTGGTGTAGGCGTAGCCGACGAGGCCATACTCCGTGTTGTTGGCGATCCGCACCGCTTCATCCTCGTCACCAAAGGTCACGATGCTCAGCACTGGCCCGAAGATCTCTTCGCGAAGGATGTCGCTGCCGGGGCGTACCCCGGTGACAACGGTCGGCTCGTAGAACGTGCCCGGCCCATCGATCGCGTGGCCGCCGGTCAGCACTTTGGCGCCGCGGTTGGTCGCGTCAAGCAGCAGCGCGTGGGCCTTATCGACCGCATCGGCGTTGATCAGCGGACCAATCTGGACACCGTCCTCGGTTCCTCGGCCGACTTTGAAAGCTTGCACCCGCTCGGTAGCGCGGGCAGCGAACTCGTCGGCAATGGCCTCGTGCACGATGAACCGGTTCGCAGCGGTGCACGCTTGACCGATGTTGCGGAACTTGGCCAGCATCGCCCCGTCAACGGCCGCACCAAGATCGGCATCGTCAAAGATCAGGAAGGGCGCGTTGCCGCCTAACTCCATCGAGGTACGCAGGATGCCCTCCGCGGCCTGCTGGAGCAGCTTGCGGCCTACCTCCGTCGACCCGGTGAAACTGAGTTTGCGCAGCCGGGGATCGGCGATGATCGGTCCCGACACTTTCCCTGATGTTGAGGTTGTGATCACGTTGACCACACCCGGTGGCAGGCCCGCCTCGGCGAGCAGCTTGACGAAGTACAGCGTCGTCAACGGAGTCAGCTCCGGAGGCTTGATCACCACGGTGCAGCCAGCGGCGAGCGCCGGCGCTGTCTTGCGAGTCGCCATGGCCAGCGGAAAGTTCCAGGGAGTGATCAAGAAACAGGGGCCGACTGGATGTTGCGAGACGATCATCCGGCCGGTGCCCTCAGGATTGGTTCCATAACGGCCGAAGATCCGCACGGCCTCCTCGGAGAACCAGCGCAGAAACTCACCACCGTAGGTGACCTCAGCCTTGGACTCGGCCAGTGGTTTGCCCATCTCGAGGGTCATCAGCAGCGCAACCTGGTCTTGGCGTTCGCGTACCAGGTCGAACGCCCGGCGCAGGATCTCGGCGCGCTCTCGAGGTGGCGTCTTGGCCCAAGCGGGGGCAGCATCGGCCGCTGCGTCCATGGCGGCAGCACCATCCTCGACGCCGGCATCGGCGATGGTCTTGATCACCTCGCCAGTCGCGGGATCGTACACATTCAACGTGGCACCAGATGCCGCCGAATGCCATTCACCGCCAATGAACAGCCCATCCGGTACCGACTCCAGCAACGTTGCTTCCGTCGCGTTTGACATCGATAACCTCCCTGGCTCAACGGACATCGTCGTCAAACTTGAGCCTAACCCCAGTGTCGTGTCTCCTAAGTTCCTTTGCGGTTGGCGTCGTTCAGGTGCGTGCATCGCAAGGCCGACGAGGGAGGGATACCGAGTCGTATGCCGACCGAGGAGAACGCCGCGAGGTGCGTGCCTGGGCGGCGCCAATCGTAGAGAGACTTAGGAGACACGACACTAGGTCTCGGCGGCCAGCCTGGGCTTCGCTCGCGCGATGGAGATCCGGCAGCCACCGCGACATGAGGGAACTAGGGTCTCCGTATGGCCTCTGCCTGGAAAGCCGAACGCATCCGCTCGGCCTCAACCACGATCTTCGCCGAGATGTCTGCGCTCGCCCTTACGACCCAGTCAATCAACTTGGGCCAAGGTTTCCCGGACACCGACGGCCCGGCCTTCATGCTCGAGGAGGCGCGGGCGGCGATTGCTCACGGGATCAATCAGTACCCACCTGGCCGCGGCATCCTGCCACTGCGGCAAGCCATCGCGCAGCACAGCAGCCGGCACTACGGCCTCAGGTACGACGCGGAGTCGGAGGTCCTCGTCACGACGGGCGCCACCGAGGCCCTGGCGTCGTCGATCCTGGCGTTCGTCGACCCCGGCGACGAAGTGATCGCTCTGGAGCCCTTCTACGACTCCTACGCCGCCTCCATCGAGCTCGCGGGCGGGCAACGCGTCGGGGTAGGGCTGTTCGGTCCAGACTTCCGGCTGGATCACGCCGAGCTCGCGGCAGCATTCACTCCCAAGACCAAGGCGCTGTTGATCAACTCCCCGCACAATCCCACCGGGGCCGTGCTGGATCGAGACGATCTTGCCGCGATCGCGGAGCTGGCGGTGCAGCACGACGTGCTCGTCATCTGCGATGAGGTCTATGAGCATCTGACCTTCGACGACACCGAACATGTGCCGCTGGCCACCTTCCCCGGAATGCGAGAGCGGACAGTACGGATCTCCTCCGCCGGCAAGACGTTCTCGGCAACCGGGTGGAAGATCGGCTGGGCGCTCGCTACGCCGGAGTTGATCAACGAGATCACTGCAGTGAAACAGTTCCTCAGCTACGTCTCCGGCGCCCCGTTCCAGCCGGCCGTCGCCCGCGCTCTCAACGAGGGCGACGAGTGGGTCGAGAAAGCCCGGCTGGACCTCCAGGACAGGCGTGACCAGCTGGCAGCGGGCTTGCGGTCAATCGGACTCGCGCCGATCGTGCCGCGCGGCACATACTTCATGACCACCGACGTCCGGCCCCTCGGCTACACCGACGGCGTGCAGTTCTGTCGAGAGCTGCCGACCCGTTGCCGAGTCGTCGCGATCCCCCATCAGGTGTTCTACGACCGGACCGAAGAGGGGAGACCGTACGTGCGATGGGCCTTCTGCAAGCAGGAACAGGTGCTTGCCGAAGCGATCCACAGGCTGGGAGCTTTGCGCAAACCGACCTGAGTCTTGGCTACTCCTGGTCACCCGAAGTGCTTCAGGCCGGGCCCCGGCTCCGGAGACTGCTCAGCATCGTCGTCGCTGAACGGTGCCGATCCGGCAAGCAGCTGCCTCAACCGCCCACCATGCAGTACGCGGTACGGAAAAGGTGGCCGTCCCGTTCGGTCCGCGATACTGGCGTACGGCAGCGGTGTCGCGCCGCCTGCGATGATCACATTGCCGAAGCGCCGGCCCTTCAGCGTCGACGACTCGGCACACAACAGCACATGCGGAAACGCCAGATGCACACCCGCCAGCACTCGCCGCGCGTAACAGAGCGGCCCTCGATCCGTGAGATTGATGATGATCACTCCATGATCGGAAAGCGCGCGCCGAGCATCGGCGAGGAACTCGGCAGTGGTCAGCTCCGCCGGCACCCGGGCGCCGACAAAGGCGTCGATGATCACCAGGTCGGCGTACCCGTCGCGCAGGCCCGCGATGCCACGGCGGCCGTCCGTGCCACGCACCTTGATCCCGCTGCGAGTCGGGAGGGGCAGGTTGCGACGGACGAAGGCCGTGAGCTCGGTGTCCGGCTCGAGCACTATCTGCGCAGAGCTCGGACGCGTCGCCGCCACATACCGCGGCAGGGTCATCCCAGCGCCCCCAACGTGGATCACCCGCAGCCGCTGCTCTCTTTCGGCCACGCTGTCAAGCACATCGACCAGCCGCTGCACGTAGTCAAACTCCAGCCGCAACGGATCATCAAGATCGACATAGGACTGGTCCGTACGGCCAACCCGGAGCGTGAAAGCTCGCTCGTAGGCCAAATCAGGCACCAGTAGTGCGCCGTCGGCGCCGGGCCGCAGTACCAGGCTCGCCGACCTCACGGCTGCTCCTCGGCGCCCCGCACGGGTTGACGCAGCGGCCGTCGCTGGTGTCGTGGTGTAGAAACAACGTGGAAGGGAGACTCGCCATGAAGCTGCGCTGGATCGACTTTGACGGCGTGAGCGATCACGACCTGGCCGAGCTGCCGGCCCTGCAGAAGCGCACTGACGGATTCCTCTGGCTCGACATTCCGGAATGGAGCGATGAAGCCGAGGCGCTCCTCGCAAACGGATTCCACTTTCATCCGATGGCGATTGCCGAGAGCCGGAACCGCAACCACGTCCCCCGAGTCCACGTCTATCCGCACCACGTCTTCATCGTCGTGCACGCACCTGAGATCGGTGCGGCCGGCCACATGCACTATCTCGAGCTGGACCAATTCGTTGGGGAAGACTTCCTGGTCACCGTGCATGGACCGCTAAACCCCAAGGTCCCCATCGAGTCCGCATTGCGCGAAACCAACGCGGTGGCGGCCCGGCTGGAGAGCGGCCGCCTGCAACCTACGTCGCCCTTTGGCCTCACGTACGCCATCGTCTCCTCGATCGCGCGCCGGGAAGCTGAACTGGTCGCCGAGATCGCGCGTGATGTCGGCCTGATGGAGCAGCGGGTCATGGCTGACGTGGACGAGGATCCGCAAGAGTTCCTCAGCGAGCTCTTCGCTTCTCGACATGAGCTGCTGACCATCAAGACCATGGCCGAGCAGGGCAGCGAGATCTATCGGCGGGCGATCAAACTGACGACCTTTGCACCGACGGAGGGCCTGGAGCTGATGAAGGACTTGCTCGACCAGTACGAGACCGTCGCCCATATCAGCGATTCGCAGCTGGTGTTTCTGATGGGCGTCACCGAGTTCTACCGCGCGCGTACCGACACCAAAATGACCATCGCCGCCGAGCGCCTCGCCGTCATTGCGGCGATCACCCTCCCCATTACATCGCTGTCCTCGGTCGTTGGGATGAACGTCATCGTCAACGATTCCACGCACTGGGTCACGCTCGGCATCTTGCTGTTGATCATGCTGGTCATATCGTTGATCATGCTGCGCTGGGCGCACAAGCAAGGCTGGTGGTGACCTACCGACTTGTCAGCGTCTCAGCGGACTATGGCCTGCTGAGACGCTGACAAGTCGATGCACGGGTGGTAATCATTCAGGCAATGGCAGGCTGCGACTGCAAGATGATCAAGCCGTCGCTGCTTTCGTCGGCGTCGAAGGTGACGACCGCACCCTCGCGCACCTCGCCAGCGAGCACGCGGCGCGCAAGTTGATCTTCAATCGTCGTCTGAATCAGCCGACGCAGCGGGCGGGCACCAAAGACCGGGTCGAAGCCGGTGAGTGCCAGCCACTCCTTGGCGGCGGGAGTCGCCTCCACGGCAATCCGCCGATCAGCAAGCCGCTTGTTGAGCCGGGCCAAGTTGATCTCCGCGATCTTGGCAAGCTCCTCGGTATCGAGGGCGTCGAAGAGCACGACTTCATCTAGCCGGTTCAGGAATTCAGGCTTGAACGCCCCGCGCACCACACCCATGACGGCGTTGCGCTTGGTCTCAGCGTCCAGCGTCTGGTCGGCGAGGAACTGCGAGCCCAAGTTGGAAGTCAAGATCAACAAGGTGTTGCGGAAGTCAACCGTACGCCCCTGGCCGTCGGTCAGCCGGCCGTCGTCAAGCACTTGCAGCAAGATGTCGAAGACTTCGCTGTGCGCCTTCTCCACCTCGTCCAACAGCACCACTGAGTACGGGCGACGACGAACGGCCTCGGTGAGCTGGCCGCCTTCCTCGTAGCCGATGTAGCCAGGAGGTGCCCCGACGAGCCGCGCCACGGAGTGCTTTTCGGAGTATTCGCTCATGTCGATCCTGATCATGGCCCGCTCGTCCTCGAACAGAAACTCCGCCAGAGCCTTGGCCAGCTCGGTCTTGCCGACACCGGTCGGACCGAGGAACAAGAACGACCCTGTGGGCCGATTGGGATCGGAAATGCCGGCGCGCGAGCGGCGCACCGCATCGGACACGGCGCGGACCGCAGGCTGCTGACCGACCAGCCGCTCCCCGATCCGGGACTCCATGGACATCAGCTTCTCGGTCTCGCCCTGCAGCAGTCGGCCGACCGGTATTCCGGTCCAGTTGGAGACGACCTCCGCAACATCGTTCGGGCCGACCTCCTCAGAGACCATCGACGGCAACTGACTCTCGGCCGTGGCGGCCTCCTCTAGCTCCTTCTGGAGTGCTGGAATCTCGCCGTAGTTGATCTCACTGGCCTTCACCAGGTCACCTTCGCGAAGCGCCCGCTCGGATGCCACGCGCAGCTCGTCGATCTGCTTCTTCAACTCGCCGACGCGGTTGAGACCTGTTTTCTCCGCCTCCCAGCGCGCCTCGAGGGAGCGCAGCTCCTCTTGAACATTGGCCAGATCCTCGGTCAACCGATGGAGTCGCTCGACGCTGCCAGCATCCGACTCCTTCTCCAGCGCGAATTTCTGCATCTGCATCCGCTCCACGGTGCGGCGCAACGCGTCGATCTCGACCGGCGACGAGTCGATCTCCATCCGCAACCGCGAGGCTGCCTCGTCGACCAAGTCAATCGCCTTGTCCGGCAGCTGCCGCGACGTGATGTAGCGGTTCGACAAGGTGGCCGCCGCGACTAGGGCAGCATCAGTGATCGCCACCTTGTGGTGCGCCTCGTACCGCTCCCGCAGGCCGCGCAAGATTGCAATCGTGTCCTCGACACTCGGCTCATCGACGAAGACCTGCTGGAAGCGACGCTCAAAGGCCGGGTCCTTCTCGATGCGCTCGCGATATTCATCCAAGGTGGTCGCACCGATCATGCGCAGGTCGCCACGCGCGAGCATCGGCTTGAGCATGTTTCCGGCGTCCATGGAGGAGTCACCGGCGGCGCCCGCGCCAACGACGGTATGCAGCTCATCGATAAAGGTGATCACCTGACCGGCGGCGTCGCGGATCTCGGTGAGGACGGCCTTGAGCCGCTCCTCGAACTCACCACGGAACTTGGCACCGGCCACCATCGACGGCAAGTCAAGCGACAACAGGCGACGGCTCTTGAGTGAGTCGGGTACGTCGCCCGCCACCAGCCGCTGCGCCAAACCTTCGACGACCGCGGTCTTGCCCACGCCGGGCTCACCGATCAGCACAGGGTTGTTCTTGGTGCGCCGGGCGAGCACCTGGACCACACGACGGATTTCGGCATCCCGCCCGATCACCGGGTCGAGTTTGCCGTCCCGGGCCATTGCGGTGAGATCGACACTGTATTGATCGAGCGCCGAGGAGGTTCCCTCAGCCTCCGGGCTGGTCACGCGCTTGCTGCCACGAGCCTCGTTGAAGGCGCGCGTCAGCACGTTGGGCTTGATGTTCAGCGCTGCGAGGACTTTCTTGGCGTCCGAGTCGACGGTTGCCAGGGAGATCAGCAGGTGCTCGGTGGCCACGTACGCGTCGCCGAGTTGCTCGGCTCGAACCTCAGCATCCGCCAGCACCCGCGCGAGCGACCCCGACATCGTCGGCTGGCTGACCGAGGAGCCCCTCGCCGAGGGCAGCTTGGCGATTGCACCCTGGGCGGCCGCAGCAACTACTGCCGGGTCGGCGCCAGCGGCGGTGATGAGAGGCGCGACTGTGTTGCCAGGCACCTGCAGCAGCGCGTGCAGCAGGTGGGACGGCTCGGCGTACGGATTCCCCGCCGTGAGGGCATTGCGCAGCGCGGCCGAGACAGCGTCACGACTCTTGGTAGTGAGCTTGTTGGTGTCCATATCTCCTCTGGAATCAAACTTGAGTACGCCTGACTCAACTATGCGCCAG
>Ga0184624_10000295_pt1 | contig 12207 bp, 11 predicted proteins | sample PLM3_5_b1_FD_133157 | JGI IMG/M metagenome (GOLD analysis project Ga0184624, IMG submission 133157) | Groundwater sediment microbial communities from an aquifer in East River, Colorado, USA - PLM3_5_b1 | ecosystem: Environmental > Terrestrial > Soil > Riparian zone | place: USA: East River...
CGCAGTTCGTCGGGGGTGTAACCGAGGTGCAGGCCCCAGGCGTCGTTCAGCTCGACGAAGTAGCCGTCGGAGTTGGCGGTGCAGAGCATGTCGCGGGAGAGGTCGAAGAAGCGGCGGGCGCGCTCGTCGGCGCGAGCGCGGCGGGCGACGATGCTGGTGATCAGCAGCATCACGACTGCGAGGGAGATCAGGGTGAAGAGCCAGCGGGTTAACGGCGAGTAACCGGCGGTGCTTTCGACCAGAAGGAGGACGGTGCCGTAGGTGAAGAGCAGCCAGGCGAGGTGGACGGCGGCGATCCGGCGCGGGAAGTAGATCGAGGTGACGAGCGTCGCCCAGACGAAGATCGTCCCGTACTGCCCGACCGCGATCCCGCTCTCGTAGATCAGCAGTGACGTCACCGCGGTGACGCCGGCGAGGAGCAGGTCGACGCCGAAGTCCGGGATCCTCTCGGCGGCGAGCCAGATGATCCCGCCCGCAATTGCCATCGCCAGGGCGGTGAGGACGAGGGCGGTTTCGTCACCGCCGCTCGGGTGGGGAAGGACCAGGGAGATCGCCACCAGCGCCGCGCCGGCGACGAACAGCGCTGCGGTCGCCCTGGCCCGGGTACGGGCGGGTGGTCTGATGCTTACCCGATTTTCGGGAGTCGCCATGCCGGGGGCATCGGCAAACGCCTGCGTTTCCTTAACCCCTGACGACCTGGAACTGGCTCATAAGTCCATGGTCCTCGTGGTCCAGCATGTGGCAGTGGATCACGTATTTCCCGGTGTAGTCGGAGAAATGACCGGCAAGGAGAATTTTTTCGTTGGGGTAGAGGAAGAACGTCTCCTTGAGACAGTCTTCCCAGGGCGACGGCGGCCTGCCGTCGCGCTCGAGCAGGTACCAGTCGGTGTGGTGCAGGTGCATCACGTGGGCGACGTTGGTCCGGTTGACGATCTCCCAGGTCTCGGTCGTGTTCAGCTTCGGGAAGGCTTCCGAGCGGGCGGGGTTGAAGGTGCGGCCGTTGATTCGCCAGGTGGTTTTGAAGAAGCCGCCGATCGTGATCTCCCAGCGCTTGTCCGGCTTGCGCTTCGCCTTGCGGGTCCAGGCCGGCAGCGGGCGCAGGTGACGGGGGATATGGACGCGGTCGCGCCGGCCCTCGCGGCCGACGCGGAACTGCATCAGCGCCCCGCCGTAGGTGCGGGCGCCCTCGGGGTTGCGGCCGGGGTGGCGCTTGCTGCTGCGGAGCTCGACCGTCTCCCCCGCCATCCCCGCGAAGTCGACGATCACCTCGACCCGCTCGGCCGGGCCGAGGAGGATTTCGCGGCGGCGGATCGGTTTCGGCATCAGCCCGCTCTCGGTCGCGATCTGCACCATCGGAGCGCCGTTGGAGAGCTGCAGGTTGTAGCTGCGGAAGGAGGAGACGTTGAGCAGGCGCAGCCGGTAGCGGCCGGGCTCGACCGGGTGGTGGGGCATGAAGGCGCCGTTGACGAGGACGCTCTCCGCGAGGATGCCGTCGTTCGGCGGCCGGCGGTTGGTGAACGGGTCGGTGAGCTGGTTGTCGCGGTCGAAGCTGCGGTCGCAGATCATCAGCGGCAGGTCGCGGTCGCCCCTCGGCAGGTCCAGCCCGTCTTCGAAGGAGTCCTCGACGATGAACATCCCCGCCAACCCCTTCCAGACGTGCGGTGCGGTGCGATCGAGCCGGTGGTCGTGGTACCACTGGAGGGAGCCCCGTTCGGGATGGCCGTCCTCCATCAGGTCGTAGACGTAGGTTTTGTGCCCGCCCGGCTCGAGCAGGAGGTCGTTGCCCATCTCGCGGGCCGAGAGCCCGCGCGGGATGCTGCAGAAGAGCGAGGTCGGCTGGCGCTTCGTGAGGCCGCCGGGCTGCCCGTCGAACTGGGTGCGGGCGTGGGCGCCGTGGAGGTGGATCGAGAGCTCGCCCACCTTCTCCGGCAGCTCGTGATGGAAGGTCAACTTCGTCCGCTGCCCTGCGCGGCGGCGGATCGTCGGCCCGGGGAAGCTGCCGCCGAAGGTCCAGAGCCTCGTCTTGGCGCCCGGGAGGATCTGCTGCTCGGCTTCGCAGATCGGAATCCGGATGTGGTCCTCGCGCAGGACAGGCGGGATCGGCAAACGGCTGCGGAACGGAACCGCCGCCAGCGCCGGCGCCGGCTCGGTGCTCAGCGGCAACAGGCCGCCGCCCCCGCCCCGCAGGGGCAGGAGCGCGGCCAGGGTGCCGCCGCCGAGGGCGCCGAGCAGTGCTCGGCGCCCGAAGCGGGGCGGAGTTGAGGGCTGCCCAGCCGTGCCGCTAGCTGGTCGGCGCCGGCACTACCGGAGCGACGACGTCCACTTCGCCCTGCATTTCAGGATGCACGGCGCAGATGAAGTGAAGCGTGGTGCCGGCTTCAGCGGTGACCTGCTGGGTGACGTGCGTCCCCGATTTCTTTTCGCCGGTGAACCAGGAGTCGCCCTTCTTGCCGGTGGCGTCGCCCATCGTGCTCCAGCCGGCGGGGCCCGCCTTCACCAAGTTGACCGTGATCCTCTCGGTTTTCGGGTTGAAGCCGTGCCATTTGGCGATCGCGAGGCAGATCTTCTTCGGCGAGAAGCAGGAGTTCATCGCCTTGCGGGTCTTCGGAAGCGAGCCTTTGGTGGCCAGCGAGAAGGTATGCGGGCCGACCTGTTTCGGGTTCGTCTTGTTGAGGATTTCCAGCGAGTCGCCGGCGGTGACGGTTTCCGGCCCGACGAACTTCAGCTTGCCTTTGACGAGCTCCATCGTGATCGTCTGGGTGGTACCGGTCGGAGCGACGGCGGCGCCGGCGATGCCCGAGGCGCCTAGGACGAGGGTGAGCGCGGTCGCCGAGACCGCGAGAGCCAGTGCCCGCAGACGGGCGCGGCCTGAAAGCTTGCTGTGCAAAGCGTGCCTTTCTTGAGTGATATCGAGTGGCGGCATCTTATTCGACCCGGAGTAGGATTTCGCCGGTGCCGAGTACCTTTCTCCACACCTGCTACCGAATCGGCGACATCGATCGCTCGGTCGGCTTCTACGAGAAGCTCGGCTTCGAGGAGGTGCGGCGGATGCCGATCGGCGACGAGGCGATCAACGTCTTCATGGCGATGCCCGGCGAGGACCCCCGCCTCGAGCTCACCTACAACCACGGCGTCACCTCCTACGAGCACGGCACCGGCTACAACCACATCGCCCTCGGCGTCGAGGACCTCGACGCCACCCTCGAGCGCCTCGCCTCCCTCGGCATCGAGCCCGAAAAGCCGCCCTACCGCCCCGGCGGCCGCACCGAGGGCCACCGCATCTGCTTCGTCCGCGACCCGGACGGCTACCGGATCGAGCTGATCGGGGAGTAGCTTCCAACCTCTCCGCGATTTGGTGCCCTATAGGGACCCAAAGTTCGGAAGGGTGGATCAATCGCCTACGCATTCCCCGTCGATGGCGCTGTAGCCAACACAGGAGAGGGTGCGTTCCTCTTCTGGCAGGACATAGCCAGGGTCCCCATTCGGCAGCGAGGACGTGTATTCCAACGCCGCTGCTTCTTCAGCTTCGATCGTGGCAAGTTGGTCCTGCGCGTCGACTTCCCCGGATGACCTTCCCCGGTGGATCCCCACCCTCATCCCACGGGCCTGGCCGGACACAAAGCCGTCCCTAAACGCCCGGGCCTTCGCGCGGCGGAAAGCCTTCTCTTCGACGACTATCAGTGCTCGGTCTCTGGCCATATCCCGAGCCTGATTCCAATCCGATCGGTCCGGTGCCTGAGATTTTCCCAGCGCATAGCCGACCGTGACAGCCGCCAGCAGCACAAGGACACCAAGACCGATCGCGAGAGTCCTGCTCACGGCGCGACCAATCTGATTTCTCGCCGCGCTGGCTCTTCAAGCCCCGCTGCATCGAAGGCTTGGCGATACGCCTTGCGGTAGGCATCTGGATAGGTCGCTTGGAAGCCACGAGCCAATCCCGCGCGGCGCCCGACCCTCGATCCCCTGCGGGTACCGATTGACTTGCCGTGGGCAAGACCGGATACGACTCCCAAGCGTCGGGCTTCATCGAGATCCTTTCCCGCGCTCTCACCAACGAGATAAGCAAATGCGCATGCTTTTCGTGCCGCTGGAAGGTCAGCCAGATCTGGCCGCGGCCGGACGTATCCGGCGTCGCCGATCACCCAGCTCATCTCGCATCCGATCCGCGTCTTGGAAAGACGTCGGCCGCAGTGCAAACGCCCTCCCGCGCGATCGTCGTAGGAGAGGCGTGGCCGCGACAACACCTTTCTCATCGAGGCCTTTGCGGCTGCTCGCCCCAATAGATGGATGGGCTCATGCCTGAAGCTCTGACAGGTGTAGCGGGAGGCACGATCGAAGCCGACCGGACCGTCTCCCTCCAGGTCCACCACCCGGAGGCGGGTGAACTGCCAGTGACGGATAGTCGGGCAATAGACGGGGCGCCAAAGATGGATGAGGGATTCATGTTCCGCGTAATCCCGACATGCGTACAGCGGGACGTCGGACGGGCAATCGGGGAAGGTCAAGGTGCCATGGGTGGAGGCGCCGGTGGAGGTCCATTCCTCCCAACCTTCGGTTGCTTCGAACCTGACCTTTCCGTCAGCGCAGGTGAGGGCGATGGTTTCTGGCTGGAAGACCGAGCCAGAACAACCGACAACGAAGTAGACGCGGGGTCCTTCGGCACTGCCGCTGGTCGCATAGATCGAACTACAGGAGAGCCCCAGGAGCAGGAGTGCGCTTATGAGCCTTAACCGCGCAGGCGCGAACACCTTTGGAGCCTACCCGGTACGGGCAGATACTTAGCTCAGCCGGCGCTGATGCCGCCGCCGGCGGGCGGGGCGGGCGTCGGGCTGGGTTCCGGCGTGGGCGTGGGTTCGGGCTCCGGCGTCGCGGCTTCTTCCTGGCCGCCCTCTTCTTCTCCGCCTTCGTCGCCGCCATTGCTCTTGCCCTCGTCTTCGGATTCTTCTGAGCCTTCGTAGGTTTCTTCTTCTTCGTAGCCGTCGTAGCTGCTCGAAGAGGTGTGGTCGCTGTCGAGGCCTTCGAGCTCTGGTTCTGAGCCGGCCTCGAATTCGGGGCAGTCGCCTTCGACCGCTTCGGACATGTAGTTGGCCCAGATCGGGCCCGCGGTGGGTCCGCCGAAGCCGGTGTATTCGCGGGTCGTCGGGTGGCCGACCCAGACCGCGGTGGAGAAGAGCGGCGTGTAGCCGACGAACCAGGCGTCGGAGAGTTCCTCCGAGGTGCCGGTCTTGCCGGCGGCGCTGGAGCAGCCCATCGAGGTGTAGCCGGCGCCGGTGCCCTGGGTGATCACGCCCTCGAGAATGCGGGTCACCTCATAGGCCTGGCCCTCGGTGAGGACGCGTTCGCCGGAATCTTTCTCGAAGTCGTCAACCTTGCCGTTGGGGAACTCGACTTTGCTCACCGCGGTGGCGTCGTGATGGACGCCACCGTTGGCCAGGGTTGCGTAGGCGTCGGCCATTTCCAGCGGCGTCACGCCGATGCTGAGCCCGCCGATCCCCTCCGCCGGAAACGACTGCAGCGGCGATTCGATCCCCATTTCGTGGGCCATCTGGGTCACGTTCTCGGGCCCGACGTCGAGGTCGAGCTGGGCGTAGACGACGTTGACGGAGTGCCAGGTGGCGCTTTCCAGGTCATAGGTGCCGCCACCCTCTCCCTCGGAGTTGTTCACCGTCCAGGTGCCGCCGCCGGGGGTTTCCAGGGTCTTCGGCGAGGTCCCGTCGTAGTAGGTGCTGCCCGGGTCGATCCCCTCTTTCACCGCGGCGGTGAGAACGATGGTCTTGAACGAGGACCCCGGCTGACGGCGCGCCTGCCAGGCGTAGTTGAACTGGGATTCGTCGGCGTAGCCTTCGGTCGAGGCGAGGGCGACGATGGCGCCGTTGCTCGGGTTGACCGAGGCGAGGCCGGCAACGGGGCCGCCTTCCGGGTAACAGACGGAGCAGTAGTTTTCGACCGCGTATTCGGCCTTCGACTGCAGGTCGGGATCGATCGTCGTGTAGGCCTTCAGCCCGCCTTTGCGGACGGTGTTGATCCCATACTCCTGGATCAGTTCGTTCTGGACGAGGTCGAAGAGGAACGGGTCCTTGATCACCTGGTACTTGTCGCCGGGGTTGAGGCCGAGCCCGCGGGTTTTCGCCTCGCGGTATTCGTCGCCGGTGATGTAACCCTGCTCGTTCATCACCAGCAGCACCTCGTTGCGCCGCTTCAGCGCCGCCTTCGGATCGAGGAAGGGGTTGTATTCGGAGGGCGCCTGCGGCAGCCCGGCGAGCAGCGCCGCCTCGGTCAGGTTGAGGTTCTTGGCCGGCTTCGAGAAGTACGTCTGCGAGGCGGCCTCCGCCCCGACCGCGGTCTGACCTTCGACCGTCCCGTAGGGAGCGCTGTTGAGGTACTGGGTGAGGATCCAGTTCTTCGGGTGGGCTTCCTCGAGCTCGACCGCCAGCGAGGCTTCGATCAGCTTTCGCTTGATCGTGTTTTCCGGGTTGTGGATGTAGAGGTTGCGGACCAGCTGCTGGGTGATCGTCGAGGCGCCCTGCACCGCGGCTCCTGCCTGCAGGTCCTTCCAGGCGGCGCGGGCGATGCCTTCGTAGTCGAGGGCGCCGTGCTCGAAGAAGTTCTTGTCCTCGATCGCGATCGTGGCGTCGCGGAGGACCTGCGGCTGCGCTTTTTCCGGCAGCGGCTGGCGCACGTTTTCGGAGCGGATGAACCCGATCAGGCTGCCGTCGGCGGCGTAGATCGCCGAGGAGCGCCCCTTCTGCACAGGCTTCAGGCTGGAGAGGGGGGGCGCCGAGTTGTAGATGTTGAGCGCCCAGGCCGCCGCGATCCCACCGGCGATCGCCACAAGCGCGACGAGTATCCCGAGCGGGATCGCGATCTTGTGCCAGATGGGATGGTGCGGCTTGCGTCGCCGCCTGCGAACCCGCGTAGCCATTCGCTGCGGATTGTAGGGAGCCGCAAGCCCCGGCCGCCGGGGCGATGGAAGCGCGCAATCCCGCTTGCCATCCCGATAGGCTCGCGCGCGGCAGGTTCTTGTCCAAGGGAGAGGAAGAAAAGTGAAACTTGTAATCGGGATCGTTCGCCCCGAGCAGGCGAACCAGGTCCTCGAGGCGCTGCACCGGGCCGAGGTCCGGGGCTTCTCGATGAGCCGGGTCCAAGGGCACGGCGGCGAGATGGACCGGGTCGAGACCTACCGCGGCACGACCGTGCAGATGGGACTCTCGGAGAAGATGAGGTTCGAGGTCGCCGTCTCCGACGACTTCGTTGACAAAACCGTGGGAGCGCTCTGCGAAGGCGGCCGCACCGGCGAAGTCGGCGACGGCAAGATCTTCGTCGTCCCGCTCGACCACGCGGTGCGGATCCGCACCGGCGACAGCGACGAGGGCGCCGTGACGCCGGTGAGCAAATGAGCGGCGTCGACACGGGCGATACCGCCTGGATGCTGATCGCCACCGCGCTGGTGCTGCTGATGACGCCGGCGCTGGGTCTCTTCTACGCCGGGCTGGTCCGCTCCAAGAACACGCTCAACACCTTCATGATGAGCATCGCCGCGATCGCGGTTGCGACCGTCACCTGGGCGGCCGTGGGGTACTCGCTCGCCTTCGACGGCGACGGCGCCCTGATCGGCGGGCTCGGCAGCGCCTTCCTCAGCGGCGTCGACTTCGCGCCGCGGGAAGGGACGACGATCCCCGAGCTCGTCTTCTTCGCCTTCCAGGCGACCTTCTGCATCATCACCACGGCGCTGATCTCCGGCGCGGTGGTCGAGCGGATGCGGTTCGGGCCGTTCCTCGTCTTCTCGGCGCTCTGGTCGATCCTCGTCTACGCCGTCCTTGCCCACTGGGCCTTCGGCGGCGGCTGGCTGATCTCCGGCGGCACCCTGGACTTCGCCGGCGGCGTCCCGGTCGAGATGGCCTCGGGCTTCTCGGCCCTGGCGGCGGCGCTGGTCGTCGGCGCGCGGAAAGACTACGGCCGCCAGGCGCTCCTCCCCCACAACGCCGTCTATGTCCTGCTCGGCGCCGGCCTGCTCTGGTTCGGCTGGTTCGGGTTCAACGGCGGCAGCGGCTTCTCGACCGGCGAAGGGAGCGTGCTCGCCTTCACCAACACGCTGCTCTGCCCGGCGGCGACGCTGGTCATCTGGTTCGCGCTCGACCTCGTGCGCGGCCGCAAGGTGACGGCGATCGGCGCCGCCACGGCGATCATCGTCGGCTGCGTCCTGATCACGCCGGCGGGCGGCTACGTCAGCCCCGGCTGGGCGATGCTGCTCGGCGCCCTCGGCGCGATCCCCAGCTACGGGATCATCGTCTGGCGCACGCGGACCCGGGTCGACGAGACCCTCGACGTCCTCGCCGCCCACGGCACGGCGGGCTTGATCGGGATCCTCTTCATCGGCTTCTTCGCCCAGGAGACCTGGAACGGTGTTTCTGACGGACTCTTCTACGGCAACGCGGCGCAGCTCTGGGATCAGGTGCTGGCGGTGCTGGCGGCACCGGCCTACGCCTTCGTCATGACCTTCATCCTCCTCAAGGTGATCGGAGCAGTGATGCCGCTGCGGGCGACGGACAAAGAAGAGGCGATGGGCATGGACATCAACCAGCACGGCGAGGAGGCCTACGTCACCGGCGAGGGGGCGATCCTGCTGCTCCCTGATGACCACGACAAAGTCGCGGTCCCGGTCGCCGATCCGGGGTAGGTGTGGTCGACTGAGGAGAACGTCGACAACTGGTGAGTTGACCTCGCTATAGGCGGGTTAACTCACCAGTTGCGGTCAGGCCGGAACGCGGATGCGCTTCTTGGCCGGCGTCGGGTCTTCGTTGCCGGCCTTGTCGGTCGCCCAGACCTTGAAGAGGTGGCGGCCGGGCTTGAGGCCGGTGTAGGTCTTCGGCGATCTGCAGGGCTTGGCCTTTCGCTTGTCGAGCTTGCAGACGAAGATCGAGCCGGCCTCACTCGAGCGGAAGGTGAACTTGGCCTTGCCTTGGGCGAGTTTTGAGCCTGGGCCTTTGCGGATCGTCGTCTGCGGCGCAGCCCTGTCCACGGCGTTGCCGCCGCCTCCCGTGCCCCCGCCGGTCCCGCCGCCGCTCGGTGGAGCCGGCCGCTGGTACTCGAAGGCACCCTGGTCCCGCACCGCCAGTCCCTCGCCGTCGCCGTCGTTCGGCCGCGGGGCACCGAGGAAGTCGCTTGCGAGCCCCCCGGGCGCCGGGTCGCCGGCGTCGACCGAGGGTGAGGTCGGCGGCAGGGACAGGTCCGCGTTGAACAGCGGATCGGCGTCGATGTTGCCCATGCCGAAGTCAGCCGTCCCGCCGGCGTCGAGGCCGTTCGAGGGCAGGTTCGAATAGCGGGCGGTGAGATGGACCAATCCGATGCCAGGCCCGAAGGACGATTCCATCTTGTAGCCCGAGGAGAAGCCGCGGAGGATTGAGTTTGTGACCACGATGTCGACGTCACCTGCCGTCGCGCTGAACTTCTTGCCTTCCAGCGCGGGGTACGCGCTTCCTTCGTTGACGATCGTGACGTGGTCGGCTTCCAGCATCGCGTCATCGACAGCGGCCGAGGCGTAAAGGCCGATGCCGTCGTCGATGGTGAAGATCGAGTTCTCGATCCGCATCGTCCCTGCGGTGACGACCGCCCCATAGGTGCGCGTTCCGACCTCGCTGACCCGGCGGGCGGTCAGCTCGGACCCCACCCCGCTCGTGATCAGCGGCCAGCTGGCGCCGACGATCAGGGTGTCTTCGACGGTCACCTCCCCGCCGGAGAAGGTGTTGACACCGTCGCCGATCAGGCCGCTGCCTTCGCCGCGGAGAACCGAGGAGCGCACCTCGTTGCCAGAGCCGACCGCAACGATCCCGTCGGACCCCGGGTTGAGGCTGACGATCGCGACGTTGTCGATCTTGTCGTCGTCGTACAGCTGCAGCGCCGCGCCTTCGCCGTCAGGGAAGCCGGCGGGAACCTGGAGCGTCAGGTCGCGGAGGAGGACGTCGCGCGCGCCCCCGTTGCCGAGCGCCATCAGATAGATGTTGCCACTGCCCGAGCTGGTCACTACGGAGGCCGCCCCGATCCCCACCACGGTCAGGGGATCGGATCCCTGCGGTTCGATCGAGCCGGGGTTCTTGAACCCGCTGGCCGGCTCATAAGCACCGGTCTCCGTGAAAGTGCCGGCGGCGAGGTAGACGGTGTCGGCCAGGCCGTCGGTCGCGTCCGTGCCCATCGCTTCCTCGAGATCGGCTTTGGCGATGCCGCTGCCTCCGGGACAAGCGCTCAGGTTCGGGACGCAGAAGTCGGTGGCCGATGCGGCCGGGGCCAGTAGAGCCAGTGCCACCAAGGTGGCTGCCGTCACTCCTCCAAGGATCTTCATCCGCGGCACCCTAACGGGTGGACACGGCCGTTTCCCACCTACGCGCGCAGTCGGTATCCCTTGCTGAACAGCCGCAGGTTGACGAAGAAGAGGACCGCGGTCGCCGCGCTCAGCGCCAGCAGTGAGAGGGCGATGCTTACTTCGGTGTAGCCGACGAAGCCGTAGCGGACGAGGTTGATCATGTAGTAGATCGGGTTGAAGTGGGTCAGCGTCTCGTAGGGCTCGGGCAGCAGCGCCGCCGAGTAGAAGACGCCGCCGAGGAAGATCAGCGGGGTGAGAACGAAGGTCTGGGCGAAGGCGACGTCGTCGAACTGCTCGGCGCGGACGCCGATCAGGACCCCGAGCTGGCTGAAGAAGAAGCCGACGAGGAAGAGCGAGGGGATGAGGACGAGGACGTGGTCGACCGGCAGGTCGACCAGCAGGACCGAGACGACGAAGGTCAGCACGGCGACGATCAGGCCGCGCATGAAGCCGCCGAGCGAGAAGGCGAGCAGCAGCTCCGCCGGCGAGGCGGGCGAGGAGAGCTGGTCCTGGATCGCGCCCTGGAACTTCTGCTGGAGGATCGAGGAGGAGTTGTTGGAGAAGGCGTTGGTCGACCAGGCCATCATGATCAGGCCGGGGATGACGAAGACGACGTAGTCGATCCCGTGCAGCTTGTCGATGCGGGAGCCGAGGGCGGCGCCGAAGACGGAGATGTAGAGGAAGGTTTCCAGCAGCGGCGCGCCGATCGTCTGCTTCTTGATCTTCATGAAGCGGTTGACCTCGCGGCGCCAGAGGGTGGCGAAGCGGATCTGGGCGGCGCTCACGCCTCCACCTCGGGGACGACCTCGATATGGGAGCGGGAGAGCTCGCCGCGGCCGACCAGCGCCAGGTAGGCGTCCTCGAGGTTGGCGACGTCGAAGCGCTCGGCCAGCTCGGGGCTGGTCCCCTCGGCGACGATCTGCCCCTCGGCGATGAAGGCGATCCGGTCGCAGAGCTGCTCGGCCTCCTCGAGGTAGTGCGTGGTGAGGAGGATCGTCGTCCCCTCCTGGTTGATTTTCTGGACGTAGTGCCAGAGCTCGAGGCGGAGCTCGACGTCGACGCCCGCGGTCGGCTCGTCGAGGATCAGCAGGCGCGGCCGGTGCATCATCGCCCGGGCCAGGATCAGCCGCCGTTTCATCCCGCCGGAGAGGGTGCGGGTGCGTTCGTTCTTCTTCTCGGTCAGCGAGAAGGTCTCGAGCAGTTCCTGGGTGCGCTCGCGGCGCTCGCGGCGCGGCATCCCGAAGTAGCCGGCGTGGTAGTCGAGCGTCTCCTCGACGGTGAGGAACCAGTCGATGTTCGGCTCCTGCGGGGCGAGGCCGACCGCCTGGCGCGCCTCGGCGTAGTGGTCGATCGCGTCGTTGCCGAAGATCTCGATCGAGCCGCCGGTCGGCTGCGCGAGCCCGGTCGTGCAGTGGATCAGCGTCGACTTGCCAGCGCCGTTGGGGCCGAGCAGGCCGAAGAACTCGCCCTCCTCGATCTCCAGCGAGACGCCGCGCAGCGCCTCCACCCCGGTCGGGTATCGCTTCTCCAAGTCGGTGATGTCGAGCGCCTTCATGCCGCGCACGACTCTAGCCAGCGACGGGCGTGGACTCCTCAGCGGCGCCAGAACCGCCAGGTGAAGCGGCGCCCGTCGACGAACCAGACGACCTTGTGCCAGCCGACAGCCGAAGTCGTGACCTTGTTGACGTAGAGCGTTCCCGCTTCGGCTTCCTGGTTTTCGGCGCAGAGGCGCCTCTTTGCCGGGAAGGTGATGCAGACCGTGTAGGTCACGGGTTGACTACTGCGGATGAAGGCGCCGATTTTGTTGCGGTGGGCGCATTCATGGGCCGGGCGCGCGTAGCGGCTCAAGC
>Ga0184624_10000297_pt1 | contig 12190 bp, 13 predicted proteins | sample PLM3_5_b1_FD_133157 | JGI IMG/M metagenome (GOLD analysis project Ga0184624, IMG submission 133157) | Groundwater sediment microbial communities from an aquifer in East River, Colorado, USA - PLM3_5_b1 | ecosystem: Environmental > Terrestrial > Soil > Riparian zone | place: USA: East River...
GGTCTGGGTCTGGCGGCCAGCGCTGACGATCTGCGCCCCGGCGCTGCGCAGACGTGGGAGGGCCGCAAGGGCGCCGCGGTCGAAGCGGGCGGTGACGAGGACCCTGCCTCCCTGCCGGACGAGGCTGCCGGGACCGTACGAAGGGACCCCGAGCCGCTCGTCCTGCGCGGCTGCCGGCTGGGCCGCGGTCGCGGGTTCGGCCAGCGCCTCGAGCGGAGGCGTCAGCTTGCTCGCGCCCCGGTCGGGCAGGGCTGCGCCGGCGGCCACGGGCGACAGCAGCGCCAGGGAGATCGCGAGCGCGAGCGCGCGCACGGGGCGGTTGGTGCGAAGGGCTACCTGCATCCTCCCTTTCAGTATCGGCATCGAGGGCCTAATTTTTAGTACCTCGTTCCGTGGCTCTTCGGGCGCGTTCGGCGCTGCAACCGGGGGTGATCCTGCTACGGTCCCCTTCATTAGGGCCGGTAGATACCGGCGAAAGTTGTGCGTAGCGCTCGCAGTCGTTGCTTCATCGCATCCTCCGCGTTCGCAGCACATGAAGTGGAGGCAATGCATGCCGACTGGAACTGTCAAGTGGTTCAGCGACGACAAGGGCTACGGGTTCATCACGCCCGATGACGGCTCGAAGGACGTCTTCGTCCATCACACCGCGATCCTGGGTGAGGGCTTCAAGTCCCTGACCGAGGGCGCCAAAGTGAGCTACGAGTCCGAAGAAGGCCCGAAAGGCCCAGCCGCAGCGAGCGTTCAGCAGCAGTAGCTTCAGCTAAACGCTCTTCGCAGTTCGAAGCCCGCCGCAAGGCGGGCTTCTTCTTGCCCCCAGCGCGCCGATCGAGTCCCCTACCCTCTCCCTTCCCATGAGCAAAGCCCGAGAAGACCTCCGAAACGTGGCGATCATCGCCCACGTCGACCATGGCAAGACGACCCTGGTCGACGCGATGCTGTGGCAGACCGGCACCTTCCGCAAAGGCCAGGACGTCGCCGAGCGGGTGATGGACTCGATGGACCTCGAGCGTGAGAAGGGGATCACGATCCTCGCCAAGAACACGGCGGTCAATCGCGACGGGGTCAAGTTCAACATCGTCGACACCCCCGGGCACGCCGACTTCGGCGGCGAGGTCGAGCGGGCGCTGACGATGGTCGACGGAGCGCTCCTCTTGGTCGACGCGAGCGAGGGGCCGCTGCCGCAGACCCGGTTCGTCCTCCGCAAGGCGCTGGAGCGCAAGCTCCCGATCATCCTCGTCGTCAACAAGGTCGACCGCCCGGACGCGCGGATCGCCGAGGTCGTCGACGAGGTCTACGAGCTCTTCATCGACCTCGACGCCGACTCCGACCAGATCGACTTCCCGATCGTCTACACCAACGCCAAAGCCGGCTGGGCCGCGCTGGAGGAGGGTACGGAGGGCACCGACCTCTCCCCCCTGCTCGACCTGATGCTGGAGAAGATCCCCGCCCCGGAGTACGACCCGGAGGCGCCGCTGCAGGCGCACGTGACGAACCTCGACGCCTCCCCCTACGTGGGAAGGCTGGCCGTTTGTCGCGTCCGCGAGGGGACGATCCGCTCCGGGCAGCAGCTCGCCTGGTGTCGAGCGGACGGCAGCGTCCAACGGGCGGCGGTGTCGGAGCTCTACGTGACCGAAGGGCTGGAGCGCGTCACCGCGCAGGAGGCCGGGCCGGGCGAAATCATCGGCGTCGCCGGGATCGAAGAGGTGACGATCGGCGAGACCCTGGCCGACCCGGAGGACCCGCGACCGCTGCCGGTGATCACGGTGGACGAGCCTTCGCTCTCGGTCGTCGTCGGGATCAACACTTCGCCGATGGCCGGCACCCAGGGCGGCGACAAGCTGACCGCGCGCCAGATCCGCTCCCGCCTCGATGCCGAGCTGGTCGGCAACGTCTCGCTGCGGGTCAACGACACCGAGCGCCCCGATGCCTGGGAGGTCCAGGGGCGCGGCGAGCTGCAGCTGGTCGTGCTGCTGGAGATCATGCGCCGCGAGGGCTACGAGCTGACCGCCGGGCAGCCGCAGGTGGTGACGAGGGAGATCGAAGGGCAGATCCACGAGCCGGTCGAGCGACTGGCGATCGACGTCCCCGAGGACCACGTCGGCGACGTCACCCAGATGCTCGCTGGTCGCAAAGGCCGGCTCGAACAGATGGTCAACCACTCGACCGGGTGGGTGCGGATGGAGTACCTGGTCCCCGCCCGCGGCCTGATCGGCTTCCGCACCGAGTTCCTCACCGTGACCCGCGGCAGCGGCATCCTGCACCACGTCTTCGACCGCTGGGAGCCTTGGGCCGGCGAGCTGCGCACGCGCCAGACCGGCTCGCTCGTCGCCGATCGCCGCGGCCAGACCGCCGGCTACTCGCTGCAGAGCCTGCAGGACCGGGGCAGGCTCTTCGTCGGCTCCGGCGAGGAGGTCTACGAAGGGATGATCGTCGGCGAGAACTCGCGCTCAGACGACCTCGACGTCAACCCGACCAAGGCCAAACAGCAGACGAACATGCGCGCCGCCAGCGCCGACGTCCTCGTGCGCCTGGCGCCGCCGACGCGACTGACGCTGGAAGGGGCCCTGGAGTTCGTGCGCGAGGACGAGTGCGTCGAAATCACTCCCGACGCCGTGCGCCTACGCAAGGTCGAGCTCGAGAAAGTCAAGCGGTTGAAGGCGGCAAAGCGCCGCGACGCGGCGCCGACGCGCTAGCGAATGTCGACTTATGCGTCCATATGGGCGCATAACTCGACACGGCACTGATTGCGGCATGAAAAAAGCCGCCGGCCCGAGGACCGGCGGCTTTTCGGGGCGCTTGCGCGCTTGGGGCTAGACCGTTGCGGCGGCTTGCTCGGACTGGCTCTGCTCGGATTCCTGGGCCTTGGCGTCCGGGGCCGGGGTGCTTTCCTGGCGCGGGAGCAGCACTTCTTTGGCGATGACGAGGCGCTGGATCTGGCTCGTCCCCTCGTAGAGCTGCATGATCTTCGCGTCGCGCATCAGTTTCTCCACCGGGTACTCCTTGATGAAGCCGTAGCCACCGTAGACCTGGACGGCGTCGGTGGTGATCTCCATCGCCGAGTCGGCGGCGAAGCGCTTGGCCATCGAGGAGACCTTGCTGTTGCGGACGCCCTGGTCGAGCAGAAAGGCCGAGTTCCAGACCAGCAGGCGGGCGGCCTCGACCTTGGTCGCCATGTCGGCGATCATGAACTGGATCGCCTGGTGCATCGCGATCGGGACGCCGAACTGGACCCTTTCTTTGGAGTAGTCCGTCGCGTATTCGAGCGCGGCGCGGCCGATGCCGACGGCCATCGCCGAGACGCCGGGACGGGTCCGGTCGAGGGTCATCATCGCCAGTTTGAAGCCCTTGTTTTCCTCGGCCAGGAGGTTCTCGGCCGGGATCTCGACTTCGTCGAAGGAGATGGTCGCGGTGTTGGAGGCCCGCTGACCCATCTTGTCCTCCTTCTTGTCGACCGAGACCCCGGGGAGGTCGGCGTCGACGACGAAGGCGCTGATGCCGCGGTGCCCGGCCTCAGGGTCGGTCTTGGCGAAGACGGTGAAGTAGTCGGCGTAGGTGCCGTTGGTGATGAAGCACTTGGAGCCGCTGATGACGTACTTGTCGCCCTTCTTCACGGCCTTGGTCTTCATCCCGGAGACGTCGGAGCCCGCGTCGGGCTCGGTCAGGCCGAACGAGCAGAGCTTCGGAGCTTCGGTCAGCATCCCCAGGTATTTCTTCTTCGTCTCCTCGGAGCCGCCGAGGGTGATCGGAGCCGAGGCGAGGCCGTTGGCGGCCAGCGAGGTGCCGATCCCGGAACAGCCCCAGCCGAACTCCTCCTCGATCAGGCAGCCGGAGAGGTAGTCGAGGCCGGCGCCGCCGTAGGCCTCGGGGACGTGGGTGTTCATCAAGCCGACCTCCCAGGCCTTCTCGATCACGTCCTGCGGCCAGGTGCCGTCCTTGTCGTACTCCCAGGCGACATTCCGCATGTCTTTCTCGGCGAAGCTGTGTGCCAGCTCGCGCAGGTCCTTCTGCTCATCAGTGAGGGTGAAGTCGACCACCGGTCGGTGCTCCTTTTCTTCGCGGGTCCGTTGAAGTCTGCGGGAGCGCTGGCGGGGAGCCGAACGTTCCACCGATTGACTGGTCAGTCAACCGGTCCTCAAGGTTAGCGGACGGAGGTCCTGAAATGGGCGCTTTACCCTTGTCCGATGGTCCTTCCGCTGGCTTTATCGGCGCTGCAGAAGGGCGGGGCGCTGCTTCTCTTCACCGGATTGGCGGCCCCGCTGATCGGCCTCCTGCTGAAGCGGGTCGGCGGCGGCTGGGAGACGATGGGCGGCGGGCCGTTCGCGATCCTCAACGAGCGCCCACAGAAGCGCGGCGCCGACAACCAGCCGATCGACCCCGCGATTCAGGCCGCCGAGGTGCGCCAGATGCTGGAGGCCAAATCGGAGCGCCGGCGGCAGCGCGGCGAGGCGCCGCTGGACGTCGAGGCGGAGGCCGAGCGCCTGCTCGCCGCCGCCCCGCGGTCGCGTGGAGAGGAAGCGATCGACGCCGAGCTGCGGGCCGAGGTGCGCGGGCTCGTCATCGCCCGCAACGAACGCCGGATGAGGGAAGGGCTGGAGCCGCTCGACGTCGAGGCGGAGACGCAACGGCAACTGGCCGATTTCATAGGATCGGGCTGATGGCCGGACCGGAGGAGAACATCTACGAGGTTGAGGAGATGCTCAACCAGCCGGGAACCTACTTCAACCCCCAAACCGAGGTCGTGGTGGTCGTCGACGACTCCGCCTCCGTCGACCAGGAGGTCTTCAACAACCTCGAGGGCTACGAAGGGGCCGAGTGGGTGCGGGTCTCCGACGAGGTGCCGGTCGACGAAGAGGGCCGCGACCGGGCGCTGGAGGGCTTCGAGACCCGCAACCAGCCCGGCGCGATCGCCGCCGACGCGCTGGAAGCGAGCGACGACGACCTCGAAGAAGAAGACGAACCGCCCGAACCGGACCCGGATCCCGAGGAGGAGTAGGTGCTCTCCGAGGGGGACAAGGCACCCGCCTTCACGCTGCCCGACCAGAACGGCGACAAGGTGAAGCTGTCCGATCTGAAGGGGCAGACCGTCGTCCTCTACTTCTATCCGAAGGCAGACACCTCCGGCTGCACTACCCAGGCCTGCGGCGTCCGCGACCGCAGAGCCGACTATGCAGCTGCCGGGGTGAAGGTGATCGGCATCTCCCCGGACGAGGTCAAGGACATCGAGAAGTTCGCGGGCAAATACGACCTTGGGTTCACCCTCCTCGCCGACGCCGACCACGCGGTAGCTGAGAAATACGGCACCTGGGTCGAGAAGTCGATGTATGGGCGCAAATACATGGGCGTCGACCGCGCGACCTTCATCATCGATCCGAAGGGGAAGATCGCCAAGGTCTTCCCGAAAGTCCAGCCGAAAAAGCACGACGACCTCGTGCTGAAGGCGCTGGACGACCTCGCCGCTTAAGCGCTAACCGCTACGGCGATGATGAACGACGCGTAGAGCGCGAACCAGCCGATTACTGCGGGCAGTTTGAAGCGCCGCGCCAGGTGCAGGCTCTCGTAGGCGATAAGGCCGCCGGCCAGGCCGAGGACGATCGAGAGGATCGCGTGCCAGTTCAGATCCCAGTCGGTGAAGATGAGGCCGATCCCTACCGGGATCATCGACTGGAAGACCATCGCCCCGGTGATGTTCCCGAGCGCCAGCGCGTCCTTGCCTTCGCGGACCCAGAAGAAGCTGTTCACCTTCTCCGGCAGCTCGGTCGCCAGCGGCGCCAGGATCAGCGCCAGCACCAGCGCCTCGACCCCGATGTCCTCGGCGATGTGGAGCAGCTCCTCGACGAAGAGATGGGCGCCTCCGACCATCGCCCCGAGCCCGACCAGGAGCTGGATCACGCAGAGGGCCAGGGCCGGGTCTTCCCGCCGTTCGGCACGCCGCTCGAAGATCAGCGGGTTGAGCGAGTCTTCGTCCTGAACCTCTCCCCCGCCCCTCAGGGTGAGGCGGATGTAGAAGACGTAGGCGAGCAGGAAGGCGACGCCGACCACGATCCGCACCGGCGCCGGTGGTCCCCAGGCGAGCGCTCCCGCGAGGGCGAAGAGGACGAGGAAGAAGACGAGGTCCCGCTCGAGGGTCGGGCGGTGGACGTTGAGCTGGACGCCCTGGTCGCGTTTATCCCGGTAGAGGTAGGCGAAGAGGCCGACCAGGCCCATCGCCAGGGTCGCGAGCAGGAACGGGGCGCCGACGATCGCCCCGATGGCGACGTCTTCGGAGCCCTCCTTGACGCCGAGCAGGGCGACGATCGCGATCAGCGTCTCCGGCATCGCCGTCCCCACGGCGGCGAGGATGCTGCCGACAGCTCCGACCCCGACCTCGAGCCGGTGCCCGATCCACTCGACCGCGTTGGTGAAGATCAGCGCGCCCGTGAGGACGATCGCGAAGCTCACCAGAAGGAGGACCGCTTCCATCGGCGCAGGCTATACGGCTGGGGTCTTCGCCCTCAGGCGAAGTAGAAGGCGAGGCCGAGGACGAAGTAGAGCGCCAGCAGCTGCACGCCCTCGAACCAGTTCGACTCGCCGTCGGCGGTGACGTGGTTGCCGACCATGATCGCCAGCAGGATCGCACCGAGCTCGAAGCCGTTGAAGACCAGCGCCAGCGGATAGGGACCGAGGAAGAAGGAGGCGATCACCAGCACCGGGGCGACGAAGAGCGCGATCTGGGCGCTGGAGCCGATCGCGATGTTGACTGCCAGGTCCATCTTGTTTTTCATCGCGACGAGGACGGCGACCCAGTGCTCGGCGGCGTTGCCGACGATGGCGACGACGATGACGCCGACGAAAAACTCCGAGAGGCCGATCGACTCCGACGCCTCGCTGATCGAACCGACCAGAACCTCGGACATCAACCCGACGAGGACCCCGGCGATCGCCAGCGCGATCACAGAGGTTTTGATCGACCAGCCCCAGGTGTCCTCCTCCTCGTACTCGGGGTTGAAGAGCGCCCGGTGCGTTTTCATCGAGAAAACGAGGCCGATCACGTAGGTGGCGATGAGGACGATCGCGACCGCGAGCGAGAGGTGCTCGACCGTGCCGCCGTAATTGACCGCCTCCGCCCCCGGCGCCGGCAGCCCCTTGCCCTCGACCAGCTCGAAGATCGCCGGCATCAGCAGGGCGCCGCCGGCCAGCATCAGCATCGTCGTCTGGACGCTGGCGCTGGTCCGGTTGAACGTCTGTTTGTCGCGCTTGAGGCCGCCGACCAGCATCGCGGCGCCGAGAACCAGCAGCATGTTGCCGAGGATCGAGCCGACCAGCGAGGCCTTGACCACCTCCTGCAGACCCGACCCGAGGGCGAAGAGGGCGATGATCAGCTCCGGCGCGTTGCCGAAGGTGACGTTGAGGAAGCCGCCGATCCCCGGGCCCGACTTGGCGGCCAGCTCCTCAGTTGCCCGGCCCATCAGCGCTGCGGTCGGGATGATCCCCAGCGCCGAGACCGCGAAGATGACCGTCGCCGGGGCGTGGATGAGCTCGAGCGCCACCGCGACCGGGATCAGCGGGGCGAGCAGGTACGGCCAGCCGTACGCGGTCCGGAAGAAGGACGCGTTCAGCCGCGGGGCGCTCGAGTTCATCGGGCGGGGACCCTGATCGCTATTCGATCAGGGTCGCGCACTTCTGCAGGTCAGCGGGTGATTTCGATTCCTGCAGGCATTCGACGTATTCCTTCTGAGCAGCGCTGCCGGCGACGCCTCCGGACGAGGATCCGCCGGAGGACGATCCGCCGGAGGAAGATCCGCCCGGAAGCGAACCACCAAGGAGCCCTTCGAGCAGGCCTTCGATGCCTTCTTCCTGACCGGCTTCCAGCAGTTCGAGCGGGTTGACGTCGAGCTGTTTGAAGAGGCCTTCCAGCGGCTTCGCGTCAGACGGCGTCTCGAAGCTCTGCTCCTCGTTGACGCCGGAGAGGGTCAGCTCCATCTCCAGTTCGACTTTTTCGTCCTCGGCGCCGGGCGGGGCGATCGTCAGTTCCGCGTCCATCTTGCGGACGATGTCGTCGTCGCCGACGTAGATGTCGACGTGGGCCTTTTTGATCGCCTTGCTGAGTTCGCCCTTCGCTTCTTCCAGTTCGCCCAGCGGCAGCGGTCCGGCGGCTTCGAGCTGGGAGCTGCAGGCGGGGTCTTCGGTCAGTTCGATCAAGGCGTCGACGCCCCCGGAGACGCTGAGTTCGCCGCTGACCTTGGTCGTCGGCGTGCCGTCGACGTCGGCGCTGCCTTCGTTGGTCAGCTGATCGGCGAAGCGGCTGAACTTGATCCCTTCCGCCGCCTGCTGGCAAGCGGTGATGTCGCCGCTTTCGCCTTCAGACTGCTGCGCCTGTTCGAGGGCGGACTTGAGGAAGCCGAAGGTGGTCGGGTCGATTTCATAGGCGTCGCCTTCGTACTCGACGAAACCGCGGTCGGTGAGGAGGGTCAAGCCCCCTTCGAAGTTGAGGTCTTCGCCGCCGGCCGAGCCGTCGGCTTCGGCGCTCAGCGCCAGCTGCGGCAGCTCGCCCTTGGCGCCCATTTCGAACGGGCCGGAGAGGTTGACTTCGACCTCGCCGCCTTCGTCGCCTTCGGCGGTTACACCCAAGGACATGTCGATCGCGCCGCTTTCGACGCCTTCGAGGCCGGCGTTTTCAAGGACCTTCTGCGGATCATCGCCGCTGCTGTCGCTGTCGTCGCTGCTGCCGCCGCAGGCAGCGAGAAGGCCGGCCACGGCGGCCAGGGTCGCGAACAGCGCAAGAATTCGGAAACGACTCAAGGGAATGGGACTCCTCGTGATCGGAGAACAGGGCCGGTCGGGAGTTTACGGCGGAGGCGGCGGCTCCTGCCCCGCGCGTTTCATTCCCGCCTCGATTTCCTCGATTATCAGCCGCATCACCTCGACCCGCGCGAAGCGCTTGGACTCGGCCGGGATCACCCGCCAGCGGGCGCAGGGCCGATCGGTCCGGTCCAGCATCTCCTCCACCGCCTCGGCGTACTGCGGCCGTTTCTCGCGGTTGCGCCAGTCCTCATCGGTCAGCTTCCAGCTCTTCAGCGGGTCAGCGGCCCGGGCTTCGAACCGCTTCAGCTGCTCGTCGGCGGAGACGTGGAGCCAGAACTTGACGATGATCGAGCCCTCGTCGGCCAAGGACTTCTCGAACCCGTTGATCTCCTCGTAGCCGCGGCGCCACTCCTCCTCGGTGGCGAAGCCCTCGACCCGCTCGACCAGGACCCGGCCGTACCAGGAGCGGTCGAAGACGGTCATCCCGCCCCAGCCCGGCAGCGCCGGCCAGAAGCGGCCGAGGAAGTGGTGGCGCTTCTCGTCCCTGGTCGGGGCCGCGAACTGGGAGACGCGGACGTGGCGCGGGTCGAGCGGGGCGACCAGGCGCTTGATCGCACCGCCCTTGCCGGAGGCGTCCCAGCCCTCGAAGACGACGACCAGCGGCGGCCCGAGGCGGCACTCGCCGATCAACCCGCCGAGCGTCAGCCGCAGCTGCGCCAGCCGCCCGCCCAGCTCCTTCCGCTCCTGCGCTTCCTCCTCGCGGCTCAGCTTCTGCGTCAGGTCGACTTCGTCGAGGCGTCCCATTGCTACTCCCTACCCGGTTTCTATTCGCCGCTGTCGCCGCGGGATTCCTCGATCGGCGGCGGCCGCTCTTCGGTGGTGACGTTGGCGAGGAAGGGGAAGAGGAGCGCTCCCAGGAAGATCAGGATGACGCCGGCGGCGACGAGCCAGCGGACGCGCGTCAGGTGGCCGAGGATGCCGATCGCGAAGCCGACCAGCATCAAAGTGATGTAGGGCGTCGGGCTGTGCGGAAACAGCGCCAGGAGGGGCGGTGCGAGGTCGACCACTGGGCGGGATTATCATCGGCGGCCATGGCAGACGGTTCCGTCGCAGAGGTGAAGCAAGCGCTGGCCGACGTCGGCTACCTCGCCGACGAGCCCGCGGCGCTCGTTTCCTTCCTCGCCCAGCAGCTCGACAAGCCGGTCCTCGTCGAGGGCCCGGCCGGCGTCGGCAAGACCGAGCTGGCGAAGGCGCTCTCCCGCGCCAGCGGCCGCGAGCTGGTGCGGCTGCAGTGCTACGAGGGCCTCGATGAGGCGAAGGCGATGTACGAGTGGAACTACCGCAAGCAGCTGCTGCGGATCCAGGCCGGCGGCGCCCAAGGTGGCTGGGATGATGTTCAAGACGACATCTTCAGCGCCGAGTTCCTGCTCGAGCGGCCGCTGATGCAGGCGATCGCCAGCCCCGAGCCGGTCGTCCTGCTGATCGACGAGATCGACAAGACCGACCAGGAGTTCGAGGCGATGCTGCTCGAGCTCCTCTCCGACTTCCAGATGACGATCCCCGAGCTGGGGCGGATCGAGGCGACGACGATGCCGATCGTCGTCCTCACCTCGAACGACTCGCGGGAGCTGACCGAGGCGCTGAAGCGACGTTGCCTCTACCTCTGGCTCGACTACCCCGAGCTCGAGCGGGAGATGGAAATCGTCCGCCTCCACACCCCCGAGCTCTCCGAGACCCTGGCCCGCAAGCTGGTCGAGGTGATCCGGATGGTCCGCGGCCTCGACCTGAAGAAGCCGCCTTCGATCGCCGAGTCGATCGACTGGGCGCGGTCGCTGCTGCTGATGGGCGCGGAGGACATCGACCGCGAGACCTTCACCAAGTCGATGTCGATCATCGTCAAGCACCGCACCGACATCGACCTGGTGGCCGAGCGCGTCGGGGTGAAACTTGCCGACCCCCTACGGACCGAAGGCTGACGCCGGGCCGCCGGGGATGGCGGCGAAGCTGCTCGGCTTCTGCGAGGAGCTGCGCGGCGAGGGGGTTGCGGTCGGCACCTCGGAGCTGCTCGACGCCTTCGCCGCCCTCGGCCACGTCGACTGGACCTCGCGCGCCGACTTCCGCGAGGCGCTGGCGGCGACGATCGCCAAGTCCCAGGACGACCGCCGCGTCTTCGAGCTGCTCTTCGACCGCTACTTCTTCCGCACCGCCGAGGCCGAGGCGGTCCAGCGCGGTGTAACCGAGCACGCCGAGGGCGGGCCGCAGGCCGGCGAAGGCGAGCGCTTCGACATGGACGAGCTCTCCGAGGCGATCCGGGAGGCGATCGCGGCCGGCGACGAGGACGCGATGCGGGACCTGGCGCGGCTGGCGATCTCCGCCTTCGGCCGCGGCGAGGGCTCCGGCGTCGTCGGCGTCGACGTGCAGCGGATCCGCCGCACCCTCGGCCTCACCGCCGGGACCCAGCCACCTGCCGCCGACGGCAGCGAGCGGCCGCCGATCGAGCGCGACCAGCTGACCGGGTTCGAGCGCCACCTGCGGCGGGAGCTCGAGCGCGACCTGATCGAGCGCACGGAGACCCTGCCGCCCTCGCGGCCGCTCGCCGAGCTCGACCGCGCCCTCCCCACCAGCCCCACCCAGGATCTCGCCGCCGTCCACCGCGCCGTCGCCCAGATGAAGCGGCGACTCGCCACCCTCGGTCACGAGCAGCGCGGGCGCAAAAAGGGCCAGCACGTCGACGTGCGGCGGACGATGCGGGCCTCGTTGGAGACCGGCGGCGTGCCGCTGCGCCTGCGCTACCGGCCGAAGCGCCCGCGCCGGCCCGAGATCTATGTCCTCTGCGACGTCTCGACCTCCGTCACCTCGGCCAGCGTCTTCTTCCTCTCGGTCCTCCACGCCCTCCACGACTCCTTCCGCAAGCTGCGCAGCTTCGTCTTCATCGAGCGGATCTCCGAGGTGACGGAGGTCTTCGAGCACGAGCGCGACTTCGCCGTGATCGCCCAGAAGATCTCCAGCGAAGGCGGCGTCGCCGACGTCTCCGGCTACACCGACTACGGCCGCGTCTGGCTGGAGTTCCTGACCGAGATCTCCGAAGACCTCGACCCCCGCTCGACCGTGATCGTCCTCGGCGACGCCCGCACCAACGGCCGCGAGCCCCACGCCGAGGTCTTCGCCAAAGTGGCCGGGAAAGCCGGCCGCCTCTTCTGGCTCAACCCGGAGCCGAAGCTGTACTGGAACTACGGCGACTCGGTGATGGCCGCCTACGAGCGCTACTGCGACGGCGCCTTCGAGTGCTGGACCACCCAGCACCTGCAGAACTTCGTCGACGTCGTCGCCGGGGCGGCGCCGGCCACCGAATGAGGGCTCTCCTCCTCCGCCACGGGGAGTCGGTCCACAACGCCGCGCGCAGCGGCGA
>Ga0184624_10000299_pt1 | contig 12153 bp, 11 predicted proteins | sample PLM3_5_b1_FD_133157 | JGI IMG/M metagenome (GOLD analysis project Ga0184624, IMG submission 133157) | Groundwater sediment microbial communities from an aquifer in East River, Colorado, USA - PLM3_5_b1 | ecosystem: Environmental > Terrestrial > Soil > Riparian zone | place: USA: East River...
GGATAGACGAACGTCGCGATGAGTTGCGTTGGAACAGCGCCTTTGTTCATGCCCTCGTGCACGTTGCCCGGCTCGACCGTGAACGTCTCGCCGGCCTTGTACGTGACGGTCGGCTTCCCTTCGTGGTCGAGGGTCAACGCGCCCTCTTTGACGTAGGCGACCAGGGTGCCGGAGTGCATGTGACGTCCTTCGCGGGCGCCGACAGGCAAGTCGACCCTGACGAGGGTCGCGACAAATCCACCGGGCATCGGCAGGTCCTTGGTCACCAACGGGGTGCGCGTTACCGTTGGCGCGTTCGATGCGGCAGGTTGCTGGGCGGCAACCGAGCCGGCAGCGACGATAAGAGCCAGGACCGTAAGCTTGATCGATTTCTTGAGCATGACCGCGGTTCTCCTTATGAATGAGTGGCAGTGGGAATATATACCGTCGCGAGCCGGACGCTAAACCGGTTTCTCCGGTTTTTTCGCATTGTGGGATATGGGGTTGATGATTGCGATCGCGGCCGCCGGAATCGGCGCGCTTGGCCTGCTCTATCAGGCTGTCGGAACGGCGCGCGACCGGCGCACGTACATCCCGCCAGGTGAGCTGGGCCCGGCCGGCGGTCACCGGCTTCACTATAGATGCGCCGGCACCGGAGCGCCCGCGGTCGTGCTCGAAGCGGGCATCGCCGCATCTTCGTTGACGTGGAGCCGAGTGCAGCCGATCATCGCGCACTTCACGCGCGTGTGCAGCTACGATCGCGCCGGGCTGGCGTGGAGCGAGCCGGCGTCGAGCCAGCGGGCGCTGCCTGCGCTCGTCAGCGAGCTGCGACATCTTCTCGACAGCGCTCAGGTGCCGCGTCCGTATGTCCTGGTCGGACATTCTTTCGGCGGTCTCGTCATCCGCGCATTCGCGCGCGCGCATCCGCAGGACGTCGCCGGGCTTGTCTTTGTCGATCCGCTGCATCCCGAGGAATGGTGCGACCCGTCTCCCCAACAACGCCGCATGCTGCGCGGTGGGATCTTTCTGTCGAAGGTCGGTTCGCTGCTCGCGCGGCTCGGCGTGGTGCGCGTATCCCTTGCGCTGTTGAGCGGTGGCTCTCCAGGAATTCCTCGGCAATTCAGCCGGCTCTTCGGCCGGGGCGCCACCGCACTGCTCGAGAGAATGGTCGACGAAGTGCAAAAGCTACCGCCGGAGGTCTTGCCGGCGGTTCAGGCCCATTGGTCGCATCCAAAGGCATTCCGCGGCATGTGGCAGCATCTCGAGGCGATGCCTGCCTGCTGCGCGGCGCTCGCGCAGGGCGCCGACGCGTTCGGCGACGTTCCGATTGTGGTGTTGTCGGCGGGCGGTCGCGATCCACGCTGGCGTGACGCTGATGCGAGACTTGCGCGCGCCTCATCGAATGGACGCCACATCATCTCGTCTCACAGAGGACATTGGGTACACCTCGACGATCCAGAACTGGTCGTCGGCGCGATTGAAGATGTGATCAGACGCTATCGCGAGACGTACTCGAACGGCCCGACCGCCATGTATTGACCAGAGTGATCGTAGCTAATCCCGTGTGACACGCGAAAGCGCGTCGTCGCGCCAAGTTCACCCTGTTTCAGGATGATGCCTTCGGGAAGGACGATGGCGGGGTGTGCTTCGGCGCCGCTGACCGGGTTCTTGATGGGGCCGCACTCGACTTCGACGTAGTCGCCGCACTTTGCGCGCGTGCGAATCCCGTCGAAGGCAAGATCGTACCTGACAGCGTACGGGCCATGCACCTTCGGCCAGGTCCACCCGAGGGTCTCCCAGGGGCCGCCGACTTTCCCGCCGAGCAACGTCTCCAGCGCCGCGCGCTGCACCGCATCGGCGCGCTCATCGAAGAGGACGAGCGCTTCGCCATTTCCCTCATGAATGGCGCCGGGCCAGTTTGCGTAGACCGACAGGCACAGGCCGTCGAGCCGCACATCTCCATAGGTGCCCCGATCGATCTGCCACGTCCATCCGCCCTCGCATTTCCCTGTCGTCGGGCGCGCGTTGAAGTTACAGGGGCATCCCCAGTCGCAATTGCACGCGACCAGCACTTTTCCAGAGAGCTGCCACTTCTCTGCCATGTGACCCTCCTCTCCTACGGCCGCCTCGCCATGTAGCCAGATCGATAGAATGCCTCGACGCCGGGACGCCTCACTTTAACCGGCGTGCGGCGATACTTGCCATCAGTTCTTGCTATGGGAAGAGGTCTAGGCAAGAAGACAAATACGCGCCAAATCACACCGAGTCAGCCCAACCGCTTGAGCTGCTTCTGCGCGTCCGGAAAATGGCGCGACGTCGCCGGAACTCGATCGTATGCGGCCCTGGCTTTGACGGTGTCGTGGAGGCGGCGCCGGTAAATCTCCCCCGCCCTGAACCATGCCTCTCCTGACGTGTGCGGGTAACGGCTCGCCATCCGGCTCAGCGCGTCCGCGGCGAGCTCAAATTGCTTCGTGTCTTCGTAGAGATCCGCGAGGCGTAGCAATGCCGGCTCGGCTTCCCCTGACTCAGGGTAATCGGTGGTGATGCGGCGGTACGAAATCAGCGCCGACGGCACCACAATGCCGAGCTCCGCGTCGCGCTGGTGGTACCTGTTACGCGATTCAAGCTCGCCTTTCGAAAGCAGCGCCCGCGACGCCCAGGCGCTTGCCGGGTACGAATCCGCGACCCGCGCGAACGCCTGGCGCGCCTCCCATACCTTTTCCTTTCGACTGGAGCGCAGCGTGACTTCGGCCACTCGAAACCACGCCTCGGCTCCGCGCGCATGCTGTTCGTAGCGCGTCGCAATCTCCAGGTACCCGGCGAGTGCTTCCTCCAGGTGTGCCTGTTTCTCGTTGATCGATGCCATGAGAAAGTACGCGTCGAGCGCCTCGTCCGTGCCGCTGTATCTCGTGACGAGCTCCTTCAGCGTGCTGAGTGCAGGCGCGTACAATCCTGCGTCTGCCTTTGTACGCGCGACGCGAAGTTCCTCACGCGCGAGATCAGATGCTTTCGGCTGAAGCGCTTCCGGCGCTACAGACACTGCCGGTCGCACCAGTGCGACCGGATCGGCACTCGCCATGTTCGCCACAGGCGGCTGCTTCTGGACGTCGGGCCCATCAACAGCCGAAGGCGGCATCACCGCCTTGACCGGCGGCATCTCGAGTGGGGCACGAACGACGAGGCCAGCCTGAACAGGCAGTGGCGGCCCCGGCGGCACGCTTGCGATGGGAAACAGTTGCTGTGTCTCCTCTATCGCTACCGCCCAGTAGAACACCGCCATCGTCGCCAGCGCGCCACCGATTGCGGCACTGCCGGACTGAAACCACCCGCTCATCCATTTCCGTTGCGTTGGCGCCACCGGCTTCATCTGGATGTCGCGGCGCAGGCGATGCAGATCCGCGCGAAGCTCCCCCGCGGTTTGCAGACGCAACGCGCGGTTCTTTTCCAGCGCTTTTTTCAGAATGCGATCGAGCTCGGCAGGAACTGCCGCGTTCAGCATCGATGGCGGCGCCGGCGCGACGTTCACCACTTGATCCAGGATGTCGACACGGGTCCGGCCGTCGAACGCGCGGCGGCCGGTGACCATCTCGTACAACACCGCGCCGATCGAAAACAGGTCGGAGCGGACGTCGAGCTCGTCGCCGCGGACCTGTTCAGGCGACATATACGGCGCGGTTCCTGCCGTTGAAGAGCCATAGGCATGGGTGGTGCGGTGGCGCGTCGAGGATGTCGAGGTCGGAACAGTAAGCAGCGCGAGTCCGAAGTCCAGAATTTTGACGTGGCCACGCCGCGTCACGATGATGTTGCAGGGCTTCAGATCGCGATGGACGATCCCTTCCGCGTGAGCGGCGTCCAGTGCGTCGGCAAGTTGGATGCCGAGATCGATCGCTTCGTCGATCGTCAGCGGCTTGCCGGAGATCGCGTCGCTGAGGAGATCGCCGTCGAGCAGCTCCATGACGATGAACTGCTGTCCGTCGTGCTCGGCGATTTCATGAATGGCGCAGATGTTGGGGTGGCTGAGGCTCGATGCGATGCGTGCTTCGTGCTGAAACCCCAGGACAGCAGAGCTGTTCGCCGAACGTTCTGGCGGCAGCAGCTTGATCGCCACTGCACGTCCCAGCGTGAGATCTTCGGCCTTGTAGACCACACCAACCGAACCCTCACCGAGTTTTTCGAGAATGCGATAGTGTGAAATTGTGGCGCCAATCACCTCACTACTTATCGGCCGTTACTCTCTCGGACATTCGGCTTTGAGAGCAAATAGAAGACTTCCGTGCGGATTCGGGCGGGATCGGCGTTCCAGTCGTTTTGCCAGTGATCGTAGATTTCCCAGTTAGGGCCGGCGAGGGAGTAGCCATTGGCCTCGCACCATCGCTGAATGGCGTCGTGCGCCGCGCCGAGGCCGCCATATGGACCAAGATGCGTCGCCGATGCGACCGTGCCGACTGGGGTGGCGGAATGCACCACCTCCCCGTATTCGGCAAACGATCCGAGGAGCTCAACCCCCACCTCGAGCCGTACGCTGCGATCCCAGTAGATGGCGACATGGCGGCCGCCTCGAGCCTGCTGTGCTCGCACAACATTCCAGACCAGGCCACAGCACTCTGGTACGACGCGCGCGAGCTCGGATACGCGCGCTTGACGCCGGACAACGGCGAGCGGGATGGCCTCGCGACTCTGGACGTCGACGACGTACGGCGGCACCGTTTGGCGCTCTACACGATGTCGATGCTGAAGATGTACCCGCTGTGCGGGCTCTCAAGGCCCTTCCATCCGGGGTGAATGCCGGCGTCGCAGCTGATGAGCTTGCCGTCGTGCCAGTCCAGCCCATGCGGATCGCACGACCCCGGCGCGAACTCCGCCGTCATCAGAAGCTGGCCGGTCTTCCCGTCGTATTTATTGAGCCCGGCTTTGCCTTCCACATAACTGGTGCTGTTGTTCCCGGTGACCACCCAGATGTTGCCCTCGTTGTCGAAACAGACATCGTGAAGCCGCGGCTTCTCTTCAGAGCTCGCGCGGATGAGAACTTCGGGAACCCACGTCTTCGGGTCGACGCGCAAGATGCCGCCCAACCGTAGCGCGGCAATCCACAGCTTGCCGTCGTGCCACTTCACACCGTGGCAGCCGCTGCCGCTGCCGTCAATGCTGAGCGGAATCTGCCGATGAGTGACCAGCTTCGAGTTCATGTCGACTTGAAAGATGCCGTACGGCTCGGAGTTGGCGCCCATCCAGACGCAGCCGCCGCCGTACGCCATCCCCGATGTATTGCGCGATGGCGTCGTGACCGTCTTCACCAGCTTGCCGTTCCAATCAACCAGCCATGCCGCCTCGTCGGCGTCCGGTAACACCGGCAGGTTGTAGGTCTTGGAATTCGACGCAGTGATTTTCTGCTGGCCAATCCACAAGCCTCCGGGGGCATCGGTCATCACCGCGAGCGCGTTGGGATACATGCCTGGCGATTTGAATAACTTGGTGGTTTTTGCGACCCGGGTGGGAACCCGACCCCTCCCCCCACCTGCGCCGCCACCGCCGGGAGCCGGGCCGCCGCCCTGCTGCGCCAGTGCGATCGCCGAACCGATGTTCCATGCGAGACCGGCCGCGAGAAACTCTCTTCGTTTCATGCTCATGGCGTCACCTCTCAAAGGTGTTGAATTCCGGCGAAGCTTCAGTTGGGAGTCGAGGCGGACCTTATATCACACAACGCGGGTCTGGCAGGAGTCGGGGACTCTTAAGAGTCTGGGAGTCGTGAGGAGTCTAGGAGGCCAGCGCTTATTGACCGGTGCTCTCGGGAGGTTCGTCATAGCGCAGCCACTGCCGGCCGCGGCAGTTGCGGCATCGGAACGGCGAGCGCCCTGGGAACAGGCGACAGAGAAGGATGTCGTACCACCGCGGAAGAGAGGGCCGAAGATCGGTCGTATAACAGTACCAGCAGAGCATGTCGTAATTTGCGACGCTTGACACGGTGTCTCACCATACCAAGAGCAACAGACATGCCTAGAACACTGTACACCTCGGAGAAATCACAGCCAGAGCATCAGCGCGAGAAGCGTGAGGCGCCAGCGTCCGCGTGGCTTACTTCGCCAGCGGACGGTGGCCGGAATTCTCGATGACGACGCGGATGTTCTTGGCTTTGGCTTCAAGCGTCGTCTGCGATGTGTAGCTGGTGCCGTCGGTGAGTGTGCCGAACTTGACGTCGAGCGTCACCGTATCCTCGGGTTTCTCCAGATAGGTCGCCACACTGATCGCGGACAAAAGCGCGGCCTTCGCGTCCACGTCGATGTTCATCGTGTCTTTGGGCTGCAGGTAGTCCTTGAAAGCGAGGCGCACCTTCCCGTCTGGCTGAGGCGCCACCGCGAGGTTCTTCGCATCTTTCGCCTTCTGAATCAACGCGGGGTCTGGCGGCACGTACTTTTGAATCAGCGCGCTGGCCTGACCCATGTACTCCACCATCTCCTCTTTCTTGTTCTCGACGATGTTCTCCTTGACTCGTCCGCCGCCACGCCGCCCCCGGCCTCCTCCTCCGCTCGGCGCGGCCGCTGCCGCGGGCTCGCCCATCGGAACCTTCGTCAGCTTCCCGTCGGCGCCGTAGTAAACCCGCTGCTGTTTACGCGACTTCTCTTCGCCCTTCAAGCTGATGGCCGTGGTCTCTATCCATTCGTACTGTCGGAGGCGTTTCTGGCTTTCGGCCAGGTTCTGCTTGAGCGACGCCACGAGTTGATCGGGCGAGGCCGGCGCCTGGGCCGCTCCTGGCATCAGCGCCGCGACAATTCCGATCGCGATGGCCGAGAGCAAGGTCGTCTGTTTTACGTTCATGGTGGCTCCTGGAAGAAACGCAACTTACGACGCAAGGAACGAGCCAGCGAATTCCTGCGGCGGGAATGGAACAACTCCAATTTCCTCAGCGTTTCAATGCGTGCTTAGCCCGGGCCAGACAAGAAAACGCGGCCGTGTTACAACAGGCGGTGAGCAGCCCACGGTCTGTTGCGGGCGCCCGGTGCGAGGGTTTTTCCAGGCTTACCTGGCGGCGTTCCGGAAATAGCTCGGCAGGTCTGGCTTGGTATCTCTGAGAATGTCGATGATGGCCTGCCGGTCTGCAAGCGACAATGCCGACCGGTACCGTTCGGCGCGTTCCTGCCCGGACAGAACTTCCCACAGACGCCTGTAGATGGGATCTTTCGCGCCGGGCGGCAGCGCATCGAACGCCGGCGAGCCAATCAGGTAGCTGCACGGATACTTCATCAAACGGCGATCCAGATCGAGCTCGTGCAGCGAGCGTCCCTTCCGATCGTGCGGACCGATTTTCGAGAACCGTTCGGCGAAACCGGAACTGCCGCGCACCTGGCCAGGCAGTCTGGCTTCGTCGATGAACAAGAGGTAATCGACCACCTCGGCGGCAATGCCGTACATCATGCTGGCAACACGGGCATCTTCTTCGGGACTGGATGTGAACGGGGCATGCAGCAACGGATTCGCGGCGCGCGCTTCCCAACCGGCGCGCGTCAGCAGATTGGTCATGCCCGCCTGATGCGTAAACACCAGATGAGCGACGATGTCGCTCGACATCACGCGATAGCCATCCTCGTCGAACAGCCCTTGCGCCGACGCCAGCTCTAGGCCTCTTCGTCCCTTGAGGGCAGCAACATCGTTTCCCAGGTGCGCCGACGACGCCGTCGTGCCGGTCACGAACCATCCGCCAAATCGCTGTGCAAAAGCGTCGCTGTGATCGATCGGCCGTGGAAGTGCGGGGCCCTGAGACGGGTCGAGATGAGCCGTGCTGAACATCAGCAGACCGGGCACGCCGAGTGTATCGCCAGCTGAGTGACATCCCAGGCATCGAAAGGCACGGACGAACTGCGGCGACCTGTTGGTCGGACCGGAACGCTGTTCGAGCGTGTAAAACACCACGCCGGCGGATTCGTCATGCGCGGCGACTTCGATGAATTCGCCGTCACGCACCCAGCCGAGCGCGACGCGATCGTCGAAGTAAAGCGCACGGGGATTCTGTTCGTCGATCAACTTGCCCTGCAGGCTGTCCCGTGAAAACACCAGCAACTGCGAGTCGGCTGGAATCCCGAGCGCATCGAGCGCCGACTTCAGGAATCCGCCGCGGCCTTCGTAGGTGAGCTGAACGTTCCCTTCCTGCAGCTTCCTGTTCACGTCGGCGACGGGATTGTTCAACGGCGCGGTTGAGTACTTGATCGCCGGATCTTCGGACGATCCCATGAACGACCCGCCGCGCTGGGCGTCAAGGACGACCCAGGCGCCGCCAAGCGCGTTCACACACAGAACGAGCGCGAGAAGAGTGTTGCGCCGCATCAGGACACACAGGATTCTGCGCAGTCTGTATCCTGACGTCAAATGCAATTGATCCGCCGCTCCCTTGCTTGACACCTGCGACTTCGCGAGACCGTCGCTGATGTCGTCGATCGTCGATCGTCGATCGATTCCAGCTCACGGAAGTCCAAATACAAACAGCGCGTTGCTGGCGCTTACCGCAACGTATTGCCTGCCGTTCACCGAGTAGGTCATCGGGCCATTCTGCGTCGGCCCGCCCAACTGGATCTTCCAGAGAAGCGAACCAGACCTGGCGTCGAGAGCAAAGAAATAACCTTCCCGGCCTCCGGTGAACAACAGGTCCGATGCCGTCGTCAGAATGCCGGCATCAGTCAGGTCGCTCATTTTGTATTCCCATTTCCACTTGCCCGTCTGCGGATCGAAGGCCCGGACGGTGCCGAAGTTCTCCTCTTCCATCCGGAGGTTGGGCCGCTGCTGCGCGCGCATCCCGGCCGCAATGCCCCGTCCCGGATAATTCGTGGAGAGACGGCCCTGCGTGTAACTGGCGCCCTCTGTATACGGCTGATCGGTGCGGGCAAAAATGTGGTGGGTGTTCTCCCAGACGTTGACGTAAAACAGGCCGGTGCGCGGACTGTAGGAAGGGCTGAACCAGTTGGTGGCGCCCTGATTGCCCGGATAGATGAGAACTCCTTCGTAGCTGGGAATTGAGTTGGTGGTACGAATCGGCCGGCCGTTGTCAAAGCCCGCGTTCCAGTTTTGTTTCGCGATCGGCGTTGCCCGAAGGAACTCACCGGTGATGCGATCGAGCACGTAGAAGAACCCGTTGCGGTTGGCCCACAGCACGGTCTTGCGTGGCTTCCCCTGCCATGTGATGTCCGCGAGCACCGGAATCTGCACCGCGTCCCAATCGAACTCGTCGGCCGGCGTGAACTGATAGTGCCATTTCAGTTTCCCGGTATCGGTATCGAGAGCGACCACGGAACAACTGTAGAGATTGTCTCCGGGACGGGTCGTCGCGTTGTAATCAGGTCCCGGATTTCCGACGCCCCAGAAGGTGAGGTTCGTCTCGGGATCGTAGGAACCGGTCACCCAGATCGAGCCGCCGCCGTTCTTCCACCCTTCTCCCCACGTCTCGTGTCCCGGCTCACCCGGCAGAGGAACGGTATTGAACCGCCAGGCTTCCTTGCCCGATTGCACATCGTAGGCGGCGATGAACCCGCGGATGCCGAATTCTCCGCCTGCCATGCCGACAATCACTTTGTCTTTGATGACCAGCGGCGCCGCTGTCATCGAGTACCCGGCTTTCGCGTCCGCCAGAATCTTGTGCCACAACGGACGGCCGCTTCGCGCGTCGATGGCAACCAGATGGGCATCGATGGTGGCGAGGAACAACGTATCGCCGTGCATTCCAAGCCCACGGGTAATTCGTCCGCAGCAGAACCTGGCTTCAGAAGCCGGCGCGTAGGGAAAGATCCAGAACATCTTTCCGGTCACCGCATCCAGCGCAACCACGTCATTCCCCTGCGTCGTGTACATCACGCCGTCGACCACCAAGGGCGTCGCCTGGTAGTAGTCCAGCCATCGTGCCTGAAATACCCACTTCAACTGGAGGTCCTTCGCGTTCGCCGGGGTGATCTGCGTCAACTGGCTGTAACGCTGGCTGAGATAGCTGCCGGAGTATGTGAGCCAGTTCTGCGGCTCCTTCTGCGCATTCAGAATCCGATCCGGTGACACCTGGGCAACCAGCGTCTCGGCGAGCGCCACAGCCACAACGAAGATGAGCAGCCGGCGCGCGCTCACTCGGCGACCACTCCTTTCAGCGTGCTCAAGTACGCGATCACATCGGCCAGTTCCTGGCGAGACAGCCGCTCTCGATACGATGGCATCTTCGATCCCTTGATGAAGCCGTGCTCGCGCAGCTCGGACTTCTGGAAGCTTCGCAGCTGTTCCTTCTCGTCGAGCAGCAGGACCTGAAAGGTGTCGAGATTCAGCAACCTTCCAGAGGTGGTGACGCCGTCGCGCGTGACGATGCGGTAGAAACGATTCTCGGGAAGAATCTCGGTGTCTGGATCGAGGAGTGATGTCAGCAGCTGTTCGGCGGTGCGGAGTGTCCCGATGTCACTTAGATCCGGCCCGAGGCGTGAGCCTTTACCTTGTACTCTGTGGCACGTCAGGCACGTGCCCTTGCCCGCAACAAGCGCAGCCCCGGCGGCTTCGTTGCCGCCGGGAAGCGGTTCAGAACCGGGCTGTGCCCACGCCGCCGATGCGGCCAGGGCAGCGGCAAGAACCAGCGACAGCGTTCGCATTGACCTCAGAAGTAATACTTTAGCGCAAGCTGGCAGGCCGGCGCCGCCGCCAATACGGCAGCGGCCGCAGTACCACGGCGTCAGCGACGCTGAACATCGCCGTGGCCCCGCCGATGCCCAGCGCAAAGGTGAGCACGGCAACCAGCGTGAAGCCCGGACTCCTGAGAAGTCCACGGACGGCATACCGCATCTCTTGCATCAGCCCGTTCATCGACAGCGCCTCGCGTCAAAATTGTTACGCGCGAACGCTTTCGTCACGCGGTTCGCGAGACGAGTGACGCGTTCCGCCCATTTTGCGGACCGCATGCACGGCCTTCGTATTGCAACATGCGGTGAACAGCGCGCTTCCGCGCACTTCTCTGGAGAACAAATGGCAAGCTGCATCGGCCAGACCATCATCGTAAAAGGGCAACTCCTGGCGGCTGAGGACATCCACATCGCCGGTCGCGTCGAGGGAAACATCGAGCTGCAGGAGCACGTTCTCACTATTCAGCCGACCGCCGACCTGAACGCCGGCGTGGTCGCGAAATCGGTCGTCATCCAGGGGGCGATTCGCGGCGACATCGTGGCCGGCCTGAGCATTGCGCTGCAGCACTCGGCGTCGGTCGCTGGAAAGCTGGCCGCCCCGCGGATCGCGATCAACGAGGGCGCGAGTTTCAACGGCAAGGTCGAGACGACCCCCGTCAGCTAGTGCGGTTGAGGCGGAGCCGGGAGCGGAACGTCTACGATCCACTCCCGGAAATTCTGGTTGGGGACGCCTCCCCTCGACGCGCGAAGACCGGCGAGGACGCGCCGCGCGATGCGGCGTTCCGACGAATCCTCCGGCTGGCGCGCGACATCCAGGAGAGATGCCACGAACGACTTCAGGCTGACCAGCGCCGCGTCGGCGCGTTCGGGCCAGCCTAATTGCCGGACCAGCCGGTCGACTTCGCTCTTCACCCGCAGTTCGCGCGCATCCTCGGCCTGCTCGGCACTGAGCGCGCCGGGGACGTCCAGCGCGCGTTCCAGCACGGTAGCCGACTCGATCACCTTCGAGACATCGCGAAGGCTCTCGAAATCTGCCGCGATTTGCTTCAATTCGCGCATTCTCGACAGATTGTCCGGCTGCCCATTGGCGCGCGCCATCCGTTTCGAGAACAGGTCGCCGACGAGCGTTTCGTCGCGCGGGCGTAAGCCGTTCTTCATCGCCTGAATTTCCATCCACTCGACGCCGCTGGTGGCCATTTCGACGGGCAGCCACGTATGCCCGCCTTCGAAAATCTCCACCCGATGCGGGCTCGTCATCAGCCTGTCAACCACCTGCATTTCGCGGTAGTTGAAGTCCTCGGTGCCGGCGCTGCCGAAGAAGGGAAAGCGTTCGGATTTGTGGAACGCGGTCGAGTAACCCGCGCTCGACGCCAGCACACCGGCAACCGCGGATGAGTTCTGCGCGACCATGATTGCCACGCGCGCTCCTCCCGACATTCCGGCGGTGTACACGCGCCTGGAGTCGATGGGAAACCGGCCTTTGATGTCTGCGGTCATCGCCGCGGCAGCGTCGAGGCCCACGTTCCAGGGACCATTGCGCGAGTTA
>Ga0184624_10000300_pt1 | contig 12151 bp, 18 predicted proteins | sample PLM3_5_b1_FD_133157 | JGI IMG/M metagenome (GOLD analysis project Ga0184624, IMG submission 133157) | Groundwater sediment microbial communities from an aquifer in East River, Colorado, USA - PLM3_5_b1 | ecosystem: Environmental > Terrestrial > Soil > Riparian zone | place: USA: East River...
GCGTGACACCGGCGCCGGCGCCCTGTTCGCCAAGATCGACGCGTTGCAAGGCACCCCGATCGAGGGGATCGAGGCGCAAGGCCGGGCCCGTCAAAAGGCCGGTGAGGTGACCCCCCCGTCAGGGGCGCATCGGATCGAGCGGGGACAGTGGGCCCGCGACGAGGTGACCCCCCCGTCGACGGTGGCGATCAACCCCGACTATCAGCGTCAGCTGCGCGAAGGGGCGACCGGCTACGAATCGGCGCTCCAAGACTGGGCGGCGATGCGAGGCCAGCCGGCGATGGACACCGCGGCGTTCGCCGACGAGATGACGAACACTCCGCTGTCCGCCTACCAGCGGGCCGCGGCGGGCCAGATGGGAGTCGACCCGTACTACGCGATGGGGACGTGGGGCGACAAGACGGACCTGGCCCAATGGAAGCTCCAGCGGGACCTGGAGTCGATCGGGGCGACAGGGATGCCCTACTCGGAGTACGCCACCGAGGTCGACCAGCTCGCCGGGCAACGCGCCACCGAGAATCTGCGGCAGCAGTCGAGCTACGAAAAGCAGCTGGGCGACACGACCGCCGCCGACGAGAAGGCCGCGCAGGACATGATCGCGCAGGAGATCTACAACCGGACCGGGGTCGACGCCGGCAGCTTCCAAGCCGACCCGATCAACGTGTTGGACGTCCTGTCGAACCCGGCCTATGTCGAGGCCAACACCCTGATGCTTACTGCGCAGGGCGCAGGAGATGAGGGCAAGGTGTTCGACGCGTACAAGGCGGCGGCCGATGACCCGGCGGTGCTCGACGTGTTCCTCACCCAATGGAAGGACTATCTGCCGTCGGACATCGAAACCCAGCTGTACGGGTGACGTCCGATGCTTCCGATGCAGACCCCGCCCCGACCGAAGCCGCTCACCACGAAAGAAGCGCAGGCGCTCATCGCGGCGAGCCGGACCGGTGGCGGCGGCAGCGGCCGGCGGCCGGCGGTGTCGTTGGGTCGACCGAAGAAAGGCAAGCCGGTCGGGGTCGACAAGCCACGGTCGTTCTTCCGTCAGGTGGGCGACGCGTTCTTGGGGATCCCCCGCGGGGTCCAGGCGATCGGCGCGGCGACCGGCCGGGAGCTGTGGCATGACATCCGTGGCATCCCGTCAGGGTTGAACCCGGCGCAGAAGACCGACCCGATCTGGAACCATCCCGACCCGCGTGCCGAAATGTCACGCCGCCTGTCGGAGACGGCGCCCCTGTCGTCGATGTTGGCCACCTCCGCCGGGCACACCGCCGGCCGGGTCCGCCATCCGTCGCGTTACGCCGACGCGGTACGTGAGGGGCGCATCGTCGACGCGGTGGTCGAGGATCTGGCCAACGCGTCGATCGTCGCCGCCCCCGCCGCCAAGGGTCTGTCGGTGGCCGGGCTGCCTCGTGCCGCCGCCGCCGTCGAGAAGGCCGGCGCGCTCGGCGGTGAGACAGCCAACCTGCCGTTTTCGATCGCCCGAGAGCTGGTCGTCAAGCCGCTCGACCGGGGGTTGCGAAGCGGGCTCGCCAAGTACGACACGTTGCGTCTGTCCCGCCCCGATCTGCTCACCCCGGAAGGGATGGGAGCCCGGTTGGATACCCGCAACGATCTGCGGGCCGCGCAGCTGGAGAAGACACAGGTCGTCCGTCACGCCCACCGCACCGCCGAAGACATCAAGGCCACCGCCGGCGAAGAAAACGCGGCGTTCGCCGAGTTCTACGGGGCGGCCGACGCCTACCGTCAGGCCCGCGACTCGAACCCGCACATCGACCCCGAGGTGCACCGGCAGAACATCGCTGTCCACGACCGGCCCGAGCAGACGTTTTCGACGGGGGGCCGCGAAGTGATCGACGCCATCGACGCCGGCCGTCTCGACCCCCAAGCCAAGGTGCGTGTCGACCGGATCGTCGACGAGTTGCACCGCCAGTCCGGCGAGCTGGGCACCCTGTACGACCCCGGCGAAGGCCGGTTCGTTGGGCGGGCCGAACGGCCGGGTGACCCTCGCCAGACGGTCGGCGACAAGCCGCTCGGCGAGCACGTCTTGCAGCGGGCCCGTGAACGGGGCGCCAACCCGCCACCCCCAGGGTTGGATCCGCTCGACTGGGGCCAGGTCGAAGGCTGGCTGAACGACGCGAACGCGTCAGGGTTGGGGCCGGTGCAGGTCGCCGAGATTCTCGCCGACCCGAACATCTACCCGTCTCGGTTCCGCCCGTCGCTCCAGTCGGTTGGCCGGGCGACAGGCCGGGTGCGGGAGGTGGCCGAATGGGAGCAGCTCCCCGCCGACCCGGCCAACCCGGCCGGCAGGATCGACCCGACGACAGGCGCCCCCGTCCCGTACCCGGCTCCGCTCACCAACATGCCGGCCCCCGAAGGGTCCGCCGCGATCTTGGGTGGCGACTACGGCTACCTGCCGGGCGGGGCGTCCGCCATCTTGAAGGGGCCCGTCGCCCGGATCCGCACCAACCCCACCAACGAAGGGCTGTACGGGATCCGCCCGCTCGCCTCCCAGTCGGCCCGGATGGGCGGGGTCGAGATGCCTTACAGCTTGAAGACTCTCGCCGAGAAGGTGTCGGGTGAACGGTTCCGCATCCGGGCCAACCAGTCAGCCGACCGGATCCGCACCGAGTACGGCCACACCGCCGGCCCCGACCCGGCCGGCAACGCCGGACTGTTGGACCCGGCCGACCTGAACCGCATCGAGGTCGAGGCCCGCGCCCAGGCGAACGCCGAGTCGACCGGTGAGGCCGGCTACCGGCTGAACCGGGGCCAGAAGATGCTCGACGAGATGAAAGCCAAGGGCTACGAACCGTGGGCCGAGAACATGGACCCGACCCGTGGGGTGCGCCCCGACCAGCTCGACCCGGCGAAAACTGTGTGGCTGCACACCGGGCTCCGGGCCCGTCTCGCCCCCTGGTGGACGCCGCACACCCCGACCGGAGGGTGGGCTGTGCTGGAACGGTTCAACGGCCTGTTCAAGCGGTCGGTGCTGCCGTTCTCGATCCGTTGGCAGGTCGGTGACGCCGTCGGCAACGCCTACATGGGTTGGCTGGCCGGCAAGGTGAACCCGGCGGTCCTCATCGGCCGGCTGCACGACGTCGCCGGGCTCCGCAAGGCGGGCCACCCGATGTACGGCGCGCTCGACGAGGCCACCGCACAGGCGTCGATGTCCTACCCGGAAGCCCAATGGTTGTCGTCCACGGAGGGGGCGGCGACGATGCGTGCGCCGCGCACCATCCTCGGCCGCAAGGTGATCCGCCCGATCCAGTCGCACAGCTTCGCGTTCAACACGGCGATGAACCGCTTCGAGCGTCAGGCGTACCTGTTGGAGAAGGTGGAGCGCACCCTGGCCGACAAGGGGATGCCATCGACGATCGACAAGACGAACCCGACCCCGGTCACCGACCCTGCCGTCCGCGACGCGATCGAGACAGCGGTCGACGACGCCGGCCGGGTGCTCGGCGACATGGACAACCTGACCCCGTTCGAACGGTCGAAGATGCGCAACATCTTCACCTTCTACCCGTGGATCCGCCACGTCACGCAGCTCGCCTGGAACCTGGCGATCGACAACCCGATCCGTCTCGTGTGGGCGGCCCGCATCGGGTCGATCGCCGCTGACGACAACGAGCTGCCCCCGTTCATGCGCGGCTCGATCAAGACCCCGATCGGCTACTTCCAACCCAGCTTCCTCAACCCGTTGGCTGACGTCGGTGTCGGCCCGGTGTTCACCCCGGAGGGGGCGTTGCGGTCGGTGTCACCCGCCATCAAGATCGGCGCCGCTGTCGCCGGCCTGGACGCCAACCGGATGTTCCTGCCTATCTCTCGGCCACCCGACACGGGCCGCCTCGACGAGTACGGCCGGCCCGGTGTCACCCCGCTCGGCCTGCCCGGCCACTGGGGCGAGCTGGCCTACGTCGCTGCCCGCCAGTTCCCCCTTCCCCGCGAGGCGCTCAACCTGCTACCCCAAGGTCAGCTTCACGTCCCGCTCACCAACACTTCCATCGCGACGGGGCCCGTCGCCCGGTGGGGGACCGGTGAGGGGATCACCCAGTTCGGCAAGCCGATCGACACCGACCCCCGCGCCTACTCGCCGCTGCACCTCGTCGGGATCCCGACCCCCGAGACACAGTCCGATGTCGACAAGGCGATGGCGACGATCCGCCGCCGCCGCCGCCAGAACCGTAAGCCTTGACGCGTCAGCGTCAGGTGGGCTCGAGGTGGTCTTCGCGGTCCTCGGTTCGCTGCTTGACCGTCTCGTTGTGGAAGGCGTGCGCCTGTTCCAGCTCGGCCCACGCCCGGTCCCATTGGGCGACGGGGGCGCCGACGTCACCGGTGGCGGCGAGGTTCAGCAGGTGGGCGGCGGCGAGGGCCAGCCGGTCGGATGCTTCCTCGGCCCGGTCCCGCCGGTCCCGTTGGGCCTGGCGTGCGTCGGCCCGAAGGCGGGCTACCTCGTCGTCGACGTCGGCCATCAACCCAGCCCCCATGGCCCGTCGCCACCGACCCGGCGGAGGACGACACCGACGGTCGGTTCGTCACCGGAGCCCTGTTCGACGAGGGTGGTGAGCGCGGCGAGCAGACCGGCCAACGTGGGTGGCTGGAACGTGACGGGTTCGGCGCGCATGGCGTCGTCGCGTGCCCGTTCGGTCGGGTTCATCGCCTGCCGGCGTGCCGAGCGGTGGTCGTGGGCGAGGATCCCGCCCGTGTCGTCGTCTGCCATGTCCGGACGGTAGCAGGGTTCCACCCTGAGACGTTCCGATGCTAGGATTGACACATGGGACTAGGGCGAACGTTCTCCGCGAGACGCAAAGAGCTGGGCCTGTCGATCGAGGAAACCGCGGCCCGTGCCGGCGTGTCCCGCTCGACGATGTTCCGGTTCGAACGTGACCACACACCCCAGTTCGATGACCATGTGGCCTGGTTCGTGCTCATGTGCCGGGCCTTGGAGATGGACCCGACCACCACCCTGCCCAACCCGAAGCCACCGAAGCGGAAAGGCAGCTGATGTCCGACACGACCGAACCTGTCACCCAGGCCACCCGTCTCGCCCGACGGATCGCCACCGATGAGCTGACCGTGGCGCTCACCCACATGGCCGCAGCCGCCGACTTCTACGGTCGGGCCGGCGAGCTGGCCACCGCCACCCTGCTCGGCGAGAACGTCGACACGCTCACCAGGATGCTCGCCGTCTACGTCGAGCTGGTCGCCGCCGGTGACCGCAGCCGCCACGACCTGGACACCTTCCTCGGGCGGCTCGACGTCCCCCGCTACGTCGCCGGCGACCCGTTGTGAACGGCGACGACGAAGACCAGCAGGTCCTCGACGACCTGTACGACGCGGTGCGTAGCGCGCAGCAGGCGCTCGGCCGTCTGTTCGTGTCGACCGCCACCGGGCTGGGTTCACGCACCGATCTGGTCGAACGGCTCGCCGCGCTCCAGTCGATCACGTCGATGGTCCCCCACATTCGGGCCGCCCACGAGAAGGCGTTGGCCGAGCTGATGGAACGCGACGACGAGACGATCGCCGGCATGGAGGTGCACCGCACCCGACCCCTGACGAACACCTGGACGGGGCCGATGGTCGACGACGCCCGCCGGGCCGTGTTGCGCCGGCTCGCCGTGAACGAGGTGACCGGCGAGATAGACGAGCAGCGTTACGAGGTGCTCGCCCGCGGGTGGGAGGCGGCGGCCCGCTGCTTCCGTCAGGGGGGCGACACCGTCCGGCTCACCGCGCTCGACTCCTACGCGTTCAATGCCCGCGACTACCGCAGCCAGACACCGGGGCCGTGGAAGATCCACGTGGACGTCCCCGCCGACCAGCCACCACCACCAGGGAGCAACCATGACTGACACCACCACCGAGCCCGAGCGGTTCGACCCGGACAAGGCGTTCGCCGACGCGAAGGCCGAGCTGGCCGCGCTCGACTTGGAGATAGCCGACTACGTGAACGCCAAGGACAAGCTGCGGGAGCTGCGGGGCCGCCGCGAGAAGGTCGACCGGATCGTCCGGTTCTACGAGCCCCGCGCCCGTCCCCGCAAGACGACCGGCACCCCGCCGGCGGCCGTCGGCAACCTCGACACGGGCCAGGCAGTGCTGGAGCAGCAGCAGGCGGTCACCCCGAAGCAGCGCGGCAGGGGGTGACGACGGTGGCCAGCATCATCGCTACCTGGCCGCTGTCGATCACCGACCGGGGCTACCGCCGGCGTCGCACACCGGACGGGCCGTGGGTGTACGAGCACATCCTGGTGGCCCGCCAATGGGCCGACGATCACGACTACCAGCTGCCCGACAAGTGGTCGGTGCGCTGGTTGGACGGCGATCACACCAACAACGACGAGTCGAACCTGCTCATCATCGACACCGCCGGCCGGGCGTTGACGCGTCTGCGTCAACCTCGTGGGCCGCGTGCCCCCCGCATCGAGGTGCCGCTACCGGGCGGGCTCGGCCCGGCGTTGGCCGGTGAGGCCCGCCGGCATGGGGTGACCCCAGCCCGGTACGCCACCATCCTGCTCGCCGCGATGTTGGCCACCGACCCGCCACCCCCCGACGATCTGCTCGCCGTGTCACCGGTCGAGGCGGGCCGGGCGGCGGGTGGCCCTGCACCTTGGCGTCGAGAGAACGGACACTGCTGATGCCACGACGTGACAACTTCGACCCGGCCGAGTCGGGCTACATCGAGGTCCCCGAACGGGTCGCCCAGTTCTATGAGCTGTACCCGGAGGGGCGCATCGCGTCGTCACCGCCGATCGTCGTGATGATCGAGGGTGACACCGGCAAACATCTGGAGCTGCTCCCCTCCGACGATGGGGGTGAGGCGTGGATGCTGGTCGACGGACCGGACACCGACGGCGGGTTCTTCGTCCGCCACCAGACCTACATCCAGGTGACGACAACGGTGTGGCGCACCCCGGATGACCCGTCGCCGTGTGTCGGTTCGGCGTGGGAGCTGTACCCCGGCCGGACCCCGTACACGAAGGAGTCCGAAGCGATGAACGCCGAGACGTCGGCGGTCGGGCGGGCCCTGTGGGCGGCAGGTATCGAGGCTCGCCGTGGTGCGGCATCGGCCGAGGACGTGGAGAAGGCGCTCGTCGCCGAGGTGGACCGGGAGCTGGCCAGCCGCCGGCCCGAGCAGCAGCAGCGCGAGCCGCAGGCCCGGCCGATCACGAAGGGTCAGCTGACGAAGCTGGCGATCGTGTTCGGTGAGGCCGGCATCGAGGAACGTGAGCAGCGGTTGGCGATCGCCGCTGCGCTGGTCGGGCGGGAGGTGGCGTCGTCGAAAGAGCTGACGACCCGTGAAGCGTCACAGCTGATCGAGGTCCTCGTCGACGTGGCCACCAACCGGCGGGGTTGGCTGACCGACGAGGCAGGCGCCGTGATCGGTGTGTCCGAACGGGTGCAGCCGGCGTCGACCAACGGGGACGACGACGCGGACGTGTCGACCGGCTACTGACCTACTTGTGCCAACCCTGAAACGTGCTAGGGTTGGGACTCGACACCCACCTACCCTCATGGGAGGACACCTATGCGACGTTCCATCCTCACCCGTGTCGCCGGCCTTGCGCTGGTGGCCGGGTCCGTCACCGCGGTAGCCGTCGTCTCGACGGTCGACGCCGCGCCCACCCCACAGGCTGCCGTCTCGGCACCGCAGGCTGCCGTCTCGCAGCACGCGTCACCCTTCGGGGTCAGTGACGGGCCAAGCACCTTCCGCCCGCTCCACCTGTGGGCGGGCTCATTCCCCGACCCGGTCCACGAGCACCACTCGTGTTCCAAGTTCACGTCGAGCTTGAACGCCTGCCAGCGTTGGATTCTTGCCAACGGTGCAGTCATCCAGGGCTCCGCCAACCTCCTTATCCAGCAGTCCAACTACGTGCTGGTGTGGTGCTCATCCACGTCGGGTGACAACGTCTGGCGCAAGGTCACTGTCGCGTTCGGCCCGTGGGGCAACACCGGCGACCACATCTACTGCCTGTTCCCGATTTACAACGGGAAGGGTTGGCCACTCACCAACCCCTGAGCGTCATCGCAAACCAGACCCCCGGCCTTGACGCACACGCGTCAGGGCCGGGGCCCAAGTCCAACCATCAACCCAAGAGAGAGAGCCCACCATCATGCGTGTCCGTCTTCCCATCCTCGCCGCCGGTGTCATCGCCGCCGGTGTCATCGCGCTCGCCGCCCCGCAGGCGTCGGCCACCAACCTTCCCCTCTGCCACCACAACGAGGGCACCCCGGTGTACGTCCTGCTGCACCTGTCGGCGGCGGGTCGGGCCAACCATCTGGCCAACCATCCGCTCGACTTCATCCCCGGCGAAGGTCAGGGCTGCGGCGACGAGACGCCGCCCACCACGGTCCCCGTCGACACGACCGTCCCCGTCGACACGACCCTGCCGACCGACACCACCGTGGCCGCCCCGGTCGACACGACCGTCGCCCCGCAGGTCGAGGCTGCGGTCACCGGCGGGCTGGTCGCCGCCACCCCCACCACGCCGGCACCCCGAGCCAACGCGCTGCCCGCCACCGGGGTCGACCCGAGGGGCATCGCCGCCGTCGCGTTCGGCGCGATCGTGGCCGGGTTGCTGCTCGCCACCCGTCTCGTGCGTCGGCCGGCCCGATGAACGACAGCGACAAGCAGCGGGCCGCCGGTCCGGATCGGGAGGGAGGCGAGGCGCTCGACGCCCGCCTCTACCCCGGCAGCAACCACATGTACTGCCAGAGCCCGAGCCCGCTCGGCGCGATGTCGTACCGCGGTCTGTTGGAGGAAGCCGACGACGAGCTGCGCCGTGTCGCCCAGCATCGTGGGCTCAACTCGCCTGCCGTCGTGGCCGCCCCGTTGGCTGATGTCAACGCGGCGGCCGCCGCGGTCGCCGCCGCCTCCGATGTCCGCACGTTGGCCGCGGCGGAGGATGAGCTGGACCGCAAGGTCCGGGTGTTGGTCCGCTTCCATCAGCGGGGGGTAGGTCATGGCGAATGAGGCGATGATCGACGCGGTCCGCGCCGACGAGCTGGCCGCCCGCCGGCAGGTCGACCCGAAGCTGCTCGCCCAGTTCCGGGCCGAGGTCGCCGAACGGATGAAGCCGAGCCGCAAGCTGGCGTTGACCGTCTGGTCGCTCGACGAGGTGAAGCGTGACGGCGAGGAATGGCACAACATCTACGGCCTGCGGATCATCTGGTCGTTGGCGGTCGAGGACGACGGCTACGAATGGATCCACGTCTCGGTGTCCCACGCCCACGACTACCAGCTGCCGATCGTCCGGCTCCCCTCCTACTGGGAGCAGCAGCAGGTCAAGGCACGGGTGTTCGGTGACCGCCGGTGGGCGTACTAGGTGTGGCCGCCCGCCGACCAGCACGTCAACATCCATCCCGGGGTGCTCCACCTGTTCGGCCGGCTCGACTACTCGATGCACTCCGAGGTGCCCTACACCGTTGTCGGACGTCGGGCCTTGCCTGACTTCACCGCCGGGACCGGCACCATCTAAGACCGCCGCGCTGTCAGGCGCGGTGTGCACCCCCGACCCGAGGATCCCGCCTCCGAAGGTCGGGGGTGCTGCGCGTGGTGGGCGCCGATGCACCCCGAGCCCTTGTCGGCGCCGATCGGCCTGGCGTTCTCCGGGGCGGTACGGGTGTCATCCCACCGGCCTCAGTCTGCCCCCACCACCCCCGTGTACGCGTACACGGGGCGTGGGGGGGGTTGGACGGGGCGATGCAGCGGTCAAACCGCAGGGAGCAACGTGGCCAGGGTGTGCGACGGGTGCCGTTCGACCTGATGGCGGGCCCGGTTGTAGCGCTGGGTGGTGGCCGGGTTGGCGTGACGTGCCCCGTCCTGCACCTGATGCAACGACAGGCCCGCCTCCAACGATGCGGTCACGAACCAATGCCGGAACGCGTGGGGTCCGACGACGGTGATGTCGGCCCGCCGGCACAGGATCCGGACGGTGCGATCCAACCACCAGCGGTCACCGCCGACGAGACACCCGTCGTCACGGACAGGGGCGGCGTCGATGGCGTCGAGTACGACGGCGGGCAGGCCGACCAGTTCGATGGTGCCACCCTTACCGGCGACGGTCAGCTCCCCGGTGTGCCCCCGCCGATGGCGGACCACGTCGGCCCGGCGCACGGTGCACGTCTCGGTGGCCCGCAGGCCGCAGAGGGCGAGCAGCAGGAGGGCGAGGTGGGCGCGTGGGGTGGAGTGCACCCCGAGCACGGCGACCACAGCGTCGGTGTCCAACACCCTTGACGGTGGCCGGGCCGACACCTTGCGTCCCTTGACACGGGCGGTCGGGTCCGAGGTGTTGACCCCTTCGTCGTACAGGTACCCGAACCATGAGCGCAGGGTGGAGAGTCGCAACGCGACGGTGGCAGGGGCGGAACGGTGCACGTCGGCCAGCCACGTCAGCCACGCCTCGATCGTGGTGCGGTCGACGCGGGCCGGGTCCACTTCGGCGGTGTCGTGCGCCCAGCTGTACCAGGCGGCCCACCCTTCGGCGTAGGTGCCACGGGTGCGAGGGTTGGCGAGGGTGAGCAGCCAGCCGGCGCGGAGCCGGGCGAGCTGATGGTCGAGGGCGACCCCGGTTGACGCGGACGCGGCGAGGGTGGCGGTCATGAGCAGGCCCGTCCGATGAGGTAGCGGTAGACGTGGGCGCCGTAGACATCGGTCGGCCAGGCCGCCGGGTTCCACCCTTCCATCCAGGCGGTGAGCCCTTCGGTGTAGGTGATCGTGCCGTCGGCCAGCGCGTCGCAGATCGTGGCGAGGTCGTCGGGGTCGAGGTTCACGATGTACCAGTCGGCGGCGGCCGACGCGGCCCCGTCGTAGGGGGCGGTGACAGCGGCGGCCTGGTCGTGGCGTGTCTCGTCGGCCCGGTCGGCGAGACGGGCCGAGTTGATGCCGGCCCCGACGATCAGGGCAGCGACGAAACCGATGGCGGTGTAACGGATCCGATGATGCCGGCGTGGTGGAGCTGGCGGGGAGAGGGGGAGGGGCGGGGCGGGGATCATGGCGTGGTGCCTTTCTTGTGGTGGGTGGGGGGGCGGCGGCGTGCCTTGCTGCGGTGATGTTCGACACCGGCGAGCCAGGCGTCACGGAGGGCGGCCCGGTCGCGGCGGGCAGCGGCCTGCCATTGGGTGCGCAGGCGGGCCTGTTCGTCGTGGTATCGCTGCGTTCGGCGGCCCCCGGCGATGGCGGGAAGGGCGAACCAGGCGGCGACAGCGACAGCGATGTAGACGGCGACGTTCATCGGGTCACCAACGGCCATCCGTGCCCCGAGTGGTACGGGCCGGGTGCGGCAGGCTCGGTGAGGGTGAGCGCCTCCCCGTTGGGGCAGTCGGCGGTGACGTGTTTCGTTGACGCGCACGCGGCACACGGGCTCGAGGTGGTGGTGGTGGTGGTGTTGACGGTGAGGTAGTCACCGGTTCCAAAGAGCTGGTCGTCGGCCATCATGCGGCCACCTTTCGGTTGGGGGTGGTGAGGTAGGCGGTGACTTTCGCCGCGACTTTCGGGGCCCACGGCCGGTCGGGTGCCGGCGGCGGGTCGGTGCCGGCGATGATCGAGTCGGCGTAGGCACGGGCGTAGGCGGCCTTCGGGGCGTGGACCAGGCGGGCGAGGTAGGCGGCGAGCCGGTCATCGGCGGATGGTGTGACCCCGGCCGACGTCTCATCCCTTGCGAGGACCCCGGCGACGTCGACCCCGTCCGCCTCGCAGCATGGTGCCACTTCCCGCGCCCATCGGAACCCGGCCGCCTCCGCCCACCGTCCGGGCCGGCGGCCCAACGCGACGGCGCCGGCGGCGTCGATACAACGGGTGGCGTGCAGCCATTCCCGCCAGGCGGCGTCGATGTCGGCGAGGTGGTGGCAGTCGGCGACCGCCTCTAACGTGACATCGGCGGAGCTGGCCGCCGAGCTGGTGCGCCCGACGCCGGCGAGCAGGATCCATTCGCTGTCGCGGAGCCGGTCGACGTCGAGAGGGTGGAGCTGGTCGAGGGCGTCATGCTCCCCGGACTGGCGGCCCATCCGGCCGGCGGCGGACCGCACTTTGCGGGGCACCCCGGTGATCCGGGTGGCGTCGGCCTGCTCCAGCCAGTCATACCAGCGGGCGACGGTGGTCCGTGCCTCGGCTTTGACCCTGTCGCGCACCGTCTCCAGGTCGGTTGACGCGGACGCGACA
>Ga0184624_10000301_pt1 | contig 12146 bp, 12 predicted proteins | sample PLM3_5_b1_FD_133157 | JGI IMG/M metagenome (GOLD analysis project Ga0184624, IMG submission 133157) | Groundwater sediment microbial communities from an aquifer in East River, Colorado, USA - PLM3_5_b1 | ecosystem: Environmental > Terrestrial > Soil > Riparian zone | place: USA: East River...
AAGCGCTTTGCAACGTCAGCGTCCTCCTTCCGCAACAAGACGTCGGAGCGGTTCAACACGGTCACCGACGTTCCGAATGCGGAGAAGATGTGCGCAAATTCGGCCGCGACGTACCCGCCGCCGATGATGATCATGGATCGGGGCAGCTCGGGCAACCTCATCACCGTGTCGGACGTGTGAAACTCCACCGAGCTCAGACCCGGCAGATAAGGAACGACCGGGCGGCTGCCGGCCGCAATCACCACCTGGTCGGCAGTGATCGTCTCCGTCGCCCCGATATCCAACTCCCGCGGGCCGACGAAGCGGGCCCGCGCGTCGAAAACCGTGACGTTGTCACTTCGTTCGCGGTAGCCGCGTCCGTTTGCAGCCATCGGGTCAATCCGACCGAAGATCCGATCCTGGATCTCTCGCCACCGGACGCCGCGGAGCTCAAGATCAACCCCGAGCCTGGTCGCATGGACTGTGGAGGCAGCAAGATCGGCCGGGTGGACGAGCATCTTGCTCGGAATGCACCCAACATTGAGGCACGTCCCGCCGAACGTGCCCATCTCCACCACTGCCACAGCGAGGTGATCGAACCTCGCGTCGACGATCGAGTTGCCAGATCCGGTGCCGATAATGCAGAGATCGAAATGACGCACCCAGCCATCGTGCCAGCATGCCGCAGCGTTACTGCTCGGTAGCCCTTGCCGTGTACCAGAATTTCGGCACACCATAAGGCGTGGCTGGCACAAGCCTCGGCGGCAGGATGAGCCGTCATCGGCGGAACCGGATCTCCTACCTCGCGTTAGGTCGGCGCTCCAGCGACTACGTCATGCACGCGTGGTACCTCCGAGTGGTCACCTTGGTGATCATCGCCGGTTTGTCCATTGGCAGTCGCAGCAGCGTGCTGGCGATCGCCTTGTGTCTGGCTGCCTCCCTTGGCAGCTTTCTGCTGTGGGTCAATGAACGGCACCTGCGACGCGGTACCCAACCGCGGTTCTGGTTGTCGCAGGCCTACCTCCGGAACGTGATCAAGACGGATGGTCGGCATCGACTGAGTCTCGGCTCGTACTTTGAGATTCCAGAGGCCTTCGTCCTGATCGCGATCCCTTCATGGATAGCGACTGATGATCCGCTCTGGGCACGCCTCATCATGTTGGCCGCGGCCACTGTCTTCTTGATCACAACGTCCTTGCTGATCTTCAACGACCACACGTGGTTCAATCCCGACGAGACTGATCCTCCAGCCTGGCACGAGATCTTCCGGCGATTGGCCGGGCCGATCACCGCGTTGCCTGTCTGCTTGATCGCGCTGCCGGCCGACTGGGGACCGAACGGCTGGCTTGCCGCATTGGCTATTTCGTTGATGCCGCTGGCGGTCGTGGGCTCCCGCATCTTAGACACTGACCTGATCATGAAGGCGCTGCCCGATCTCGTTCAAGAGGAGTCCCACGCAGGGCGCGAGCTGGTGCTCAGCGAGACGCATGGCGCACTTTCCACCAATCTCCGTCTCATCGAGCAGCGGGCTCGTGAGATCCGCGAGGTTGCTCCGTCCCTTTACGAACTTGCCGTCTCGGCCAACAGCCGGCTGCGGGAGACGCTGACGCTGGGCCAGCTCGGCCGTGACAGTTCGAGGAACGTGCAGAAGCTCGAGGCACCGATTCTCACATTGGCGCGGGCCGTCGGGGCCAAGGCCGACATCGACATCAGTGTCGATACGCTGCAGGCCGGTGATCGTGATCTTGCGCATTTGGTACTGAACGACCTGGTCGGCAATGCGCTGAACGCGGGAGCCGGCGCCATCCGGGTGACCGTCGCACCCGATGGAGCACAGGTGGCGATCTCAGTGACTGATGATGCTCCGCCTATGGTGCACGGAGTATGGAAGACTCCCGGAACAAGCTCGGCGCGCCTGGAGGCTCGTCTGGGAGGCCTCTCCGGGTCGCTGACCTCAGCGCAGAATGGGGCTACCAAGACGGTCACGGCCCGCTGGCTACCAGAAAGTAAGTGATCAAGTCCCGCAGAGGATCAGGCGTCGACAGATGATCAAGTACAGCAGGGACCAGCGATGACCGCCGGGCATGGTGTGTTGCTGGTGGACGACGTTCCCGGCGAGCGTGCGAACTTCGAGCACGTGTTCGGTCGCGACCTCACGGTGGCTCCTTCGATCGACCAGCTGAACGAGCAGCTGCGCCGCGGTCTGGTCTGGGATCTCGCCTTTGTTGACTTCAACCTCAGCTCCCAGACCAGCACTGGGCTGACCGCCTTGCTCCGTCTTCACCACGAGCGTCCGGCTACCCAGATCGTCACGTACAGCCAGTTCACCGAGAGCGGACGGACGCTCTACGCGGCTGCGGCGCATCACTGGTTCAAGGCGGCTGCGCTGATGGACAAGACGAAGAACGATCCTGGCACGCTGGTGCACTATCGCGAGTCGATCTGCAACGGCATCAACCCGACGCCCGTGCCCTGGCAGCGGCGGCTGCAGTGGGCTCCGCTCATCGACAACCTGCTGGCTGACGCATCGTGGGTGAGAATCTGGCGGGCAATCCGCGACGCTGCCGGTGACATGGCGCTTGTCGCCGAGTTGCTGCGTGTCGATTCGAGCAGCCTGCGAGGCTTCAAAGATCGTGCCACCGAGGCCGCCATCCAATTCAATGAAAAGTTCCACGACATCCCGCACCCGGGTCGTACGAGGAACAAGAAGGGCATCTTGGCGGCCTTCGCCGCCGAGCACCGTCATTTTCTGACCGCGCCGGATCTCTCGACAGTGATGTCGCCCGGTACCCGACGACGCGGCTACCGAGACTAGTGGCCTGCACTAGCTTCGCCCGCGCTTGCCGCTTGGTGCCGGCGTACGGGGAATGGCCAGGTAATGCTGACGCTCGGCCGGGTCGAAATGCTCGATCGCATAGCGCAGCGCCGTACGCGGCATGGTTGAGGCGTACTGATCAAGGAAGCGCCGCAGCCCGTTTGCATCGACGCGCTTGCCCGCCTCTCGGAGCGACCAGCCAACGGCCTTGTGAATCAGGTCCTCACGGTCGGGCAGCAAGATCTCGGCCAGGCGGTAGAGGTCGGAGGTTTCACCGCGGGCCAGGAAGCGTTGACTGCCGACCATCGCAATCCGGCGGTCCCACAGCAGGTCCGAGCGGACCAGCTCGTAGAGCGGGGACCGGTCGCGATCGAGCAGATAACCCCCGACGATCGGGCCGCAGCTGACGTCGACCAGATCCCAGTTGTTCACATAGCGGGTGTTGCCCAGATAGTTGTTATAGATCAGCTGGAATTCGTCACCGTCGGCGCGCTTGACAATCTTCTTCGCCCGTTCGCTCATGACGACCAATGTGATCAACCGATGCTCATGAATGGGGCTGCGCAGCATTGGAAGCCACTGATCCGCATCGAAGGATGAGTTGAGGTACGGCTTGGCCAGCTGGCGGAGCTCACCAACTTTGAGACCGAGGAAGATGTCCCCTTCCCCGTAGCTGCCGGGCCCCACCTTGAAGTACCTGGCGAGCGCCTGTGCATTCTCTGGGCTGGCGGCAGCGTTCATGGCCCGTATGAGGTCATCCACGATCGCCACGATGCCACGCGATCCTGACTCTCGTGCTTGACCGAGCATTGTCTCTTTCCATGATTCCCAAAACCACATATTTCCTATAGTGAGACGAGGAATTGTGGCCGTGTCGGGCTCTGTCTACGGTTGGTCCAGGTCATTTGCCCAGCGCACAACCTGCTGGCCGGCGCCGCGGCGGTGGGAAGTGCCGGGCGATGGCCCCCGCCCTTTCGTTGCGCTCGGTAAGTATCAAGGACGAGGACTCGACGTGAAGATCCTTCTGTACCGCAGGATCCATCTCGACTTGCGGCGCACCGCCAGCTCGGCCTGTCCCTCTCCGCGCTGAGCGAGGGCCGACCCGCGAGGCCCGGGAGGACGACCCGCTCTCGCCTTCTCGCTGATCTCAGAACGCTCAGTCATTCCACCGCGGCAATCTGTCCGCGACTACTTGATCATCAATCCTGCGTCGAAAGAAGCTTCCATGCCCAAGAAGAACAGAAGTCCAATCAACCTTGTCAAGATCGCCACCAGCTTGGCCAACCAGCGAGCGTTGTGGGAGCGGCTGGTGTCCTACGATCCGGTTGCTCGCTACTACGTCCGCCTCGCCCGTGAGCAGGAGTTCGAGGCTTGGCTGCTGACCTGGCTGCCTGGCCAGGGCACCGATTGGCACGATCACGGTGGCAGTGCTGGCGCCTTCGTCACCCTTCGTGGGGCGCTGACCGAGCGGCATGCCGAGGTCGGCTACGGCCTACCGCGAATCGTTCCAGGAGATCGAGAGCTGGTGGCGGGAACGCTGCGTTCCTTTGGTTCGCGGCACATCCATGAGGTCACAAACCGCGGAATCGAACCGGCAGTGAGCATGCACGTCTATGCGCCGTCACTGGTCGAGATGCACCAGTACGAGGTACGAGACGATCTGCTCCATGTCGTGACCTCCCAACTGGTCGGAGTGAATTGGTGAGCGCTTCCGCACTACCGGAGAGCCCGGCACCGACCGGTCGCCGCACCATTGACGAGGTGCTCCAATCGGCCCGAGCGCGCTTTACGAGGCTTACTCCAGCCCAGGCGAAGAACAACTTGCACGGCGGTGCGGTCGTCGTCGACATCAGGCCGGCGGCCCAACGGGAGGCTGAAGGCGGGATTACTGGCGCCCTGGTCATCGAGCGCAACGTTTTGGAGTGGCGCTTCGATCCCACAAGCGATGCTCGACTACCGATGGCCGGACTACGACCTTGAGGTCATCGTGATTTGTCAGGAGGGCTACACCTCGAGCCTCGCCGCCGCCTCGTTGCACGATCTCGGTATCCATCGAGCGACCGACGTGATCGGCGGATACGCCGCTTGGCGTGAACTCCTTTGAGTAAGGAAACGCCGCCAAGCTTTCATGAGGCTGAGCAACAGCCGCGAGCGTCGGGAATCGCGCGAGCGGAGCGAGCTGTCAACACCGCGCGATGCGCGCGCAGCTCAAAACAAGGGGCTCAGATTCCCGCGTAGGAGTGCAAGCCCGAGACCAACAGGTTGATCCCGACAAAGTTGAACCAGAATGAAGCGAGGCCAATGATCGCAATCACGGCGGCCTTGGTGCCGCGCCAACCGGCCGTTGAGCGAGCGTGCAGATAACACGCATAGATCACCCAGGTCACCAGGGCCCAGGTTTCCTTGGGATCCCAGCCCCAGTAGCGTCCCCACGCGTACTGGGCCCAGATCGCTCCTGCGGCAACCGTGAAGGTCCACAACGGGAAAGCGAAAGCGAGGAAGCGGTAGGCGATCAAGTCGATCCTGCGCGAGTCCGGGAGCCGCCCGAAGTAGCCGCGGACAGTCCCGCGCTCCTCGGCGCGCTTCTTGATCAGATAGAGGATCGACATCACTCCGCCGACAGTGAAGGCAGCCCCCGAGATGGCCGCAGCCACGATGTGGATCAGGAACCAAACCGAATGCAACGCCGGCACCAGCGGCGCCACCGCGACATAGAACACCGTCACCGCCAGGCCGTTTCCAACGGCGGCGAGCAGCGTGACAGGTAGTCCGAGCCAGCGGAGTCCGGCTCGCCAGACCAAGATCAGGTACACGCCGACGAAGAGGACCATCGCGGTGATCGTGAACTCGAACATGTTGCCCCACGGTGCCCGATGCGCGGCCAGCGCCCGGGTCACGACGCCAGCAACGCTCAGCAGGAAGCCGATGATGGTCAGCGCCACACCAATCCGGCCGAACTGCTCGACTCGACGACTAGCAGCCGGATCGTTTTCGGAGTCGACGGCGAGACCGGAGTCAGGCTGATCCGGCCCTTCGACAAGCTCAGGGCCGGTCTGGGCAAGCTCAGGACGGCGCATCTCAGCCGCCACGACATCGACCAGCTCACGCGCAGCAGGCTTGGTCACACCAAGCCGCCGCGCCGCGGCCCATTCGGCGGCGTGCGCGAGCATCGCGAGCGCATAGACAACCACGGAGCTGACCAGCGCGAGACTGGAGTAGTACTCGTAGGTCATCTCGGGCTCACATCCTCAGGCCTGCGGGACAGCTCGGCAGCCAGCTCGGCCACGTCCTCGGTGAGGCCGGCCCGAGCGTCGGCACGGTCCAGGCCGCCGACCTCCACCACATTACGGGCTGCCTCACCGCCGCGTACCCGAATCCAGACCCGGCGGGGACGGACGAACAGCGACAAGCACAAGCCGGTGACGGCGAACCCGAGTGCGATCAAGGAGATCGGTACGCCTGGCGTGGCACCGATCTGCAGCTTGACCCAGCGAACCCAGCCGTCCAGCTGGATCGAGCCCTTGCCGTCGGGAAGGTTCACACCATCTCCGACCTTGAGGCCTATCCGCACCGGCTCACCGTCGGCCTCCTTGAGCTGGCTGAGGCCGGCGGTGTCGAGGGAGTAGACGTTCTCCGGCTTTCCGGTCTCCACTTTCGGCGGTCCGTACCAAACATTCACGAACAAAGCAGGGTTGAGGGCATCAGGGAAGATCGAGTGCGGCCCTTCCTCGTTAAGCGCAGCAGTCGGGAGGAAGAACCCTTCAAAAGCGAGGCGCTCCGGTCGAGCGTCCGGGGCTTTGATAGCGCCCATCGAGCTGAAGTTGCCATCTTGGGGCAACATCACGACAGGGCCAGAGAACGCGACGTTGCCCTGAGCGTCCTTGACTGTGACCTTGGGGGCGTAGCCGTGGCCGATCAGGTGCACGGTGGTGCCACCGACGTGGAGCGGCTTGTTGACCTCGAGAATCTCCTGTCGAGGTGCTGCGCCGGGCCCATCAGTCACCTCGACGTCCGCCCGGAACAACCGGGCCGCCCCGCGCTGCACCGGCCCAGTTTCGAACTTCACGTCGAAGCCCTTCAGGCTGACGCTGAAGGGCACTAGATCCCCGTCGGTGAACCGAGCGCCGGCCGAGAAGTCGTCGTACTGGGTGAGGTTGTTGGAGAAGCCCTGACCGACGATCACCACGCTGGTGCCACGGAAACCGAAGAGCACGCCAATCGCCACGCCGATCAAGACGAAGATCAGGCTGACGTGGAACACCAGATTGCCAGCCTCGCGAAGGTAGCCGCGTTCTGCCGCCACGCTGTCGTCGCGAACGTCGACGCGATAGTGCCTCCTGCGCAGCGCGGCCGCGGCACGGTCCAAGACGTCATGATCGCGATCGGCGATCTCGACAGCTGCGTACGCGGGCAGCCGGACGAGATTCAGAGGCGTCTTGGGTGGCCGGGCACGCAGTGCTTTGGCGTACACGATGGTCCGCGGAATGATGCAGCCCACTAGGGACACGAACAGCAGCAGGTAGATCGCAGAGAACCACGGCGAGCTGTAGACGCCAAAGAGGCCGAGATTGTCGTAAAGCGGCCCAAGCATCGGATGCTCGTTGATGAAGTCGGCTACCCGTACCGGCGAGATCCTGCGCTGTGGCACGAGCGAGCCCGGAATCGCCGCGAGCGCCAACGCGAACAACAAGATCAGCGCCGTACGCATCGAGGTGAGCTGGGTCCACAGGTAGCGCAGTCCGCCGCGCCACCCCAAGCGAGGCAGGTCGGCTTGCGGAGCCGGTCTACTGGACTCGGCCGCCGGATCGCGTGTCTTGGTCGTGGTCATATCACCGTCTCGAAGCTCGACGCCCACTGTCGCAGGAGCGCGGTCAGCGTGTCCCAGGTGCCGGTGATAAGTAGCAGCCCCACGATGATCATCAGGATTCCACCGATGCGCATGATCAGCTGCTGGCGCTCCCTGAGGAACGCGACGGCACGGGCCATCTTGGTGAAGGCGAGCCCGGCGATCACGAACGGGATGCCGAGCCCGAGCGCGTAGACAAAGCCGAGCAGCCCGCCCCGTACAGCGGTGCCCTCGTTGAAGCCGAGGTTGACCACCACCCCGAGCGTCGGTGACAGGCATGGGGTCCAACCGAGCGCGAACACCACACCGACCAGTGGTGCCGCAGCAACCCCGACCGTCGGGATGCGATGTATGCGTAGATCACGTTGGCCGATTCGTAGCACACCGGCGAAAATCAGACCCAGCATGATGATCACCACACCGAGCACTCGGGTGATCATGTCGCGATATTCCGCCAGCAGCCGCCCCGCCGAACCGGCGACGACACCAGTCGTGACGAAAACCGCCGCGAATCCGAGCACGAAGAGCGAGGCACCGGCGAGCATCCGTCCCCTCCGGGGCGATCCCTCGACGACTTCGGCGGCTCCCAAACCCGTCGCATACGAGAGATAGCCGGGTAACAGCGGCACCACGCACGGCGAGAAGAATGCAACCAGCCCAGCAAGCAGCGCCACCGGCAACGCGAGGGCCATCGAGCCGCCGACCGCGGTTGCCGCCCAACTGGCCAGGTCGAGAGGAGCCATCTACTGACCGTCCGCCACGTCGTTGATCATGTCTACGAGGGTGATCTTGGAGACTTCACTCAAAACGCGGACGGCCAGCCGGCCCTGCCGATCGATGATCATGGTCGACGGGATTGCGCTGGGTGGCAGCTCACCCGCAAAGGCCAGCAGCACTTTTCCGGTGGGATCGTAGATGCTGGGATAAGTGATCTCGAAGCTCCGAACGAACGCCTCAGCAGGCGCCGGATCATAGTCCTTGCTGGTGATGCCAACGAACTGGGCGATGTCTTTGGTCTGGACACTCGCTCCCTGCAGATCGGGCGCTTCCTTGCGACACGGCGGACACCACGAGCCCCAGACGTTGATCACCACGACCTTGCCACGGAAGTTTTGAGTCGAGATCGTCTGGTTGCTGCCGAGAGCGGGGCCAGAAATCGTCGGCAGCTCTGTGCGTTCGTCGGGCGGCACCCGTGTCAAGTTGCGAGCTACGTCGGGATAGCCAACCTGACCCGCACTCCGGGTCTGCTCATCCGCTCCAGTGCTAGCACAGGCGGCCAGCATCAGCATGGCGGCCAGGGCCGCAGCAGTGCGGACCGCAGTACGCCGCAGCATCAGGCCCCTGCAGCGAACTTCTTGGTCTGGTGCGGACGGAGCAGCTCAGCAGCTGGCTCGGCGTAGCCGACCGAGGTGACGTGGGCGTCGATGTAGGTGAATGATGTGACGCTGCCCAGCGTGCACGTACGTTTCCGGGGATCGTGAACCATTCTGCGGCCCTCGGCGTTGCTACGTGCTACCCAGATCGGAAGCTGATGGGTCACGATCACTGCCTCGTGCCCGAGCGCGGCAGTGGCCGCGTCTCTCATCGCGGGGGCCATTCTGGCCAGGATCTCGGTGTAGGCCTCACCCCAGCTCGGCTTGAAGGGGTTTCGGAAGTAGAGCCAATTCTTGGGATGACGCAGCGCGCCGTTAAAGGAAACCCGCAAACCTTCGAAATAGTTCGCCGCCTCGATCACCCGAGCGTCGATCACCGCCGGCAGATCGAGCGCTTCGGCCAAGGGTGCTGCCGTCTCCTGTGCCCGCTCCAGCGGCGAGCTCCTGAGATGCACGACGTCACGCTCGCGGAAATACTCGGCGACCCTCTCGGCCATCTCCTTGCCCAGCTCGGAGAGGTGAAAGTCAGGCAGCCGTCCGTACAGCAGCCCCGCGGGGTTGTCCACCTCTCCGTGTCGCACGAGATGCACAATCGTCCGGTTCTGACCCATCCAGCCCCCTCGTCCACTATCCCGAGGCGCTGGCGGCGGCAGCCGCCGCGGCAGGTAGCGCTTCGACGATCCGATTCATCGCTCTATCATCGTGCGCCGCTGACAGAAACCAAGCTTCGTACACGCTCGGCGGCAGGTAGACGCCTGAGTGAAGCATCGAATGGAAGAACGCCGCGTAGGCAGCAGTGGACTGCGGTGTGGCGGTCGCGTAGTCCGGCACAGCGGTCACGCCCTCGGTCACGAAGAAAACGCTGAACAAGTTCCCCGCGTTCTGAATGACGTGCGGCACGCCGGCCGCGTCGAGCGCAGACCCTAGTTCCGCCCTCAGCTGCTCCGCGGTTCGATCGATCTGTTCATAAATCTGCTGCGTTGCCAGCCGCAGCGTCGCCAGACCAGCGGCAGTGGCGATCGGGTTGCCCGAGAGTGTGCCGGCCTGGTAGACCGTGCCGACGGGCGCCAGACTCTGCATCAGCTGGGCGGAGCCGCCGAATGCCGCTGCGGGGAACCCTCCGCCCATCACCTTGCCGAAGGTCATCAGGTCTGGCCGTACATCGTCGAGGCCGAACTGTCCCGAGCGGCTCACCCGGAAGCCAGTCATTACCTCGTCGGAGATGAACAACGCACCGTACTCGTGGGCGATAGCGGCCAGGAAAGCGTTGAAGCCGATGCCATCCTCCGTACCGGGCGGAACGACTCCCATGTTGCCTGGGGCCGCCTCGGTGATCAGGGCGGCGATCTCGTCGCCGAAGGCCGCGAACGCCTCTCGGACCGCAACCCGGTCGTTATAGCTGAGGACGAGGGTCTCGGCGATCGTGGCGTCGGTCACACCCGGGGTTCCAGGGATCGAAAGGGTTGCCACGCCTGAGCCGGCGGCAGCGAGCAGCGCATCCACGTGCCCGTGGTAGCAGCCGGCGAACTTGATGATCTTGTTGCGGCCAGTCACCCCTCGGGCCAGGCGCAGCACCGACATGGTGGCTTCGGTGCCGGAGTTGACCAGGCGGACCTGCTCGACGGGCATCCGCTCGATGATCTCAGCTGCAAGATCAACTTCGGCAAGCGTGGGTGCGCCGTACGACGTTCCGCGCTGGGCGGCATTGGCCACCGCGCCGATGACCTCTGGATGGGCGTGCCCAAGCAGCATTGGACCCCAGGAGCACACCAGGTCGACCAGCTCGTTGCCGTCGATGTCATAGAGGTACGCACCGCTGGCGCTGGCGATGAATCGCGGCGTGCCACCGACGGCTCGAAACGCACGAACCGGTGAGTTCACTCCGCCGGGCGTCACGGTCTTGGCCCGCTCGAAAGCTGCCTCGCTGCGTACGGTGCTCGCAGCTGATCGGACGGTCATCGACGCTCGTCGCGCAGCGACCGCGCCTCGGACGAAGTCCGACCGTCGAACCGCCCCGACGAAGGAGAGCCTGGTTCGACGGAACCAACAAGTCGCGAGCGCTTGCGCTCTCCACGCTCTTCGTCGCGCAGCGACTGTGCCCACTCCAGAGCCCAGTAGCTCAAGATCACATCGGCGCCTGCGCGCCGGATCGAGGTGAGCGTCTCATTGATCGTCGCCGCCCTATTGATCCACCCGTTAGCTGCTGCCGCCTCGACCATGGCGTACTCGCCGGACACGTTGTACGCAGCGACCGGCAGGTCTACCGCCTCCCGGATCGCCCGAACCACATCCAGATAACCGAGCGCTGGCTTGACCATCACAATGTCTGCGCCCTCAGCCACATCAAGAGCTACCTCATGCAGGGCCTCGCGGACGTTGGCCGGATCCTGCTGGTAGGTCCTGCGATTGCCGCTGAGTGAGGATGCGACGGCCTCGCGGAAGGGGCCATAGAACGCCGAAGCGTACTTGACCGAATAGGCCAGGATCGCTACATCCAAGGCACTTGATGCATCCAGCGCCTCCCGGATCGCGCCGACCTGGCCGTCCATCATGCCGCTGGGTCCGACGACGTGGCTACCAGCCTCCGCGTGCAACACCGCCATCTGCGCGTATAACTCAATGGTCGCGTCATTGTCGACCGCGCCCGACGGGGTGAGCACGCCGCAGTGTCCGTGATCGGTGAACTCATCGAGGCAGACATCCGACATGACGAGGCACTCGTCGCCGACCTCCTCACGCACCGCCCGGATCGCGGCAGTCAAAATGCCGTCAGGATCGAGCGCTCCAGAGCCGCGCGCGTCCTTGTACAGAGGGACGCCGAAGAGCATGACGCCCGCCAGCCCTGTGTCGGCGGCTTCCACCGCCGCCTTGCGGAGAGTATCGAGCGTGTGCTGCACGACCCCGGGCATGGAGCTGATCGGGCGCGGCTCACGCAGACCTTCCGCCACGAACATAGGAAGGATCAACTGCCGCGGCTCGAGGCTGGTCTCGCCAACCATGCCTCGCATAACCGGCAAGGTCCGCAACCGCCTCGGACGGTGTCTAATTGCTCGCTCCGCTCGCTGCGGATCGCGCTCTGAACCCGCCTACTTCGTCGTCGCTCGCAGACGGAAAAGCGTTGTCCGCTCGCTCC
>Ga0184624_10000303_pt1 | contig 12132 bp, 12 predicted proteins | sample PLM3_5_b1_FD_133157 | JGI IMG/M metagenome (GOLD analysis project Ga0184624, IMG submission 133157) | Groundwater sediment microbial communities from an aquifer in East River, Colorado, USA - PLM3_5_b1 | ecosystem: Environmental > Terrestrial > Soil > Riparian zone | place: USA: East River...
ACATTTCGGAGGTGAGTTGGAAGCGATTGGAAACTTTAGAAGGAGTTTTGAATGAAGGAGATAAAGTAAAAGTAAAATTAACCGGAACCGATCCGAAGACGGGTAAATTCAAGCTTTCAAGAAAGATTTTGTTACCTAAACCAGAAGGACAAAGAGAAGAACGCCGTGATAGCGGAGACCGTCCACAAAGAAACGATCGCCCCAGGTTTGAAAAGAGAAGCGATGGTGGACACCAGGAACAACGTCCGCTGGGAACAGGAACAGAACAAAATGACCAGTAAAAATTTTCAAAATATTTTTCAAGGCTGTCAAACGACAGCCTTTTTAATTTTATAACATGGGTAGTATTCAAATCAACATTGAAGCCAACGAAGAACAACAGGATATTTTAATCAGCCAATTATCCGATTTAGGAGCAGAAGGATTTGAACAAACCGACAATGATTTAATAGCATACTTCAACGAAAATTTATTCAAGGCTTATGAAATAAATGATTTACTTCAAAACTACTCATTCACATCACATATACTTGCGGAAAAGAATTGGAATGAAGAATGGGAAAGCAATTTTCAACCAGTTATTGTAAATAAATTTTGTGCAATAAGGGCAGAATTTCATAAGCCAGTGATCAATGAAGTTGAACATGAAATCATTATCACACCTAAAATGAGTTTTGGTACAGGTCATCATGCAACCACGTACATGATGGTTGAAAAAATGCAAAAAATTGATTTTAAAAACAAAACCGTTTTTGATTTCGGAACTGGTACAGGAATACTTTCCATTCTTTCTGAAAAACTGGGAGCTTCAGACATTGTTGCGATTGATGTGGATGAATGGAGTTTTGCTAATGCGCAAGAAAATATTGAAAAAAATCAATGTTCAAAAATTTCGGTGATTCTTTCATCCCAGATTCCGACTGAAAAGTTTGATGTTGTACTTGCAAATATTAACCGAAATGTGATTCTTAATTATTTGCCGGCCTTAAACCAAAGCTTAAAAGAAAAGGGTTGTTTGTTATTAAGCGGGTTACTTGCTGCCGATGAAAAAGATATCCATAATGCATGTCTGAAGGAAAAATTAAATCTGGTTAACCTAGTGGAACGTAACACATGGATTTCATTACTTTTCAATAAGGGTTTATAACCTGAAGCTTAATTTAACGTAAACTCCTCGCCATTTTGATTATTTTTGCAACCCAACTTTAACCCATCATTCTATGAATGAAGTCCTGTTGATTGTATCCGCATATCTTATCGGAAGCATTCCCACTGCTGTCTGGATCAGCAAATTTTTCTTCGACATCGATATACGAGATTACGGCAGTGGTAATGCCGGAGCTACCAACACTTATAGAGTTTTAGGTTCGAAATGGGGAACAATTGTAATGATTATTGATATGCTCAAAGCAATTGTTGCCGTAAAACTTGCCTTTTTTCTTCCATATGCCTATGATAGTGATGTATACCTTGTAAATATGCAATTAGGCCTTGGGCTGGCAGCTGTACTAGGACATATTTTCCCCATTTGGGCGGAATTTAGAGGAGGGAAGGGTGTTGCTTGCCTTTTTGGGATGGTTTTAGGTATTCAGCCGAATGTGGCTTTATGTTGTGTGGGCGTATTTATTCTTGTTCTCTATTTAACAAGATGGGTGTCATTAAGTTCAATTCTTGCAAGTATAGCTTTCCCTATTTTTATTCTGGTCATCTTTAACGAGCCGGAGAGGCTTTACCGGGTATTTGCAATCACTGTTGCAATGCTGGTGCTACTTACCCATCAAAAAAATATTGGTCGCCTTTTAAAAGGTGGCGAGGGCAAAGTGCCTATCCTAAAATACCGCGATCGCCGTCGACAAAAGAGAAAATAATTATCCTTTAACCTAATATTTAGCTCAACTGTAAGGATTCGATCGGTTTGGTATAATCATTGAACTCTATTGAAAAAAGTTAAAAAGATGATACGGAAAATAACCAGTCTGTTTTTGTTAGCCGCCACTTTTGTAGCTTGTTCTACTAATCCCGTAACTCACAGGAAACAACTGAAGCTCGTTTCTGAGCAGGAGTTGCAGGCCATGGCTACGCAACAATATCAACAGTTTTTAAGCGAAAACCGGGTAGTGTCCCCATCTGCGGACAAAGATGCCGAAATGGTGCGTAGGGTAGGTTCAAGAGTAGCCAGTGCTATAACTAAATACTATCGCGATAATAATTTGAGCAATGCACTGGAAGGATACCAGTGGGAGTTTAGTCTGGTCAATAATAAAGAGGCTAATGCGTGGTGTATGCCCGGTGGAAAAGTAACCGTTTACACCGGACTTTTGCCAATAACGCAGAATGAAGCCGCTTTAGCAATGGTAATGGGACACGAAATTGCTCACGCCGTTTTACAACATGGTAATGAAAGGATGAGCCAGGGACTTGTGCAACAGTTAGGAGGGGTAGCTCTTGCTGTCGCCATTTCCAGCCAACCTGCTGAAACGCAAAACTTGTTTTTGAACGCGTATGGTGTTGGTTCCCAGGTTGGAGTATTACTACCGTTTTCTCGCAAACAGGAATTAGAAGCTGATCGATATGGTATGATTTGGGGAGCAATGGCAGGATATAACCCAAGAGAAGCAATCGCTTTATGGCAGAGAATGGAAAAAGCCTCAAACGGGCAGGCTCCTCCTGAATTTTTAAGCACACACCCTTCAGCGGGTAACAGGATAAGTCAACTGGAAAAATATATGCCTGAGGCCCTGAAATATTATCAACCAATGCGATAGTCAGGCGTCCTGGTAAATAATTACCCTTAAAATCCTGTCAAATATCCCTTTGACGGGATTTTTCTTTTATAAACCCTTGGGTGCCAAAGTATATTTTCGTACCTTCGCTTGCCTGTTTATTTGAAAAAGTCCTACGTACTCCTTTCACTTCGTCAAAAACAGTATAATAAATATGTCTCAAACAATTTTGGAAAAGCTCCAATTAAAAAACGAAAAGAACATTTTAATACAGGGCTTGCCTTCTTCAATTGAAAAACAGTTTAGTAAATTATCCTTTGCAAAAAACCTCACTCCACTTTTACGTTCAAGAAAAATTGATTTTGCCCTGGTATTTGCTGTAAGCGAAATTCAATTGAATTCAATTCTAGACGATATTATGCCTGCCTTAAAGGAAGAGTCAAAGCTATGGGTTGCTTATCCAAAGCTTACATCAAAAATTTCTACCGATCTTAATCGTGAGGGCAGTTGGAACAAGTTGGCAAGCGCGGATTATGAAAGTACTGAGCAAGTGTCTTTGGACCATGTTTGGCACGCAGTGAACTTTAGAAAGGCGGAAGCGGAAATTATAGAGGAAGTAATTGTCGTTAAAAAGAAGACAAAACTAGCAAGTGTCTAAAAATCAACAACATTTAATAAAAAGGGAGCATCAAGCTCCCTTTTTTATTTTAATTATGTCATCAATTGATAAACCAATGACTTTAGAAAGTGAAGTTTCTGCATTAAGGTTCGTATCCACCCATTTTGACTGGAATAACTTTTTCAAAACGATGTCTGTCCCATTCAAAAGCCGGCAATGGTAGGTCAGTTCTCCTTCCTCACTTACAGGCGTAACAAGGGCCGATCCAAATAGGCCATAATAAGGATAATCAATTTTAAATTGTTCCTTGATTACAGTGTTGGGGTAAAATGAAGTTTCCTTCATTGTTTTTTATTTTAATTAGTCGATGAGGTGCGTTTCACAAGTTGGACATTAGGCATAAAAATCAAATAAGTAAACAAAAAGTCAAGCGTGGGCAAAGGATTAATGCAACTCAGGCGAAACCTTCAATTTACGTTCTAATTGTCCAGATTTGATAGGAAAAATCCTTCCTTGTGCAGTACTGTTGGATTTGGAATTGGAGTAAGAAGGGACTCCTTAACAAGCTTTTCCACGAGCTTCAACTGGTTGTCTTCATCACCGGATTGTGCAATTAACTTCCAGCTCTCAATTTTCATTAATGCTCGTTTGCTGGTTTTTATTACGTGTCTGTCTAACCATTCTGACCTTTCAGCAAGGTACAATTGGTGGTTACGAAAATAGGCATGCATAGGATTAGATTTTAATGATTGTTAGCTGTTGGCATCTCAAATTAATAAGAATTTTTTTTAAAAACCTAATTGAAGCAGAATTTTCGGTGAAGTGCATTAAAAAACACCTAGTCATCTAAAAATCAAAGACAACTAGGTGTTCGTGCAAGTTTAAGCTGATTAAGCTAAAACTTCTGTAGAGGATTTATTGTATTCTTCAGATAGTTTACGCTGCATTTCATACGACATAGGCTGGTAGCTATCGAAGTGCATTTTAAATTTGGCTTTCCCTTGTGTTATGGAACGCAATGACGATGAGAAATCATGCATTTCTGATAGAGGTACCTTCGCAATAATTTTTTGAAAATGTCCTTCCGTATCCATGCCCTCTACAATTCCTCTTCGGCTTTGCAAGTCTCCCATAATCGCACCAGTAAGGTCTTCCGGACATAGTACTTCCACCTGATAAATTGGTTCCAAAACCTGCGGATCGGCTTGCTGGAAAGCCTGCCTGAATGCCTGCAGGCCCGCGATCTTAAAGGAAATGTCGTTCGAATCCACCGGGTGCATCTTGCCATCATACACGCAAACTCTTACGTCTCTTACATAAGAACCCGTAAGGGGTCCCTCATGCATTTTCTCCATTACTCCTTTCAAAATAGAAGGTAGAAACCTTGTATCAATTGCCCCACCTACGATACAATTATAGAATACAAGTTTTCCTCCCCAATCCAAATTGTGCACGTCCCTGCCGCGAACGGTCAATCCAGCTGGTTCAGGAATCCCTTCATACCAGGGCTCAATTCTCATATAAACTTCACCAAACTGACCCGCACCCCCCGATTGTTTTTTATGACGGTAGTTGGCATCGGCGGCTTTGCGAATTGTTTCGCGGTACGGAATTCTCGGCTTAATAAACTTCACAGGAACTTTATGAAGGTTTTCAATTTTCCATTTGGCAACCGCAAGGTGCATGTCGCCCTGGCAATGAATCAATGTTTGTTTCAGTTCCTGCGAAACTTCTACTATCAATGTCGGGTCTTCTTCCTTCAACTGGTGTAAGGCCTGGGCCAGTTTTTCTTCCTCTCCTTTGTTAATGGGCTCAATGGCAACGGTCATATTGGAGGAAGGGAACTCAATAGGGGGCAGCTCATAATTTTTTCCCTTTACGTGAAGTGTATTATTTACATGCGTGTTTCTCAATTTTAGAGTGGCACCTATGTCACCAGCTACTAATTCATTGACTGGTATCCTTTTGTTTCCCTCCAAAAGAAACAACTGGCTGATCTTTTCTAATACGCCGTTGGATTCATTCATTAGTTCCATTCCGGTTTTTATGGTACCAGAAAAAACTTTGAAGTAAGAAAGATCACCAACATGCGCTTCAGAAACCGTTTTATAAACAAAAATGCAAGCAGGTCCATTTGCGTCGCAGGGAAGTGCTTGCCCGGAGGTGGTTTTTTGAGGAGGCATTTCATTAGCACTTGGACAAACATTGTCTATGAATCCCATTAATCTGCCACTGCCCATATTTCTTTCAGCAGATAAACAGAACAGAGGAAAGATGTCGTGATTGATCATTGCTTTCTTCATGCCTTCTTTCATTTCATCTTCTTCCAGTTCACCTTTGTCAAAATATTTTTCCATTAATGCTTCATCATTACTGGCTATGGCTTCTACAAGTTCCTTATGCAATTGGTCAGCACGTTCTTTCTCTTCTTCCGGTATAGGTAGCTTTTCCGGCTTTCCTCCCGTGTCCCTGAATTTATACATGGTCATCCTCAGCACATCGATGATCTCGTGAAATCCTGCACCTTCCTGCCTTGGATATTGCACCACAGTGAGTTTACTTCCAAAATGGTCTTTTGCCTGCTGCAGCGTCCTGTTAAAATCCGCCTTATCATGATCCAGCTTTGTAACGGCAAAAATCATTGGAGTTTTAAATTTTTCTGTGTACTCCCAAATAACATCAGTACTAACCTCCACACCAGCCGTGGCATTTAAAAGCATTACCCCGGTATCTGCAACACGCAGCGCAGATAAAACTTCTCCGACAAAATCATCGTAGCCTGGCGTGTCGAGTATATTTATTTTATAACCTCGCCACTTTGTGTGCATTAGCTTTGAAAAAATGGAGTTGCCACGTACCTGTTCCAGTTCGTGATAATCTCCAACGGTATTGTTTTCGTTTACCGATCCTTTGCGATTAATAATGCCTGACTCAAACAACATACATTCCGCTAGGGTTGTTTTGCCCGAACCGGCGTGTCCGAGCAAAACAATATTTTTTACGTGTGACGTATCAAACTCTGGCATATAACAAGATTTAAGATGAGATAATAACTGACTTCATGCATAGTTTGCATGTTAAGGAGTATCTATATAAAAAAACATTAGCAGCTTGAGGCGCTAATGAATGCTTTGAATTCGTTGCGAAGTTCCTGAAGTGTGTTTTCCAAACTTAGGAACTCATTTAATAATTCTTCGTGGAGTGTGTAATTCTGTTCTGCCAATTCGCCCGTTGCAGATTCGTGTTCAATTCTTCTTTCGTGAATTTTAATGGAGTGTTTCAGATCATGAATGTTGATCAGCTGAATGTGGAATTGGTTGTCAAAATGTTCAACATCGAGCAACTGGTTTCTGGATAACGATTTTGCGCAGACTTCCTGTAGCGATTTTTTTGCGGTTTGGAATTCTTCACGGTAATTACGAAGGATCTGGAGCCACTCATTGCATTCTGTGGTAAGCTGTGAAACATCTGTCTGGACCATGGGACTGAAGTTTTAATGGTTAAAAAATGTTGGTTGTAACCTCACATTCTCCCGGCGGTAGGATGGTAGTTTAAATTTAAAACTCTTTGCCAAGAAAAAAACAAGATTTTTATCAACCGAAAACCTTAAATTAATCATACTCTCATCCACTATATTTGCTTACTTGTGATTGCTCAAAACACCATACAACAAATCCTGGCTCGCATTGATATTTTAGAGGTTATTGGAGGATTTGTTCGCTTGAAGAGGAGAGGTGCCAATTACCTTGGACTTTGTCCATTTCATAATGAGAAGACGCCTTCATTTACAGTTTCGCCATCAAAGGAAATTTATAAATGTTTTGGTTGTGGAAAAAGTGGTAATACCATTTCTTTTCTGATGGAACATGAAAAGCTTTCTTATGTAGAAGCATTAAAATGGCTGGCCAATAAATACAACGTTGAAATAGAAGAAACGGAAGTATCACCTGAACAAAAGCTACAACAACAAACTTCAGAAAGCTTATTTATTGTTAACCAGTTTGCTCAGCAGTTTTATTCAAAAATGTTGTTTGAAACTGAAGAAGGCCAAAACATCGGATTAACTTATTTAAAGGAACGTGGTTTTACCGAGGAAACAATCAAAAAATTTGGATTGGGGTATGCGCCGGACTCAAAAAATTCGCTGGCATCAAAAGCAATCGCCGAACAATACAACCCGGAGCTATTACAAAAAGCAGGACTGGTTGTAAATAGAAATGAACAATTAATAGACAACTACCGCGATAGAATTATTTTCCCCGTTCATAACAACAGCGGTAAAGTCATTGGTTTTGGAGCAAGACTAATTAAGAGCAATGATAAAGCTCCAAAGTATATTAATACACCGGAAAATGAATTGTATGTCAAAAGTAAAATCCTCTACGGAACTTATTTTGCACGACATGCTATTGACAAAGCAAACGAATGTTTGCTGGTGGAAGGCTATACAGATGTAATTTCTTTGCACCAGGCAGGAATTGAAAACGTGGTAGCAAGCGGGGGAACATCGCTAACACAGGACCAGCTTCGCTTAATTAAGAAGTACACGAAAAACCTTACGATCATTTATGATGGTGATGCGGCTGGTATTAAAGCAGCCCTGCGAGGATTGGATATGGCTTTGGAGGAGAGCCTGAATGTAAAATTGGTTCTTATACCCGATAAAGAAGATCCGGACAGTTATGTTCAAAAGGTTGGTGCCAATCAATTTCGGAATTTCATTCTTCACAATAAAAGGGATTTTATACTCTTCCAGCTTGATGTGTCACTAAAGGACGCAGGCAGCGATGCAAATAAAAAATCGGATGTCGTCAACCAAATAGCGGAGACTATATCTAAAATTGATAAGACCGAGGATTTCACAAAGCAGCAGGATTATATTCGGCAGTGCTCACAAATTTTAAATATCGACGAAACAGGCTTCACTTCACTTGTAAACAAATTTATCCGCAACCGGATTTCACTCCAGGAAAACAAAATGCCTTTTGAAGAGGCTAAGCATTTTGAAGAGAATATAAAAAAAGCTGAAGAAAGTGTTTTCGACGATCAAACCTTTAGCCTGCTTTTCAGAGACGATCTTCAGGAAAGAGAAATTGCAAGAATCTTGCTGGAATATGGAACAAAAAAATGGACCAACCAGGAACTTATCGCTGAACATGTACTTTCAGAATTACCCGAAGATGACCTGATCGACAATCAAACGGTGCTGAAACTACTGCACGAGTATAAAGAGCAATTAGCAAAAAATCACAATCCTGATCGAAACTTTTTTGTTTACCACCCCGATCAAAGCCTAAGCACGTTGGCTGTATCCCTCCTGCATTTTCCCTATGAAGAAAGCATTCATTGGAAAAGAGAATTAAGTCAATCAACTGGCTACCAAAAATCACTGTTTGAACAAGATTATAAAAGTTTTCTTAACACTTTAAAAAAAGAAAATGAGAATGCTTTGATGAGTTATCTGAAAATCGGTAAAGACAATACCCGGCAGGAAGTAGAGTCAGCTATCAGTTATGTCAAGCTTCGAAAGATCAAACGTCTATTGCTTCAGAATCAATCCGACCTGGAGAAAGCCGATCCTTCTCAACACGCCACCTTGTTTTTAACACACCAGCATTTGAAAAAAATGGAGATGGAGCTTTCGCGAAAAATGGGTTCGGTAGTTATCCGCTAGCTCTGGTACAATTTTTTAATAAATGAATCTAAAAAAGCAAATGAAAACAATGGCTTCTTTAGGGGGCGGACTTGCCGGGGCTTGCGCGGTAACGTTGATTCACGAATCAGTACGTAAAATTGTTCCCAAAGCTCCACGAATGGATCTTTTGGGTATGAATGCCATCGCAAAAGGATTGAATGCCGCAGGAATAAAAACACCTACTGGAAATAAGCTTTACACCCTGGCGCTCGCCGGTGACATTTTAAGTAATTCTATTTACTATGCTTTAGCCGGAGCAGGTAAGGAAAAAAATATTTGGGTGAAAAGCTCTTTATTAGGGTTAGCAGCCGGCGTTGCCGCTGTCACCTTGCCTGGACCTCTTGGATTGGAAGAAAAACACAGCAACCGTACACCTGAAACCAGGTTGATGACAATCGGGCTCTATGTTGCGGGTGCTTTGGTAGCCACTGGAATTATGAAATTGCTTACAAAAAGAAAGGATAAGCTAAATGAGGAGTGGGAGAGGAAACTGGTGACTTCAGCGATGGGTTGATAGCGAATCCTTGAAAAACTATTTGATTGATTTTAGTGAGATGAATTTTATGGGCCAACTGATTGCTACTACAAGCGTCTGTTGCGTCGTCTCGCCTCAGGCGAGATTCATCGTTCAGTAATTCTTATTATCATTATTGAACGCCTTCCCGTCCTTCAGCACATTTAATAATCACAAAAGTATTTTCTTGCTTACCCATTGAATCAACACACTCACATAATAATTCCCTCCTGGTGCGGCATTGTAATATCTTCCACCTGCAGCGTTAATATCATTTCCTAAACTGTACTTTTCATCCAGCAAATTATCAGCACCAACATTAAACCGTAACCTCCACGTATCCCTGATCCATTTTTCAAAACCGATTTTTGCACTTATAATATTATATGCGTCTGCAAATGCTGTGTTGGCATCATTTAACGGAATTTTTCCGCTATAGTAATAGGTGACAGCAGCATTAAAACCTTTCCTGGTGGTTGCTCCAAAACCTGTAGCAATGGTATGTTTTGAATTTCCAGGCATCTGGTTATTTGAATAATCTGCATTCAGTTGTTTAAACTCCTTATAGTGGAAATTATGCCAGGTATGACTTATCCAGAGTAAACTTTGTTGGAAAAGATTTCCTTGCAGCAATGGATAATTCAAATATGTTTCAATTCCATGTTGGTTGGTTTGTCCGCTGTTAACATAGTAGTCGCCACCGCCGGCGTCTCGCCTTTGCACTATTGTACTGTCCAGGTCAAACAAAAACGCATTAATATCTACATACAGCTTATTGGCAAAGCTTGCCTTCACTCCAACATCATAATTTGTACCTTCTTCTGCTTCAAGCTCAAGGTTAATGGCTCCTCCGGTGGGAAATAATTCATCTCTTGTTGGTGGCGAAAATCCCCTCGAGACACCTGAATAAATATTGATCTCATTTTTATCAGGGGCCAGTTTTTTCATTAGTGCAATTCTTGGTGAAACCTGGTTACTGAAGGTTCTTTTTTGAAACCCGGAAGGCGTGGGGGTAAATCTTTCAAATCTTACATTCAAACGATTCCAGCTGGCGCCGCCAATTATGGACCAGCCTTGATTAAAGTCCAGTGAAGCCTGCGAAAAAACCATCACTTGCCTGTTATTAATTTCATCATAAGTTCTTAGCGAGTCAGGATTGCCATTTACGTTTTTGTGAATCGCAACTGAACTGAATCCCTCCTGCCATTCACCACCAACAATAAAGCTGAATAAAGATTTTTCAGAAGGTTGTGTAAACGTAAACAAGGTTCTTCCTCCCACATGTGGCTCGGAGTTCTTTCCATAATTTCGAATTGCCGGATTACGCAATTCGGTAAACATGCCATATAAGACAGTTTTGTTCTGCCATTTTGGGGCAAAATGTTGCGCATAGGAAACTCCTGCGAAGAACATTCGTTGACGAACAGACGCTTTTGCCTGTTCAGCACCTGGAAAGCCACCGCTTGCAGGCCTGGCGGCTCGTGGATTTGCATCATATTCCGCTTTGGTTAATGCTCCTGGTGTTTCGTAAAACAAATCGCCATACAAATAAGAGGCTTTTAAGTATTTATTTTCATTGATCTTAAAAAGGCCGGTCCAGCTATGGATATCCCTCCTTAACGCAGAGTGGTTTCTGTAGCCGTCGTTTTGCTGGTGTTGAAAACTTCCGCGGCTTACCAATTTTTCCGAGCCAGTTGAAAGTGCTACATAAATATTATGAAGGTTATAGCTTCCTGTGGAGTATTCCGTTGTGATACCTGCTTTCTCATTCTCGTCCATATTCTCAATTAACATCGCGCCTCCTGTACCGGCTCCATATAAACTGCTTGCCGGGCCTTTAATAATTTCTATTGAATTAATATTGTAATAACCCAACTCATTCAAATAGGTTTGGCCACCGGGATCGGTTATAGGAATATCATTGTAATAAACTTTTACATTCCTAACTCCAAAAGGTGACCGTAAAGAGCTGCCACGGATGTTTAGCCGATAACTGCCAGGTGAACGTTCCTCCATGCGAACTCCAGGCATTGTATTAACGGCCGACACTACAGACGAAGCACTAAACAGATTGAGCGCAGGTCTGCCAATTACATTAATGGATGCAGGCACCCGAATACCTTTCTTATTTTGTTCAAAGGCCCTGACCTGCACCTCAGGTAAAGGCACATAATTAGGTATTGTATCCACTCTGGATTGCTGGGCTTGTAAAAAATTAAAGCCAGTTAGTGTTAAAGCAACCAGGAAAGTACAGAGATTCGAGCGGTAGTGCATGAATGGCATAAAAACTGTAGTGAAGAATTGTATTAATTGAAGTGTAAATTAAAACAATTCTTATGTCAGGCAGGGGAGATAATAATAAAGCAGGCAGCTCTGGCAGAGGTGCGGGTAATCAAAGCAATCAGGGTTTTGGACAAGCAAGTAATAAAGGCAAATCAAATCATGGCGAAAAAACGGGCGGCAAACGATCAGTGCCGGAAAAGAAGAAAGAGGATCCTTCCTCGCAGCGTAATAATAGTGTGAAATAGAAACAAAGCAGAACAATAAGCAGTAAAAAGCTATCCATGGGATAGCTTTTTTA